>MTBK01202498.1_pt1 | contig 14420 bp, 15 predicted proteins | sample 1535981 | NCBI WGS metagenome assembly MTBK01 (sample SAMN06109225, study PRJNA356200) | anaerobic digester metagenome | isolation source: biogas reactors fed with pig manure or primary and secondary sludge | place: Spain | collected 2016-06-30 | reverse complement strand
TGCGACTCGCTTCCCACGTAGATGGCTCCGATTGCCTCCGGGTCGATCTCTCTTCGCCGGAGGGCGGCACGGGCCGCCTCGACGGCGATCGTTGCGGTGTCCTCATCCAGACAGGGGACGGATTTCTCAAAGACCCCGAGACCCCTGGTGATGTCGTCTGCATTGGCGCCCCATACCCGCGCGATCTCCGGGACTTTTATCCGGTATCGGGGGATGTAGGCGCCGTAAGAATAAATACCTACCATGATTCTCCTCTAAGAGAGGTGATTATCGTCTCGACACCCATCTGCGTGCAGAGCACCGTGATCCGGTCACGCTCTGCAAGCCCCGGGATCAGCGGGTGGACCTCGGCCGGGCCGATGCCCTGCAGCACAACGCAGCGGGGCTTGAAGGGGGTGACCCGGATCGCAACCATTGGCGACTTCCCGGTTGATATGTCGGTGAAGATGAGGGCACGCTCCGTGCTCCAGCCGTATATGCGGTTGAACTCGCTCGAGGAGAGCTGGAGGATCGCATTCAGGCTGTTGATCACCGTATACCCGTAGATGGTCTGGTCCATTGGACCGCAGAGTGATACAGCGCCGATGGCCTCTGCGAATTTTAAGAGGTCAACGGGGGATGCATACTCGTGGATGTCGTAGATGACGTCTTCGTCAAATTCACTATACAGGATCCTGGCAAACTTTTTGATGAACCGGCTGCCGCGATCCTCATCGATCGCAAGGATCGTATCGACGATCTTGCCAACGATGGCGGTTCCTGGACTCTTTCGCCGTCCGCTTTCGTAGTCGCTGATAACAGAGGGAGAGACCTCGAGACGCTCGGCGAGCAATCCCTGGGGGATATCGAAGCTCAGCCGCCACTTCTTCAGGGCCTGTCCCGGTGAGTCCGAAAGTGTGATCTCTCCTGCCATCTTCTCGGCAAGCTGATGCCGCACCCCGGATTTCATGCAGGAAATGTTAGCACCCGGACTTATAAAATTAGCGTATATTACTTCGACATTTCACGAAGATCCGCCGATCCGGGATCGTTACGCAACCCGTATATAGTATGCATCTCAATTATGATATGATGGTTGAAGCGGAAGATCTGCAGTCCCTGAAGATGATCGCCCTTCTCGGCGGGTGCAAAGGCCCGATATGGCTCTCATCACAGTCGCTTGGCAGCGAACTCGGGATCAGTCCCCAGACCGCATCAAGGCGCCTGATCGCGCTTGAGCGACAGCAGTTCATCGTCAGGTCGATGAAACCCGATGGGCAGTATGTCGCCGTCACCAGGGAGGGCGAAGGGCAGTTGAAGCAGGAGTACGCGGATTATATCAGGATATTCAACCCAAAGCGCAGGCAGTATTTCCTGGCCGGGGCCGTGATCAGCGGGCTCGGGGAGGGGCGCTACTACATGAGCATCCCCCACTACAAAGAGCAGTTCAGCAAGTATCTCGGTTTTGAACCTTTCCCCGGCACCCTGAACATCAGGCTCGATCCGGCGAGCATCCGGATCCGGCAGGATCTTGAGCACATCGGGTGGATCGAGATTTCCGGATTTACCGCCGATGAGCGGACGTTTGGCGGCGTAAAAACGCTCCCCTGCCGTGTCAGGGGTCATGATTGCGCGATCGTCGAACCTTCTCGCACCCATTACCCCGAGGACATAATCGAGGTCATCGCCGGGTGCGGACTACGCAAAGCACTGGACCTGAACGATAACGATATGATCGAGGTGGAGATTACATATGATTGATGCAGCCATAAAGGCCCTTGCAGGGGGGAAATTCATCCTGCTGTACGATTTCGACAACCGGGAACGCGAGACCGATTTTGCTATACGGTCGGACGCGGTCACGCCCGCCCACATAAGGCAGATGCGCAAAGATGGCGGCGGCCTCATATGCACCGCGGTGCATCCTGATGCCGCAGAGAGGCTCGGCCTCCCATTCGCGCACGATCTCCTGCGCGGTTGCGGTATTGTCGAAAGAGACGGCGAGATACCATATGACAAGAAGAACCATTCTTCATTCTCGCTCTGGGTGAATCACAGGGAGACCTACACCGGCATCACCGACCGCGACCGCGCCCTGACGGTCACCGCCGTCGCCGGGGAGGTGGAGCGGTCACTCAACGGTGGTGGGCATAACTTTGCGGCGCATTTCCGGTCGCCGGGCCACGTCGCGCTCCTGCGGGCGGCCGACCGCCTGCTCGACGAGCGGCGCGGGCAGACCGAGCTCTCGATCGCGCTTGCGGTCATGGCCGGCATAACCCCGGCGGTCACCATCTGCGAGATGCTGGACGACGAGACCGGGTTTGCCCTCTCCAAGGAAGATGCAGTAAGGTATGCAGAGGAGCACGGCCTCGTCTTTGTCGAGGGGCAGGACGTGCTGGATCGGTGGGAGTCCTGGAGACCTGGAGAATAATCTTTTTTTCAAAAGCCACCTCTGAGCCCATCAAACCAGGCGGGGCATGGTCTGATGGCGTTTTTTTTGCCCCTCCCCCACGATCCGGTCCATGTAGAAGTATATGGTGATTTTGACGCGCCGGCGGAAAGGAACGACAATCCCTTTACCCGGTTGCGCGCGCTGCCTCTCGATCCGACCCGTGTTGCCGGTCTGATCGCCGGCCGCAGAACGCCCGCGATCTCGCCGGTTGATCAATTCTACCCCTATACTATCTCTCACCTGCATGCAGAAGTATATATGAGATGGCGCCCTCCCGTGCCCGGGTGATCGGATGGCAGATGCAACCCAGCAGATTGTGAAAGGTACGGAATACAGCGCGGTCAACCTGATGGCCGATGCCGGGGTGGACGCGAGGCGATGGAGCCTGATACCGGACGACGCAACGATCAGAAAGACGGTTGAGATGATCGAGGCGCGGAACATCAGGGTGATCCTTGCAGAAACGTCAGAGGATGCGCTCCGTGCCATCATCGACCTGATTCCGGAGGGGGCCGAGGTTATGAATGGTTCCTCCACGACACTGATCGAGATCGGGTTTGACCGGGTGCTCAGGGAGAACCCGAAGGGATGGCAGGACTATCACGCTATCATCACGGCCGAGGATGATAAGAAGAAGCGCCACGCCCTCCGCCGCAAAAGCGTGACCACCGACTACTTCCTCTCCGGGGTCCAGGCGATTGCCGAAACGGGAGAGATCGTGGGGTGCGACAGAATCGGGAGCCGGACGGGGGCGTGGCTCCACGCGGCAGCTCACCTCATACTCGTCTCCGGGGCGAACAAGATCGTGCCGACAGTCGACGATGCGCTCCGGCGGTGCCGGGAGTACGCCCTGCCTCTTGAGAACCAGCGTTCCAGGCGTGTCTACGGTATCCCCAGTGCGATAGGCAAGTACGTAATTCTCGACAGGGAGTTTGAAGACGGGAGGATAAACCTGGTTCTGATCCGGGAGCAGCTCGGTTACTGAGTCGGGCGGCATTAAGTATTCGGCTGCCAGCACCTCGCCGCCAGGCGCGCGATAGCCGGAGCAGGCGGTTGCTGGATCGATCGCTCCGCGCCCGGCACGGGAAGGGGCATGCCGTCCGGAGGCCGAACTTCGCGGTCAGAGCGAGAGGCGGCGGATCACTCCCGCGCATCCCCGGATGGCACCCTATGGTCGCGTTTCCAGATCAGGCCGTGTAGTATTATCTGATCCGCCGCGCCACTCTTCATGTATGGATCTCGCAGATATTCTCAGCACCACCGCTATTCCGCTCTCTGACATTACGCTTGAAAGAGCCATCTTCGCCGTGATTGTCGCCGTGATCGGGTGGATTGTGGTGAGGGTGCTCATCTCTGCCTTTAAGAAAGGTCTCACCCGGGCCTCGCACCTGCCCGAACTGGTCACCGAGTTTCTTGTTCGCTTCCTCTCGATCCTGCTCTACGTGATAGTCATCCTTGTCGTCCTCGCGACACTCGGGGTCGACATCTCATCCATGGTGATCGGGCTCTCGGCGGCGATAGGGCTCATCCTCGGCTTCGGCCTCCAGGATACCATCACCAACCTTGCCGCAGGGATCTGGGTGGCGGCCCTCCGTCCCATCGATAAGGGTGAGCTCGTCGAGATCAAGGGTATATCCGGGAAGGTCACCGCGGTCGGCATCATGGCGACCGAACTCTTGAAGGCCGACAACACCTACATAACCATCCCGAACTCCCTTGTCTGGGGAAGCCCGGTGATCAATTCCAGCCGCATGAAGACCCGCCGTGCCGAGGTCAGGGTCAGGGTCGCCTATGACAGCGACCTTGACCTGGCGATCAGGGTCGCCACAGACCTGATGGCAGCCCACGAGGCGGTGCTCCCATCGCCAAAACCAGCGGTCATCGTCAGCGAGCTGGCCGAGTCTTCGGTAAACCTCGTTCTGAGGGCATGGACGGAGACGCCGGACTACTGGCGGGTCCAGTGGGATCTGGCCCGCGACGTCATAAAAGCGTTTGGAGAGGCCGGGATTGAGATTGCCCTGCCGCAGGTGGATGTTCATCTGGACAGGATAGAATAGGTTTAATCCGGGGGAGATTCCCCCGGCCGGGATCAGTCCTCCCCTGCGATGATAAGAGGGAGATCATGCCGCCCTACTGGCTCGCAAGTTCCCGGACCTTCTCGATATTCCCGGCATCATCCCTTCGTTCATCCACCGGGGTCTCGCATATGAGCGGGAGGGCCCGGACGGCCGGGTGGCGGAGGATATGACGGAACCCCTCTTCCCCGATCGCCCCGAGCCCTATATGCTCGTGTCGGTCAAGCCCGCCCCCGAGATCGCCCTTGCTGTCGTTTAGGTGGATGACCCGGATATGCTCAAGGCCTATCAGGTCATCAAGCTCCCCGAAGACCGCGCCAACCGCATCCGTCGTCCTGAGATCGTAGCCGGCGGCGAAGGCGTGGCATGTATCAAAGCAGATCCCGATCCGCTCCCTTGAATCGATCCCCTCCCGGATCAGGGCGAGCTCCGCGATGCTCGAACCCATGCTGTTCTTCTCACCGGCGGTGTTCTCGAGGAGGAGCATCACATCCCCCTCCCCCGCATCGGCGAGCGCCCGGTCTATAGCGGCTATGATCCGCTCCTGCCCCGCGTCGGTTCCGGCACCTCGGTGATGCCCGAGGTGGGTCACGAGGAAGGGTATACCGAGGAGGCTGCACCGCTCAAGTTCCCCGGTGAGCGCCGCGACCGACTTTTCATATATAGCATCGTCAGGCGATGCCGGGTTTGGGAGGTAGGGCATGTGGTCGACTACCGGGCCGATCCCTGCTGCATCAACCGCCGCCCGGAACGCATCGACCACCCCGGGATCAAGGTCTTTCGCCTTCCAGCCCCGGGGGTTTCTCGAGAAGATCTGGAACGTATCGCAGCCCCGCTCAAGCGCCCTCCCGACCGCGAGATCGATCGAGCCGGCGATGGAGACGTGGCACCCTACCCGCACCATAACATACCCTTCAACTCAGTAATGTTAAGCCCCTTCCTCTGCTCCACCTCACGGAGCACCGCCGCCCCGAACTCCCTGGTACCGGCAGTGCCGCCGATGTCCGGGGTCCGGATACCCGCATCAACCACCCGACAGATCGCCCCCTCGACGGCTGCTGCAGATGTATGGTCACCGATATGATCGAGCAGCATCGCGGCGCTCCTGATAGCCGCGATGGGGTTTGCCAGGTTTAGACCCGCTATATCAGGAGCGCTCCCATGCACCGGTTCAAAGAGGGCGTGGCGCTCCCCGATATTCGCGCTCGGGAGCATACCAAGCCCCCCCACCAGGTAGGCCGCTGCATCGGAGAGGATGTCGCCGAAGATGTTAGTCGTCACTATGACGTCGTAGCGGTCGGGGTGTATCAGGACGTCGAGGCAGAGCGCATCGATGTAGCAGGCCTTGCAGGGAACATCTGCCCTGGCGGCTTCAGACATGCAGACATCGACAAAGAGGCAGTCTGACTTCAGGACGTTTGCCTTGTTGCCGATGGTGAGGTGCCGGCGGGACTTTGCGAGGGTGCAGGCATACCTGGCTATACGCTCGCTCCCCTGCCGGGTGACGACCCGGACCGTGCAGGCCCGATCCGGTTCGGCCCACTCGATGCCGGAGTAGAGTCCCTCGGTGTTCTCCCGCACGATGACGATATCAACACCCCTCCCCTGTATGGGGCGGACGTTTGCGTAGAGGTCGAGGTCATGCCTGATCTGCAGGAGGACGCTCCTGTAATCGGGGTCAGGCGGTGTCGTGATTGCCCCAAAGAGGATAGCGTCTGCCGATCCCAGATCAGCCATCGCCTCCTCCCCGCAGGCGCACCCGGTTCTCTCCCAGAGCCCGTAGCCCACCTCTACATCGAAGAACTCAAAGTCAGGGCGCATGGCCGCGAGGATATCGCGGGCGACAGGTATGACCTCGTGCCCTATGCCGTCGCCTTCAACTATAGCTAACTTAACCATCCCTATCCCTCCATGCTGCCGCGACGTTTACGACAGCCTCTGCGATCTCCCTCGGTGACGCACCCCAGTGAACCACCGCACCGAACATGCCGTTCCAGTGGCGAAGCCCTCCCCGCTCGCTCCGGCAGCACCGGGCGATGAAGGGCTCGCTTCTCACCGCATCGAGCGGGCAGGTGCTCTCCACCCCGATCTCCTCCCCGTAACACTCCCGCACCAGTTCTCTTGCTGTCAGGCATCCCGCGACCCTGTCACCCGACCGGAACGGGTCGGCATCGAGGGTGCGGGAGAAGCCTGCCACACGGCAGGGGTAGATATCGGCCTCGATCTCCCTGATATCCCGGACGTGATGCTCGAATATGACCTCGAGGTCGCCAAAGAGCCCGGTTCCCTCGATCTCCTGAATCGTGGTTGAGAGGTGAGGGTGGGGCGGGATGATATCGTAGACGTGGATGTGGAGGAACGCTAAAGGATCCGGATCGAGGACAAACGTGGCCTGACCGCCGTGGCCCGAGAATATGGTGCAGCGGTGCCCGGACTTTAGCGCCGCCTCAAGCATGACCGTTCGGTCGTGGACGTTCACCGCGTGCGGGTGGCGATAGACCTCATCAGCTGTGGCAAGCACCCGGGTCGAGATCACGCGGCGCATCAGCCCGGTGCCTCCTGGATCGCTCTCTACCTCAAGCACCTCGGGCCCGTCGCCGGTCTCCCGGATCAGGTAGCGCGAGAGGAAATAGACCCGGTCCCCCCCGCACGGGGCCCCGGTCACCATCCCGACGAACTTGCAGTGAGGGGGAAATATCATAGGCGCGACCTCCAGTAGGGGACCAGCCCGCCGGCGCGTAGTATGGCGACCATCTTCGCCGAGAGCGGGCGGGCCGGGTAGCGCTCGCCGTCCACCTTCACCCACCCCGCATCGAGGTCGAACACGACGCGGGCGCCGTCTGTGCAGGATGAGACGGGAGCTTCGATCACCGGCAGACCGACGTTTATGGCGTTACGGAAGAATATCCGGGCGAATGACGGGGCGACGACCCCGACCACCCCGGCCTCCCGTAGGGCGACGACCGCCTGCTCCCGGGACGACCCGCACCCCATGTTCCTCCCGGCGACTATGACCGCGCCACGGGCGCGCCCGACGATCGTCGGATCCAGGTCTTCGAGGAGGTGCGCGGCCCAGACCGATCGGTCCTTCGTCCGGAGGTAGCGCCCCGCTATGATCTGGTCGGTATCGATGTCGCTCCCGAGGCAGATCGCCGGTCCTTCTCCCTGCATCAGGCCACCTCCGGGACAGCGATCTCGCCGGCGAGCGCGCTCGCTGCGGCGGTGGCGGCCGAAGAGAGGTAGATCTCGCCGCCCACGCCCATCCGGTTCTTGAAGTTCCGGTTGGCGGTGGAGAGGCAGACCTCACCTTCCCCGAGCACCCCCATATGCGCCCCGAGGCATGGCCCACACCCGGGCGGCGCCACCATGCATCCTGCATCCACGATCTCGGCGAGGACGCCGGTTGCGATAGCCCGGGCAAGCACCGCCCGTGAGGCGGGGATCACGAGGGTGCGGACCGCCACCTTCTTCCCCCGGACGATCTCTGCAAACCGGGCGAGGTCTTCGTAGCGGCCGTTTGTGCATGTCCCGACAAAGACCTGGTCGATCTGCGTTCCCGCGACCGCCTCCACCTCCCGGATGGTGTCCACACGGTGCGGGACTGCGACGAGGGGCACGATACCGGAGAGATCGATATCGACCTCGCGCTCGTAGCGGCAGTCCTCCGGGATCCAGGGTGATACGGAGGCCCCGTGCTCCGCGAGGTAGCCTACGGTGGCTGCATCGGCATAGAACATGCCTGTCTTTGCCCCTGTCTCGACGGCCATGTTACAGAGTGTCAACCGCCCGTCCATGGAGATCCCCGCCGCGCCGTCGCCCACAAACTCCAGCGCCCGGTAGGTCGCGCCCTCCATCCCGAGCTTCGAGACGTATGTGAGGGCAATGTCTTTTGGTTCGGCGGCACCCGCGAGATCACCCCTGAGCCGGACGGCGATCGTCTCCGGGACGCGGAACCAGGTCGCCCCCGACGCCCAGATCGCGGCCATATCGGTCGCCCCGACCCCGGTGGCAAACGCGCCGAAGGCGCCGAGGGTGCATGAATGAGAGTCCGCGCCGACGACGACCATGCCGGGCCGTACGGGGCCTTCGCTCATCACCTGGTGACATATCCCACCGCCGGCATCCGTGAGCGCGATACCGGATGATCGGGCATACCCGCGGAGTTCGGTCTGGAGCGCCGCCGTCATCCCGGTGTTCGCCGGGATTATGTGGTCGAATATGAGACGTAGGCGCTCGGGGTGGGGGAGGTTCTCAACCCCCATATCGCGGAGCGCTTCTCTGGCGAGGACGCCGGTCCCGTCGTGGGCGAAGGCGAGGTCGACCTCCCTGTCAACATACGTGCCCGCCGGCGCGCCGAGGATCCGCTCGGATAGTGTGCTCACTGGGGGATCCCCGCCTTTGCATGCCTGAGGAACTCGCAGAGCACCTCTCTGGTGACGCTGCATTTTCCTTCGCTCCTCTGTTTGATCTGCCCGAGCACCCACCGCGCCTGGTCATCGGAGAGATCGAATCCATAGGCATTTGCGATATGTTCGAGCGCCCTCCTCCCGGTATGCTTCCCGAGGACGAACCGCCGCTCGCCGCCCACCAGCTCAGGGGGGATGTACTCGTAGGTAAGCGGATCCTCAAGGATGGCGGCGATGTGGATACCGCTCTCGTGGGCAAAGGCATTCTCGCCGACGATGGGCCTGACCTGATCAGGGTAGACCCCCGAGAGACGGGCGACCAGCCCTGAGATCTCCTGGAGCCTTGAGAGGTCGTAGCGGTCGACGCCGGCCTTCATACGGAGCGCGACGAGCACCTGTTCAAGCGCCGCGTTCCCGGCACGCTCGCCGATGCCGTTGACGGTGGTATGGAGCTGAAACGCCCCGGCAGCCGCGGCTGTGATGGTGTTTGCCGCCGCAAACCCGAGGTCGTCGTGGCAGTGGATGCAGAGACGGTGGGGAGCCCCTGAGAGGATCCTGGAGATGACCGCATGCATATCGAGCGGTGTGAGATACCCGACCGTATCAGCAAAACTGAGCAGTCCGGCACCACACTCGGCCCCGCGGTTGTACATCTCGATGAGGAACGCGGGGTCGGTCCGTGAGGCGTCCTCGGCCGCGAACCGCACCTGCACGCCGTGGTCGGAGACGAACTCCACCATATCGAGGGCGTCTTCGAGCACCTTCTCCCGGGGCTTCCGGTACTTGTGCCTGATATGGAGGTCCGATGTCGCTATGAAGATGCTGACCATATCCACGTCGCAGTCAAGGGCTGCCTCGACATCGGGCCGTAAGGCCCGTGCAAGGCAGCAGATCCGTGCATCAAGATCGCTTCTCGCTATAGCGGTGACGCATTCCTTCTCTGCCGGCGATACAACCGGGAAACCGGCCTCTATCACCTCGATGCCGATCTCGTCAAGCAGATGCGCGATCGTCATCTTCTCATCGCGGGTGAACGAGACGCCGGGAGTCTGCTCCCCGTCTCGCAGTGTTACATCACAGATCTCTATATTCCAGGGTTTCATGGTATGCACCTTCAGGGCAGGTTCCCTCGATCACCACCGTGCATGGCCCCTCCGGGGCGACAAGGGCCTGGCGGAGCAGATACTCGTCGTCTGCGGCACAGACGACCGGGCTCGCCCAGGTGATGTAGCGAAGGATATCGGGGACGGGGTGACCACCGGTCATACCCATCCGGTTGTTTGCAAGGACGATACAGAGGAGCGGGAGGCGGCGCTCATAGACATCGATGAGGGCGTTTAACCCCGAGTGGAGGAGGGCGTAGTCGCCGGTGAGAGCCACACCCGTGCCGGTAGCCGCCACCGCGACCGATGAACCGAGTCCGTATGATGCGATGCCTATACGGTAAGGCGGGTTCATCGCAAGGATCGCGCACCCGGCATCACAGACGGCCCGCATGCCCCCATCAAGCAGGATGGCGAGGGCCGGGTGGAACGGGCAGTCCCGGCAGAAAGTCCGGCAGTAGCCCCGCGAAGAGAACCGCCCGGGCTCTCCGGTGATCTCCGGGGGGGCGAGGTGCCGGTGCTCAGAGAGGAAGGGGCGGCCGATCTCCCGGGTATCCGCGAGCAGATCAGGGGCGGCGGGCGGCGGGTAGACCGTGACCGCCCGGGACGCTCCTCTCGCGGCGCCGGCCCCGACCGCGCCGCCTGAGAACCGGTTGAGGGGCGAGGCCCGCGACCATGCAAACATCGCCCGGGTTCCCCGATCGCCCGCATGCGCCCGCCCGGCCATCGTGAGTCCGGGGTCTGCGAGGTTTCCCCTCCGGTCGTTCCTGGGTGCGCGGGTCTCCGGGACGTCCGCGTCCAGGAGGTCGGGGGTGACCCTGACGATGGCCACGCGGGAGAAGGTCTCAGAGGCCTCAAACGCTGCCTCGATCGTGGGCGCGAGCAGATCACCGTCCGGCTCCAGCACCGGAGCCTGCGCAACCTCGCCGTAGTAGCGGGAATCCTGCACGACGTCCGATGCGACCGCGCGCACATCATCGCCGACTACCACAACGACACCGGCGCAGAGTCCCTGGGCGGTGGCATGCACCAGCGGGTCGGCGCAGGCGTTGAGACCCACGTGCTTGACGATGAGGGCGGCCCGGCGGCCGGCGAGCGAGTCGCCGAGGGCGTACTCGAGCGCCACCTTCTCGTTCGTGGTGAGGAGAGCCCCGGTTGCGGCGGCGAGTCCGGAGACCGGGTAGCCGGGGACGGTGTAGAAGCGGTCTGCTGACCGCCGGAGCGCAAGAGCCAGCGCTTCAGCTCCTTTCATGCATCCCTCCCCGGCACAAGGTCGCAGCCGGTGCAGGCGGAACACATCGTCAGCGCCCGGGCAGGGTCAAGCCCGGCCTCTTTGAGGATCCGTTCATGGATACTATAGATATGGAGCAGGCGATCGGCGGACGGCCGGGTCCGGTCTGAGAGTGACCCCGCCGGGGTGAGCGGGCGGAGGACGGGGATGACGCCGACCCGGGCGAGATCCCCGATGACCCGCTCCAGGTCTTCGTCGGTCTCCCCGAGGCCTATGATGACGTTTGAGTAGACCCTCCCCCGCCCGAAGAGCGGTACTGACTTGCGGAGCGCCTCCCATACCCCTTCCCATGAGAGGCCGGGACACATACTTGAGAAGAGCGCCGAAGTCGCCGCCTCTATGTTGAATTTTACCTCGGCGACACCGAGGGCGTGTAGTCGTGCCGGGGTTTCGGGCACCGGGTAGATCGAGACACCGATGGGGAGGGAGAACGGCCGGAGCGCCTTCACAACGTCCAGGACATAGGCTTCTTCCTCCTCGATCGATCTGGCAACGCCGCTCGTGATCGATATGACGTCGATCCGGTCAGCCACACCCTCGACCATATCCACGATCTCGTCGATAGTCTTTCGCCGCCCGGGAAGCCCGGGCACGGAACAGTAGCGGCATTTAAAGATGCAGGCGCCGCTGACCGTGATGTAGGCCTGGCGGGGGCAGTGGAGCGCCGCAGGTTCGAGCCGGCCGGGGATCCGCTCACCGTCGACGACGAGATCCGCCTCCCCCTCCCCCCGGTGGACGACCTCGATGGAGCCTGAATCATCGAGGTCGACCCTCACCCTCCGGGATCCTATGGAGAAGAAGAGCGAGCCGGGCGACCCCGCCGAGGGGCCGGCGGCCGAGCGAGAGATATACCGGTTCGCGGGCTCGCCGGAGAGACGGACGGAGCCGGCCTCAAGCAGCCGGGCTTTTAACCGGATCCATTCCATAGCGCCAGCGCCTCCTCAAACCTCGTGTAGAACGGGATAGCCGCCACAGCCCCGATCACACCCCTCCCCCTCATGATGAGGGAGAGACGATCGTCTAGTGCGGCGAGATCATCCAGCGAGACCTCGCCCTTCTTCACGCGCCCGCCGAACTCATCGAGGGGAGAGGGATCAAACCCCCGCCAGACCGCCATACCGGTCTCATCCGAGAGTGTGTACTCCTCCAGGTAGTCGCGGTAGCTCTGGATGAGTTCGCCGGCATCGGAGGTCGCGAACTCACAGGCGATAGCGACACAGTTCTTTGTCCGGTAGGGGACCGGGTAGAGCTGCACGATCGTGTGGGAGAGGTAGCGGGAGCGGTCAGTCTCGACAGCCCGGGCGATGTTGTGGGCCAGCGTCCAGGTGGCGCCCTCTTCGGGTGTATCAGTATCGTCGATGCCGATTATGACCCGCTCTCGACGGGGTAGCCAGATCGTCGAGCCGGCGAGCCGGCCACCGCCGGCGGGATCGCTCTCGTAACGGATGATCCCCGGGGCTGAGGCGCGGCAGATGGATGCCCCCACACCGCCGCCGCCGAGGCCGCGGTAGGAGATGACGATCTCATCTTCATCAGCGGCGACAGCGGCTATCCCCGCCGGGAAGACGGATCCCTCGAGCGCAAGGTCGGCGCTGCCGGCCCGGAGGATGTAGCGGTTGGTCGCTCCAACGGTCCTGACCGAATGGACGAGCGGGCTCTGCGCGTAGTGGCGCCTCACCCACATCGCGCCGCCGAGGCAGTCAAAGAACTCTATGAGTTCTACACGCTCGCTGCTATCGTCGGCCACCGCCACGATCTGCGGGTACCGTATCGTGTAGGGCTCAGAGAGTCTCTCCATAGAGACCTGCCGCCTCAACACCTTTGTTCCCCCAGAGAACCGCGCCAAGCGCCCCTATCCGGCCTTTCCGTGCGTTTGAGTCGATGAACCGGACGCCCATCCGTGCGGCCTCTGCCTCGGCCTCATCGATCGTCAGGATCTCGGTCTTGACCCGCTTCGCGTAAGGGGACTCCTCTGCAAACGCGATCCCCCGGTAAACCGCGATGCCGGCATCATCGCTGACCGCATTCGACTCGACATAGTCGCGGACGTACTCGAGGAGCGCGTCCACCTTTCCCGGGCGGACAGCGAAGTTCAGGGCGGACCCGACACAGTTGGTCGTCTTCTTCGGCACGGCCGGGTTGAGCTGGATAAGACGCATATCCAGGTACTCCACCCCTTCGATGGTGCAGGCCTCGGCACACTTTAGCGCGAGCACCCACGTGGCGCCTTCCTCGCGGGTGTCGGTATCATCGATCCCGACCGTCACCTTCTCGTAGAGTGGGGATACGATCCGCACCCGGCAGACCCGGGCGCCGCCGATCCGGAGGTCATCCTCTGAGGGGTACTCCGCCCGGATTACGCCCGGCGCCTGGGGCAGGCAGGCGGCGACGCCCACGCCCGCCCCGGCGATCCCGGACCATATTGTCACCACTTCGGTGCCATTGACCTCGACACCCTCAAGCGCCTGCCCGCCGATCTCCTTGCCGGCCGCCCCGAACCTGGCCGGGGATACACCCAGACGGGCGAGCATCGTCATCGTCGTCCCCTCGACATGGCAGGACTGGATGGCCCCGCCCGCCCGCACCCGGTTCGCCGCATCCCACTCGATGGTTCCCCGGGCCCGGCAATGCTCCCGGATCTCAGCGAGCCCGGACTTCTGGTCGACCATAACGAGGAATTTCATCGAGAACAACGGCCCGAACCGGGCCCGGACTTCATCAGGAGTAAGCGTAATCATGATGCCACCGAAATAATCGTTAACAAGATTATCGGTGATAACGATATTTAAGAGGATCGATCAAAGCGGCAGAGGGGCGCTGCCGACCAATAGAGTGGGCAGAGAGCAGGGTTGGCAAAAGGAGAGAGAAATTACAACTGCTCGCCGGGTATGAGCGGAGCGATGGTGAGAGTGTGTAGCGTGCCATCGAGGCGCGCTGGCAGCTTTCGAGCTATCTTTAGATCTAAAGGAATAATCCTGGATGCCAGCTTTCGCAAAAGGGCCTATGAAAGATAACTTCGGGTAGATGTGGAAGAGCTGGATGGCATTTCGCCATAACAACATACGATTATTGGGGTGCTCACGCAAAGAGTTCGACCCCATCGAAGCTTATGGT
>MTBK01004390.1_pt1 | contig 14455 bp, 12 predicted proteins | sample 1535981 | NCBI WGS metagenome assembly MTBK01 (sample SAMN06109225, study PRJNA356200) | anaerobic digester metagenome | isolation source: biogas reactors fed with pig manure or primary and secondary sludge | place: Spain | collected 2016-06-30 | reverse complement strand
ACGCGCTTTTTAAGTTTTTTGCCTAAATCACCTTTGTTGGCAACGGCTAAAACTTCTTCTGTTTCCTTCTCTTTGTCCGGTTTACGCGAAGCCGAACGCAAATCACGCACAATGCTGTCAATTTTCAAAACCGCTTCACTACTTATATAACCTTCAAATTCTTTGTATTGTCCGATGGCGCGTTTTGCTCTTGGTTCAGCAATCATTTTACCCACTTGCTCAAAAATTGAAGTGCCGAGCATTGTATTTACCGACTGAATAAAAGAGAACAACGCCATTCTGTCTTTGCCGAGCAAGCGGAAATGAAAAGGCATCGAGTTGGTTTCCGGATTGTAAGTTGCCAATTTCTGACGTATTTTCTCAATCAGATAATCTTTTATTTGTTTGCTTTGTTGTGTTGTTAGTGCCATATTATTTTCCGTTTTTTAAATGAAAAATTATTTCCGAATAGGGTGACTTGTCCCTTTCTGTCCTATTTAATACAGGCCGCTTGAATTGATTAACAATTCTCATACCGGCTTGCCCGGCAATTGTCGGATAAAGATTATATTTATCGTTTGCAACCAAGAAAACATCAAAATCATCAGCTAAAAATTTTCTGCAATTTAACAAAACTTTTGCGATTCCCTCAACATAAGAGGCTCGTGCTTCTGAACCCTGGCCTTTGTAAAGCGGGCCTATTTCAAGTTCATCTCTACGTTCAAAACCAAAGAGATCATAGGCGTAAGCATGCTGTTCGTGATAATCAATTTGTCCAACATACGGCGGCGAGGTAAAAATGCCTTTGATTTTTTGTTTTGCTAAAATCGCATGAAAGTTTTTGTTTCGTTTCTCAATCTCTTTAAAGATATCAACCGTACGAGAATCAGCTGTAATAACCGCGTAGTATGAATTGGTTTTAAGCTTTGCAAAAGTCTTAAGTCGATAAAGTGTATCTGTTGCATATCGGTCGAACCATGTCTTTATTGAGAAAAGGGGCTTGCAAATTTTTTTGTGCTTCCAGCAGTAGTAGGTTGTTACTTGCGGCTCTTTCAGTGTGGCCAAATCTGAATGGGTTGTCGCACGACACGATCGAATCGTACGGCTTAAAATTATTGCTAAAATCTTTTTATTTTTTACATCTTTAGTTTTTTTAATTTGCTCAAAAGCAAAATCAATCTCTTTTTTAACATTTTTGATATACCACTTATCTAAGAAATTTTCGGCGGAAAAATGATTAAGTTCAATTTTATATTTTTTAACTAACTCATTATAGATTTTCAAAAATTCCTTTTCTTTTTCTGCTGAGTATTTCTCCTCATTTATTTGTTTTCTTTGTATCTTGTACCTGAACTCTGGGCTGGGGAAATATTTATCATTGAAATCAGCCATACGAGACAATAGCTCGTTTTCAAAGGCAGCGATGTTGCTGTCCGTTTCGTAGCCGGCGATTGCCTGTTTTATCCTTTTAACCTCGTTTTCAAGGGAAGCAATGTCATAATCAAGGAGTTTTGTTTCCGTAATCATGCAATTAAAATGTGATATATCAATACCAATTGAATGCATGCCCATTTCATGCGCTTGCACAAGAGTGGTTCCAGAACCGCAAAAAGGATCAAGAATTATATCACCTGTTTTAAAATATATATTTCTCTTGAAATCGTCTGTATGGTCATCTATAAAATACTGAACGAGCTGGGGGATAAATTTGCCCTTATATGGGTGCAACCGATGGACATGTTTTGTCGTATCTTTTTCGCGCAAATGATCAAAAGACAATGCCCAATTCAAATCATTGCCGAGCCGTTTTTTGTAGTTTATTTCACGCCAACCACGATAAGATTCGTAGTATTTTTTTAAATCATCTATGTCTACCAATACTGAATTGCCGCTGTTATGTTTTCTAACTTTTCCGTATTGCACCAAATACGAGATATTTGATCCGCTGATATCCCGCTTTAGAAAATCACTTGCCCATTTGCTCGCTTCTTTGATTGTAAGTAAGTTTTTTGTTTGTTGCATATTACTTAATCAAATCCTCAATATTAACATTGAGTGCTTTTGCAATTTTAGCCATGACAATAACCGATGGCTTTTTAATTACATTACTCTCAATTTTCGTCAGAGTAGTGTATTTAACGCCGGATTTCTTAGCAAAGTCCTCTTGCGATAAACCTTGCTTTGTTCGATACTTCTTTACATTTTCGCCTATGTTGATTTCTTTTGCCATACTTTCACTAATTTGATAGTATGTAAGTGATATGTCATTCTTTCAATACAATGATACAAAATAAATTGAAATCAATCAACAAAAGTCATCAAGGGAGTTCCTTATTGTCGCCCGCACACGAGAGGATTGGAGCAAGGATATTTACCTTTTTTCTTTTCTAAAAATCGGCAGCTCGCCCGCGAAGCTGGCAGGTTTCGTATGGTCGGGGTGGGCGGACTCGAACCGCCGGCCTCACGGTCCCGAACCGTGCACTCTACCAACTGAGCTACACCCCGATAAAACCACACTAAACTGCTAAACTAACTCTTATAAATTATTCAGATACAGTTTCTAAAACTTTTTGTCAATAAATGTCCCTATTAAATAAGAGAGTGTGATAGTAAAAATAAATAAAAGAACATGCTCCAAAACTGCAGAGATTAATTCCTTTTTTTCAACTCTATTTAGTATTGATGAGAGAAAACTTATCAATGTTATTACGACAAAACCCCAAACTATATCTATAATCCTGGCTGTTTTTATATCAAAGATAAGCACGGGAATTAAAAATGTCAGAGCTAAAAGAAACTTTGAAAGAAGGGTGGAAATTGTAGATTCCCAAACCTGTTTTTTTGAATTTTCTCCTGAAGATTCTTGAGATAAGTGAACTCCAAAAGCGTCAGATAAAGCGTCAGCAACAGCTATAGTTAATATTCCCCCAATAATAACTTCTTTGGATTGTGTACCAACACCAAGGCCAATCAAAAGACCGAGAGTAGTAAGTACTCCTGATACTAAACCGAAACTTATTCCTGTTTTATAAGATTTTTTAACTGAAACCACTTCTTTCTTAGCTTTCTTAGCTTTATTTTAATTCCTTTACAGATTCTTTCTTTTTTCTTTTATTTTCAGAAATATATCTAATAGCTACTCTAAAAGCCAGGACAAGAAGTATTAAAGGTAAAAATGCTACAACCCAAATTCCGAAAGTTCCTATCCCTCTAAATACGGATATTAAAGCTCTAATAGCCCTCCTGGCTATCAATTCAGGTTTCCAAGAATCTACGGGAGCATATGGCAAACTTAATTCATCAGTAGATAAGTTTATTGTCACTTTAGATGTAATTACTGACTTTTCCATATAATCCAACTGACCCTTTATAGAATCTATCTGATTCTGAATATTCAATATCTTGCTTTGAACATTCATTATTTCATCAACTGTTTCTGCCATCTCCATTATTTCCTCAAACCTGGCTTTCGTACTTTCAAGACTTCTCAATCTTTCTTCGTAATTAACATATTGATCGGTAATATCTTTTCCGACAACATTTTCATACACAACTTTTACAGCTAATGTCTTTAGATAATTTGAAAACTCAGTAAGTTGATCGGAAGGGATTCTAACTTCCACAACAGCACCACTATCTTCCACATCTCTTCGTATATTTGTATTCACCATAAAACCACCCATCTCAACAGTTTTTTGTCTTATATTTTCTATGGCATTATCTACATTTTTTACATGAAGGGAAAAACTGGAATTTGTAATTACTTTTCTACTCTCCTGACCTGTTTCAAAAGAAACATCACTCAAAGATCGCTCTGCAAGGGGAGCTGATTTTTGGGAAGACCCCGAAAGATTAGCATTATAAAAATCCAAACCCTCATTACCGTAATATTCCTCTCTTTCGGTTAAATCGGTACTTGTATTATAAACTCTAGTACCGAAAGGTATTTTAAGAAGAACATATAAAACTACTACAAATATAACGAAAGTATGAAATTTATGGGTCTTTACCCAACTTGATATTTTTTTAAACATGTTTGCTTATAAGGTGCCAAATTTAAAAATTAGTACTTATTAATTTATACACTTTTCCAAAACAATTTAAAACAACTGGTGTTAAAACTTAAGTTTAGTTTTTGAAAATAGAGTTTGAGTGGTACCCCAGGCGGGAATTGAACCTGCATCTTGCCCTTAGGAGGGGCACGTTCTATCCGTTGAACTACAGGGGCCTAAAAACACATAAATTAGCCGTAATTTTGATATCTGATTTAAATAAGCAAAATACGAAGACTATAAGGATATTTTATCACGGACAGGGAGTTAAATTCCGATGAAAATTCCCGGATTTCTATCTTTTCCAACTTTTTTTACTTCCAATCCTCGGGAACGAAATATATTTCAGCTAACACCTTGTCTTCGGAGTAAAAAATCTTTATCGGATCGTTTTTTTCAATCCATCTTGAACACCTTTCATTAAGAACCGGGTTCGTCCCTGATTGAGGATCTTTTATTCTAATGTAGTACCCCGCTAGATAACCATTATTATCGTAATTGTCGGGCAAATAATATCTCGGGATAGACTGCTTTTCGTTTGTAGCATAAAAAACGGATCTCCCATCTTTTACAATAAAATCCGAAATATCTTCCCAATTACGATAATACGGAAAACCAAATAAACTTAACTTAAAAACAGGATTTAAGCTCGGAAGATCCCAAGCTAAAAATCTTTCGGTTTGCCAGGGATATTCCCTTTCATGATCAACAAAAATTGCGTAGGATTGCAAAAATAAAAATAAAAACATAATAACAACAGCTGACAAAAAAACAGGGTAGATTTTTTTAAAACGACTTGCAACAAACTCGTCTAAAATTGAAAAGAACAATCCCATAAAAATAAATGCCGGAAGAATATAATTATAAATATGGGTTCCCGGCACTTCAACAACGTATTCCATAAACAAGTATGAAAACAAAAACCATAAAATCAAACCCATTTTTTTCTCTCTTGAAATGGTCTTACCGCTTTTCAACAACAAAACGATTCCCATTAACGAAGAAAAAATGTATAAATGAGACACATATATCGGCTGATAAACCTCAAACAAATATCTTGAATTACTAACAACATTGGGTTGATGAGTGCCTTCAACCCGCCCTTTCCAATAATTCAGGGTATCAGAAGGCAAATTAAGTAAATACGGCAAGTAAAAAACCGCAAGAATTCCTATCCCTAAAATTAAGGGAGGCAAAAGCTTTTTTAGTGTAGTTTTAAAACTCATATTAAACTTTTCTATCCACTCAATAAGAATTAACAACGCCATTGGAAAAAAATAAACAGAATCAGAATGAACCAGAAAACTAAATCCCCAAAGGATTCCTGCAAAATACAGATGCTTAATCTCGTTGGTCTCCGATAAAAGCAATAATTGGTACAAAACGATAAGCATTAAAAAAATCACCAAAGACTGATATTGAACTATCCTCCCAAAGGAAACAAAAAATCCGTTTGTAATAAAAAATATTAAAGAATAAAAGGCGACTTTTTCGTTTATTAACTTTTTGACAAAAATATAAAAAACATAAGAGGAAGCAATTGAAAAAATGGCAAACGGAAGTCTTGTGATAAACTCGTTGTGATAGCCGTTTGAAACTCCACGAACCAACATGGTGATAACAAATTGAATAGGTGCTCTTCTTTGAGAAAAAATAAATTGAGAAAAAGACTGACCCTTTGGATTATATAAAGCTTGCGTCTCATCTCCCTGATAATCGGAATATCCCAAATTTACCAGGCGCAGAAGTACGGAGCAGAAGATTAAAAGTATAAGCAGTGCTTTTTTTTCATTTATTTTTTTCATATCCCTGGGCGACAAAACTCCAAACTAACACGCAGGAATAAATCCTCATTATTCTACCATAAGAAAATGGGAGAAACGTAAAATAGTTTAATTAATTTGTAAGTGCACAAGAAAGATAATGAGAATGAGACTCCGCCTTGCAGCCCCGCCTAAACTGATTTCCCACTTACAAGGGGGTCGAGGGGGGATGCAAGCGGGATTTCGGACGGATTCGAAATCTTTTCGATGACATAAAATTTTTTGATTTAAAAGTATGAATTTCATATGCTAAAGTAATACCAAGCGGAAAGAGCATTGAAAATAAAATCTGGTATTGAAATCGGAGCAACGTCTGGTCTGAGAATTGAAACACTCAAGAAAATTGCTAAAGGGCTAAATGTAAACGTTGATGATTTAATAAAATAAATATGAAAAACTCTGAAAAAATTGAATATAATCAAAAACAGAAAACGCCAGTTTCTCGTTTTGAAGATTTCAGGGGCAAAGATTTATCTGAACAAAATTTTTCAAACGTTTCAGTTGATGTTTTAATAACAGCAAATTTTGATACTGAAACAATATGGCCAGAAAAAGAAAATTTGCCAAAAGATTTTAGCCCTGAAAAACTTTTAGAGGAAAGCAAAAATCCGGGTCTTGGAATTAAAGAATTGCACAAAAAGGGGATAAATGGTCAAGGAGTGGTGGTAGCAATTATTGATCAAAAATTAGATATTAATCATCCGGAATATAAAAATTCTATCGTTGGCTACACAGAATATTATGGGTCTGAGAACGAAGGAATAAGTATGCACGGCCCGGCTGTAGCAAGTTTGTTAGTTGGGAAAGATTGCGGTGTAGCACCTGGTGCAAAGTTAGTTTATAAAGCTGTTCCAGCCGGCAGAAGTTTTCTTTTTGAGGCGGAAGCTTTAAATGATATTGTTGAAAAAAATAAGACCCTACCAGAAAACGAGAAGATTAAAATTGTCAGTTGCTCGATTGGGTATGTAGAAGAAAAACCGGAGCCAAATCTTGATAAATGGATTGAAGCGTTAAAAGCTGCTAAAAAAGCTGGTATCTTTGTTGTAGATGTTGGTGGTAATCAAGTTGGTATTTTATTTAGTGGTGGCGGAAGTCCGAAAAATAAAGATGATTTTGAAGACTATTTATCTTGGTTATATAAAGAAGAAGGAAGTGAAGAACTAAATGAAATTATTTCCGAAGGAAATATTGGCGGGATATTGAAAAAATTAAGGGAAATAAAAAAATACGAGTTGATAAATATTTCCGATATAGATTTGAAAAGGAAAGTTGAAGCACATATAAACGAAAGAAAAAAAGAAATAATTGTACCGTCAGACTATAGAACAATGGCTTCTTCATGGCATAAAGAGGGTCAATATATGTACAACGGAAGAGGCGGGATGAGTTGGTCGGTCCCTTATCTCGCTGGGCTTTTTGCCCTGGCTTTACAAGTAAACCCAAATCTTCAAAGAGAAGAAATTGCAGAAATTATAAAAGAAAGTGTAGTGATGAATAAAAAAGGTTTAAGAATTGTAAATCCAAAAGGTATTGTTGATTTAGCGAAAGAAAGAATTAAAAGTTAGTTGTTGGTAAAAAAGATTTTGTGGTTCTCACTGGCGGAGGGGAGAGATTCGGCCACGCGTATTAACACATTGTATTTCGCTTTTCAGCTCAAACAATCTGTAAATCTCGCAGCCCCGCCTCGGCGCTGGCGCGCCTCCGGCATTCGAATCTCTTTTCTTTAGTTCTTTTTAGAGTATGTGATATTTTCCAAACATCTTTTGTGATTCTTACTGGCGGAGGGGGAGAGATTCGAACTCTCGATTCCCTCGCGGGAATAGCGGTTTTCAAGACCGCCGCACTAGACCGCTATGCGACCCCTCCACACGGAAATTATACCTTAAAATTATTAAAATTAAGTGAAAAACTTATTCCAAAATAAAATAATTATAAAATTACAAAATCTGATTAAAAAAGTCCTATCTCCCGGCTTTTAATCTATTTTATAAGATCTTCTTCTCTAAACCAAAGGTCAATTTCATAATTCGCTTCTTCCGCATTCCCGGAGGCATGAACCAAATTTGATATAGCTCTTCCGTTCATATTTGCCAAAATAGCCGAATCAAGAGAGAAGTCCCCTCTGATTGTGCCCGGATTTGCCTTTGTAGGAACAGTATTTCCGACCAAACTTCTCAATCTTTCAATAGCATTAAACCCTTCGAGTACAAAAGCAAAAACAGGCCCGGAACAAAGATAATCAACATTCCATTTTTTTACTAAATTTCCTATCTCAATGGGATCCGTAGTTCCCATGTTTTCCATCAAATCTATTCCATATTTTTCACAATCCTCAATAGTCCTTTCTCCAACACTTTTCTTCCACTCATCGGTATCGGGATAGTGTCTCTCACCTAAATCTTCGGTAGGTTTTACAAATTTTGCGCCCACAATCTTAAAACCCATTCTTTCAACTCTTCCAATTATTTCTCCCACCAAACCTCTTTCAACCGCATCGGGCTTTAAAATCAGCAAAGTTCTTTCTTTTATACCCTTTTTATCCATACTCATAAATTTATATCAAAATTCTCTAAATCAGTCTATAACAACATCTTCCATAGAATATTTTTTCTCTTCATACACAGATAAAACAGAAAATCGGGGAGTCTGAATTGCAGTTTGAGGAAAATCATTCACAGTACCGGTTATTGCTCCGACAACATAATGAACAAGATCCGATCTCACGGGATCCGGAATATTGCTAGATCTATGATGCTCCCCCGCTATTATCACTTTTACATTCTTGTTTTTTCTTATCATATCAAGTAAAAATTTTCCCTGCTCCCTTACTTCCCGCTGTTTCTTCTCCATATCAACAGAAGAAGGGCTCTCTATCATACTACCCATGTATATGCTATTAAACGGGGGATCCAAACCTTCAACATACAAAGGTTGGGACAAAATAACAAAATCGGCTTTTTCTATATTATTTTTAATCCAATCCATTTGAATACTTCCTATTCTTGTAAAATTAGCGCTGTTATCTATCAGCATAAAAGTAACACCCTCATATTCCATAATGTGATAATTAGGACCAAAAACACTATTAAAATTCTCCACGCTTAAAGATTCTGCCAAGTCATGGTCTCCGGGCAAAGCATAATATTCAACCCCGATACTGCTTATTGCATCCCGAACTTTGGTAAGAGATTCCACATCTCCATAATTAGTCAAGTCTCCTATGATAAAAATATATCTGCAACCGGATGCCTTAATCTTCTCGGAAGCTTTATTCAGGTTCTCCAAATCTTCATGTATATCGGCTATAATACAAATCTTAAAAATAATCTCATTTTCTAAATCTTCCGATTGAGAATCATCAGCAACAAAATTATCCTCACTCAAATCACTTTCATTTTCGTTAATTTTAGATTTTTTCAAATATTGATCAACAAATTTACTCACTTTACCGCTTTCTCCATCTTTACCAGCATTATAAATTCTCTCCACAAATAAAATAATGAATAAAATAAGAGCGCTTATAGCCACTATTGCTAAAATCATTTCAAAAATTTTCAAAAAAACGGACTTTTTTCTTGTTCCTTTTCGTGAATATTTTCCGGACATATTTTTCTTTCTATAGGTTCTCTTTTTATGATACTTTCCGCGCCTTTTTTTAGACATAAAAGCTAAAGATAAAAGTATTTGCTACATTTTTTCAACAACATTTATACCTAAAAGTTTCAATCCGTTTTTTATCACCTGCGCCGAACAATAAACTAAAACTAATCTGAAAAACCTTAAATCTTCTTTAGCATTCAAAACAGGAACTTCTGAATAAAAAGAATTAAATTTTTGCGCAAAATCATATAAAAAATTTGCTATTAAATGCGGAGACATTGTATCCGCAGATAGAGAAACTGTTTCCGAAAATGTGCACATAAAACGAAGCAAGGATATTTCTTTCTCCTCCATTTTAATATTTTCAAAAAGCTCAATATTACTTTCTAAAGAAGAGGCTTCTATCCCGGATTTCTCAACAATAGACATAGCTCTGGCGTAAGTATACATAAGATAAGGGCCGGTATTGCCTTCAAATCTGGTAACATCGTTTATATCAAAAACTATATCTTGCTTAGGATCAATCCTCAGCATTCCGTATCTATAAGCAGCTAAAGCAATTTTTTTACTCGTTTCCTCTAAGTTAGTAACTTCTTTAAGGCTGTTTTTAACTTCTTCTTGTTCTAATTCAAAAATTTTTTCAAAAACATCATCGGCATTTACCACTGTTCCTGCCCGAGATGACATTGCCCCTTCAGGCAAAGATACCCAACCATACGCTAAATGATATAACCTATCAGCCCATTTAAAACCTAAAAGTTCAAATAATTTAAAAAGCTGTTTAAAATAATCGGACTGTCTTTTATCTACAACATAAATTCTTTTTTCAAAATTGTATTTTTCAAAATTATCTTTTGCCAGCTGAATATCCTGAGTAATATATATCGGAGTTCCGTCACTTCTCAACAAAACTTTATCCGGAATACCGTATTTTTCCAACCTGGCAATTACCGCTCCGGAATCATCTTTCTCCGCTATTCCCTTTTCAACTGCATAATCAATAATATCTTTTCCCATTTTTGTATAATTACTTTGGTACTCACAAACATCAAAAGAAACATTTTCATTTTCATAAGTCTCTTTCCAACCTTCATATGCCCACCCTGTAATTTTTCTCCACAAATCTAAGGTTTCTTTTTTCCCCCGCTCCATTTCTTTAAACATTTCCGCCAATTCTTTATCTAATTTTTCAGGATTTTTTTCATGTTCTATCTCATACATTCTGTAAAAATCTCCTACAAAATGATCGGGCTTTTTATCAGGTTCTCTTCCATTGCCGTATTTTTTGTACATCAACATAGATTTACAAATGTGAGTCCCCCAATCATTCATATAATTCATTTTCACAACGTTATAACTATTAAATGAAAGAATTTCGGAAATAGAACTGCCTAAAAAATTGTTTCTTGAATGTCCTATGTGCAGAGGTTTATTTGGATTTGGAGCTGAGTACTCAACTATTATCACCCTTCCCTGACCTTTTTTATTAGAACCGTAATTATCACTTTTTTTAAGAACCTCTGAAAGCTGGTTTTTCAAAAAATAATCGGAAAATCTAAAGTTTATAAACCCCGGAGAAACTGCTTCTATACTTGAAAATATAGGGTAATTAGCATAGTCACACTCAAAACAAATATCATAGCCATTAATTTCATGGGCTAAATTTTCGGCAATTTCCAAAGGAGATTTAAAAAATTTCTTTGCTAACAAAAAAGCTACATTTGTAGCTAAGTCACCATGCTTTTCATCTTCGGGATGCTCCACAAAAATATCATCAATTTCCAAATCATAAACACTTTTTATTGATTTTTTGATATTTTCTTTTAGAAGCAGAAGAGCATCTTCCATATAAAAACCTCTTTGTTAAATATTATCACGAAAACAATTAGAACCCCGGAAAATTATTTAATATAATCCTAATTTACATGTATTTACTTCAACCGCAATAGGCATAAAACTAGTGAACAAGTATCTTCACATCTCCAATTTCATCGGTTCTTAAAACCTCGCACCCCTGATTTTTTAAAAAATCAACAACTTCAGAAGAAGGATGCCCGAATTTATTATCTTTTCCAACAGAAATTACACATTTCTCCGGGTTTGCTTTGTTATAAAAAGATTTGTGAAGACTATATTTAGACCCGTGGTGCGGTATTTTCAAAACATCCAGATCTCCATCAATATCGTTTTGAACAAATGAATAATCCATTAAACCCAAAACCTTTTCGGTCGCATCTCCTGTAAAGATAGCTTCAAAATACCCGTAATCCAGGAAAACCACTATTGAAACATCGTTAATATCCGCAATTTTATTTTGTAAAAATTCTTTTTCCGGCCATAAAACCTTAAAATTAATTCCATCTACTTCAAATTCATCTCCGGCATAAAGATTTCTAACATTTTTTTCCTTTGATAGTTCCTTAAAAAGTGAAAAATAGTGAGAGTCAAATTCAACGTCGTTAAACATAACAGAACCTACTTTGCATCTTTGCATCATTCTATTTAAGCTTTTTATATGATCGCTATGGGGATGAGTTAATATTAAAACGTCAATATAGCAGGAATAAAACGGATCTATTTTTGACATTTTGTAATCTGCTTCAAAGTTATCTCCTCCGTCAATTACAATTTTCTTTCCGTGCGGTGTGGAAATAAAAATGGCATCTCCCTGTCCGACATCCCAAAAGATTATCTCTAAATCCCCGCTTCCAACCGAGAATAAACTTTTAAAGGAAAATAAAACATAAAATACTACTAAAATTACCAAATCACTCTTCCTCATATTTTTATTTTATGTGAAAAATGCACCAAAACCAAAACAAAAAGATAATAAATCACAACCGGGGTAATGCCGATACTAAAATTAACGCTGGAAAAACTAAATTGGGAGAAAAAATTAATTGAAGATATAAAAACATCCAGAAATGGATATATCACAATGCTCATAATTTTCGCCAAAAAAGAAGAAAAGTTTGCTATGAAAATAAAAAATGTGCCTAATATTGTTGCTATAGGAACTGTCCAAAGGATAAGCGGATTAACGAGAAAACTAATTATGCTGACTCTGCCGAAATAATAAGAAACAATCGGGAGAACAAAAATCTGTGCGGATACCGTAGTTCCCAAATCTTCAACAAAAAATGATTTTCCTAAAAATCCGGAAAAAAATTCTACCATGGGATTTCCGAACACAATGAGACCTAAAGTAGCCAAAAAACTTAATTGAAAACTAACACTAAGAAGAAAATACGGCCATATTACTATCATTAAAAGAGCGGTAAAAATTAAAGCTCTAAACCCGTCAACACTTCTTCCATAATATCTAACCCAGGAAAGAACAATGCCCATAATCCATGCCCTAATTACCGGGGGTTCAAATCCGGTCATAATTGAATAAAGTAATGTAAAAAATTGGGATATAAAAAGGTTTCTTGCCTTATATTTTGAGCCCAAAAAACCCATTATCAGGTTGGATACAAGGCTTATATTAAAACCCGAAACTACTACAACATGAATTGTGCCTGTTGTTTTTAACGCTTCTTTAAATCTTGGAATTTTGCTAAGTTCATCAACTCCTATTACCATTCCTATCAAAAGCTCGCTGTGAGGACTGGGAAAATACCTTCTTACTAAATCTACAGAATGATCTCTGAAGTCTTCTAGCTGTTTGCCGGGAAATTTCTCTATGTTGCTAAAAAAAGACGCTTTAGGTTCTAAACAACTATTCTGCACGGATTTAAAACAATTTGTATAAACTCTTGTAAATGCTATTAAAGAAAGAAGAAGCAGGGGGAGATACAATTTAATTTTATTCATATCTTTTCTTTTAGTCTTTTAGTTTTTGAAAATTTAATTAAAAAATTATCAAATCTTTAATGTTCTCTATCGTGGATTTATACAAACCTGATTTTGATTCAAACTCAGATAAATCTTTGTACGGTCTATTGGAAATAATTTTCTCAGCGTTGGCAGGTCCGATTCCGGGTAAAGTATCCAGTTCGGATGAAGATGCGGTGTTAACATTCACTTTACCATCACTATCTATTCCGGATGCATCGTCGGATAGCCCATCTGATATCTCACTGCTATCATCAAAATAATCATCGGGTTGTAAACTACTGCTTTCGCTACTTCCGTTATTAGATTCCATGTCGGTTTTATCCCCAAGAACAACATTACTCGCATATTTTCCATTTACGGTTTTTGTAATTTTATATTGCTCGGGAAAATAAAATTCCCATTCAAATGGAATGTAAATTTTTGATGAATCTTCAATTTTTTGAGATAGATTTAAGTTTCGGGATAACCAAGCAGCCGAAGCGTCATTAGACGCTCCCCCGGCTTTAGCAACAGCATCCCCTACCCTATCGCCGTTTTTGACTTCATAAATGCCCGGATTATTAACAGCTCCGGAAACATCTACAAAAATTTTTTCAGATAGTTCATCTTCCGTTGTATTATTATTTTTTTCATCTTTACCGGAAAAAACCTCAACTTCAGAACAGGAGTGTATTTTCCTTTCCATTAAAAAATAAGTAGATAAAACACCAACTACGTAGACAATCAAAAGACACAAGATAATATTTTTTTCATAAAAGGATTGTAATTTTTCTCTTATTGATGAGAACACTTTAGAATAAAAGCACAAACAACTAAAATTGTTTATATAGATAAATCTATTAAAAATAGAAAGCTGGAAAGTAAAATCCTCTTTATATTATTTAACGCATTTTAACCGACAACTATCAGTATTTCTCATCAACAATTTTGTTTTTATTATTCCCTTCGTAAAAGAAAAATTAAACATGCTTAATCAGTGTACTTTTTAATAATTACCGCACAATTAACGCAGATAGATTAACAAAAAAATAACACAAAAGTCAAATAAAATATAAAAAGTAAAAATAGGTTAAGAAGAAATTTAATCTCTTAGAGATTCTTCAAGAATATTTCTAAATTTAGGATTCCTACTCATATCCTTTAGCAGGGACACTATTTTGG
>MTBK01184707.1_pt1 | contig 14510 bp, 13 predicted proteins | sample 1535981 | NCBI WGS metagenome assembly MTBK01 (sample SAMN06109225, study PRJNA356200) | anaerobic digester metagenome | isolation source: biogas reactors fed with pig manure or primary and secondary sludge | place: Spain | collected 2016-06-30 | reverse complement strand
ATTCATAAGACGGCAGGTATGCCCGCTTCGGCGGGCATACCTTTTTAAAAAAAGGATAGAGGCTTTTGTTGTGGAATACTTTTTAAATTAATAAAAATTTACATGGAGGCTTACCTATGAGAGTGCTGTTGATTATTGATATGTTGAATGACTTTATTAAACCGGAGGGAGCGCTCTATGTCGGTCCGGCGGCAGAAAAAATTGTTCCAGTGATCAAAAGACGGCTGGATCACTTTCGTAAAAGCAAAGAACCGGTAATATTTATTTGTGATCGCCATCGCCAGGGTGATCTTGAGTTCGATATGTTCCCCCCCCACTGCCTGGAAGGTGATCCTGGCAGCGATGTGGTTGACGAGCTAGCTCCGGAGCCCGGAGAAAGGTTGATTTTCAAAAGGCGTTACAGCGCCTTTTTCGGGACGGAACTTGATTTGACACTGCGGGAATATGGAGCAACGGGACTTGAATTAGCCGGTGTGGTGACTAATATCTGTGTTCTCTACACAGCTGCCGATGCCCGAATGCGTAATTATCAGGTTTTTGTTAATTCTGCCGCAGTGGCCGGAATTGAAGAAGGGGCACATCGTTTTGCTTTACGTGAGATGGAGAAAACTCTGGGAGTGACCATGCTTTAACTAATCAGGGGGGAGAAAAGGATCGTGGATCTGATTTCGTTAGCTGATATTAAGAATGCTCCACCGGAAATTGCCGGCAGGCTGCATACTGCTTCTCATGCTGAGATTGAAAAAGGCTGGACCACAGATCTCTATTTTGTGCGTACCAGGGATCTTCTGAACAACTTGGGTTTGGGACAAACAGAAGTAACCGCCGAAATATTTGCCTCGCGGGAAGGACTTTTTGCCGGCAGTGAAGAGGTGCTTTACCTGCTGCGTAATTCAAAGGTGCAGGTCTGGAGCCTTCCCGAAGGGGAAAGTATGGCAAAAAAAGAGGTAGTCATGCGCATAAAAGGGCATTACGGGGATTTTGGAATTTATGAGACACCGCTACTGGGCATGCTTGCCAGCGCCAGCGGGTGGGCTACTGCCGCCTGGCAATGCAAAGAGGCTGCCGGGGAGCGGACTTTGTTCTGCTTCGGGGCGCGCCATGTTCATCCCGCTGTGGCGCCGGTGATGGAAAGAGCTGCTCTTATCGGGGGCGCCGATGGCTGCAGCTGCATCCTGGGCGCCCTCCTGGTGGGGAAAAATCCTTCCGGAACAGTCCCCCATGCTGCTTTTTTAATTGTTGGTGATACGGTGAAGCTGGCCTGCGCTTATGATAGTTTTGCCCCTGTGGAAGAACCGCGGGTTATCCTTGTTGATACATTTAAAGATGAAGCCGAGGAGACACTTCGGGTAGCCCGGGCGCTGGGTAAAAAATTGGATGCAGTCCGTCTTGACACGCCTGCTGAAAGGGGCGGAGTTACACCGGCACTGGTCCGGGAGGTGCGCGCACGGCTTGATCAGGCAGGGTTTAACCATGTGCAAATTGTTGTCTCCGGAGGGCTTAATCCCGAAAGGATTTCCATCCTGGCTGAGGTGGGTGCTGATTTCTTCGGCGTGGGCAGCTACATCTCCAGGGCTCCGGCTATCGATATGACCATGGACCTGAAAGAAATCAGGGGTCAGGCGGTGGCAAAAAGGGGGCGGATCCCCGGGATAACAGGTAATCCCCGCCTGGTCAAGATGACCTGAGAATGAAAATTAAAAGAATCATGAAGATTAGGGCGCCAGCAAAGATAAATTTGGGCTTGAATATTACAGGGCGCCGTCAGGACGGCTATCACGATCTTCATTCTGTCATGGAGCAGCTTTCGCTATCCGACTACCTCCTGCTCCAACCGCAGCGGGAGAGAGGATGGCGTTTTTTTTGTTCCGAACCGGCACTTTCCGGCAAAGATAACCTTGTTTACCGGGTGGCAGCCTATCTATCGAAGATATCGAAGGGAAGGGAGCTTCCAGGAGTTAGAATATCGCTTTATAAAAGTATACCCCGGGCAGCCGGCCTGGGAGGAGGGAGCAGCGACGCCGCAGCGGCCTTGAAGGGGCTTAACTCTTTCTGGGATTTGAAATTGAGCTCTGAAGAGCTTATGGAAATTGGGACAATTTTAGGTTCTGATGTACCCTACTGCTTGCAGGGAGGGACAGCGCTGGCGCGGGGGCGGGGGGAAAAACTTGAACCGCTGCCTGCACTTCCCTTCCACTGGGTGGTTCTGGCCCTTCCATTGGGAATGCATCTTTCTACGGCAGAGGTTTATGGAGCGCTGAAGCCGGCGCACCTGGGAAGTCCCAGGCTGGGAACTCTCATCACTGCGATAAGGGATCAAAATAGGGAGCTGCTGCACGAATGGTTTGCCGGCGGCATGACCAATACGCTGGAGGTGGTGGCAATGTCGAAGCATCCCCGCCTGCAGCTATTGAAGGAGCAATTTATTCATACAGATCTCTACCCGGCCATGTCGGGGAGCGGGCCCTCATTTTTTGCACTATGCAAAAACTTTTTTACTGCAAGGGCTGCCGCCTCCGCCCTGCATGAGGCGGGGCACAGGGTTTTTTTATGCTGGACCCTATCTGACCTGAGCAAGCAGAAGGAGTGAAAGCCATGTTTGATGCAGTTATCCTGGCCGGTGGTGGCAAAACTGAACCACTTACAGAGCAGGAAGGAGTTTTCAATAAAGCATTTATTGAGATCCACGGTCGCCCCATGATCAGTTATGTCATCAACGGCCTTTCCGGGTCTCCCTCTATCGGAAAGATCGTTGCTGTCGGCCCGGAGAAAGAACTGAGGGAGCTGCTTACAGCGGGATATGAATTTACACCCGTTCCCGAAGAGGGAAGCCTGCTGGATAATGTTGCCGCCGGATTGAGGGGCCTGGAGGGGGATCGCCTCTGCCTGGTGCTTACTGGAGATATCCCCCTGATAGAGAGGGTTGCAATAGAAGGGCTGCTGGCTCTTTGCGCGCCTTTTGACGGTGATTTCTACTACCCTATCCTGAAGCGGGAAAGATGCCAGGAGCGCTTCCCGCAGATGAAACGCACCTATGTCCGTCTGCGCGAGGGATATTTTACTGGCGGCAATGTGGCTTTGCTCCGTCCGGACTGGTTTACCCGCTGCCGGCCCCGTCTGGATCTTTTTGTGACCTACAGGAAAAAACCGCTTAAGCTATTCCGGATTTTACCAGTAAGTTTTATTTATAAATTTTTATTGAACAGACTTACTGTAACCGATCTGGAAGACTACCTTGCAGGGATGATGCAAGCCAGTGTTCATGCTGTTCCCTGTAGTTTTGTGGAGATCGGTACAGATGTTGATAAATCCAGCGACCTCGAAATTGTCCGTCATGTTCTGAAACAGAAAGAAAAATAAGAAATCATCCCCGATCAGGCAGGATTTTATTGAATGATTGTTGAATAAGTTTCATTATTAGGAAGAAGGCTACCCTTTTGTCATTTTTAAAAACCGGGAAGGTGGTTCTACATGAGGGTGACAGATGTCCGGATCCGTAGGTTTAACGAGGAAGGAAAGATGAGGGCAATCGTATCGGTTACTTTAAACGATCAGTTTGTAATCCACGATGTGCGGGTGATCGAGGGGAACAACGGCTTCTTTGTGGCCATGCCCAGCAAGCGTACACCCAACGGCGAGTTCAAGGACATTGCTCATCCCATCAATACCGACGCCAGGCAGGAGATCCAACAGGCTATACTGGATGTCTATTTTAGAGAGCTGGAGTTGGAAACTGTTATGGGATAAGCTAGGGAAGTTTATTTTGTTACTCCTCCGCTGCCTGTAGTATAATCGAGATGTAATTTGTACTTAAGGAGGAGCACCTATGGGAGAAATATGGGCTGTAATTTTGGCGGCGGGGGAGGGCAAAAGAATGCTTTCCAGGCTGCCGAAAGTACTGCATCCGCTTTGCGGCCGGCCTATGCTGAGCTATATCGCCGGTAGTGCTGCTGCGGTAGCGGGTGAGCGGGTGATCATCGTAACCGGTCGGGGTTCACAGACAGTCCGCAAGGCGATGGGGCCCCGGTGGAAATACGCTTTTCAAGAGGAACAGCTGGGGACAGGACATGCCCTCATGCAGGCGATGCCACTCCTGCCGGAGGAAGGATCCCTGCTAGTTCTTTGCGGTGATACACCGCTGCTTGAAAAAGGTCACCTGGAGCAGTTGCTCCTGGATCATAGAGGCAATGCGGCAACGGTTATGACCACAGAACTGGCAGACCCCTTTGGGTATGGCAGGGTTGTTCGCGATTGCAGCGGAGGTCTGCTCGGGATTGTTGAAGAGAGCGATGCCTCGGAGGGGCAAAAAAAAATCCGTGAGATAAATAGCGGCACTTATTGCTTCGATATAAAACAGTTGCAATTATTTTTACCCCGCCTTTCTTCCGCCAATGTTCAGCAGGAATATTATCTTCCCGATATATTTACCCTGATAAGAGAGCAGGCCTTGCCCACCGGAATCTGCACTGTCGGTGAATGGCAGGTAGCCCTGGGGATTAATGATCGCCGTCAGCTTGCCGTGGCGTCGGAAATCATGCGTGAACGGATCAACGCCTCTCTCATGCTGCAGGGTGTAACCATGATAGATCCCTCCTCTGTCTACATCGATTATGATGTGCAGATCGGGCCGGACACGGTGATTATGCCGCAGACATTGATTCAGGGGCGCACTGTGATCGGCTCGGGCTGTTGTATAGGCCCCGTTGCGCAGATCATCGATGCAGAGATAGGTGACGGGGTGTCCTTCCGGCAATCGGTGATTGAGGAGAGCGTCATCAAAAATGAAGCCCGGGTGGGCCCTTTTGCTTATATACGCCCCGGTTGCACCATCGGACCAAAAGTGAAAATTGGCGATTTTGTTGAGGTTAAAAATGCCCAAATCGACTCTGAAGCCAAGGTGCCCCACCTGAGCTATGTCGGCGATGCGGACATCGGGAGCGGAGCAAACCTGGGAGCGGGGGTACTGGTGGTTAACTATGACGGACGAAAGAAACATCGCACCTCTATCGGGCGGGGAGCCTTTATCGGCTGCAACAGCAATCTTGTCTCCCCGCTGGATGTAGGCGCAGGCGCCTTTGTTGCCGCCGGATCGACCCTGACCAGGAATGTGCCTCCCGGCGCTCTGGCAATAACCAGGACAGAACAAAAAAACCTACCCGGGGCGGCGGAACGGCTGCTGGATAAAGCACCTCAGCAGCAGGAAAAGGGTGGGGCTAAGGAGAATGGTTAAAAGCGCAGTTATAATAAATAGGGGGTAATGGGGTGGGCAATAAAAGGATCAAGCTTTTTTGCGGCAGTGCTAATCGCAGTCTGGCGGAGGAGATAGCCAGTTGCATCGGGATTCCCCTGGGGGAGGCGGAGGTGGGGCGCTTTAGCGACGGCGAAATCCGGATCGGTATCCGGGAAAGCGTCCGCGGCACAAACGTGTTTTTGATTCAGCCTATGAGCAATCCCATTAACGAGCACATTATGGAACTATTGATCCTTATCGATGCTCTTAAAAGGGCTTCTGCCCGCTCGGTAAATGCGGTCATCCCCTATTACGGCTATGCCCGGCAGGACCGTAAAACACGGGCGCGGGATCCCATTACAGCGAAGCTGCTGGCCGATCTGATTATCGCTGCCGGAGCGGGCAGGGTGGTGGCGATGGACCTGCATGCCGGCCAGATCCAGGGCTTTTTTAATATTCCTTTTGATCACCTCACCGCCATGCCCATCATAGCCAACTATCTCAAACAGAAGAATATTTCTGAAGGGGTGGTCGTTTCACCCGACCTCGGAGGGTTGACCCGTGCCCGTGAGCTGGCCAACAGGCTGGGGTTGCCCATTGCTGTGATCGACAAGAAAAGGCCAGCACCCAACGAAGTTGAAATAATGAACATAATAGGCAGGGTAAAAAACAAGGTGGCTATTTTAATTGATGATATTATTGACACCGCGGGAACCATGGCGTTGGCTGGGCAGGCCTTGAAAGACGAAGGGGCGCTGCAGGTTTATGCTTGCTGTACCCACCCGGTATTTTCTGGGCCGGCTGTTGAACGTCTCAGCAGCGCCCCCATTGAAGAGGTCATCTATACAAACACCATACCTGTAGAGGCGGCGCTGCCGCGGACAAAATTTCATGTGCTTTCTGTTGCGCCGCTTATTGGAGAGGCGATCATCCGGGTTAATCAGGAGCGCTCGGTAAGTGAACTTTTTGATTGAGTTGATACCATCTTCCATCATGGGTATACTTGACGTCGAGGAGGTAATAGCATGGATCGAATGTTGCTTGAAGCAGAAAAACGTGATTCTCTGACCAGGGGGGAGCTAAACCAGCTGCGCCGGGAGGGGAAAATTCCAGCGGTAATCTATGGCCGGGGTAAGGATACTCAATCGCTGTTCGTTGATGGCCGCCTTTTAAGGCAGGTGCTGGCCGCGGGCGGGACCAACGTTCTCATAGATCTGAAGATCGGTGGCGCCTCCGGGGCCCAGGCTGAGACAGTGATGCTTAAAGAAATCCAGAGGCATCTCTTGCAACAGGACCGGCTGTTGCATATCGATTTTATTCGCATTTCCATGGAAGATGAAATTGAAGTAGATGTTCCGTTGAACTTTACCGGGGATGCTGCCGGCATTGAGGAAGGTGGAATTCTTCAGTATCTTTTGCGTGAGGTAAGCATTAAATGTCTACCTGGGAATATCCCCGAGTTGTTTGAAGTGGATATTTCCTCTCTGCATATAGGGGAAGGGCTTAGCGCCTCCGCTCTCACTCTTCCGGAAGGGATAACACTGCTGACCGATCCCGATGAAGCACTGGTCCAGATGCTTGCCCCGGCAGCGGAAGAGGAAGAAGAGCTGCCTGAAGATGAAGAAGAATTAGAAGAAGAGGCAACTGAAGAGGAAGAAGGGGCAAAGGCGGATCTGCCGGGTGGGGAGGAGGCCGGAGAATAAATTTATTACCGTAAACGGTTTAAAGAAAAGTATCTTTTTGCCGTTATCGGCCTGGGTAATCCCGGGGATCGTTACCGCGGAACAAGACACAACTTAGGCTACCGGGTGGTGGAAGCTTTCTCCCGGAAGATTAATGCTGGGAAGACATTCCATTTATGCCACTCTATCTGCGCCGCTGCCCTTTACCGCTCAAAGCCGCTGCTCCTGGTTCAGCCGCTTACTTATATGAACCTGAGCGGCCGGGCTGCTTCTGACCTGATGCGGCGCTATCGCCTTGAGCCTGAGCAGATGGTTTTAATCTATGACGATCTCGATCTGCCCCCCGGCCGGATAAGATTACGGCGCAGCGGCGGCAGCGCCGGTCACAGGGGTGTCCAATCCGTCATCAATGCCACCGGGACAGACCTTTTTTTGCGCCTGCGCATAGGTATAGGGAAACCGCTTTGCGGGGAAAGTGCAGATTATGTTTTGGGGGTCCCGCCGCCGGAGGAACAGAAGCTGCTTGATAATGCCGTGGAGCGGGCGGTAGAAGCCCTTGCAGTTCTCATTGATGAAGGGTTGGAAGAGGCGATGAGCAAGTTCAACCAGTCGAATTAGCGCTGTTGCCTGTAAAGGGCTGGCCCGGATTAGATTCCGTCTTCTGCAGGCGGAATTTTGTTTTGCGCTCTTTCTCATCCACAGGATGGCCCTTATGTCATGGTAAGGGCAAAGAGCGGAGGAGTTCAACAGCAGCTGTGCTGCTGTATTACTGTCAGGCTTCCGGATACAATCGTTCCCGTCGGGGAAGCATAAACATAGATCTTGCTTGAATATGATGGTGGGAGAGTGAATGAAGGTTACTTATATATGTGATCGCTGCGGCACGATCATCGGCTCGCTTGGCCTGACCAGGGATGAGCTGCAGCAGATGGGTCTGGAGACGTGGGATTCAGATCTGGATGAAGATATCATTAAGCCGGCCCCGACCGGTCCCCTTTTCATTTACTCCCTTTGCAATCATTGTGTTGATGCCGCTTCTGTTCATGAGATTAAGTGGATATGCCTGAAGTAGCGGGGTACGCACCGGCTCCGCAGTTGTTAATGTGGTACATAATTCGCAAGATTCATACACCGCCAGGGAAGGGGGCAGGCTATGCTATTCCACGATTTTTTGACAGAGTGGCCTCGTGATCGATCCTTTGCCGAATTGCTTAAACTGCTCTCTGCCGGGGAAAGCTGCCGCGCTTCGGTTACCGGCCTTGATGGAAGCGCCAGATCTTTCATGCTTGCCGGGATGCTTCTGAATGGCTGTTGCCAGGCAATCGTCATTACCCCTGATATGGCGCGTGCAGAAAAAATATATGAGGATCTCCTTGCCTTCCTACCCTCCGGCCTGGTCAACCTTTTACCGGCACGGGATCTTTTTATGACGCCCCACCTTCTTACCCGAAGCACGGAGCAGCGGTGGCAGCGCCTTGCTTTTATGGAGTGGCTTCACCGAAAAGGAGAGGGGATCTATGTCGCACCTTTTACCGCCCTTATTTCCAAAGCATTGTCTCCGGAAACCTGGCGCAGCGTACTGCTCACGCTGCAGGTAGGTTCTGAAATTGAACGCGAACAGCTGCTGGAAAGGTTGATTGAAAGCGGATATGAAAGAGTCCCTCTTACCGAGTTCAGGGGCCAGTTCAGTGCCCGCGGTGAAATTATTGATATCTACCCTCCTGGAGGGGGGATGCCCTTGCGTGTAGAGCTCTTTGATCGCGTTATAGAATCTCTCCGCCTCTTTGATCCGGCAACGCAGCGTTCAACAGAACATCTCGGGGGAATTGACATCCTGCCTGCTTTTGAGCTGGTTTTGCCGCGAGAATATTATCTTGAGGGCAGGCGGCGGATCCAGAGTGAAATGGAAGGGGTTCTCTCCGGGCTGCGGCGGCTAGGCGAACAGGAGAGGGCAGCGGAGCTGAAAACAAATACAGGGCAGCACCTGGAGCGCCTGGGCGAACCGGGTGGTCTGGATCTGCTTCCCAGCTATTATAAATATTTTTATGGTGGCGGCGCCTCTCTTTTGGACTATCTTCCCCCGGGATCCGTTGTTTTTGTCGATGAGCCTGCTGCTGTTCAGGAGCAGGCTGAGGCTTTGCACCGGGATCTTCTGCAACACCATGGCACCGCTTTTGCCGGAGGCGGGCAGCTGCCGGGGCACCTGGATTATTTTTGGAAAATCCAGGATCTTTTTTCCCGGTATTCCGGATCCATCATTGCCCTGAGCCTTTTTCCCTCTTCACCGGATTTTCTGGAGATAAGGGGGGAAGTTCCTATAAATGGGGTTAATATGACTCATTATCACGGGCAGTGGCAAACGCTGCAGGAGGATTATTTGAAATGGATTTCTGCAGGTTACCGGATTCTTTTTTTGGCAGCCTCTCCGGAAAGGACCTCAGGGCTGCAGCAAATCTTAATGGAACAGGATCTTGCCGTAGGCATCGATTCTGATTCTTCCTGGTCTTCCGGTGAAGCCCGGGTGGCAGCTGCGGGGCTGGAGGAAGGTTTTCTCATGCCTTCGCTTTCGCTGGCTGTAGTTACGGAGCATAATATTTTTCCACGTCGTCGCAAGAGGAGACGTCTGGCGCAGCAGGAGGGGGTCAGGCTGCGCGATTACCGGGAACTGGCAGTGGGAGATTACGTGGTACATGAGCAGCACGGGGTTGGCAAATATATGGGTTTAAGCACGCTGGAGATCGATGGGATATGCCGGGACTATCTGCTGCTTCACTATCGGGGGACCGACAGGCTCTATATCCCCATAGAACAGATCGAAGTGATTCGGAAGTATATCGGGGCTGAGGGGAAAAGGCCGCGGGTGCACAGCCTGGGCAGCGGTGAATGGCAGCGGGTGAAAAACAGGGTCAAAGAATCGGTGCAGGAGATGGCCCGGGAGCTGCTCGCCCTCTATGCTTCCCGCGAGATGGTGTCCGGTTACACTTTCAGTTCCGATCACCCCTGGCAGCTCGAATTTGAATCGCTGTTTCCCTATGAAGAGACCCCCGATCAACTGCAGGCTATCGCCGATGTGAAGGCAGACATGGAGAAAGAGCATCCTATGGATCGCCTCATCTGCGGCGATGTGGGTTACGGCAAGACAGAGGTGGCTCTACGGGCCGCCTTTAAAGCGGTTATGGAGGGGAAGCAGGTAGCTCTGCTTGTGCCCACTACGGTTCTGGCGCAGCAGCATTTTCGGACATTTTCAGAGCGCTATGCCGAATTTCCTTTCCGGGTGGCCCAGCTGAGTCGTTTTATTGCACCGGCGGCGCAGAAGGAGATTCTAAAAGAACTGGCTTGCGGGAAAATAGATATAATTATCGGAACACACCGGCTGCTTTCGGGGGATATTAAATTCAATGATCTGGGGCTTCTGATTATAGACGAAGAGCAGCGTTTCGGAGTGCGTCACAAGGAAAGATTAAAGCAGCTTCGCCTCTCCGTAGATGTTTTAGCCATGACAGCCACCCCCATACCCCGGACGATGCACCTTTCACTCGTCGGGGCAAGGGACCTTAGCGTTATCGAGACCCCTCCGGAGAACCGCTACCCGGTACAGACTTTTGTTGCTGAATATTCCGAGCACCTGGTTAAGGAAGCGATCCAGCGGGAGTTGAATCGCGGGGGCCAGGTCTATTTTGTGTTTAATCGAATTTCAGGGATCAACGCCATGGCCCAAAAGATTCAGGATATGTTTCCAGGTAAAGCGGTAGCTATTGGCCATGGCCGTATGCCGCTGGAGCAGGTTATGAGCGATTTTATTGAAGGAAAATATCCCATTCTGGTCAGCACGACCATTATCGAAGCGGGGCTGGATATCCCCAACGTGAACACACTGCTGGTTTACGATGCCGATCAGTTTGGACTGGCTCAGCTTTACCAGCTGCGCGGGCGGGTGGGGCGTTCACACCGCCTTGCTTACGCCTATCTCACCTATCGCCGGGAAAAAATGATCACAGAAGATGCAAAGAAAAGGCTGCAGGCGATCAAGGAATTCACCGAGCTAGGATCAGGATTCAAGGTGGCGCTGCGCGACCTGGAGATTCGCGGGGCCGGTAATATCCTTGGCGCCGAGCAACATGGTTTTATGGTTGAGATTGGATTTGACCTTTATTGCCGCCTGCTGGAGGAAGCAGTGGCCAAAATCAAGGAGGTCCCGCTTAAAAAGGATGAGCCTCAACCGCGGCTGGATTTGAAAGTGAACGCATATTTACCCTCATCCTATATCACCAATCAGGACCAGAAGATTGATTTTTACCAGCGCATCTATGCTTCGGATTCCGGTGAGGAGTTGGGAGAAGTAGAAGAGGAGATGCGTGATCGTTACGGGGCGCCGCCCTCTCCTGTAAAAAACCTGCTTGAAGCAGCTTCCTTGCGCCTTCTGGCCAGGCATCTGGGGATCGTCTCCCTGCAGCAGCATGACGGCACCGTGGATATAAGGTTTCACCGGGACCGTGGATTTGACACTGTTGGGCTTCATTCAGCGGCGAAAAAGTACCGGGGTCGCCTAACCTTTACTGCCGGGCCATCACCCCGGATCAAATTTCGGGCCGAGCTCCGTGAAAGGTTGCTTTCCGAGCTGCTCGTATTTTTGGGCGAGCTAAGTGGTGAAGCCGCCTTGACCCTGTCTGAACTTGAGTAAGGAGGCGACAATATGCCCGGACTCAGAGGTTTTTTATCGCTGGCTACCTGGCTGCTTCTGTTGATCTGCTGTGCAGGCTGTTTGGCTGCGGATGTCCCCGCAGCCAGGGTAAACGACGTTATCATCTCGCAAAACGATTTGAACCGGTTTATCAGCCTGATGGAGCTATGCAATCCCGGGACAGTTGACCTGCGGGATGACAACCGGCCAAAAGAGAATGAGCGGGAATTTTTACATCTTCTCATCGGCTTCGAACTGTTGGATCAGGCGGCGGCAAATGCCGGTGTTGTTGTTGCTCCCGGGGAGCTGGAAGTTAAAATGGGGGAAATGCAGCAGAGTCTTGTACAAAGAGGTTACGCAGGTTCGCTTGCTGAATTTCACAAAAAGTGCAAGGAGCTTTGCCTGGACCCCGGCGATCTGGCTCTATTTTCTCGTTACCGGTTGCAGGTGGAAGCGCTTTTTGAACAGATGGGCTCAACAGTTCAGGAAGAAGATCTGCTTCGATTTGTGGGAGAGAACCCGGAAATTTTCATGCAGCCTGCTGCCGCGGAACTGTACCTCTACCGTTTCAACGATGAGCAGGAAGCAACAGATTGTCTTGTCCAGTTGGAGCGGGGAACTGCTGCGGAAGAGAGCGCAGCCTCCGGGAATGCTCATCGGTCCAACCTGGGGTGGGTTACCGGGGATGACCCCTTTCTGTCGAAGGAGGTACGCGAGCAGATATTTCCCGCTCATAAAACAGGGAAAGGCTGTCTTATCCGATCCTCCGGAGAGTATCATCTTTACTGGATTCAAAGGGTCAGGCCTGCAGGGCAGCTCGACTTTACAGATGTAAGGGAAGAAGCATTTCAACTAATAAAAAGCCTTCTTTACGAGCAATTTTACTACACTCTATGGAAAGAGGGGAGAATTGAACTCCACTGTCGCTAGTTTTGGGAATGCATAAAACCTCTATCGAAGATAAATACTAATTTCAGAACAGAGATTTATTGCCTGGAACTTCACAAAGGAGGAAACAGTGTTGAAAGCAACCGGTATTGTCAGGCGCATCGATGATCTCGGCCGGGTTGTGATTCCCAAGGAAATTCGCCGTACATTAAAGATCAGGGAAGGTGACCCTCTGGAAATTTATGTGGACAGGGGCGGAGAGGTTATTTTAAAGAAATACTCCCCCATTGGTGAGTTGGGTGATTTTGCACAGGAATATGCCGATTCTCTTCATGAATCAATGGGCAACATTTCATGCATTGCCGACCGGGATACAATTATTGCGGTGGCCGGTGCGCCCAAAAAAGAATTTGTAAACCGTCCTTTAAGCAGTGCTGTTGAACGGGTCATGGAAAGCCGGAAGAGTGTGATGATCAACAATACTGCCGATCATCAGTATTACGAGGAGACGGATGAAATGATGGGGCCCCGTTTTGCCAATGAAGTGATTGCGCCGATAATCTCTGAAGGGGATCCCATAGGCGCAGTGATCATGGGTAGCAGAGACCCCTCCATCAGAATGAGCGATCTTGAACTAAAACTGGTTGAAACAGCAGCCTCATTTCTGGCTAAGCAGATGGAGCAATAGTTAAAGGCGACGCAGAAGTTAGAGATGTAGATCGTCTTAGAAGATGCTGGTATAATACAGACATTATATATTAGGGGAACGGAAGAGGAAGGAAGGAAGGGCTTTGTCCAGCCACAGCAAGTTTATCAGGGGTGCGGCCATACTGGCTGTGGCCGGAGTAGGCGTACGTTTTGTCGGCGCAGCAATGAAAATATTGCTTGTGGGAATCATCGGAGACGAAGGCATCGGGCTCTACCAGATGTCTTATCCAATTTACTCCACCCTGCTGGCTATCTCCACGGCGGGGATCCCTGTTGCTGTATCCAAACTGGTTGCTGAAAATGTTACGGTAAAGGACTACCGCGGGGCAATGCGTGTTTTTCGCATGGCCCTGCTGATCCTGACCCTGACAGGGCTGGCCGTTGCCCTGTTTCTCTTTTTCTCGGCAGAAAGGATTGTCCAGATCCTGGACAGCGATCCCCGGGCAATTTTAGCGATTATGGCCATTGCTCCGGCAATTTTCTTTGTCACCATAATGTCGGCGCTGCGTGGTTTTTTTCAGGGACAGCAGTACATGCTTCCCACTGCCGCTTCCCAGGTGGTAGAACAGACAGGTAGGCTTGTTGTTTCACTGGCGCTGGCGATAGCCCTGCTCCCCCGGGGGCTGGAATATGCCGCAGCAGGCGCGGCTTTCGGCACGGCTGCCGGAGGCATTTTGGGGCTGCTTCTGCTCCTGCCTATTTACTATCTACGCCGCCCCGCATTCATGAAAAAGGTCCGGGCTCAGCCAGGAACGGAACCTGTGGCGGCGGGTAGGATTATCCGACATATTTTTGCGCTGGCCATACCCATCACTTTTGGTTCTCTCATTATGCCTCTTTTGAGCCTTATTGACTGGGCTATAGTTCCCAGCAGGTTGAAGGCGATTGGCTATGTTTATACAGAGGCTACGGCGCTCTTCGGCCAGCTTACGGGGATGGCCGGTTCGGTGGTCTATTTCCCCAACGTGGTCACCCTCGCCCTGAGCATGAGCCTGGTGCCGGCAATCTCTGAGGCGCTGGTTTTGCGGAACAAGGCATTGATCCGGAGCCGCTCTTCCGTTTCGATTAAGTTAACCACACTTTTCTCTCTGCCGGCGTCGGTGGGGCTATACCTGCTGGCAGAGCCGGTGATCGTGGTCTTATTCGGCCCTGAAAATGCCGGAGCGGGTTATGCCCTGGCCTACCTGTCATGGTCGGTAATCCCCCTGGGGCTCTATGTATCGACAACGGGGATTTTACAGGGGCTGGGAAAGACGGTGACACCGGTTGTGAGCATGGCCCTGGGTGGAGCAGTGAAATCAATTCTGGCCTGGTACCTGAC
>MTBK01165303.1_pt1 | contig 14528 bp, 12 predicted proteins | sample 1535981 | NCBI WGS metagenome assembly MTBK01 (sample SAMN06109225, study PRJNA356200) | anaerobic digester metagenome | isolation source: biogas reactors fed with pig manure or primary and secondary sludge | place: Spain | collected 2016-06-30 | reverse complement strand
GGTTGACCCCGTTGTGCGGATTCCCTTGTGTTCGATGATGTCCCGCGAGCCTCCGGCGCCCATCAGTTCGCGGAATCCCTGAACCGTGTAGCTCACGACGGTGGAGTCGGTACGTGCGCGCGCGGTCGCCGATCTGGGTAGCGCGAACAGGGGGCCCATTTCCCCGAAGTACTCGCCGGCACTTGCCGTGGTGGCGACTTCCTCATCCCCGGTCGCCAGTTCTCGGACGAGTTCGACCTCTCCGGAGCTCACCACATAGATCGAGTCGCCCATGGTGCCTTGCTCGAACAGGGTCTCCCCGGCGGCCAGGGTCAGGGTCTGCGGTTCGTGGTCGGAGGCCGACAAGTGCGGCACCAGTTCGACGACCCGGTCGGCAAGCGGCAGCATCCGGGTGTCGTGGGTGGCGACCACGACCACCCGTTCCCCGGACGCCAGTTCGCGGATCAGCCGCAGCACTTCCTCGACCTGGATGTAGTCCAGGTGTGCGGTCGGCTCATCGGCGATCAAGAGGGGCGGGTCGAGGGCGATGGCCCGGGCGACCGCCACCCGCTGCTGCTGACCGCCGCTGAGATCTCCGGGCCGGTGCGTCATCCGATTGGACAGGCCGACCCGGGTCAGCAGTTCGGCGGCCCGTTCGCGGGCTTCATGCCGACCTATGCGGGCGGCCCGCATCGGCACCATGACGTTCTCGATCGCGGTCAGGCTTGGCACCAGGTTGAAAGCCTGGAAGACGATACCGACGGTGTTGCGCCGATAGTCCGAGAGTGCGCTCGCGTCCAGTTTGGTGATGTCGATGTCGCCGAACTCGATCCGTCCGGCGCTGGGCCGCAGAATCCCGCCAAGACAGGACAGCAGGGTCGTCTTCCCGCAGCCGCTGGGCCCCAGCAGGATCGCCAGGGATCCCGCCGAGACGTCCAGATTGAGGCCGTTGATCGGCCGCACCGATTCCTGGCCGCTGGCGTACTCGACCACCAGGTCCTTGATTCGTAGATCGCCCATGAGGTCAGGGGCCTCCGAACGCCAGAGCCGGGTCGACGGTGACCGCCCGGCGCAAACCGGCCAAGCTTGCCAGCACACCGATGGTGATCGCCACGACCGGCAGCAGCAGGAAGGCCACCTGCGGGATGTCCACCCGCATCGGGAACAGCGGTCCGAGCAGGACCGACAGCACACCACCGAGCGCCGCCGCGAGCACCGCGACGATCACCGCTTGCATGGCGAGTCCGGCCAGGATGGACCTGGTGGGTACGCCGACGGCTTTGAATACCGCGAAGTCGCGGGTCCGTTCGATGGCGGACATGTAGATCATCGACCCGACGATCAGCGCGGCGACGACCCACAACAACCCGGCCATCAACGTCATGGCCTGCCGCGCCCCGGTCAGGGCCCGCAGCAGGTCGTTGATCGCGCCGTCCCGGTTCACCAGGGTGAAGCCGCTCGGCGCCCGCTCGGGCATCGGTTTCACCCCGATGGAGGAGATCAGCGCCTGATCGGAGAACAACAATTTCTGGGCTCCGGCCACGGTCAGAAAGACGTTCGGCTGGCCGGCCAGCGCGGTGGAATCGTCGACGATCCCGACGATCTGCAAGTTGCGTGAGCCGATCTCGACGGTGGCGCCGATCGGCTTGTCCATGGTGCTTGACACCGCCGCCTCATGCGGCAGGGTCGGGCCGCGGCCCTTTTCGAGGGGCGGCATCCCGGGGCCCCGCTCCGGTGACCCGAACACGTTGACGCTGCGAGCAGTGCCGTGATCCTGCATCGTCGCGCTGCCGTAGACCAGGGGGACCGCCACCTGCACACCCGGAATCTGCAGCTTGATGGCGGGGAAGGCAGACGAACCGAGGAACGGCCCGGTTGTGCCGGACTTCACCAGATACCCGTCTAGGCCGAGCGAGTCCACCGTGCGGACCGCCTCGACGCGGAACCCGTTGGCCAACCCGGTGAGCACCAAGGTCATCGCGAACACCAGACCGGTGCCGACGATGGCGATGACGAAGCGGCGCTTGCGCCACTGCAGGTCGCGCAGTGCCGCGGTCAGCACGTCGTCACCCGCATGGGGCGAGGGTACCGACCCCTCGGGTCAGCCGGAGAGCGCTTGTCCCAATTCGGGCGTCGATGCGAGGGGCCGGAGCGGATGTTCAACGGACTCCGACGGATCCGGGAGGGGATTCTGCGCCGCTCGACGTGGTCCCCGAGTCGGGTTCGGCATCGACTTCCCGGCCACCGATCAGTAGCGCGCTGAGTGCCCCGGCGACGCAGATGACGGAGGTGATGAGGAAGATCTCGCCGTACTGCACGGTATAAGCGATGCGGCCGTTCTCACCGACCTTCGCGGCGATTTCGAACACCGACCCGGACGGCTTGGGCAGGGTTGCCATGATCTGGTTGAACCGGTAGATGCCCCACGCGCTGAGCGCGGCCACCCCGACCAGCATTCCGGTCATCCGCGCCACCACCACCAGCGACGAGGCGATACCGTGCTGGGGTGCGGGCACCACCCGCAGCGCCGCCGACGTCAATGGTCCGATCACCAGGCCCAGGCCGATACCGGCCAGCGCAAGATCGGTGCCGAAGGTGGGCAGCGTGACGATTCCGAGGTCGTGGCGCGCGGTCAGCACGTCGACGGTCCAGTGCGACACCAGCCAGTAGCCGAACCCCGCGATCAGCATCCCGGCGAAGGCCACCACGCGATCACCGACGCGGGTGGCCAGCCAACCCCCGACCAGCGCGCCGATCGGCAGCGCCACCAGGAAGTGCAGCAGCAGCCCCGCGGCCTGGTTCTGATCCTTGCCCAGGACGCCCTGCCCGAACAGTTCGATGTTCACCAGGGTGACCATCAGCGCGGCACCGGCGGACACCGACGTCGCCAGCGAGGCCAGGAAGGGCCGGAACCGGACGCCCGCCGGTTCGATGAGCCGGGTGCGGGCCACCCGCTCCCAGACCCCGAAGGCGATGGCCGCCAGCAGCGCGCCGACCACCATCGGCAGACCCCAGCTGGGCAGCACCTGCTTGCCGTTCGGCTCGGGGTTGTACAGCCCGATCACCGCCAGCCCGAGTGCCAGTGCCAACAGCAGTCCGCCGACGACGTCAACCCGCTGTGGCTCCCGATCCCGCTCCCGCGCCGGCAGGCTGATGTGGATCAGCACCATGGCGACGGCCGCGAGCGGAACGTTGATCCAGAACACGTCCCGCCAGGTGTTGAGCAGCCAGACCACGCCGATGCCGTACAGCGGTCCGAGGACGCTGCCCAGCTCCTGGGCCGCGCCGATACCGCCGAGTACCGCCGCGCGGTTGCGGGCGGCCCACAGGTCGGCCGCCAACGCCAGGGTCACCGGAAGCAGCGCGCCGCTGGCAGTGCCCTGCACGACCCGACCGATGACCAACGTGGTCAGGTCGTTCGACAGCGCGGTGATGACCGACCCGACCGCGAACCCGGCGAGACTGAGCTGCAGCACGAGCTTGCGGCCGAACCGGTCGGAGGCCCGGCCGAGCAGCGGCATGGCGGCGACGTAACCCAGCAGATAGCCGGTGATGATCGGGGTGACCTGCTGAATCTTGTTCAGCGGGATGCCGACGTCGCGCATGATGTCGCGCATGATCGTGACCACCACGTAGGTGTCCAGCGCGCCGAGCAGGACGGCGAGGCTGCCCGCCCCGATCGCGATGCGCCGACTGAATGCCGGCGTCCGGTGGGAGGCGTGTGCCGACATCACACCGCGGGCTTGGTGACGGTGACCGGCTTATCCCAGTCGGACAGCGTCAGCTGCACGTTGTTGCCCTCGCTCTGGTCCACCTTGGCCTGCACCAGTTGATGCGGGGCGTCCTTCTCGATCCAGGTGGTGGCCGACAGCGGACCGGTGGCCTTGAGCTGGGGGATCAGCTTGTTGACCGCGTCGGCGCCGACCTTGCCGCTGATCCGAACCGCGGACACGCCCCCGATGGTGTCGAAGCCCTCGGACTTCGGGTCGGTGAGGCTGACGAGCATGTTGGCCAGGCCGCTGTCGGGGTTGAGGATCACCGACGGGTCGTAGACCTCGGCAGCCGGACCCATGTCCAGCCAGCTGTCCGGGGTGAGCGCGGCGTACAGGGTTCCGTCGAGAACGACCAACTGGATGTCGACATCGGATCCGCCCATCGTGATCTTCGAGCTGCCCTTGATGGCCACGCTGGGCTCGTTGGTCAGGTCGCCGGACAGCGTCTTGATCGGCAAACCGTCGATCTTTCCGTTGACGGCGATCTCCAGGTGCGCGCTCTTCAGCGCCTTGGTGGTCGCGATCGACTGCTGCACCAGTTGAGCGGCATCGGGGAGTGGCTCCGAGGGCTTTGACGAGCAGCCCGAGGCGAGAGCCGCGGCGGTAACCAGCGCGGTCAGGACAGCGAAAGTTCTCCGGAGCATCGGCATAGCTGCATCGTAGAGGGTGGCGGGCTCCGACCAGGATGGGTTGCCCGGTGCCTGCCGCCGGCGGCGGCTAAATTGGGATGGTGTTCACCGGCATCGTGGAAGAACTGGGCGAGGTCGCCGTTCGTGAGGACCTCGGCGACGCGGCGCGGCTGGTCATCCATGGTCCGGTGGTCGTCGACGGCGCGCGCCATGGCGACTCGATTGCCGTCAACGGCGTCTGTCTGACGGTTGTCGATGTGCTGCCCGGCGGCCGGTTCAGTGCCGATGTGATGGCAGAGACGCTGCGTCGGTCGAGTCTGGCCGAGGTTGCGGCGGGTAGCCGGGTCAATCTGGAACGGGCCGCATCCGTGAACGGCCGGTTCGGCGGGCACATCGTGCAGGGCCACGTCGACGGTACCGGCGAGGTGATTTCCCGAACCCCGTCGCAGCACTGGGAGGTCGTCCGCATCGCGCTGCCGGACTCGTTGTCCCGCTACGTGGTGGAGAAGGGGTCGATCACCGTCGACGGTGTTTCCCTGACGGTCTCGGCGCTGGGCGGCGAGAGTCCCGACGGGGCGGCGGGTCGCTGGTTCGAGGTGTCGCTGATCCCGACGACCCTGGCGCTGACAACACTCGGACGGGCGCTTCCCGGCGTGACCGTCAACCTCGAGGTCGACGTGATCGCCAAGTATGTGGAACGGTTACTCACCCACGGCGACAGGTCGCCGGACATTCCCTCGTAGCTCAGGTCTCGCGGCGGCGGCGCAGGAAGAACACCCCGAGCAGCAGCACTGCCGCGGATCCGGGCACGGGAACCATCGTGTAACCCAGGTCGGTGAGGATCGCGGTCTCGACCGCGCTGAGCGTTCTGATTCCCTTCCCCATGCTGACCCGCGCGTTCATCAGCTGCTCGTTGCGGCCGTAGAAGCTCTGGTCATTCAAGTGGGATATCGAGCTGCCGCCCTGCCACGGGTTCGATGTATACACCGGCACCGGGCTGCCGTAGGCGGCGACCGCGTTCGGGCCGCCGAAGAACAGGCCACCGTTGCCGCCGGTGAGATTGGTGTCGTAGGCGCTGATCCAGCCGTAGTCCTCGCCGATGACCCCGGTGCCGTCGGCGGTGACCAGGAAACCGTCGTAGGCGGTCCAGCCGTTGCCGGTGTTGGAGCCGGGCTCGCTGACATTGGACAGAAAGCCGAGGGTGTGCATCAGTTCGTGCATCGCCACCGACTGGAAGTCGTACTGGCCGTTGGCCACGGCGGGACCGAAGGCCCACGGGCTGCCGAAGTTCCAGGTGATCTCACCGTCGGGCGTTGCGCCGTTGGCGTCAACGCCGGAAATGATCTTGGCCTGCACGACGGTCGGGAAGAACCCGGGTCGCGAGCTGATGATGTCGCTGGAGGCGGAGGCCAGCGTTCCCGACAGCGGGGACAACTCGCCGTTGACGGTGTAGGTCACGGTGACCGGGGCACTCAGCACGAAGTACGAGCCGAGGATCGTCGCGGTGGACTCCAGTGCCGCCCGCGCCTCCTGGGACCACAGCATCGCGCCGCCCGAGTAGAGGAACTCGAACTGCAGTCGGGGGCCACTGACCCCCTGAGTGACCACGGCGTTGCCCAACGTGTACGCCGGGCGGAATGGGTTGAACAGGTTGATGTGCAAGCCCGAGTCGGCCGCGGCGACGGTGAAGGCGTCGGTGCCGGTGAAGTCGGCGCCCGGGGTGTACGTGTAGCCGCCGTCCGAGCCGATCGAGACGGTACCGAAAACGGGGGCCGCGCTGAGGCTGTAGGTGATCGGATCCCCCTCGGGATCGACCGCACCGACGTTGCCGGTGATCGGCCCGGAAACCTGACCGGTCAACTGCACCGGTGTGACGGTGGGTGCCTCGTTGAAGAACGTCCGTCGCACCAGCAGGGCAATGCCTTCGACGAACGCCTGAACGGGGCCCAGGACGTCACCCAACGCGTTGGCGACTGAGTTCGCGGTGGCGGCCGCGGCCGGGACGCCGACGGTTCCCACCTGGTCGGCCGGCGCGGCGACGGCCATCGGCGGATCGGGCTGTGCGGACGAAATATCAAGGGCCGCTGAAGGATCCGTCTCAACGGTGGGCGAGATCGTCGCCGCAGGGGTGCTCGCCTCCGAACCGGACGGCGCGACCGGGCTGGCCGCAGTGCGACGTGACCGTTCAGCGACGGCGCCGGCTGCCAGGTCGAGGGTTCGGCTCACACCGACGCTCTGAGGCCGACCGGATGCCGTCGCGCCGGCATTATTGCGGGCCGCCTCCCGTTGCGAGGCCCGGGCGGGGCCTGTCGCCGCACGCGGGGTTGCGTCGCCGGAATCGGAGGTCGTGGCCGTGGCCGCCGCGGCGGACGGCGTGCGTTTTGCCGGGACCGTTCGCTCGGCGCGGCCCTGCCGGGTCGGCGCGGAGCGCGCCGACTGGTCGGCTGCGGAGTTAGCTGAATCCGCCGACGACTCGTCACGCGGGGTGTCCGCGGCGGCGAGTGCCTGCGGGCCGGCCAGTGACATGCCCAGGGCAAACGCTGCCGCGCCCCACCGGACCGCCCGTTTGGACACCGTCATCACCCACTCCCCGCTGGGCGGCACCGTCGCGTACAAAGATTGCCGGGGGCACCCAGACCGTTGCTGTACACCTAACCTAGGGGTGCGTGGCCGCCCGGGTCAACGTGGCGCGGCCCCGGTGGGGCCCCGGCCCGACTGGGAGCGCCCCGCCGGTGGTTCATACTGGTGACTCACCGACTCAGGGCTCACCGACTCGCAGGAGCACAGACTCCGAAGGGCAGATATGACCAGGCTGGACACCATCGAGAGGGCGGTCGCCGATATCGCGGCGGGTAAGGCCGTCGTCGTCATCGACGACGAGGACCGCGAGAACGAGGGCGACTTGGTGTTCGCCGCCGAGAAGGCGACCCCGGAACTCGTGGCCTTCATGGTGCGCTACACCTCCGGCTACCTCTGCGTACCGCTCGACGGTTCGGTGTGCGACCGGCTGGGTCTGCTGCCGATGTACGCGGTCAATCAGGACAAGCACGGCACCGCCTACACCGTGACGGTGGACGCCCGGCAGGGCGTGGGGACCGGGATCTCCGCCGCCGACCGCGCCACCACCATGCGATTGCTCGCCGATCCGAACAGTACGGCCGAGGACTTCACCAAACCAGGCCATGTCGTACCGCTGCGGGCCAAGGAGGGGGGTGTCCTGCGCCGCCCCGGGCACACCGAAGCGTCCGTTGACCTGGCCCGACTGGCAGGCTTGCAGCCCGCCGGCGCTATCTGCGAGATCGTCAGCCAGAAGGACGAAGGCGCCATGGCGCAGACCGACGAGTTGCGGATCTTCGCCGACGAGCACGACCTGGCCATGATCTCGATCGCCGACCTCATTTATTACCGGCGTAAGCACGAGAAGCTCATTGAGCGGGTCGCCGAGGCGCGGATTCCGACCGCGCACGGCGAGTTCCGGGCGGTGGGTTACGCCAGTGTCTACGACGACGTCGAGCATGTCGCCCTGGTCCGCGGTGACATCGCCGGACCGGTGAACGACGGCCACGACGTGCTGGTGCGGGTGCATTCCGAATGCCTGACCGGCGACGTGTTCGGCTCCCAGCGCTGCGACTGCGGGCCGCAGCTCGAGGCGGCGATGGCGATGGTCGCCGCCGAGGGCCGTGGTGTGGTGCTGTACATGCGCGGCCATGAGGGCCGCGGAATCGGCCTCATGCACAAGTTGCAGGCCTACCAGTTGCAGGACACCGGTGTGGACACCGTCGACGCGAATCTCGAACTCGGTTTTCCGGCCGACGCCCGCGACTACGGCATCGGTGCCCAGATTCTGGTGGACCTGGGCGTCCGGTCGATGCGGCTGCTGACCAACAACCCGGCCAAACGGGTCGGTCTGGACGGTTACGGCCTCGAGATCGTCGACCGCGTTCCGCTGCCGGTGCGGGCCACCGCGGAGAACATCCGCTACCTGAGGACCAAGCGTGACCGGATGGGTCACGAGTTGAGCGGGCTGGAGGACTACGACGACGCGGTCGCGCTGCCCGGTGATCTCGGCGGCGGCCGATGAGCGGGGGCGCGGGTATTCCTCCCGTTCCCGCGATGGATGCCTCGGCGCTGACGCTGGCGATCGTGACGAGCACCTGGCACGCCACCATCTGCGAGGCATTGCTCGACGGTGCCCGCAGGGTGGCCACCGATTCCGGGGTGGTCGAGCCGACCGTGGTGCGGGTGCACGGAGCCATCGAGATCCCGGTCGTCGCGCAGGAACTCGCCCGCAGCCACGACGCGGTGGTGGCACTCGGGGTCGTCATCCGGGGTGAGACGCCGCATTTCGACTACGTCTGCGATGCGGTCACCCAGGGCCTGACCCGGGTGTCCCTGGACGCCTCCACACCGGTGGCCAACGGTGTGCTGACCACCGAGACCGAACAGCAGGCCTTCGACCGAGCGGGCCTGCCCGGTTCTGCCGAGGACAAGGGCGCACAGGCCGCCGCCGCGGCCCTGTCGACCGCGCTGACCCTGCGTCGATTGCGGGCCGTATGAACGACGGCGGTATTGGCGAGGCCCAGACCGATGTGTGGGATGTCACCCTGCGGCCACGGCTGACCCCTCTGCTGGCCCGCATCACCGCCGGGGTGATCGCTGTCGCGGGGGTGGTGGTCGCGGTACTCAACAATCGCGCCTCCGGTGCCTATCTGCGGCCGGTTGACCAGGTCGCGATGGCCGGCATCGCCTTCATCCTGGCCGGTGGAGCGCTGCTGTTGACGCGTCCCCGGCTCAAGATCGGGCCGTCCGGCCTTGCCGTGCGAAATGTCGTCGAGTACCGGATGATCCCCTGGCGGGAGGTGGTCGACGTCTCCTTTCCGCCGGGGAAGCGGTGGGCCCGTATCGACCTCGACTACGAGGAGTACGTCCCTGTCCTGGCCATACAGGTCATGGACCGGCAGCGCGCCGTCGCGGCGATGGATACGGTGCGGTCCCTGATGGACCGCTACCACCCGCACTGAAACCGGCGCCGTGGCCGATCCCGCGACCTACCGCCCCCCGCCCGGTTCCATTCCGGTCGAACCCGGGGTGTATCGCTTTTTGGATTCGCACGGCCGGGTGATCTACGTCGGCAAGGCCAAAAGCCTGCGCAGTAGGCTTACCTCGTACTTCGCCGACATCGCCGGGTTGCACCCCCGGACCCGGCAGATGGTGACCACCGCGGCGAAGGTCGAATGGACGGTGGTGACCACCGAGGTCGAAGCGCTTCAGTTGGAATACAACTGGATCAAGGAATTCGACCCGCGATTCAACGTGCGCTACCGCGACGACAAGTCCTATCCGGTGCTCGCGGTGACCCTCAACGAGGAGTACCCACGGCTGATGGTCTACCGCGGCCCCCAGCGCAAGGGGGTGCGCTACTTCGGGCCGTACTCACACGCCTGGGCGATCAGAGAGACCCTCGACCTGCTCACCCGGGTGTTCCCGGCACGTACCTGCTCGGCCGGGGTCTTCAAGCGGCACAGCCAGATCGAAAGGCCCTGCCTGCTCGGCTATATCGACAAGTGCGCGGCGCCCTGTGTCGGCCGGGTCAGCGCGGAGGAACACCGCAGGATCGTCACCGACTTCTGCGACTTCCTTTCCGGGCGGACCGACCGGTTCGCCCGCGGACTCGAGCGGCAGATGAACGCCGCCGCCGCCGAACTCGACTTCGAGCGTGCGGCCCGTTTGCGGGACGACCTCGGAGCGCTGCGGCGCGCACTGGAGAAGCAGGCGGTGGTGCTCGGCGACGGTACCGACGCCGACGTGGTCGCCTTCGCCGACGACGAGTTGGAGGCGGCGGTCCAGGTCTTCCACGTCCGCGGCGGTCGGGTGCGCGGCCAGCGCGGCTGGATCGTCGAGAAGCCCGGTGACCCCGGCGAGTCGTCGGAGCAGGCCCTCGTCGAGCAATTCCTCACCCAGTTCTACGGTGACCAGGCCGAATTGAGCGGCGCCGGTGACCGAAAATCGTCACCTGAGGGGGCATCGTCAGCTGAGGGGCCGGCAGCCGACGAATCGGCCAACCCGGTGCCGCGGGAGGTATTGGTTCCCTGCCTGCCATCGAACTCCGACGAACTCGCGGACTGGCTCACCGGACTGCGCGGCTCCCGGGTCGCGCTGCGGGTTCCCCGCCGTGGCGACAAGCGGGCGCTGGCCGACACGGTGCACCGGAATGCGCAGGAGGCACTCCAGCAGCACAAGCTCAAGCGAGCCGGCGACTTCACCGCGAGATCGGCTGCGCTGCAGGACATCCAGGATTCGCTCGGTCTCGTCGACGCGCCCCTTCGAATCGAGTGTGTCGACATCAGCCATGTCCAGGGCACCGATGTGGTGGGCTCGCTGGTGGTGTTCGAGGACGGACTGGCACGCAAGTCCGACTACCGGCACTTCGCCATCCGGGAGGCGGCCGGCGACGGCCGATCCGACGATGTCGCCTCGATCGCCGAGGTGACCCGCCGCCGGTTCCTGCGGCACGTCAACGACGCGGGCTCCGGGTCGGGCGGTGGCGGGGAGGCCGGTACCGGACCGTCGCCGACACCACCCCGGCGCTTCGCCTATCCGCCGAATCTCTACGTCGTGGACGGCGGCGCGGCGCAGGTCAACGCCGCGCAGGCGGTGCTCGACGAGTTGGGCGTCACCGACGTCGCGGTGATCGGCCTGGCAAAGCGCCTCGAGGAGGTCTGGGTGCCGGCCGAGCCCGACCCGGTGATCCTGCCGCGCAACAGTGAGGGGCTCTATCTACTGCAACGGGTACGGGACGAAGCGCACCGATTCGCCGTCTCCTATCACCGCAGCCTGCGGTCCAAGCGGATGACCGCGTCCGCCCTGGACACCGTCCGCGGACTGGGGGAGACCCGCCGTAAGGCGCTGGTGACGCATTTCGGTTCGCTGGCCCGGTTGCGGCAGGCCAGCGTGCAGGAGATCACCGCCGTTCCCGGGATCGGGGTGGCCACGGCCACCGCGGTCCTGGAGGCTCTCGGGGTGGCCGAGAGTGCGACTTCGGCGCCGCAGACTGATCCGGTGGGAGATGATCGGGCTGAGCCATGATGGATGACAGCGGGTACCAGAGACGGACCGAAGTGGTCCCGGGGAGCGCGGCCGGAATCGACGTCGTGCTGGTCACCGGGCTGTCCGGCGCCGGCCGCGGCACCGCCGCCAAGGTGCTCGAGGACCTCGGCTGGTACGTCGCCGACAACCTGCCGCCCGAGCTGATCGCCCGCATGGTCGATCTCGGCCTGGCGGCCGGCTCGCGGATCACTCAGCTCGCGGTGGTGATGGACGTCCGGTCCCGCGGGTTCACCGGTGATTTGGACCTGGTGCGCAACGACCTCGCGGCACGCGGGATCGCCCCGAGGGTGGTATTCCTCGAGGCGTCCGACGACATCCTCGTCCGCCGCTACGAGAACAACCGGCGCAGTCACCCGTTGCAGGGCAATCAGACCCTCGCCGAGGGCATCGCGGCCGAACGGGTCATGTTGGCCGGGGTGCGCGCGGGTGCCGATCTGGTCATCGACACCTCCGCATTGTCGGTGCCCGCGCTGAGAGCCGGTATCGAGCGGGCGTTCGGCGGTGAGACCGTGGCGCTGACCAGCGTCACCGTCGAGTCCTTCGGCTTCAAGTACGGCCTGCCGATGGACGCCGACATGGTGATGGATGTGCGCTTCCTGCCCAACCCGCACTGGGTCGACGAATTGCGGCCGCAGACCGGTCAGTCGCCGGCGGTGCGGGACTACGTGCTCAGCCAACCGGGCGCGACGGAGTTTCTGCAGACTTACCATCAGCTGTTGAGGCTGGTTCTGGACGGCTATGTCCGGGAGGGGAAGCGGTACATGACCGTGGCGATCGGATGCACCGGGGGCAAGCATCGCAGTGTCGCGATCGCCGAGGCGCTGTCCGGGTTGCTGGGACTCAATGAGCATCTCACCGTCCGCGTCCTGCACCGCGATCTGGGCCGGGAATGAGGGCGGGGCGGGTATGAACCACCGGATTGTCGCGCTCGGCGGAGGCCACGGGCTCTACGCGACGCTGTCGGCCGCCCGCCGAATCACCCCGCACGTCACCGCCGTGGTCACCGTTGCCGACGATGGCGGTTCGTCGGGTCGGCTGCGCTCGGAACTGGACATCATCCCGCCCGGCGATCTGCGGATGGCGTTGGCTGCCCTGGCCTCCGACAGCCCGCACGGCAGGCTGTGGGCCACCATCATCCAGCACCGGTTCGGCGGCACCGGTGCGCTGGCCGGCCACCCGATCGGCAATCTGATGCTGGCCGGACTCAACGAGGTGCTCGCCGACCCCGTCGCCGCGCTCGATGAGCTGGGCCGGATTCTCGGTGTCAAGGGCCGGGTGCTTCCGATGTGCCCGATCGCGTTGCAGATCGAGGCCGATGTCTCGGGTCTTGAGGGTGATCCGCGGATGAGCCGGGTGATTCGCGGCCAGGTCGCGGTCGCCACCACACCGGGCAAGGTCCGCCGGGTTCGGCTGTTGCCCGGTGACCCCCCGGCCACCCGCCAGGCCGTCGACGCGATCATGGCTGCCGACCTCGTGATCCTCGGTCCGGGGTCCTGGTTCACCAGCGTGATTCCGCACGTCCTGGTACCTGGATTGTTCGTCGCACTGACCTCGACGCCGGCTCGGCGCGCACTGGTGCTGAACCTGGCGGCCGAACCCGGCGAGACCGCCGGCTTCTCGGCGGAACGACATCTGCACGTGCTGGCCCAGCATGCGCCCGGCTTCACCGTGCACGACATCATCGTGGACACCGGGCACGTGCCTTCGGAGCGGGAACGTGATCAGCTTCGTCGCACGGCGGCCAATCTGAATGCGACGGTCGAGTTCGCTGACATTTCCCGACCTGGTACACCTTTACACGACCCGGCAAAGCTCGCCGAGGTGCTAGAGGCCGTTCGCTCGCGCCGGCTGGAGCCACCGACGACGAGCCTTCCGGCGCCTGCCTCGGCGCCGGCAGACCCGGGTCGGCAGGCGGGTGCGACGAGGCGGCCCGGCGGACCGGGAGGGGTCGACTCGTGGCGATGACGGCCGATGTGAAGGACGAACTGAGTCGTCTGACGGTGAACTCCGTCAGCGCCCGGCGGGCGGAGGTCGCCGCACTGCTGCGGTTCGCCGGTGGTTTGCACATCGTTTCCGGGCGGGTGGTCGTGGAGGCAGAGGTCGACCTCGGCAGCACTGCGCGTCGGCTTCGCAAGGACATCCACGACCTGTACGGGTACAACGCCGTCGTTCATGTCCTACCTCCCAGCGGAATCCGGAAGAGCACGCGCTACCTGGTCCGAATCGCCAAGGACGGGGAGGCCCTCGCACGCCAGACCGGACTGCTCGACATGCGTGGCCGCCCGGTGCGCGGATTGCCCGCACAGGTGGTCGGCGGCAGCGTGGGCGACGCTGAAGCGGCCTGGCGCGGCGCATTCCTGGCGCACGGTTCACTCACCGAACCGGGCCGCTCGTCAGCGCTGGAGGTGAGCTGCCCCGGACCGGAGGCGGCACTGGCCCTCGTTGGCGCCGCCCGCCGACTGGGCGTGAGCGCCAAGGCGCGCGAGGTTCGCGGCACGGACCGGGTGGTGGTGCGCGACGGTGATGCGATCGGAACTTTGCTGACCCGGATGGGTGCGCAGGACACCCGGCTCACCTGGGAGGAACGCCGGATGCGGCGTGAAGTCAGGGCGACAGCGAACCGGCTGGCCAATTTCGATGATGCCAATCTGCGCCGATCCGCCCGGGCGGCGGTGGCTGCCTCGGCACGGGTGGCACGGGCTCTGGAGATTCTCGCCGACACCGTGCCGGAGCACCTGGCCGCCGCCGGGCGGCTGCGTGTCGAACACCGGCAGGCGTCGCTGGAGGAGCTGGGCCGGCTTGCCGATCCACCGATGACGAAGGATGCCGTGGCGGGGCGTATCCGGCGGCTGCTGTCGATGGCCGACCGCAAAGCCAAGCAGGACGGAATCCCTGATACCGAGTCCGCGGTCACCCCGGACCTGCTCGACGACGCCTGACTGACGCCGGGGCCCTGAGTCACGCGGCGGCTGGGGCCTGACTGACGCCGGGGCCCTGAGTCACGCGGCGGCTGGGGCCTGACTTACGCCTGGATGCCGCC
>MTBK01156569.1_pt1 | contig 14553 bp, 18 predicted proteins | sample 1535981 | NCBI WGS metagenome assembly MTBK01 (sample SAMN06109225, study PRJNA356200) | anaerobic digester metagenome | isolation source: biogas reactors fed with pig manure or primary and secondary sludge | place: Spain | collected 2016-06-30 | reverse complement strand
GGTCACGGCTGGTCGCTACTCTTTACCATGTGGCGGACTTTCACCGCCTACCTACTGCCGGCTTTAACCGGCGCTTTCGGGACGTACCTTCTTGTCCCACTTTTGTTGCTTCGGAATCTCATACCGGTTCACGGGACAAAGGGGACGTACCTTCTTGTCCCACTTTTGTTGCTTCGGGGTCTCATACCGATTCATCCCGCAGAACTACGGCACCTGAGTGAGTCAAAGTGTCGAGTGCTCAGGGACGTATCTCCCGATGCATTTTCCAAACTCCTCAAGCACTCAAGAAAAAGCGCCGGTGCAAAAAACTGCACAGCGCTGATTCTTCAGACCCCCAGGAATAGCAACGGGGTTCATAGATCAGATCCTTCGGGCTTCGCCCTCAGGAGGACAGCGAGGGCTGGGACTCATTTTCCAGGGATGAGTCAAAGGCACCGTCCCTCCGACTCAGTCCCTTTGACTCAAGGGCTGCGTCCTCAAATGAGGGGAACAGGCCCGGTGGCCCGGAATATGACGAAACGAGTCCCCTGATCACAAAACAGACCCCGCAATCGTGTTTGACGGCGGGGCCTAAAGAAAAATTATAAGCCAAACAAAAGGGATAATTCATCCGGGGCAGCGCGAATTATTTGGACAAAGAAATAGATGATAATACCTTTGGCTCTTTAGCAGATGCTGCTCTCCCGGCCGTTAAAGAATGCTTTCATCGCGCTCCACTTTAATCCGGCGAAGGGCCAGCTCTTTCAAAAATTGATCGGGATTTACCGCCCCCTCCGCTTCCGGTCCGAAAACCCCGCGGCGCTCGATCTGTCCCCGGCCCATCATCGCAACACCGATGCTCAGGGGAATCCCGGTAAGCCTCTTCATCCTCTCTGCTGTGGCATAGGTAACTTTGACCTTTTGCCCTTCTTTCATGCCGGTGACATCGACACGCGCCCCTGAAAGAGTGCGCTTTTTATCAGTGGGAAAAATAGGCAGCAGCGTTTTCATCAGTTTACCAAGACGTTGTTTGCGGGCTTCAGTGGAGGAGAGCCCCAGGCCAACCAGTATTTTGGCCACGCTGTTCAGGTAATTCTCCGCCAAACCGCCTTTTAAAGTCACCTCCCTAACCCCTTTCAGATAACGCGGTAAGGTTACCGGCTCCGGATGTCCCAGATGGAAGGTGGCTACCTGCCCCAAAGGAGCCGGAAATTCGACGACCTCCTTGCCCGACCCGGCCTTTACCTCAACAAATTCGTAATTCTGGTACGAGATCACTGCTCCGGTAAAGATATGAATGGTATGCAAAATAACGGCAAGCCCTTCGGAGTCGCCCGAACTACCGGCCCAGTAAACATTGATCGCTTCCACATCTTCAAGTTCGTCGTAACCTTTGCGGGCAAACATATTGGTGATTCCCGGTGTCCAGCCCAACCCGGTCAATATCCGGCGGCCCTTCTTCGAAGCCTCCTCATCGAATTCCAGCGCCGCTTCGGCGGCATCATGATCATCGCAGATGCTCACATAATCGACTCCGGCATCGATGGCGGCCCTGACGATGGGCTTTTCAAAAAGATAAAAAGGACCAAGTGCACCCGCCGCCACATCGTGACCTTTCATCACCCTGACCAGATCCTGATGCGACGCTGCGTCCACCCTTGCAGCTCTAAGACGGCGATCGTCAAGCGATGAAACCAGTTTTTCTGCTTTTTCTGTGTCAAGATCGCCGACGGTGAGCTGCTTGATCTCCGGATTATGCACCAGATCCCGAATCGCCTCCGAGCCCATATCACCAGCGCCACCCAACACTACTACTTTCATCTTTTCACCCCCCTTAATATAGTGACAACTCTTTCACCGAGATCCAGCGAAACCGCCCGAAAACATCAGACTTACGTGGACAATGCACCGGCGCCAGACAGTCCGCTTCCTTGGGTTAAACGCTTTACAGATAAAATCGGGCTAACTTAAAGATATCGTTGTCAGAATATTTTGTCAAGGATAAATTAACTACATCCGCTATGGCCAGTTGACAATGCGCCGGAAACCTCCCCGCGGTGCAACAGAATTCGCTGATCAGATCTTTCGGGCTTCGCCCGGGTTTACAGCGATCCCTCCGACTCAAACACAAGCAGGCACCTCCACTGGAGATCCTTCGCTGCGCTTAGGATAACAATAATTACCTTGTGGGACAAACAGGTACGTCCCCTTTGTCCCGTCGTCCCTTTTGTCTCGGAACTTTGGCTCACTAGAGAAGCCCTCCCGGGGTGGGGAGGGCTTTATGTCGATTGGTGCGGGTGAAAATGGGCCGGGGGATCGTCCCTACGGTGCTTTTTATCCGGTGAAGGCCTGCAAACCGAACTGAATGGAGAAGAGGGCTACCAGAATGATCCCGAATATGAGCATGACCAAAACAATATCAAAATCGATATTGCTAAAATTGATCGTCAGGAAGGGGCCCGATTTGCCGGGCCGGTAATCGAGCCTTTGCAGCAACCTGAACGAGCCCCGGTAAAGCGCTGTCAGCACCCTTCCGGTAAAATCTGCCACTGCCAGCCATGCTGTGGAGAGCAGCTGCCAGAGCAAGACAGCCGGTCTGGCCACGGCCAGGCCGAAGCGCCGGGCCAGTTCCCCCAGTTTTTCCTGAAGCAGGTTCTCCTTCTCCAGCTGCTTGGAGAGAAGGGCAAACAGGATAATGCCGCCGATGACGAGAGCAGAGGCCATCAGCACGCCGCTCACCGTGTAGACATGGAGATCGCTTTGCAGCGGCAGAACGGGCTTGAGCAGCCCGGGAAAGAGCCCGAAAAGGATACAGCAGGACGACAGGCCGATGATGGCCGCCTGCATGGAAATATTTAAAGGCTGCCTGATCTTCAACCGGCCCCTGATAAAGCCGAAGTAGACAAATTTGGCAAAGGAGAGGGCGGTGCCTACACTGGCCACCTGCAGCACCCAGTAGATCAGCGGGAAATCGTGGGTCCCGTTTTTCAGCAGGTATTTGCTGACATACCCGTTAAACGGAGGCATTCCGGCGATGGATAGCGCTCCGACAACCGCACCGATGGCGGCAACAGGGATCACCTTCCATAAAGGGGAGCCCTCGTCTTCGCTTTTGGGATGATGGAGTTCGGCAATCTTTTCGGTACCCGTGGCCAGAATTACGGCCCCTGCGCTCATAAAAAGGAGTGCTTTATAGATCATATGGTTGACCACATGCAGCAGCCCGCCGTCCACGGATACAGCCAGCCCCAGCCCGACGCCGGCAACCATGTAGCCGACCTGGCTGATGATATGGTAGGAGAGCAGGCGCCGGAGATCCCCCTGGATCAGGGCGATGCTGACGCCGACGAGAGCCATCAGGGCGCCCATCAGGGCGATCCCCTCGCTCGGCGGCAAAATCCGGGCCACCCCGTAAACTCCGGCCTTTGTACAGAGAGCCGCCAGCAAAACGCTGCTGGGGAATGAAGCCGCCGGATAACCCCAGGGCACCCAGAAGTGCAGAGGGATAAAGGCGGTTTTAATCCCGATGCCGAGGATAAAAAAGGAGAGACCGGCTGTCGGGATGGCCAGCTCCAAAGAGCCGGTGGCACAGTACTGCAGCACAATGCCCACAGTTAAGGAGAAGCCGCCCACAAGCTGAAAGGCGAGCAGCCGGGTGGCCATCTTGATCGCCTGCGGAGTTCGCTTCAGATAGACCAGAGCCGCTGCTGCCAAAGAAAGCATCTCCCAGAACAGAAGGAAGGTCAGGAAGTTTCCGGCAAAGGAAACCCCGATGGCGGCGGCGACAGCCCAGATGGAGACCGCCTGCTCCGAGGCGGTGGTCAGTTTAAGACCGTAGAGCAGCCCGAAGGAGCCCACCAGGGTAAAGCCGAGCGCCACAATTCGGCCGTACGGATGCAGGGTAAAAGAGAGCAGGGAAAGTCCGCTCCGGGTCAGGAAATCGGAGCCGAGCAGAGTTTCATTCAGGACACCGTCGCCGGCAAGAAGATAGAGCGCCGCTGCAAAAAGAGTTAATGTATAAAGAAAGACCAGTGAACGTCTCCACCTCGTTGAGACCATAAAGAGCAGCGGGGTAATAATAACCGGTGCCACCAACGGAATGAGCAGAAAATTCACAAGCGATCACTTCCTTACTGAGAAATACTGAAGCCGGCTCGCTAAAAGAGATAGCCGGCGATACTCTGCACAAATGGCACTGTCAGATCGAGCTTGATGCCCACGACCAGGCAGAGCAGCGCCAGAAAAACAATCGGTCCAAGCATCGACAGGGGCGCCTCCGCACCCCGGCGCCGCACAAAATCACCCTTCTTAAAGAAGGCAATCCCAATTATCGGTACAAAATAAGCCGCATTGAGCAGAGCACTGGTGATAAGAACGACGATCACCGCCGGGTGACCGACCTCGAGGCTGCCGGCCATCAAAAACAGCTTGGAGATGAGCCCGTTGGTCGGCGGCAGACCGATCATCCCGACGCTGCAGACGGTGAAAGCCAGCATCGTCAGCGGCATCTGTTTCCCCACCCCGGCCAGCTCGCTGATCTTTTCCTTTCCGGTGACCGTAATGATCGCCCCGGCGCAGAAGAAGAGGGTGATCTTCAAAAGAGCATGATTCAATAAGTGCAGCAAACCGCCGGCCAGGCCGAGAGAGGTCAACAGCCCCGCCCCCAAAATAATGTAGCTGAGCTGACTGATCGTAGAGTAAGCCAGACGCCTCTTCAGAACATCCTGCCGCAGGGCGATGATGGAGGCGGCCAGGATCGTGATACTGACCAGCACAATCACAAGGAGGCTCAAATTCAAAACAGAGAGCGCCTCGGTGCCGTACACTGAATACATCACCCGAAGAACGCTGAAAACACCCGATTTGACCACGGCCACCGCATGCAGCAGGGCGCTGACCGGGGTCGGCGCCACCATGGCCGCAGGGAGCCAGCCGTGGAGAGGCATAACCGCCGCCTTAACCCCGAAACCGATGATAAAACAGACGAAGATGAGCTGCCACAGCCCCGCCTGATGCGCCGCGGGAGCCACAATCCCGCCGGGGGCGAAGTCGAGGGATCCCGTCAGGCTGTAAGTCATCACCAGGGCCGCCAGGACAAAGGCGGCGCCGGTAAAGCTGTAGATGATATAGCGTATTCCCGCCGCCTGGGCCTCCTTGCCACCGGAATGAATGACCAGGGGGTAGGTAAACACAGTCAAAAGCTCATAAAACAGATAGAGGGCAAACAGATTGGCCGAGAAGGCGATCCCCATGGTCGTGCCGAGGGAGAGCAGAAAGAACACAAAGTAGCGCCGGTGGTTTTTTTCATGAGCCATGTAGCCGGTGGAATAGATCACCGTAAAGACCCAGAGAACCGACGCGATGATGCCAAAAAGGATGGCCAGAGGATCGGCGCGAAAAGCAAGCTCGAGACCGGGGAAAATAGTCAGCAAAGAGACAAAGGCGATCTTGCCGCCGCTAACTTCGGGCAGAATCATCACGACCATGGCCGCGGTGACCGCAGCTATGAATATCGCCGTGGAGTTGCGCGCCTTAATCGATCGTTCCGGAATCAGGGCAAGAAGCAGGGCGCTTCCGATCGGGAAAAGCACCGCCCCGATAATCAATTGCGCACCGGTAGGCAAGGTGGTTCAACCCCCTCCTGAAATTGTTAACCTGTGATCTTATTTCTTTTGGTTTTTCCCTGCTCCAAGGGTCAACATGATCGCCATCACCGCAGTAAAGAGCACCGTTGTCTCCAGAACCGTGTCGTAACCGCGGTAATCGAGAATGATATTGGTGACCATGTTCAGTCCGCCGCTCTCCCGGGGCCCTTCCCAGACATAGCGCTGCCACACTTCGTTGACGGGCGGATTATCAGCCCTGCCGTAAGGGGGCATCTCCGCTATAGCCAGCATAAACATGAGCAAGAGCAAACCGACTAAGGCAAAAGACAAAGCGAAGATAAAATAACGCGGCCGTTTTTTCATTGAGGCCTCCTCCCCACTTTGGTTACTACAGTGATCATGATCACGGTCATGCCGACACCGACCGCGGCCTCGGTGATCGCAATATCCGGTGCATTGAGCTGCTGCCAGATCAGAGCCATCACCAGGCTGTACGCCCCGAAGATGATCACCACATAGAGCAGATCTTCAAAAAAGAATATCGCCAGGGCGCTTACGAGAAGGATCATAAATAAAAGGACAATTAACGGACTCATCCCTTCCGCTCACCCCTCTTTCCGGCCTTTTTTTTGGATCCGCCGTACTCATCGAGCAGATAGCTGCCCTTGACCAGATCCATGCCCAGACCGTAAGAAGTTTTGGCCAGCAGGTGGGTCATCACCGGGTTGATCGTTGCCACCAGCAAAATAATCAACCCCATTTTGGCTGCCGAGGTGAGATCCTCAATTACCAAAATCAACCCCAGAATGATCAACCAGTTGCCCAGGGTGTCGCACTTGCCGAGAGCATGCATCCGGTTGTAGACATCGGGCATCCTGATAAGACCGATGGCGCTGACAGCAAGGAAGAAAAAACCGCTGCCCATGAGAACCATCGCTATTATATTTTTAATCACAATCTCCTCCTCCCTTCACCGGGCTGCTAGAGCAGCTTTCCTTCGCTCAGCAGCTTCAACACGCAGATGGTGCCAATAAATGACCCCAAAACCAGAACCAGGGCCACATCGATATAGTGAGGGCTCCGGTGCAGGTAAGAATAGATCAGGATCAGCGCCACCACCTCGGAGGTGACCAGGTTGATGGAAAGAACGCGATCGATAGTCGAGGGCCCGAAAAAAGCCCGGTAGAGCGCTGCCGCAGCCACAACGACCAATCCGATAATGAGAACATTTAAAAAGGAAGCCGGCATATTAACTCCCTTCTCCCTCTATTTTTTTAGCCTGATCATAAAGGTACCAGTCCAGCAGCCCGCGTCCCGACTCTTCGGTAATCGCATGGACCAACAGGCGATCACCTTCCAGATCAACGGTAATCGTTCCCGGGGTGAGGGTGATGGAATTGGCGTAAAGGGCGCGCATGAGACTGTGCTTCAACTCATTGCGGGTGATCACGATGCCCGGCGATATGGGCAGTTTGGGGTTGAGCACGATTAACGCCACCATGATATTTGCCTTCAGGATCTCCCAGAGCAGGCACAACAGATAGTAGATCATAAAACCGAGCTGTTTAAAGCTAAAAGAGGTGCGACGGCCATCGCCAATCTGTATTTTAGACCAGGCCGCGGTCAGCACCAATGCCAGTACGGTTCCGACCAGAAGATGCTGCCAGTGCAGCGTCGCTGAGAGCAGCAGCCAGAAACCGCCCAAAAACAGAAACATCAAAATCCCACCGAGGATATCTTTTTGCCGATCGGCCAACAAAACACCTCCCTCGCTAACTCAAAAAATGCAGCACGATCTGCTGCAGATAATCGTAGGCCATCACTCCTGCAGTCCCCAGAACAATAATTCCGGCTGCGGTGATGATGATGGGCAGCTGCATGGAAAAGGGGATTTTATCCTTGTGAAAAGTCCTTTTTTCGACGGGCTGTTCGGCACTGACAAAATAAAACTGCCAGATGATGGGGAAGTAGTACGCTGCGTTGAGCAGCCCGCTGAGCACGATGAGCGCGATAAAGTAGGGGTAAGAAGCGCCCATGCTTTCGACAGCCAGCAGATATTTGGAGATAAACCCTCCGGTCAGCGGCAGGCCGACCATGGAAAACGCGGCCACGGTAAAAGAGCCCGCCGTCAGCGGCATAGTGTAGCCGATATTGCGCAGTCTGGTGACTTTCTTCTCTCCGGTCTGGTAATAGATCGCTCCGGCACAGAGGAAGAGACAGGTCTTCATCAGAGCATGGACCATCAGATGATAGAACGCGGCGACGATGGCCCAGGGCGTTGCCAGACCGAGTCCCAGATAGATATAGCCCAGCTGGGCCACAGTGGAGTAAGCGAGCCGCCTCTTCAGATCGAGCTGCACAAAAGCGAAGAATGAGCCGAAGAGCATGGCCGAAGCGCCCAAAATTATCAGCAGGTAGCGAACATTGCTCGCCTGGTAAAACTCATTGCCGAAAACGATGAAGAACAGCTTGAACAGGGCAATGATATAGACCTTCACCACAAGGCTGGAAAGGATGGCGCTCGACGGGGAAGGGGCCGAAGCGTGAGCATCGGGCAACCAGAGGTGGAGCGGAAACAGCGCCGATTTGATTCCAAAACCGACGACAAAGAGCGTCATCATGATCCAGATCATATAAGGGTACTGGCCGGCGCTCTGCGCCAGGATCGCCCCGGCAAAGCGCATATTGAGGTGCCCTGTAATCATGTAGAGCATCCCGATGGCCAGAAGGATAAACCCGGAGCCGATGGTGGCCAGAATAAGGTACTTCAGACTGGCCTCAGTGGAGGTACGGTCCCCCTTGCTCACAACCAGAGCGCAGGCGCTGATGCCGACAACCTCAATAAAGACATACATATTGAAGATATCATGGGTGATCACCAGGCCCAGCATCGCCGTAAGGCAGAGCAAGAATTCCACATAGTACCATCCGATGGAGTCCTGATTGATCTCCTTGGTAAGGGCGCGGCTGCTGAAAAGGGCGATGAGCAGATAGAGCCCGGTGATCAGAACAATCATCAGCGCCGAGACCGGTTCAATCGCTATCTCGATCCCCCAGGGAGGCGGCCAGTCGGCGACCGCCTGATAGAAGGGGCCGCCAATGAGCATCTCTCTGCCGTAGAGCAGCGCCATCACAAAGAGCCCGCCGCAGACCAGCACCGTCAGCGGGGCACAGGCCTGCTTCCTCCAGCGGGCCAGAACCGGCATGGCAAAAGAGGGGATCAAGCCTCCCAGTATCAAATAAAGCGGTACCTTGGACAAGTGTATGCACCTACCTCATCTTCATAAAATCCGGTGCGTTAATCGTTCCATAATGCGAAAACATCTTCACAATCAACGCCAGGGCAAATGCTGACGTGGAGAACCCGACCACAATACCGGTTAGAATCAGACCGGAGGGAAGCGGGTTGATATAGAGCTCCGCCGGCGCCGCGGGATCAAGAATCGGCGCCACCCCTCCTTCAATATTGCCGAAGGCAATATAAAACAGAAATACAGCGCTGGTCATAATATTCAAACCGATCACTTTTTTCAAAAGGTTGGACTGGGTCAGGACGATGATGATGCCAATACCGAAGATGATCACTGAAACCAAGTATGGATAATTAGCAATGATGGCTTCCCAATTCATTCTTTCTGCTCCTCCGCCATTAAATAAAAAACACTTAAAATTGTGCTGGCCACCAGCAGACCGATCCCCAGATTGACCACCGAGATGATCCCCACACTGAACAGCTCCCCCGGCATGCCGGTCGGACCATGTTTGGTGGGCAACAGGTACTTGATCGCTTCCATGAGACTGCCGAGGCCAATCAAAACCACGGCGATATCCAGCGGAAGGTAGCGAGAACGCTCTCGCCAGGGCAGATCGAAAATTAAAAGATAGAGCAGCGCTCCAAGACCGAGCACCACTCCGCCGGCGAAACCTCCGCCCGGGGAAAGATGACCGTGTGCCACAACGTAAAAACCGTACATCAACACCAGCAGCAATACGTACCGAAACACGGTCCTGGTAATTTCATCCTTCAATCGGCAACCCCCCCATTGTTAAGAAAATCCTGTACAGGTAATTAAAACTACACCTAAGGTATATTCTCTTCAGTCTTTCCTAATTCCTGCCTGCCCAAGATATTGGAACAGCATTAATATTCGAAATGTTGTAGAGAGTTGTAGTTTATTGTCGCTGCGTCTTGGCGACGCCATCACCCTGTTTCTGCTGCTGCCGGTAGATGATCCGCAGTCCCTCCAGGGTCAGAAGAGGGCTTACCCGGGCGATGGTCTTCGACTCTCTGGCGATGAGGGAAGCAAAACCGCCCGTAGCCACAACCAGAGGCGGTGTGGGAAACTCTTCAGCCATCCGCTGAACAATTCCGTCCACCTGTCCAACAAAACCGTAGATGATTCCTGACTGCAAACTGGCAATGGTGCTCCTGCCGATCACTGTAGGCGGACAGATCAGCTCCACCCGGGGCAGTTTAGCCGCTTTTTCAAAGAGAACCTCCACCGAGATGCCGATCCCCGGAGCGATGGCTCCTCCCAAATAGTGGCCCTCTCCGGAGATGGCGCAGAAGGTTGTCGCCGTCCCGAAGTCGACGATGATCAGGGGACCCCCGTAAAGAGTGTAGCCGGCGAGAGCGTTAACGATACGGTCTGCACCGAGCTCCCGGGGGTTGTCCAGCTGAATCTTCAGCCCCGTCTGCATATCGGGCCCGACCACCAGTGGCTTCACGGCGAAGTACTTTTGAGCCATCCGCTCGAGGGAATACATCAGCGGGGGCACCACCGAAGAGATGGCCACGGCGGAAATATGCTCCGCTGAAAGCCCGCTGTTGTGCAACAGGCTCTTGATGGTGATGCCTAGCTCATCCTCAGTGCTGTTCCAGTCGGTAGCCAGGCGCCAGCAGACGACAACCTTTTGTTCATCAAATACTCCGACCATGATATTGGTGTTGCCTACATCAACGGTTAAAAGCATTTTTTATCTCCACAATTGAATTATCTACAATATAACAGATGAAAGCGGTTTTGAAAAGGACAATCCTTGTCGCCGGCGCGGGTAATAATTGGCCGGGCGACCAGCTGATCTTGTGGCAGGAAAAGCTCAGTTATCGTCGAATTGTACTTGACAATATCGCTGGATCCGGAGGTTAGGATGGTGTCTGTGCCTGTTACAAGGAATGGCGGTCCCAATTATCTGGTTTCCCTTAACGCTCCCCTGACAGCCGCCGCTGCGCTGGGCACTTTCAAAATAGGACAGCTCGAGCTGTCCTGCCCGGAGGGGGGCGCTGTCGCCCCGCTCCTGTTCCCTGCCTCCAGAAGTATCGTTTGGCTGCGGAACTCCGGTATCGGCCGCAGTTCCCTCAGGCACGGTTTTTTCTGCAGCGCTGCTTCCGCCGGTCTGTTCAGGGTTATCGTTATCGCACTGAGCTCACCGCTGCTGCTCTTCTATCCTCACACTTTCGCTGAACTGCTGATCCTGGCTCCCGGCAGCACCGTTGTGCTGGGTTATCTTTATCTGCGCACAGAGAATATTCTCAGCTGTACGCTGCTGCACGGGCTTCTGCTATCCTATTTTGCACTGATCATATTTTGAAAGCGAGGTTACCTGCCATGATCGATCAAGATAAAATTGTACGCGCCACAGAGATGATTCTGGAAGCCATCGGCGAAGATCTCTCCCGCGAAGGGCTGCGGGATACTCCACAGCGCGTCGCCAAAATGTATACCGAGGTATTCGCCGGCCTGAAGCAGGATCCCAAGGAACATCTGCGGACCTGTTTTAATGCCGAAAACCAAGACGAGATGATCCTCGTCCGCGACATCCCCTTCTTCTCCATGTGCGAACACCACCTCCTGCCCTTCTACGGCAAGGCCCATGTCGCCTACATCTCCAGGGGAGGGCGGGTTGTCGGATTGAGCAAGCTGATCCGCGTAACCGACATCATCGCCCGGCGCCCGCAGCTGCAGGAGCGGCTGACGAGCAATGTCGCCGACACGATCATGGGGGAACTGAACCCAAAGGGCGTCGTCGTCGTCGTCGAAGCGGAGCACCTCTGCATGAGCATCCGCGGCATCAAAAAGCCAGGGGCGATCACGGTAACCTCGGCGGTGCGGGGAATATTTCAGACCAACGCCAGCTCCAGGGGAGAGGTCTTCACCCTCATCGGAAAGGGGAAAAGTTAGTTGCCGGTAAAGAGCAGATGAAGCGGGTCAATCGAATCCTTGCCGATGACGACTACCGCCTGTACCTGCACAGGAACAAAACTGCCGAGGAGCAGCGCAGCTTCTGCCGCCACGATCTGGAGCATCTGCTCACCGTCGCCCGGCTCACCTACCTGCTCCTGTTGGAAAAGGAATGCCGCCATCTTTCCAGGGAGATCGCCTACAGCGCCGGACTGCTCCACGATATCGGTCGGTGGAAGGAATACCGGGGCGAAGGGGATCATGCCGCTCACAGTGCCGCCCTCGCCGGGCCCATTCTGGAAAGAGCCGGATTCACCCCCCCCGAAAGGGAGCTCATCGTGAAAGCCATCGCCCAGCACCGCCGCAGTGTCCCCGGCGAACACCGCTCCCCGCTGAGTGAAGCTCTGTACAGAGCCGACGAGCTCTCCCGCCTCTGTTTCGCCTGCGACACTCGCAAAGAGTGCCGCCGACTGGAGCAGCGGCCCCACTGGAGGGAGCTGCAGTACTAGAATATTTTAAAAAGGAGAGCTGCGATGAAAGCCTCGCTCTATCACATATTTAACGCTGAAGCAGAGCTGGACCGCTGGGAGGGGTTCAGTTCTACTGCGGAGCTGCGCAGCCACAGCATCAGGCTCAGCGCCGTCTCCCCGGCGGCGGCATCGTTCATCTGCGAGAAGAGCGCCGCCCTGGGGATAAACTCGGGCTCGCTCCGCGCCAACGGAACAGAAGAGGGCCACGAGATGGTGCTGCTGCTTCAGGGAACAGAGAAATCCTTGAAAAGACTGGCGGAAAAGATGAAGCGCTCGGGCAGGGAAACCGCCTCCGGCGGAGAATCGATCCTCGGCCTGCTGCGGCGAGCCAGCCGCAGGGCCGGCGGCGCCCTGCGGCTGGGCCGCTATCGCCTGCCCCTGGGCCGAAGGACGCTGATCATGGGCATCCTCAATGTCACCCCCGACTCTTTTACCGACGGCGGGAAATATAACCGCCTTTCAGCGGCTGTCGAGCGGGCCTGCCGGATGGTCGAGGAGGGCGCCGACATCATCGATATCGGCGGGGAATCAACCCGCCCGGGCTACCGCGGTATCGGCGAAGCCGAGGAGATCGCCCGGGTGCTGCCGGTCATCGAAGCGCTGAAAAGCAGCCCACATTTCTCCGCCCCCCTCTCCATCGACACCCACAAAGCGGCGACAGCCAGGGCGGCGCTGGAGGCCGGGGTGGAGATGGTCAACGATATCTGGGGCCTGAAGGCGGACCCGCAGCTTGCCGGAGTCGTCGCCTCCTACGGCGTCCCCATCTGCCTGATGCACAACCGCAGCTCCACCGTCTACCGCGACCTTGTCCCCGAGGTCATCGGGGAGCTTCAGGAATCGATCGGGCTGGCCAAAGCGGCGGGGATCGCCGACGATAACATCATCATTGACCCCGGAATCGGCTTCGGCAAGGATCTTGAGCAGAACCTGGCGGTGATGCACCGGCTGGCAGATTTTCGCGGCCTCGGCTACCCCCTTCTGCTGGGGACCTCCCGCAAGTCGATGATCGGAAAGACCCTCGATCTCCCCCCCCTGGAGAGGATCGAAGGAACCGCAGCCACCGTGGCCTACGGAATTGTCGCCGGAGCGGAGATCGTCCGGGTTCACGACGTCATCGAGATGCGCCGGGCCGTCCTCATGACCGACGCGATGGTGCGCCGCCCGGAAGAAAGGTGGTGACCGGGAAATGGCTGTACTGATCAAGCTCAGTGAGATTGTTTGCTACGGCTACCACGGCGTCCTCCCCGAAGAGCAGTCCTTGGGACAGGAATTCCGGGTCAGCCTGGAGCTGGCCCTCAACCGTCCTGCACCGGAAAAGGACCTTCTTACCGAAACGATGGACTACCGCGAAGCGGTGGCCGTCGTTCTCCGGATCATGGAGGGCCCACCGCGGCGCCTTCTGGAGACGCTGGCCTCCGAGATCGCCTCGGCGATCCTACAGCTGGAGGGAGTCGGCTCGGTCAAGGTGATTGTCTGCAAACCGCATCCGCCCATGCCCGCAGTCAGGGGCGGCGTCGCGGTGGAGCTCAGCAGGACCGGGGAGCGCTAGGAATGGCCACAGCCTGCATCGGCCTGGGCTCAAATTTGGGGGACCGGAGCGCCTATCTCACCGGGGCGCTTCTGGCGCTGGAGCGCGAACCGGTTTCACTGATCTCCGTCTCGCCCCTGTACGAGACCGCCCCTGTGGGCGGCCCCCCCCAGGATCATTTTTTAAATGCCTGCGCCTCTGTCGATACCGCACTGCCCCCGACAGCGCTGCTGCGGCGGCTGCAGGCCGTCGAAGCCGCGCTGGGGCGGAGACGGCTGGAGCGCTGGGGTCCGCGGACGATCGATCTCGATCTGCTCCTTTACGACGAAGTGCTCATGCGCACCCCGGTGTTGGAGCTGCCCCATCCGCGGCTGGCCGAACGCGATTTCGTGCTCCAGCCCCTCTCCGTGATCGCCCCCCACATAAAGGTTCCCGGCACCGGAAAGAGCGTGCTCCAGATTCTCGTGGAACGCCCCCCGGCGGCGGGTGTCAGGCTGTACCGGGCCTTCTGGTACTCCGGGTAAGCCGAGCAAAACCCAACTGCACTGCCCGATGCAAAATGAGCCACGAGATCCGTCCCCGTGGCTCATTTCCAACCAACATTAAACGGGGTGTGCCTGCATTCGGCACACCCCGTCGAACTCTGTTTACTTACGCCGGGCGAACCCGGCAAAGAGCCCTCTTAGAAGAGCCCCTTAACCTTGCCGGTATCGACATCGACGTCAACA
>MTBK01251151.1_pt1 | contig 14558 bp, 16 predicted proteins | sample 1535981 | NCBI WGS metagenome assembly MTBK01 (sample SAMN06109225, study PRJNA356200) | anaerobic digester metagenome | isolation source: biogas reactors fed with pig manure or primary and secondary sludge | place: Spain | collected 2016-06-30 | reverse complement strand
GTGCACGGAAGAAGAGTACCGTGCTGGAACATGAAGTGTATCGATTATGTGCGCCTGCAGACCTTTGAGGCTGACAGCCCGCGTGCGCTGACGCCAGGATCTTGAGCTCACGTGAAAGGCGTGCTGGTGACGGGATTTTGATGGCTTCTCATACCACAGGCGGCAGTTTCGTGGCCCATTCTCACCATGGTTCACTGCCCCGGGAAGATACTGGAGAAGAACCGTATTCTCCGATTTGCTTCCCTGGCATGACCTTCGGTGGGGGTCAATCGTGACTACTGCCCCCGCCCGGCAGAGAGCGGAGGGCAAGGGTCACAGGGTCGGCCGGTTCGAGGTGGATGATGGATGTAGCCCTCCGGGGAGACGGTCATCCTTTTTTGCGAAGGAAACCAACCGGGAAGGAAGATCATGGATACTTCAGGAATTATCGGCTGCGGAGAGATGGGGAGTATGCTGGTGAGCGGATTCCTTGCGTCTGGAGCGCTCCAGGCCGATGAAGTTGTGGTCTCGTCGAGGAGCAGGGGAAGCCTGGACGCATGCGCGGCCGCCTGGCCGGGGATCGGTATCGCAGCGACGAACGTTGAACTCGCCCGGCGGTGCCGCACGATCATCATCGCCGTCAGGCCGCAGGAGATCATGGCTGTCCTCCACGAGATCGCTCCGGTGATGGATGGGGACGAGCATATCGTCTCGCTTGCTGCTGGCGTAGATCTTGCGGATCTTGAGTCGGTGTTCAGGGGCTCAGTCACCCGCGTTGTGCCCACGGTCACGTCCAGGATCGGGCAGGGGACGACGCTGATCTGCCACGGGCGGCGGGTTGGGAGAGGCGATGCCCTCCGGGTGGAGGGGCTCTTCTCTTCCATCGGTGACGTGGTGCTCGTTGGAGAGGATGAACTCCCGGCGGCAACGCTTCTCTCGAGCTGCGGGCCGGGGCTGCTCGCCGCCGTCATAGAGGAGATGGCGGGGGCGGCGTCCCGTGCGGGTGGCCTCTCGTATGACCGGGCCCTCTCGCTTGCGACAGGGATGGCCATGGCCACGGCTGCCTGCATGAGAGGGACCGGTGAAACGCCACCTGACCTGATCCGGCGGGTTGCGACCGCCGGCGGCATGACGGAGGCCGGGGTGCAGGAGTTCCGCCAGCGGTTGCCCGGGGTCTTTGATGAGGCCTTCGCAGCCATGCTGGAGCGCCATGATGCGCTGAGGAATGACGTGGCAGGAGGTCGCCCCTGATCCCGGGAGATGCAGGCAGGCTTTAAGTGATGGGGCGGCTACATCTCCGGTAGACATGAAGATAGTCGTCTCTATGGAGGACACCGGTTCTATCGATGAGGTGATAACGTACAGCCCGACGTTCATCGAGATCAGGCTCGACCGGATGGCCGGCGATCTGCTGGATCGGGTCCGTGCGGTCCGGGAGAAGACCTCCATCCCTCTCATCGCCACACTCAGGAGCAGGGATGAGGGAGGGGATTTCGTCGGCGGTGCGGATCTCTGGGCCCGTATCGTCGACCCGATCGCAAGATACGTCGATCTTGTGGATATAGAGGCCCGCTACCGGGACCATGCACCGGCCATCAAGAGCCGGGGGGTCCGGATAATTGCATCCCTCCACACGAACGAGATGCCTTCCCCTCCGGAGCTGAGGGAGATCGAAGGGATGCTCAGATCGTATGGCGATATACCGAAGATCGTCGTGAAGCCCCGCACCCACGATGACCTCCTCACACTCATCACGTTCACCCACCAGGCCCAGAAACCCATCTGCACGAGCATCATGGGCTCTGAGTTCCATCACGCCCGCGCCATTCTGCCCCTCTTCGGCTCGGAGTTCGTCTTCTGCCACGCCGGCACCCCGACGGCCGAGGGGCAGTACCACGTACGGGAGATGCACCAGCTTGCGGAACTGCTGGGGTGATCGGAGGGGAGGGATCTTGTAGCCCACCCCACCGGTGGCAGGACAGGCTTCCAGCCTTCCGGTGTGTGCGGCCGCACCACGTACGACACCACGTACGACAGGCAGAGAGGAGACGGCAGGAGTCCTGATCGCTCCACAGCTCCCGGGGCCGCCCGGACAACACCTCTACTCCCCGCTCCACTCCCGGTACTTCGCATGCTCAAGCAGAGCATCGATGATGACGAGCGCAAGCATGCACTCTGCGACCGGGACGATGCGCGGGGCGATGCAGGGGTCGTGTCTCCCTTCGATTGATATGTTCCGTTCGACCCCGGCCATGTCCACGGTCCGTTGCGTCCGCCGTATCGAGGGTGTCGGCTTGACCGCGATCCGAACCACGATATCCTGCCCGGTGCTGATCCCGCCGAGGATGCCTCCCGCGTGGTTGCTTGCAAACCCGGAACCCGTGATGGGATCGTTCATCTCGCTCCCGAGCATCCTGGCGGCACCGAACCCCTCGCCGATCTCGACGCCCTTCACCGCGCCGATGCTCATCATCGCTCCGGCGATGGCAGCGTCCAGCTTCCCGAAGACCGGATCCCCGAGGCCCGGCAGGCACCCGGTCGCCGTCACCTCGACGATCCCTCCTGCAGAGTCCCCCGCATCCCGGGCGGCACGGATCTCCGCCTCCATCGTCTCCGGTTCCACCGCCCCGTGGACCTCGACGACCTCCCCGCGGACCCTGATACCCTGTGGCGTGAGGCAGCGCACCGCTACCGCCCCGGCTGCGACCCGGGCAAGGGTCTCCCTCCCTGAGGATCTCCCGCCGCCCCGGTGATCGCGGAGCCCGTACTTCGCCTGCCAGGTATAATCGGCGTGCCCGGGCCTGAATACATCCCGGAGGGCATCATAGTCCCCTGACCGGGCATCCCGGTTCCTGACGATGAGTGCGATAGGGGCACCGGTCGTCCGCCCCCCGAACGTCCCCGAAAGGATCTCGACCCGGTCAGGCTCCTGTCGCGCCGATTCAAGCGGACTCTTTCCCGGCCGCCTCCGATCGAGGTAGGGCTGGATATCTGACTCGATGAGATCGATCCCCGGTGGGCAGCCGTCGATGACCACACCCACGGCCTTCCCATGGCTCTCGCCAAACGTTGTGCACCTGAAGTTTCTTCCGAATGTGTTCATGCAAGCATCTCCCGGACCAGTGCAGGCGTGACCGCGATCCCGGTCATCAGCCGGAACTGTGCCACAGCCTGGTGGACGAACATCTCGGTCCCCGGTATCGTCTCGCACCCCGCCTCCTTCGCCGCCCTCAGGAGGGGGGTCTCGGGTGGTGTGTAGACGAGGTCAAAGACGGTCATCCCCGCCTCAAGGTCACCGGGCCCGAGCAGGCTCCCTGTGTCGGGATCCATACCGACCGGGGTTGCGTCTACAACCACATCGATGTCGCTCCCCCGAAGGTCTTCCAGTGGCCCCCACCGGCACCCGAACCGCTCCGCAAGCCTCCGCGCCGCATCAGGGCGCCGGGCAAGGACCAGAACATCCATGTCGAGCGATATGAGGGCGTAGACCGCCGCAGCCGCCGCCCCCCCGGCACCGAGGACGACCGCCCGGGCGCCCTGTCGGTGGATGAGCGGGGAGCGCACGCCCAGCCAGTCGGTATTATGGCCGTAAAGCCTGCCACCGCACCGCACTACGGTGTTCACCGCTCCGATGGCAGCCGCATGGGCATCAACCTCGTCGAGGTAGCGCATCACGTCGGTCTTGAACGGGATGGTGACCGAGAGTCCCTTTGTGGGGAGGAGGGAGGTGAGGTGGACGATCTCCCCCACGTCAGGCCACTCGAGATAGGTGTAGTGGTAGCGCATACCAGAGTGGGCGAAGAGCCGGTTGTATATGAGCGGGCTCCTGCTGTGGGCGCAGGGGTTGCCGGCGATACCACACACCCTGAGTTCCGGGTCACGGTCGACCATACCCCTGAGCTCAGAGAGCCCGAATCGTTCAAGGAGATCATCGCGTTCATGCATCCTGCCCGGGGATATGGTGTCGCCTCGAAGGATCAGGTCCGCGACCTCTCCCGGCGTGTGCAGCCCGGTATCGATGCAGGTATCGGCCGCACCCAGGTATGCCTCCTTCCTCCGCTCAAGGAGGGCTCGCACCTCCTCTGCCGGTGGAAGATCGGTCAATCCCGGTCGATCGCTCCCGGCGATCCGCTCCTGGATGACACCGGGCGGGGCCGTGAGGAGGATGACCGTGCCGTGCCATCTGAGGTCAGCGACGTTTGCCGGGTCACAGACTGCACCGCCGCCGGTGCTGATCACTCCTGTGGCGTCCCGGAGCGATGCTATCACCTCCCGCTCAAGGGTCCGGAACCCTGCCTCCCCGCCCCGCCTGAATATCTCCGGGATCGCCATGCCGGCCCGGCGCTCGATCAACGCATCGGTGTCAAAGAAGGGCACCCCCAGTCGCTCAGCGAGGATCTGCCCGACCGACGTCTTCCCGGTACCCCGGAATCCTGCAAGGACGATCTTTCTCACAGCAACCCCTCCCCGTAGAGCGCCTCCCAGAACCCGGGGAAAGATTTCTCCACGCACCCGGGATCGCGGATCGCCACACCCCCGACCGCGAACCCGAGTACCGCAAAGGCCATAGCCGTCCGGTGGTCATCGCGCGGGTCGATGAGCACGCCATGGAGTGGGGCGGGCGTGATCGTGAGGGAGTCCTCCGTGACCTGAACCTCCGCCCCCATCCTCCGGAGGACTTCAGCCGTCACCCTGACCCTATCGCTCTCCTTGTACTGCAGGTGTGCGATTCCCGTAATCGCTGTCGGGGATGAGGCCGTCGCTGCCACCGCCGCGAGCGTCTGGACGGTGTCAGGAGATGACGACATGTCGATATCGACCCCGGAGAGATCGCCTGTCCGCTCCACCGTCACCGCGTCGGTGCCGATGGTCACACGACAACCCATAGCCTCAAGGGCGTCGAGGAACCGGCGATCTCCCTGGACCGATGCCGGGTTTAAGCCCGTGACCGTGACCCTCCCGCCGCAGATGGCTGCGATCGCGAAGAGGTAGGACGCCGATGAGTAGTCGCCCTCGACCCGGTAGTCCCGTCCCCGGTAGGTTGCACCGCTCTTCACCCTGAACCAGTCGTAACCCCGTCGCTCGACCCGGGCGCCGAATCTGCGCATAACGTCTGCGGTCACGTCGAGGTAAGACCGGGAGGCCGCTGGTGCCGGGAGCGTGAGTTCCACGTCTTCGTCCGCGTAGGGCGCTGCCATCAGTATGGAGGATATGAACTGGCTGCTCATGCTCCCGTCGACCTCCGCCTTCCCGCCCCCAAGCCCGCCCGAGACCCGGATGGGGGGGAAACCTGGTCGGGCCATGAACGCAATATCGGCGCCGAGGGCCTGCAGGGCATCGGCGAGCGGCCCTACCGGCCGCTCGAGCATCCGGGCATTCCCCGTGAGCACAACCGGGTGCGCGGCGAGGAGTGCTACCGAAGTAAGCAACCGTAGCGTCGTCCCTGAGTTCCCGCAGTCGATCGTGACCTCTCCCGGCGCCGGGAAAGCTCCTCCGCATCCGATGATGGTGATCTCTCCCGGGAGCCACCCGATCGGTACACCGAGGCTCTCAAGCCCCTGAGCGGTCAGTTCCGTATCGGCGGCACGGAGCGGCGCCATGATCCGCGATCTTCCCGGGGCGAGCGCCGCAGCGATCAGCGCCCGGTGGGTGTAGCTCTTGGAGGGGGGTGCCTCGAACGCCGCGTCGACCGGGCCTATCCGCGATACGTTGATGATCATATCCCCGGCACCTCCATGCGGGTGTAGCACCCGAGCTCCCTGATGGTGGTCACCCTTCTGAGTTCCTCCTTTGCCTCCCGCCACCCGCTCGATATCTCAAGATCGATGAAGAAGAGGTACCTACCGATCCCGCGCCGGGACGGTCGGGACTCGATCCTGGTCAGGTTGATTCCCCGCCGGGCAAAAACTCCGAGGATATCGGCGAGGAGTCCGACGCGATCGATCTCCGGGTCCACGAGGAGACTGCATTTCGTGCACCCATCGTCTCTGCGGGGGGTTGATGATACCTGCACGAACCGGGTGATGTTATCCCTGCTGTTCTGGATATCCCGGAGCGTGATCGGGAGATCGTAGATCGTCGCTGCCATCTCCGGTATGACCGCACCGGCACGGTCATCCTTCTGCATCGCCACAGCGCTTGCTGCGTTGCTGCTCGTGTGCACGACATCCACCCCCAGACGTTCGAGGAGGATGGAACACTGCTCGTGGGTCTGCGGGTGGGCGTATATGATCCGGAGTCGCTCCGGCTCCTTCCGGGCCGCGAGGTGGTGGCGGACCGGCATGTAGGCCTCTCCCGTGATGGAGACGCCGAATTCAACGAGGCCCTGGAGCGTCTCCCCCACACCACCCGCCTCGGAGTTCTCGATCGGCACAAGGCCGTCGGCCGAACCCTCTGCCACGCGCTCGATGATGGCACGGATCGTTGGCAGGAGTTCGATATCATCGCCGTAGAGCCGGGCGGCGAGCTCGTGGCTGAACGTCCCGGCCGGCCCGAGCGTCAGGACGGTCATCTCGTCACCATGTGGTTGATGAGGTCATCGGTCTCTTCTGTGGCTGCCGTGAGGTAGGAGGCGTAATGGGCGGCATTCTCGGCGAAGAACGCCCGGAACCGCTCATCATCGCCGGACTCCACGATCTCCTGGAGCGTCCGGACCGCCTCTGCAAACTCGCTGAGCACCCCGGGAACGGCAGGGTTCATCAGGAGCATATCCCCGTAGAGTCCTGCATCCTGTGCGAGAAGCCGCCCTGCAAGCCCCATCTCAATCCGGTAGATGGGGCTCGTGAACGAGAGGGTCTCGTCCACATCGGTGCCGGTCCGGCGGATCGCCTCCGCCTTTGCGAGCGTCCCGAAGTGGGTGAGTCCCTGGATCACCGCCATCATACGATCGTGATCCTCCGCTGTTGTAAGGGTTATAGCCGCCCCCTGGTCACGGAAGATCGAGAGGAGTCTCTCGAGGGTCGTGGGAGCGCACCGGACCGGAGTCACGACGATCGTCTGGCCCCTGAGCGATGTAGCACCCGGTCCAAACATCGGGTGGAGCCCGATCACCTCGGCGCGGGAGGCAAGCATCGCCCGGACTGGTTCGACCTTGAGGGAGGTGAGGTCACAGAAGATCTGATCTTCTATGAGCAGTGGAGCGACCTCACGGATGACCCCGACTGTGGCGCGGATCGGCACCGAGACCATGACGAGGTCAGCCGTCTCTGCGACGTCCCGGTTGGTGAGGGTTGTCTCTGTTCCTGAGACGATCACCTCCCAGCCTGCCTCTTCAAAGACCCCGGCGAAGAACCGCCCCATCTGCCCGGTGCCGCCTATGATGCCTGCGAGCATCGCCATCACTTCTCAAGGATGGTCTCGGCGACGGCGATGCCGAAGTGCCGCCCCCCCTCTGCGACGCTCCCGAGCACCCGATCGCCCACAGCGAGGCGGGCGACCGATATCGCCCCGCCATCCTCCGCGACAAGCCTGATGGTCTCGGCGTTCTGGAGGACGAGGCTCACCTCCGCATCCCCGGCCTTCGCCTCGACGAGGAGGAGCGGTCGGCGCTCGATCTTTGCCCGGCCGACGATTGCTTCACGGGTCGCGCCGGTATGCTCGACGATGAGCACCTTATCCCCCGCCGCAAGATCGGTGAGGTAGGCGGTCCTCCCGTCCGGGAGGAGGGTGTAGGCGTGCACCGCCCCGGCGTTCACCCGGAACGGGCGCGGAGCCACGTAGGGATTCTCCAGGGTCTCAGGGTGCACCATCAGGAACGCCGACGATGTGTTGCCGACGAGCATCCCATCCCCATCGGAGAGGAGGGAGCAGGTGTCCACGCAGACCCGGTCTCCCATGCCGACGGGGACGATCCGGGTCACCTCGAAGGGAATGAGGGAGATTTCGGTGCCAGGATCTGCGATCACGCCTGCCACCCGCCGGATCTCGTCCGGGTCATCCGTCACAAGCAGGATGCCCGCAACCCCCCGTTCGAGGACACTCAGCGCGACCTCCGCCTCATCCGCGTTCGTGACCCTGGCGATGATCCGATCAGACTGCGCGGCGAGGTTCTCGAGCGGGATGACCGTCCAGTCTTCAGTTTTGACGATGGTGTAGCCTGCCCGCGAGAACCTGAGCGCCTCCTCCTCGGCCGCTTTATCGGTGATATCAATCTCAAAGACATCCTCCCCGGGTATGAGATCGCCATCCTCCGCGATCGTCATCACCCGCCCGAGTTCGCGCACGCGCTCAGCGTCATCCACCACAAGGGCATCAACCCCGCTCTCGATCGCGGTGGTCGCGAGATCCTTTCTCCATGGCCGGATATCGACCCAGAACTGTTTCATCATCCACGCTCCAGTGCACCGGCCGGTTCTGTTCCATCATGCACCACCCGGCAGATCGAGCCTATGAACCGACCGGGATCTTCACGCTGGAAGGCGTTTCTTCCCATGCAGACACCCGCCGCACCCGCCGCGATGGCATCGTGGATGGTCGTGAGCGTCTCAAGATCGCCACCCTTCTCCCCGCCGGCGATCATCACCGGCACAGAGCAGGCTTCGGTGATCTGGCGGAAGGTCTCCGGATCTCCGGTGTAGTTCGTCTTGATCAGGTCAGCCCCGAGTTCTTCAGCGACCCGGACACAATGTCCGATCGACTGCAGTGGTCGGGGATCGATCCCCTCGCCGCGCGGATAGATCATGATCAGGAGCGGCACCCCCCAGCGGTTGCAATCCCGCACCACCGCGCCCGCAGACTCGATCATCCGTGACTCATTCGGCGCACCCAGGTTGATGTGGATCGAGACCGCGTCGGCGCCGAGCGCGATCGCTTCTTCCACGGTGCAGACGAGTACCTTGTCGTTTGGGTCGGGGTTCATCGATGTGCTCGCAGAGAGGTGCACGATAAGGCCGATATCTTTTCCGCGTTTTCGGTGCCCGCCCTTCACCATACCCTTGTGGAGCACGATGGCGTTTGCCCCCGCCTCACTCACCTCGCTGACGATCCTCGTCATATCGCGGAGCCCCTCGATCTGGCCCATGGTGAACCCGTGATCCATGGGGATGATCACGGCGCGACCGGTGTTCCGGTCCATTATCCGCTCCAGACGGATCTCCTTTCCGATCATATTCATCGCGCCCTGAGGATCTCTACTGCTTCCTCTGCAGGTCTTCCTTCGTGGATGATCAGTGCCGCGGCCCGTATCAGGCGATCGGGTGCCTGGTGCTGGAAAGCGTTCCTCCCGATCGATATCCCGGCGGCACCACCCTCCATCGCACCCTCCACAAGATCGAGGATCGCACGATCGTCGGTCTTCGATCCACCCGCAACCACGACCGGAACCGGGCATCCCCCGGTCACCTCGCGGAACGAGTCCGGGTCCCCGGTGTAGACGGTCTTGACGATATCGGCGCCGAGTTCGGCCGCCACCCGCGCGGCGAGTTTGACACTCTCGACCCCGTGCTCATCCACGACCTTCGTGCCCCTCGGGTACATCATCGCAAGGAGCGGCATCCCCCACTCCATGCACGTAACCGCGACCCTGCCGAGGTCTTCAAGCATCTTTGCCTCAGAGTCGGCTCCGACATTGATGTGCACCGAGACGCCGTCGGCACCCATCTTCAGGGCGTTTGTGACGGTGTTTACGAGCACTTTGTCGTTCGGATCGGGGCCGATGCTGGTGCTCGCTGAGAGATGCATGATTAAACCAACATCCTGCCCATGCCCCCGGTGGCCGTGGAGTGCAAGCCCCACGTGCCCGATCACTGCGTTTGCTCCGCCATCGACGACGAGGTCGATGGTCGTTCCAAGATCGACCAATCCCGGTATAGGACCAAGCGTCACACCGTGATCAAGCGGCACGATGATGGTCCTGCCGGTATTCCGATCCATGATACGTTCCAGACGAATCTCTTTTCCTCTCATAATAACAACCTCCCCCGGATCTTGAGTGAATACAACATCCGAAATGGCTCAAAACCAGGTAAAATAGCAATAGAACACTGCCGCTCCGCTACCACGGATATCGGCGATTAAAAGCTGGCGTGTTGCTCCTGCACGGGTGGTAGCTGCTCCGTTAACCGAGGTAAAGACGGTCACCGGCGAAAAAACATTCACCCTGCATTGTGCATACTGTTATGCGCCCTCATATATAAGCGTGCCGAATTGTTGCGCGGGGGGTGAGTCAGGTCAACCCGGACCTCGTGGGGCCCCGCATCCACGTATCCGGAGATCTCGCTGGTTTTGGGGATAGGTACCCCTCGATTTTGTTCCGCGCCCGGGCTCCAGCTTCCCCTGGAGGGTGAGGGGATCTTCCTCTCGCTCCCTGTCGCGCGACACGATATCCACCGCCGTCTCCTTTGTACGAGCGACCCTGGAGAAGGGGCAGGCTGCATGCATGCGGCCTCTGCTGCCGCTGGCATCTTGTGGGAAAAGTTATTATCGAAGCCTCACCTTCGGCTCTTTTTGAATGCTATGACATCGCCGACGGTCATGGTCATGCGCCCCGGCCCGCTGGCGGGGGTGGCGTCTTCAGCCGAATCGAGCAGCCGGATCTCAAGCGTTCTCTCAAGCTTTCGCCGGAGATCGTCTTCAGGGATGAGATCTCCTTTCTCGATCTTCTTAATGAGGACCTCACGTTCTTTAACTTCTTGTGCGAGGTCGAGGGTAGACCATCCCCTCTCTTCCCGGGCGACGCGGATCCGGTCGGCGTAGTCTTCAACGATCTCCCCTTCCATCAGATCAAAGACATCGCGCGGCCGTCTTCTGGTCTGCGTGACGGCGAAGCCCGGCTTTTTCTGGACACTTCTCTGTCGGGATTGCTGGACTTCTGTACCGTGTTTTGCACATCGGACACAGACACTGAGCTCTGCACCTTCGATCTGGATAGTCTTCGGCGATCCCTGAATGAGGGCGCCGCATAGTTCACACTGCATAAGTCTCGCAAACAACTTTATATTCATTTTAACCTATATAATTATTCGAGGAGACCTATGGGAGATATCGCTCGGCAAGCATCAGAGAAGGATACCGGTGAAGACATCTACCAGTACCTCCTGGAACGGATAACAAACCTTGAGAATCGAAACCTGGAGCTGCGAGAGCAATTCCGCCAGATGGAGTCCGAGAAACGATACATTGAGACTCAGAAGATCCGCTATGAGCGTGAGCTGCGCAAACTGAAGAGTGAAATTGAGCAACTCCGAAGTCCTCCTCTCGTGATCGGGACGGTAACAGACGTGATCGACAATAGCCGGGTGATTGTGCGAAGCAGCGCAGGGCCGCGGTTCCTGGTCCGTACATCACAACTTATCGACCCTGATCTCCTCAAACCTGGTGTGCGGTGCACGCTCAACCAGCAGTCCCTGGCGATCGTGGATGTGCTCCCCACAAGCTATGACGCGCAGATCTACGGTATGGAACTGGTCGAGTCTCCAGAGGAGACCTATGAGAATATCGGCGGCCTTGAGCCACAGATCGAGGAGATCCGGGAAGCGGTCGAGCTTCCCCTGACAAAGCCGCACCTCTTTGAGAAGGTCGGGATCTCCCCGCCGAAGGGTGTGCTGCTCCACGGGCCGCCCGGCACGGGGAAGACACTTCTCGCGCGGGCGGTGGCGCATCACACGAACGCGCATTTCCTCCGCGTGGTCGGCTCGGAACTGGTGCAGAAATATATCGGCGAGGGGGCCCGCCTGGTCAGGGAGCTCTTTGACCTTGCGAAGCAGAAGGCACCATCCATCATCTTCATCGATGAGATCGATGCGATCGGCGCGCATCGAAACGACTCGACAACGTCGGGCGATCGTGAGGTCCAGAGGACACTGATGCAGCTCCTGGCCGAGATGGATGGGTTCGAGGACCGGGGTGACGTCAAGATCATCGCCGCGACCAACCGGATCGATATACTCGACCGCGCACTTCTTCGCCCGGGCAGGTTCGACCGGATGATAGCGATACCACTTCCTGATCACCAGGGAAGGCTCGCCATCTTAAAGATCCATACCCGGAGCATGAACCTCGGCGAGGATGTCAACCTCTCGGAGGTGGCCCGGCTCACGGAGGGCAAGAACGGCGCCGATCTTCGGGCGATATGCATGGAGGCAGGCATGTTCGCCATCAGGAGGGAATGCGATACGGTCGGCCACGAAGAGTTCATGAAGGCGATCGATAAGCTCTCAGTCGACTTCGATCAGCACCACTTCCACACAACCTATGGCGAGATGTTCGCCTGAACACAACTATTTTTTTGAGGGGATGCTCAGGACTCAGTCCCTCGCCTGCGGTTTGATCTCGATCTCATCGAACGTGACGACGTGAGAATCGATGATATCGCCCCGGTCGTTCACAAAGATCTGGACGAAGATCTCAGCAGGCGTGTTTTCCAGGGCTACAGCGTCCCTGTGTTCTGCCCTGACATCAAAGCCAGGCGACACCAGCTCAATTGTGGACGGCATCGCGGGTGTGGTAGGTCGAGAGGGTATCCCGGACCTTCTGGATGATGTTCTGCTGTTGTTCCCTATCTGCGGCCATGGTCCCCTCATGCAGCCTTATGGTGTATCAAACCCTGGGGGGTGCCGGTGGCCCGCTCCTGCAAGTGCCCTCGCCCGCTGAACAGGCCCTCATATCCCGCCTACGAACATGATCCATCCGGGCCCGGAGGCAGAGAATCACGGCCCATCCCCGCCCTGTCGCACCGGTGCCCGGTCCAGAATCCCCGGTGGAGTCTATCCGGGCATCTGGACTCTGGTGGATGTGCCCGGGCGCCCTGCACCAGAGTTAATACCGAGAGGAGCAACCTATCAGACAGACGTGATGGATATGGTTTCACCGTTGATTCTGGTCAATCTGAAGGCCTACCATGAGGGTATGGGCCAGAGCGCTCACCGGATCGCTGCAGCAGCTGAGAAAGTGGGGAAGGAGAGCGGGATCGTCATCGGCATCGCGCCGGTCTTCACCGAGATCCGCCCGATGAGCCAGCACTACGCGATACCGGTCTACGCCCAGCATATCGATGCGATAACCCCCGGCGCCCATACCGGCCACATTCTACCTGAGGCCATCAGAGCGGCAGGTGCACGTGGCACCCTGATCAATCACTCCGAACGGCGCCTCACCCTGGCTGATATTGAGGCCTGCGTCCAGGCCGCAAAAAGGCTTCACCTCGAATCAGTCGTCTGCACGAACAACGATCCCACCAGTGCTGCCGCGGCGGCGTTCCAGCCTGATTATGTGGCGATCGAGCCCCCGGAGCTGATCGGGAGCGGGATCTCGGTCTCAAAAGCTGACCCGGGGATCATCGAGCGCTCCGTGAATGCCGTCAGGGCCGTGAACCCGGATGTGAGGGTCCTGACCGGGGCGGGGATCCAGTCGGGCGAATGTGTAAAGATTGCAGTTGATCTTGGAACCGCAGGGGTCCTGCTGGCATCAAGCGTCGTCAAGGCCGATGATCCCGAGACGGTCCTCCGGGACCTGGTCTCTCTGGTATAGCCAGCGGCGCCACCTCAACCTGTTTTTTTATGCCGCAGGGTGAAAGCGGAGCCCCTTCGTGCATCACCTCACCATGTTGAATACGATCACGGGTGGGACGATGACAGCTGATAGGGGATCCTGCCAGTGTACAGGGCATTGCGCCCACCTCCCGTATCTTCAGACGCGGGTCACCCTTTTTCATGGCTGCTCCCCCGGTCCCGGGATGGGGGCAGCAGTCGCGATAACTCCCACGGAAACCATATGCCGGGAGGAAAAAGGTAGTGATTTACCCCGCGCTCCCGGGCGGGGTGGCTCACGGGAGCGCAGAGGGAGGTTATCCGTGACCCGGTGTAGCGACGCCCTCACGCTATCAACGATATCAGGTCGTGCTTGGTGATGACGCCCTGCACCCTCCCCTTCTCGAGCACGACGACCGCATGGTTGTGATGCAGGAGATGGACGATCGTATCGATAGGCGCCGTCGGGGGGACTGTCGGAAAACCCGGCTCCATACAGTCCCGCACCAGTTTCTGGTGCGTCTGGTGAAACCCTCTCTCTCCCATAGCGTTCATGATCGCCGATTCGGATATACACCCTATGGGTATCCCTCCCTCGAGCACCGGGAGCTGGGAGATACCGTTCTGACCCATGATCTTGACGGCGTGATTGATGGGGTCATCGGAGGCGACAAAGAGCACGGGTGAAGTCATCACATCGGCCGCTGTGATCGCTGAGCGCTCTGCCGCCTGCAGAACCTCCACGATCTTTGTGAGGGTGCTGACTCTCGGGTCCACACTGCCGGACTCGATCCGTGCAACCATAGATTGGCTGATTCCGGCCATACGAGCCACATCTGCCTGCTTTAAACCCATACGGATCCTCTTCTCTCGCAGTTCGGCCGGGGTGGGTATCTCCATATTATTACTATAGGTAATTTTTATACTTATATTTTTGCCCTCACGGTTCATATCCCCGTTCCAACGCCCGGAGCTGCACCCGGGAAGAATATACGATGAGACAAACACTTCAAGAAGATAACAAAGAGTGGGAGGAGTAAGCCTCCTTCTGTTCTGTGCGGCATTCAGCTACGCGCCATACCCGGGCGGATACCAGACGATCCATCTGCCCTACTC
>MTBK01100457.1_pt1 | contig 14570 bp, 14 predicted proteins | sample 1535981 | NCBI WGS metagenome assembly MTBK01 (sample SAMN06109225, study PRJNA356200) | anaerobic digester metagenome | isolation source: biogas reactors fed with pig manure or primary and secondary sludge | place: Spain | collected 2016-06-30 | reverse complement strand
GCAGGGGATAGAAACATTATTGCAGAAGCATTTTTTAATATCCTGTAACCTATATTTCTAAATATAAAAGACTTCTGCATAAAAATATGCATATCAGTATAACGGACGCTTACGATATAGGGCAGTTTCCATTTTTTATGCGCCCGGTAAGCTATCAATCCGTTAACTATTAAAGAATGTGCGTGAATAAGTTCTGTTGGATGTTTTGCATAATGCTTTTTAAATGCCTTCCATATCCTCATCATTTTAAGAGGCCAAAGATAACGATGGAGTGTACTGAAACAGTGTGTGTAATAAATTTCACCATGTTTCAGTTTTCCGGGCATATTTTTGTTCAGATGTGCAGTTTTTTGAACAGGTACAAAAACCTGCTGACGAATCCCCGTGTTGTCCAATACACTCACCAGCTCACTGTGAAGGTGGCTGGAAATGAAGTAAGAGTTGATATGGGTAATGGGAAGGATTTTCACAGTTCAAGCGTGATTTAATTCATTATAGATTATATATGACTTATGGCTTAAACCTTCATTGTATCTGCTTATTATATTTTTACAGAAAACAAAAATGATTAATTCTAACTAATGACATCTTAATTTCATTATCGGAAAAAGACCTTTAAAAATTGAAAGAATCCTTTAGGCTCCGTTGCAGTGGATATTGCTTTTTTAATTAAATAAAATCTTGTTATATCAGGATTTGCTTTTAAGAATCTATTGTTTATGATTAATTTAAAATAAACCTTAAATACTCTGTATCGCAAATGAACATCATCTTTGTTATGCTCATATAATTCAGTATCTACATCATAATATGATCTAAGCTTCATTTCTGCAGATAAAGGACTAAAAACCCCGCCATCATGTTTGTTATAAACCCCTAATATATCTTTCAAATAATAACCTTTTCTTTGCTTAATAAGATGGTAATTACGATGTACATCACGCGAGTATTTATATTTTGGTTTTTTTTGTGAATACAATAATTCTTTTCTGTACATTAATGTTAATGTTTTAATGTACCAACCTTTGGGCAGTAAATCTAAAGTAATGTCAAAACCTGTGTTTGTATAATTATGAGCAGATTTTGTATCCATGATTATGGTCTCTTCCTCACCGGTATTTGAATCTCTTGATATAAAACCTCCTGAGATCAAACTGTATTCATTATTTCTTTCCAAAAAATCCGCCTGTTTTTGCAGCTTAAGCGGATCAGTCCAGTAATCATCACCTTCGCAGGGAGCAATGTATTTTGCTACTTTGCGTGCTTCATCATAAGGTTTTCTTGCCTGACGCCTTATCTCACCTTTCCCATATGTATTTTCTTTCTGGCAGAATGCAAATATCAGCCCCGGATATTTATCTGCATATTCTTTTACAATCCCGGCTGTACCATCAGTAGATGCATCTTCAAATATGCAAACCCTTACCGGAAAGGTAGTTTTTTGCATTAAAATACCTTCTATGCAATCACGAATATAGGGTTCGTGATTATAAGTTGGTGTACTGGTTGAAACTAAAGGCAAGGTGCCTTCAGGCCAGACCTGCTCGGTTAATGGTATTGGCTCAGGTAAAGGTGTGAAATTATATTGAGTTTCGTTATACATTAATACTTATTTCCAATTTATTAATAACAGAAAGGAATGTTTTTATATTAAAGTATTCTATCTGTTCGGGTTATTGCATTGATAAATGAAAAACATGGTTTTCTATCTTCCTTTTACCTTTTTAAGAATTCTCTTTAATAACTCTATAACCGGCTCAAAGAAAAATACTATACCCATACCTTTATACATTAGCTTGAAATGACGATATGGATAATTATGCCTTTTGTATTCAGGATACACTTTTGGCAAATTAAGGTCAATTGCATGTTTTAATTCTTCAATGCTTATATTCATCCGGTGCTCATCTTTTTGTTCCTTGAAGTAATTATAAACTTTAATTTTTGTATTAATTGCGCCATAATATTTACTAGACTCACTTTTCGAAGACCATACACCACCAGGATGAACACGTCTGACTGAAGGTCCAACTGAGGCTAAAAACTTGCATTTTCCCAGAGTTCCTAAAAATGCATTTAAATAAAAATCGGCTCCAAAACCTACCGGAGCTGGTATGCCATAAACACTGGTGTAATTAATGTAAAATTTTGTAGTAGTGGCAATTCCTGAAGGAGTTGCTATTAATTCATCCTGAGTAAAATCCCTGCCTTTCTTTGGAAACGTGTTTTTGCTTAATATATCATCATTTATTCTTTTATGCGAATGATAGCATAAACTGTATTCAGGATTTTTTTCCATAAAATCCGCCTGCTTTTGCAGTTTAAGTGGATCAGTCCAGTAATCATCGCCTTCACACAAAGCAATGTACTTTGTTACATTCCGTACTTCATTAAAAGGTTTTCTTGCCTTGCGTCTTATTTCACCTTTTTTCCATGTGTTTTCTTTCTGGCAGAATGCAAATATCAGCCCCGGGTATTTATCTGCATATTCTTTTACTATTTCTGCCGTTCTGTCGGTTGAGGCATCCTCAAAAATACAAACCCGCACCGGGAATGTTGTTTTTTGCATTAATATACCATCCAAACATTCACGAATGTATGGCTCATGATTATATGTTAAAGTACTGGTTGCTACTAAAGGCAACGTGCCATCAGGCCAAATCTGTTCGGTAATGGGAACAGGTTCCGGTAAAGGGATATATTTGTATTTATTTTTTTCCATAATTGTAAACTTAACTACACTGTAGCAATTGGTGTTACGGGTGAACCAACCGCCCCGGTCAATCGCAATGGAGGAGCAGTCAATAAAAAATAATTTCTTTTATTCTTTCTTAACCATTCTGCCAAATCATACAACAACCATAATTCTCCCAGTGGGACACCTAACTCAAACAAACAGAGTTTATGCAGAGGTAAATTTGAACCGCCGCTATCCCGGGTCACTTTCTTCCCTGTGGCTTCAACAGCTAAATTATCTGAAACAATAGCAGATATGCCGGAATCAACTATCCATTTTTGCAGGTTTTTGTCAAAACCGTCCAATACCGCACATACCCCGGTAATACTTTCATCGGGTTGCCCTTTCATACGCATGATCATCCTGTCCAGCCCTGTCCAAAAGCAAACAATATCCCCAGTTTCAATTTCAGTATTATCCCGTTCAAGAATTCGCATTAAATCATTATATCCAACCTCTTTCCTTGGATATTCACCATATTCTGAAAACAAATCAATCATCACACCCCGCCCCTGAATACCGTGAACAGCCATTTTCTCTATGCCGAGTGCTCTGGCCCGGGTATTGTTTCCCTCAATAACCACATCTTCGCCGGCTGCAAAGCCATTATAGTAAACAGGCTTTTGTTGACCGTCTCCCATCACGTCAAACAGGCTTCCACGATGAGCGAAACTGTCCCATTGTGTTGAATATTGTGTGTGTAAAAAAACCGCATCATCCGAGCCTATGTCAGTATGTTCCGGATTTAATTGGTTCCACATATAATTATAATAAGGCACATTATTTCGGATTACAGGCTTCAAAACGGGAGGAAAACGAACTTTATTTATGACCTGTCCTCCAGGATAGTCAAGAGGTAAACTCAAGCAAAATGTCTTTCCTTCTTTTACTTCCCTAACTGCTTGCAAGACCTTGTCGGGAGTAATTAAATTCAAACGGCCCAACTGATCATCTTCACCCCAATCTCCCCAGGTTGACCGTTCGGGTCTTTGTTTCCATCGTTTTGTTCCCATCGTTAGATTTTATTTAAAACCAATTGAATCATTTCTTTGGCCGAACCTATATAATTCAAAGGGTCCAGCAACTCATCAATTTCTTTCTCAGTCAATAATTTGTTTATCGTTTCGTCAGCAAGCAGCCCCTCTTTTAATGATTTTCTTTGCTCGTATACCTGATTGGCAATTCCGGCAACAAGCCTATGTGCTTCTCCTTTCCCAATTTTTGAAGCCAGTCCCATCATCACAGCTTCAGCCATCAATTGTCCTCCATTCATATTTAAATTTTCAAGCATTTTATCCTTTCCTACCCAAAGGTTTTCAAGAATAAAACGAGTATGTTTAAGCGATCCTGAAATTAACACAAAAGCTTCAGGGATAACAAGCCATTCCAAAGGCATATGCCATACTCCCCGTTCGTGTTCCTGAATCATAGCGGTTAGTTGAGAACTTGACAATTCTCGTAATTTAGGAGCAATTGCTAAAATAGGTTCACAGGAGATAGGGTTTCTCTTTTGAGGCATCGTAGAGCTTGCACCACGTCCCGTTTCAAAAGGCTCGGATAACTCCCCAACTTCGGAACGCATTAGGATTGAAACCTCATTTGCTATCTTAGCAAATGTTGCACCCAGCATGGCAATACAATGAATTAATTCTGTCCAGCCATCACGGGCAGTATGCCAGGTAATATCGGGAGATTTTAATCCCAATTCTTTCATCATGATTTTCTGAACTGCCAGGCCTTTGTCGCCCAATGTGGCAAAAGTACCTACCGCACCGGAACATTGTCCGATAAGAATCCGTTTTTTCAATTCATCAAAGCGATCTCTGTGCCTCAGTATTTCATCCAGCCACACTGCAGATTTAAATCCAAAAGTAATAGGTGCAGCCAGTTGCTGAAAGGTTCGTCCTGCCATTACCGTATCTTCATGGTCAAGAATAAGTTTTTTCAAGGCTTGGATAATGCTGCCTGATTCCCGTTCAATAATATCAATCCCTTGCTTGATTTGAAGGGTTGTCCCAGTATCTAAAATGTCCTGCGTGGTTGCTCCATAATGTATCCATTTAGCCGTTTCTTTATCACAGAGTTTTTGCAATTGTTTAACAAACGGAAGAATAGGAAACCCTATACGTTCATAATCTGCTTTCATATCAGAAATATTCAAGGCAGAAAGCGGAGCATCTCTAAGAATTTTATCTGAAATGCCGTCCGGAATAATTCCTAATTGTTCCTGTGCCTTTGCCAGTGCAATTTCAGTTTCCAGCCATGCTTGAAAACGGGTTTCATCCGAGAAAACATTACGCATTTCCTCAGTACCGTAAAGGTCGCGGTAATATAATGAATCTAATAAGGAAGAGGGCATGAGTAATAAAATTTTCTATTATTGTGTTTGATATTTTTCAATTAACGCATGAATTGATGCAGCGGAGTTGAAATTTTCCGGTGTCAGATCAGTTGGCTTGAGTTGAACTCCATAATTTGATTCTATCTCAGAAATGATTATCACCATATCGAAAGAATCAATAAAAGCCTCATCTACCAGTTTTGTCTTAATGTTAAAATCTATGTCCGGGCGAACTCCGTTTAGAATCCTTATCAATTTTTCCATACTATTTTATTTCCTGTGTATTTAAACTAAATATTTTATTTTCTTTTTTTACAACCAAATTATTTTCATCTGCAAAATAAATTTGTTCTTTTTGTACTGTCTCGGTATTTTCTATTTTATAAGATAAAATCTCATAATTTTTTTCTCTTAAAGATACCGATGACTTTCCCAGTTCATATAAAGGTCCCCAATCCATAGCTCTTAAGAACCGATCAATTTTATCGGCATTCCATGTCAAATCTAATACTCCATTATTAGGTCTGTCCTTTGCATAGTAAAAGTATGATTTTTCTTTATTATCCTGAATAGTTCCTTCTATATCTTCTGATAACAGATTGCCAATATTTTTTTCAAAAACATCTAATCCAAGCTGATTTAATCTTCTGAAAAGCATGAACGAAGTCTCGTTCTGTAGAATTGGTATTTTATCCTGCCATATGATTTTTCCTGCATCAACTTCTTCAGTTAAATAATGCCAGGTTATCCCTGTTTCTCTTTCTCCATTATATATAGCCCAACTTCCACAATTACGTCCTTTGTATTTTGGCAATAAAGCTGAGTGTAAATTTATGCAGGTAATGCTTTTGTTTGATAATACTTTTTTGGGTAAAATGAACCTATTAGAGATACTTATACATAATGTTTTATTAGTTTCGTTTATCAGTATATCAAACCATTCTTTATTCAAAAAGAAATTCCATTCTAATTTTGGATTTTGAAGATATATAATTGGCACAAATTCTTTATTAACAAAATTTTCAATAAAAGAAACACTATTTATATGTTCAGTTAAAAGAACGGCCAATTTATATGCCGGAGATGCAGTGCCAATTACAATAACTTTTTCATATTTCCTCATTCATCATTTTCTTTAAAACAGACAGATCCGTCTTGTAATTCTTCATTAAAGGAAATTTTTCCAACTTTCTTATTTTACGTGGAATTTTATAAGAGGGGAGATGCTTTCTAAGATGCATAAACAACTGTTTTTCGTCAGCTTCCCCTTCAAAATATAAATACAGCAGATCCTTTTCAGGATGATGCAAACAACTTATCTTCTTAATAGAGTTCATCAGCATTGAAACATTTTCTATCTCATCTAATTCAATTCTGTAACCGTGGCTCTTTACCATCCGGTCTCGACGACCATTAAAGACATAGTTTCCGTCTTCCCTCCTTGTGCAGTAATCTCCTGTTTTATATACAATTTCACGGTATAATTTATTATTTGGATTCTGAATAAAAATTTGATTTGTTAAATCGGAATCATTATAATAGCCCAATGACAGGGCAGAACCTCCAACATATAATTCGCCTCTGTCAACAGATTCATTTTCTTCATTAGTTTCACTGTGCAGAAAGACTTTATAACCTTCGAAAGGTTTCCCAATAGGAATTACCGAATTATCTTCAACCTTCTCCGTTACTTTATAAAATAAACAATTACTTGTTAATTCAGTAGGTCCGTACAGGTTGTAAAGCTCAACACCGGGCATTAACATTTGAAGTCTTTTAAGAGATCTGGAGGGCATTACAGACCCGGTAAAACAAATTTTTCTTGCCTTAATTGGAACATTCTCATCAAAAGTGCCATTCTCGATTGGAAGTGTCAGAGCAGCCACAGTCCAGGCAATTACCGAAACGCTATTTGCGTCCAATGTCCTGACCAATTCACTGGTAGTAACAAAACAACGCTTGGGAATAATAAAAACAGTCGCTCCCAGTTTTAAAGATGTGTAAAAATCTTTAATAACTCCAACGTAATCCAATGAGGACTGACTGCCAAAACAATCGTTTTCATTGACTCCAACAGCTTTTATATATCCATTTACAAAAGTGGCTATGGCACGATGAGAAGTTATGACTCCTTTTGGTACTCCGGTAGAACCTGAAGTAAAAATTATATAAGCCGGATCAATATCAACTTGTTCAATGAGAGCCTGATTGATAAAATCGTCATGGATGACATATTCAAGGGATTCCTGTATTGAAATTGAGGGTGTGTTTTTGAATTTTTCAATAAGCTTCTCGTTTTCTTTGTCATAGAGGATCAATGAAGGTCTCACTGAATTGACAATTTTTTCAATATAAGGTAATGGATTTGAAGAATCTATGGGAATATAATATCCCCCCGAGTATAAAACACCCAAATAAGCACAAAGTGTACTTACATGACGTGAAGATAATACCGCTACAGGCTGTTTAGCACTGGTTTTGGATAAAATCGCAGAAGCAATTGATTTAGATTGATATCTGACCTGAGAATACGACAATCTGTTCTCTTCATCACTTAATGCTATTTTGTCAGGAAACCTCAGAGCAGAACCCTCGAGCCATTCGATGATATTGTTTTTCACTCCTCTTGGTATTTTTCTGGTTTTATTAAAAGGCGAAACATAATTTCAGGTCGCATATTTTTTATTATGGTATTCTTGTAAGGCAATACCACAGTATAATCTTCAGTATCCTGATTAACCATCGCACCGGCACCTATTAAATTGTAATTTCCAATATGTACTGCATTGGTTGTGCCGCTAGAATTCCCCATAAAACAATTATTCCCTATTTTGCAGCTACCCGATAATTTTACATGTACCAACCAATTGAAGTTCCCTATTTTTGTGTCTGATGAAATAAATGAATCATACCAGATGATATTTCCATTTCCTATCTCTGCAAAATCAGCAATATATACATTGGGGAAAACAATATTTCCCTCACCCATTTTTGATGCAAAATTCTTTGCGAAAGGATGAATGTAATTCGCTACTTCATAATTCATCTGCTTACAAAGTTCATAGGCTTTAGCCCTGGATTCATTCATGTTTCCAAAACGGATAGTCAGATAGATTTCAAAACCATCTTCACCATATAATTTGTTTAAATCTTCAAAACGAACTACAGGCCGATCACAAAAGCTATCGTTCTCTTTAAAATACTCTTCAGTCATACAATAAGCTTCTACTCTCAGCCCCGAATCTCTTTCCATCAGCACTTTTAAACGTTTACCTAATGATGTTTTTCCAAATAATATAACCTTTTTCATTTAGCTAAATTCAAATATAGTTTATTATGCTAATCTCCTCAAATGATATTTTTAATAATACATTTTCATTTTCGGTGTTCAAAATCTTTACTTTCTTAACAACCAATTCTAATTTATTTTTTATTTCGTTAGTATCTTTACTTAAAACTAGAACGCCAAAAACTCTATTTCTTGAAGCTAAATCTTCTATAGTCATCACCATGCCCGGAGATTTATGAAGGTGATATTCTTCTATTGTTCCGTTTGCTACTAACTTATCAAGGCCTTGAACCTCCTGTAATTTCCCTTTTTTACCATAAAAGTGTACTACAGAACATAAGTTATTTGAAGGACGAGGAGTTAAGTATATAGGCGTTTCTCCAAGATAAGAAAGAATAACTGCATCAATGAAATCGAAACCTGTTTGAATCTTTATTTCTCTAAAAGCTAAACCTCCCCCAACACGAGGGGCAAATTCGATAATGTCAAAATTGTCATGATTTACAATAGCTTGAATTAAAATAGGAGTATTGTCAAGATTGAATTCATTTGAAATTAATTCAATTGCTCTGAGAACCTTCTCTTTTAAAATATTGGAGAATGAAAATGGTCCAATAGACACAAAAGATTGCAAAGCAGATTTTTTATCAATATTAGGCAGCTTTTTTGCTTTGCTATAGAGTATTATTCCTTTTCCCTTTGATATGTATGCATAAATACTTATTTCTGTGCCTTGCTTAAAATCCTCAATAATTACTTTTCTTGTCCTGGAGAGTTGTATTGCATACTCAATCGCTTCCTTCTGCTCTTTTTCATTGGTTACTTTTCTTACCCCTTTAGAGCCATTGCAGTCGCACGGTTTTACTACCTTAGGGAAGCCTTTATTTACAAACGAATTTAAATTTTCTTCAGTTACGAGTTGATAGTTAGCTGTAGGAATACCAGCCTTTACCATACCCTCTTTCATCAACTTTTTATCCGTCACTCGCAAAGCCGTTTCATAGGAATAGGGAACATGTAGCCCTATTTTCTCCGACACATAACATGCTGTTACATTGGCTTGATCAACACATCCTGAAATTACCAGGCTGGCATTTCTATTCTTTGCAATTTCAAGGACCTTTTCTTTGTCAAGGGTGCTTTCTTGTATGTGCTCATCTGCGTCTGTTTTTGCCGGAGGATTCGAATAATAATCAATGAGAATAGTATAAAATCCTCTTTCTTTTAGATTATTAATTAAGTATTTGTGAGGCACCGTCCCTCCTAAGACTATAGCCACCCTCTTATCCATAGTTCACTTTTTTATGTTCAATTTTCTCAAAATCTTCTTGTTCGTATGCTACTATATTTTCAAATGCATTTCTTATCATTCCCATAAAGGATTCGTTCGTAATACCGCTGATATGAGGAGAAAGGATAACATTTTTTAATCTTAGCAATTCATTATCTTTGGAAAAAGGCTCCTGTTCATATACATCCAGTCCTGCCGCTTTAATTTTTCCATTTCTTAAAGCAGAAACAAGCGCCTTTTCATCAATCAGCTTCCCCCTTGAAGTATTGATTAAAACAGCTCCTTCTTTCATCATGGAAAAAGAGGTTTCGTTTAAAAGGTGAAGGGTAGAATCATTCAATGAACAGTGCAGGCTTACTATGTCTGATACTTTTAACAATTCCGCTAATTTCGCAAATTGAATATTCAATTCGTTTTCTGTTTGCTTATTCAAAGGATTTATTTCGTTATAAAGCAATCGAACATCAAAGGGCTGCAGCATTTTAGCTACTAAAGTCCCAATCCTGCCCAATCCCACCAAACCAACAGTTTTGCCACATAGCTCATGATTTTGAATTCCAAATTCGTGTTTTTTCCATATTCCCTGTTTTAATGTCTGGTTAATCGTTACAACATTTTTCATAACAGAAAACATAAGCATAACAGTATGTTCTGCCACGCTTCGTGCATTAATTCCCTGATTGACATATAAAGGGATATTTCTTTTTATTAAAGCCTCAAGATCAAAAGAATCCAGTCCTACTCCTGTTCGCTGTATCATTTTCAGATTAGGAGCAGCACTTAATACCTGTTCGTCAATTTGTATTCTTCCTCCTGCCAGAAGATAATCTGCTTCTGGCATATTAGCCAATAAATTCTCCTTAGTTGATTCAGTGAGAGGAATAATTTTAAAGCCTGAAGGAACTGCTTTTTGAATTTCTTTCAGTAATAGGTCTGAATAGAAATTTGAAAGAACAATGTTGGGCATTGGATTTTATTTAATACTGCTTTTTGGAGAACATATCGCCTCCGGATAATATTCATTTATCATTCTTTGCACCAGGCTTACCTGTTTAGCTCTTTGCCTGGCATCTGCTTCTGTTGTGTCCCAGCTATGGGTTTTTGCTACAGAGCCTCCTGTTTTTAGATAAATGGGAGCTGCTACACGTATCATCTCTGGCACTTCGTAATGTCTTATGAATCCACCTGTTGAAGCGGGGTTCTCTGTATGAATGTCAATGGGAATATCTATTGCCTGACGCATTGCTGCAAGCATCTGCAATTGAATATCCCTTATCGGATTAATTGAATTAGCACCTATTGATTCCAGTAGTTTAGCTGAGCATGGATTTCCGTGGCCGCAATGTGCTGAGACTTTAAAACGACAATCAGAAGGTATTTCGCCATATTCACGCATTTTATCAAAAACCCACAGGCTGCCTTCGTCGTATATAAGAAATGAGGTGCATCCTAACCTAACTGCTCTTCTTACATCTTCCATAGCCCTGACAATTTGTTCCTGCCCTCGTAAACGATATCCCATTCTTTGTCCTTCAGGAGTGTTAACAGAGGCACTTGTGTCAGTTGTGGCTCTTGGCCCGATAGCAAGAACAAGTTCAACCTTAAATTCATTAGCCAGCTCCACCATGTTTGCAATATCTTCATCGGCAAGCAGCATAATGCCTTTGGTTTGTGTAACTCTGTGTATTACCATATTTAAACGTAAAACTTCCTCAAGGAGCGCTTTCATTGCTTTTGGTCCCTGAATACCCGGTACTTCAAAACGATATTGAGCACCATCGTAAAACCTTTTGCCGGATGTTGGTAATGAATATAAATCGCCTTCGGGTAATCCTATTTTTTTTAAAAACTCTCTGCTTTTATTCATTTTGTTCTTATTTATTATAATATTTAAAGATATTCTAACAGTTTGTGAAAATCAGTTTCTAAATTTGATACAATACTAATTATATTTTGAATTTCCATTGTTGTTTTACCCGAAAATAATGCCAGTGATATGAATTTATCCTCTAATTCCTTGTCAGTTAATGGGTTTTCGGGCTCTCCTTTCGGGTAATCAACTCTTTCTGAGTATAAATCGTTGTTTTCTGTACTAATATTCAATATTGCAGACCTTTTGGCCGGTGTCAGCTTTGATAATTCATCGTCAGCATTAACTATTATTTTTTTTGCAAGTGAAAGAATATTATTGTCATTTATTGTTTCTTCCTTAAATTCATTTATACCTGCTTTTGATCTGATCAAAGCTACTGCAACACTATAAGGAATACTCATCTTAGCAGAATTCATACCTGCAATTTCATTGTGATCATGCCCTGAAACTGCAAGATTATAGGTTCTTACCTCAATTTCTCTGATATTATCAGTATTTATATTATGATTTTGTTTGATATTCAGCGCAGCTTCAATTGGTGCATGACAATGCCTGCATGCTGCATAAGGTTTGCGATATATTGTATTAATTGAAAGTTTATCGGTGTTTCTGAAAGTTAAATGTTCAGATTTGATATTGTCTGAAAAGATTGAAAGGAACCCGTGCTTACCACCAAAAGTATCATATGGACCCTTAAATCCGGATAAAGCAAGCATTGCGGCAGTATATCCACTTTGGGCAGCATTGCCAACATTGTACGGTTTAAATTCTGAAATGTCTTTTATTATTTTAAGTATTCCTGAAGCACTGGTTGTTGCAGCAGAAATTGCATTTTTCAATTGTGCTTTAGTAAAATTAAGTGAATTTGCTATTGCAACAGCAACACCAACGGCGCCGGCAATTCCGGTACCATGAAATCCCTTTTCTTTCATTGAAGGTTGCATAGCTGAAGCCAGACGGACAGAGGCTTCGTAACCCATTATAACTCCTTTTAGAAAACCGGATCCTGAAATGTTATGTTTAAATGCTACAGGTATAAGTGCAGAAAAAACAGGAGCGCCCGGATGTAGCATTGCAACACGATGCCCGTCATCCAGCTCAATTACATGAGAGTGTATTCCATTAAATAAAATTGCATTCTGCAATGATGATTTTTCACAAAGCCCGATTACCGGAATTTTTCCGTGTTCATTAAAATTTCTGAGAGCAACCTGACTTTGAGTTTTTATTTCATATGCTCCTGCAAATGTTACACCTAAATAATCCAACAAACACTTTTTTGCTTCTGAATACACATATGGAGAAAAATCCTGCTGTGATATTTCATAAATTCCATCAACAAATTGATCGAGTGTGTTTTCCATATGTAAAGTAATAGTTTTAATTTAAAATTAACTTCAGATATGATTTCTCATCTTCAATAACACCGTATGCGTTTGCCCGATTTATGACTTTAATCGCCCAGCTTCGGTGTGGGTTAATTTCATTCATCTTATTTTCCATGCTGCTTTTTATAACACCTCCTCCAGTTTCCATTATTTGGGTTGCATCTTCGAACTCTTCTCTTGTAACTGCCTGTAAAGCATTAATAAATCGAATATGCGAGGGGTGAATTATGGTTTTCCCGACAAAACCATTTGCTTTGTCAAGTATGACTTCCCTTAGCAAACCATCAACAGCTTCATTAATAATAGGGGTTCGGCTTAAAACAGAGTTATGCAAATTACTTTCAAGCAGATGATGCAGGTCATCTTTTTTATATGCCAGAAAATATTCCCAAACCGGACCTGACACCGTATAATCAACGTCATCTCTTATGAAGTAATTTAAAATGTCAGATAAACAATCTCTTACTGTAACAATGTCATATATTGAAGAGCTTATCCCTCGCCTTACACCAAAAATTGAAGAAAAATCAGTACCGCCTACTCTTATATTAAGAATCAACCTTTTGTATGGGTCAATGATATCTTTCAGGGCTTTTAGTTCCTGAAGCCTGGTTTCAATAAATGCAATTGTTCTGCCCTCAAGGATAGGCATACCGTATAGCTTGGTATTCAGTTCATTATTCAAAAACTCAAGTCGCTGAAGATATAAATGGGCATTTGCACTGTAAAACTTTGGAAAAACAAAACCTGAAAGCATGCTGCCCTGATTTGCGTTTAGTCGTTTTGCAAACCTCTCAAATTGTTCAGTATTTCGAACACGAAGAAAAATTAAAGGTATATCGTCAATAGATATTTTGTTTTTACTAACAGCTTCAAAGATAGTATCAAGGTGACTTAATACGTTTCCTTCAGCCATATTTACATCTTTTTCTTCAATTGCATCTTCAAAACACATTACAAGAGAGGTAACGTGATTCATGTTTTTGGTTAATATTTTATCAACAATATTCTTTGTGCCTGGCATGTACAATGTGCCTCCCAGGCAATATTGCAAAAAATCTTTATCTGTGAATTTGTTGAACTCTTCAGGTTCTTTTACAAACTTGAAATTCTCGTTGTATTGATTATGTTTCATTTTAATTGATTTATAAGGTTTGTAAAATATTATTTCAAAGTGAATATGATCTCTTCGTCTGATAAATTAAAAGAACATGTTTTATTTATGAATTAAATCTAAAATCAGCAAAACAGGATCCCTATCATACCTCTGATCAACAGGCAAAGCTAACAAGTTTTCAACCAGATTGTATTCAAAACTACTTTTTTCAGTCCAATCTTGTACATTTACACAATAACTTGCAATATAAATTTTGTTTTCAATTAATTTCTTCTTCAGGCTCTGCCCATTACCGGTTAAAAAGGGGTATACAATAGGTACTGCATCTTCATTCATTTCTATCGTCAGCATATTGCTTTTTCCAAGTGCATTATTCAGGGTGTTAAAGTTTTATTTGCGCTTTTTATACCTTCCTGTAAATTCTTAATAAATTCCTTAACTTTCATTGCATTTGATTCCAAATTATCTGATGTATCAATATCTAAGACAGGTAAACCTTTTCCACGTAAAAGATCAACAAACATTTTTTTATTG
>MTBK01235483.1_pt1 | contig 14606 bp, 18 predicted proteins | sample 1535981 | NCBI WGS metagenome assembly MTBK01 (sample SAMN06109225, study PRJNA356200) | anaerobic digester metagenome | isolation source: biogas reactors fed with pig manure or primary and secondary sludge | place: Spain | collected 2016-06-30 | reverse complement strand
TTCGCTATTTAACATAATAGTTATTATGCAAATAATGGCTCGGTGAATCAAATGACACTAGTTCTTGATTCTGCCAGTATCTCAAGTGCACGGTCCAGAACAGTCGTATCATCGATAACTACAATACCTCCCTGAGGTCCCGGTTCAATATGAAAACCTACTGCAGAGCCCATTTTATAATCGGTTCCTCCGAAAAAGTTTCTGACTGTGGCTACTTCCATATTCAACTCTTTTGCTATACGATGCATACTGCCTTCAGGCAACTGAGCCTTGATCCGACGAAGCTCATCAAATGTAATTAGTCTAGTCATATAAGTATTATATTTATCTGTAATTAATCATTTTCAATCAAATATAGGATTCTCATAGCTGTTTGTTACCAAATCATACAGGAGCTTATCAGGATAACTATGTATGTACCTGATAAGACAGACAAAAATGAATGGATATCTTTCCTGAGAAATCCGGTTTTCGTATAAAGCACAGAATCTCTAAAAGGGACCTTGCGCTTACGTATGAGAAAAGTGTAAATAAGATATAAAAGCGAGCCGACAATAATACCGAAAATTGCGCCCACAACTATATCACCTAAAAAATGGACACCCAAATAGACCCTTATATACGAGTTCAACGCTGCCCATATACCAACAGAAACGTTAAACCACGCGTCACGTACCAACCACATGAATAGCGTCGCCAAACCGAAAGAATTGGCGGCATGTCCTGAAAAAAAACCATAAAGTCCTCCACTATAACCATTTACGGTATCTATCATATTGATAAGATGTGGATCATGTGTAGGTCTGAGCCTGTGAAAAAATGGTTTACAAAACGATGATGAGACTTGATCGCAAATCAGAACGGTTAGCACCACCATAAACAACACAAGAATAAGCCTTTGCGGTATTATATTCCTTAGAATCAAAAAGATTGCTGCAAGTGCCAATGGTATCCAGATATAGATTGAAGTGAATATTCCGGCCACACTATCCAAAAAGAGAGAGTCACTGCCATTGATTGAAAGCGTGACCATTCTGTCTATCTCTATGAGACTCTGCAACAATTCAGTCATTCATTCCATTTATTTATATCCTAAATGATTTCCATTACTTTCTGTAACACCCAACCCGTATTACCATCTTCCAGCCTTATTTGAACCCACTCTTTCATTGAATTGTCTAATATGTCAACCTTACGGCCTTCATGGATAATAAACAGGTCCGTTCCACTTTCACTGGGAGTACTTTTCACTGTCACACTGGGCGAAACTATTATCGCTGTGTCACGATGTGTGATGTTGTTCTTCTGTGTTGAAGCGAAGATAAAGGATAAAACGGAAAATACAAAGAAAATAACCCCAAAAGAGAAAGATAATTTCCTGACAGAGACTTTTCCGGTTAAAACAGAAAGCCCCAACAAAACCGTAGCAATCAAGAAAAGCGTCAGCGTAAGAATAGCCCATGTATTGAGATCAAGCGCTGCAACCAGCTTTTTGAACCAGACAACGAAGAAAAGCTGATTCTTAGGCGTTACCTTATCTACGGTTTTTGTACGGGCAAGCTCCAGATTGAACTTCACATCGGGGTCAGACGGGTCAAGAAGATAGGCTCGCTCATACCAAAGTATAGCCTGAGCAATCTCGTCCAGTTTGAAATATGAATTACCTAAATTCATGTAAAGTGTGGCCGATACACCCTGAGCCTCTATCACATTCTTATAAATGCTGATAGCTGTCAAATAGTCACCTTGAATATAGGCGCTGTCAGCATCGGACAGGGACATCTGTCTTACACTTGCAGAATCCTGTTGTTGGCCCAGATAAATAACACTGGTCTCATCCTCCTGCTCCTGTGCAACAAGTGTCATAACAGGAGCCATAATCATTAACGCCAGAAATATTTTTTTCATAATCAGTCTCTCTATTTGATGATGTTTTCCAATTCTCCTATAGTGTTGGCAGCCTCTTCATACATACGATCCATACGCCCGGTGTCATCGCCCGGAGCATATCTGACAAACTCACAATCATCAAGCAGACGTTTTACCCGTTCTATAAGTTCATCGGACACACTCTTTTTCCCTAATTCTTCTATAATACTCTGCTTTGAGAGATTGGCAACCGGAATAACCAATTTATCACTCAGGTAACCGTAAACTGCACGAAGTATCTCATCATAGAACTTATCCTTGTTGCCGTCATTCATAAGCTTGCGGGCAACTTTCAGGCGCTTGGCAGCCACAGAACTGGCCTTTTTGATCCTTACTCTGGTAATATTGGCGTTATCCGATATCCTTTTGCGTAAAATAATTACCAAAACAAAAAGAAGAATTGCCGGCAACGACAAAAGGATCCAGAAAACAGCGGAACCGAAAAACATATCGTTCACATTGCTGAGTTTGCCGACTGTAGTGCGGAAACGGACATCCTGTCCGACAAATTTCAAGTCCTCCTTACTCACATACGACATGGATACGTGAGATTCCCCACCTTGACCTTTGGCAACATTCAGGGTATAACCATCGGTTAAAAGAGTCTTGTATGAGCCGCTTTTGATGTCAAAATACTGAAACTCTAATGGCGGTATATTATATTCACCGGCATGACGCGGTATAAAAAGATATTCGAAAACCTTGTTTCCGGTCTGACGCCCATTTTTTATGGTATATTTATTATCAACTTTAGGATCATAAATATCAAAATCCTGAGGAAGAGTCAGATTAGGAGTCATGACAAGCTTTAGATTGCCGGTTCCTGAAAGAACAACATTAATCGTAACAGCATCATTAGCTGTTATATCAGTCGCACTTATTGTTGAACTTATTGTAAACTCCCCTACTCCACCATAGAAATTTTTTGACTTTCCGGAAGGTAAAGGTTTGACATTTATAGCTATCCTTCTGGTAGTCAGATCTCTTTTTATGTCGATATATCTGTTGGAATTATAGAAAAAATCAAAAATATCATTGGTACTGCTCCTGACAGGTTGTGATATCACACCTTCAAATGTAGTAGATGGAATCTCCAGTTCACCCGACTGTTGCGGGAACAGAACATACTGTGACCAGATAACAGTTTTATAGTTGCGGCCGTTATAATGCTCAAGCTGAAATTCTTTATTACGCGGCAATTCAACCTCCTGAACATGAAAATTTTTGAGGTCCGGCATCCTGTTGCTCAGGCTTGTAAGATTGAGCGAGGGTGAACAATAGACCTTAAATGTCAGCAGTACAGCCTCTTGTTCATACAATGAGGTCTTATCGACAGTTGCAAGCATGAACAGATCATCGCTGCTTATTTCATCGGGTGTCTGTTGTCCGCTTTGCGAAGATCCGCCGGACTGGCTGCTGCTGCTACTCTGACCGGATTGTTGCCTGCTCTGCGGCTGGGAACTGTCCGGGGGCAGAGCTTTGATTGTCAATCCGTTTGAGGTGTAGTTCTTATCTCCTACGGTTACTGTCGCCCCTTCAATAGTGTAGTCACCCTCCTCCTCGGCAACGACAATGAAAGTATAAGAGACCGACGCTGTTGTGGTCATCTGTCCGTTAACATATGTCATGCCCTGTGATGTTGATGTACTGGGACCGGCAAGAACAGAGAGTCCTTTCATATCCGGAGCCCTGAATTGCTTGGGATTGGCACTGTTAACTCTGTATGTTATCCTGAAACGTTCACCGCGCACCACAGCCTGAGGGGCCTGGGCGGTAAATGTGACCTCATCATCGGCATAAACATAGGTACCGGTCGTTACCAGAATGACGACCGTAAAAAGTAGTTTTGTTATCTTCTCGAATATTTTCATACTATTACCAATCTTTATCCAACTCCTGTTTAGGTTGTACCTGCAGCATTCGCTGAATTCTGTCCTGAACATCTTTTTCATCCTGAAGTGCGGCATCCAGCAACTGCTCGGCATTTTCCCGGGAAATCTCCTCCTGTTCTTCCGCTTCCTGCTGTTGTTGCCGATCTTCCTGTTGTTGCTGTTGCTGTTGTTGTTCTTGCTGCTGATCTTGCTGATCTTGCTGATCTTGCTGATCTTGTTGCTGTTGCTGTTCTTCCAGCATTCTCTGCGCCAGAATCATATTGTAACGTGTCTCATCATCAAGCGGATTGTTACGCAGAGCTTCACGATAAGCGCTTACTGCCTTGTCATACTGTTCACTAACATGATAAACTAACCCTGTGTTATGGTAAACACTTGCCAATTCACTCTTTACCTTTTCATATTCGTCACTTGAAGTTTGATTGTTCTCAAGAAGAGACTTCTTTTCACCTTCTAATCTGTTGATTGTGCGACCGAACTGCTGAATAGCTTCATTAGGTTTTTGCTGAGCAATATAAGAGTTTCCCAAATTGTAAATACCCTGATATAACTCCGGATTAGCATCTATGGCTTTTAGATAGTTTTCCTCGGCCTTTATAAAGAGGCTGTCTTTGAACATCTTGTTGCCCCGGCGCACATACGATCGGTCCGTACGTTGTGCACTCAATGTATAGGCCGAAGCAAGCAACATTAAAAATATAACGGATTTTTTCATCTCTCCTATTCTCCTCGATGTTTAAAAAACAAATTTTATCAGGTCTCAATAATCAATCAGACGTAGTTTTAAAAAATTGCATAAAACTAAATCTCCCCTTTCTCGGACTGCTGTTGTCGCCAACAAATACCTCAATCAGCAGAAGGACAAGAATTATCCATGCAAATATACTGAACTGTTCATCATATTCGGTATAGACAGTAGTCTCTATGTCCGCTTTAGCCAGACGGTCAAGCTCTGTCTGCAACGCTTTTTCGGCAGAATTAGAGTTATCAACATAAAAATATGCACCACCCCCGGCTGCTGCAATCTCGCGGCACATGTTCTCATCAAGACGGGTAAGAATCACGTTTCCATCCCTATCCTTACGAAATTCGCCGCTTCTTTCACCCGGTATGGGAGTTCCCGATGGCAATCCCACACCTAACACATAGACTAGATATCCCTTATCAGCGGCAATTTGAGCTGCCTCAACAGCACCTCCTTCATGGTTCTCGCCATCGGTAATAACTATAATAGCCTTACCCACTCCCTCATTGGGCGTAAAGCTTTTGACAGCTAAATCTATGGCATCTTTTATATTTGTACCCTGCCGCGCAACCATTCCCGGTGATATGGAGTTGAGAAAAACCTTCGCCGAAATAAAATCACTGGTAATGGGCAGCTGTACAAACGCGTCCCCGGCAAATACTATAAGACCTATCTTGTCATCCTTGAGCTGGTCAGTCAGACCGGAAATGATACGTTTCGATTTTTCCAAACGGCTGGGCATCACATCATCGGCAAGCATGGAGTTCGAGACATCCAGAGCAATAATGGTTTCAATGCCTTTACGGGTTATCGTCTCCTGCCTGGAACCGAACTGAGGACGTGCCAGCAGGAAACATCCCATGACAAAAGCAACCGTGAGCAACCAGAACTTCAGTCTGGGACGTCTGTCCGATGCCCCGGGCATAAGCCGCGTTAAAAGTGCCGGATCACCCCAATTCTCAAGATGCCGACGTCTTCTTATATTGGTAAGAATATGTAGAACTATTACCAGCGGAATAACCGCCAGCAGATAGAGATATTCAGGATTCGCAAATTTAAACATAGTCTATATTTATTAAGGAATCGTCTTAAGAACAGTCTGTTTGAGCAGAATGATAAGCAGTATTACCAGCAAAAGAGCCATCGCAAACGGTTGATAAACCTCCTGATTCTTGCTGAATTCCTTTACTTGCAGTTTGGTCCGTTCAAGTTTATCAATCTCTTCATAAACGTCCTTCAATTTGGTGTTGCTTGTAGCCCTGTAATACTGGCCGTTGGCAGTCTGGGCAATCTTGCGGAGCACATCCTCGTCTATTTCGACCGGTACATTTATATACTGTACACCGAATGACGAATATACAGGATAAGGTGCAGTTCCGTTCGTGCCTACACCGATGGTATATACCCTTATGCCGAAACTCTTTGCCATTTCGGCGGCAGTTAGCGGTGAAATCTCGCCCCGGTTGTTGGAACCGTCTGTCAGAAGAATGATCACCTTCGATTTGGCCTGACTGTCCTTGAGCCTGCTTATAGCATTGGCCAGTCCCATACCTATAGCCGTTCCGTCCTCAATAATACCGTTGGCGGCAATATCGCTGCTGACGTTGTGTAAAACATTGAGCAGAACTGCATGGTCGACGGTCATCGGGCATTGTGTAAATGCCTCGCCTGCGAAAATGGACAATCCAATATTGTCATTAGGACGTCCGCTTATGAATTCCGATACCACCGACTTAGCTGCCTCTATGCGGTTAGGTTTGAGATCCTCGGCCAGCATACTGGTGGAGACATCCACACACATCATTATCTCTATACCCTCTATTTCGGTATCATGCCACCGGTCGGTTGTCTGAGGCCGTGCCAATATTATTACCAGCAGAACAAAAGCCGTCATCTCAAGAATAAAAGGCAGGTGGATCAGATAAGATTTCCAGCTCTTGCCTATTCCGCTGAACATTCCGGTAGAGGGAATCATCAGTGAAGCCTTTCTCTTACGGCCTTTCATTATGTACCATACCACTATCGGAATAACCAACAGCAGAAGAAACAGGTATGCATCGTTTGCAAATGTCATAATCCGGTTTATTTAAAATAATACATAATAAAGCCTATACAGAGAAACAACTAGCATTACTAGTGCTACGGCAGACACAGCCAGCGTTACACTGATCAGGACCATTCTGGCCCCTTTACTTCTCTTCTCAATCACTACAGTCTCTTCCTTGGGCAAAAGCTCCTCCTCGGGAACTTCGGCCATTGTATCTTTAACAAATTCTACAGCACTCAGCAGGTTCCGGTCATTTTCATTTATATGCGGTTTGAATTTGGCAAATTTTACCAAATCCGACGTTGACAACAGTTCGGCAAGCTCACGTAGTGATCCGCGGTCTTGGCTCTCGTAGAGATGCTCCAATATCTCGTTCGATGTCATTTCGGTAGCATTGAATCCAAACCGCTCATTAATGTATTCACGCAGCAGGTCGGTAAGTCTGGTATAATACTCCTTATGGTTATCGCCGCGGCGGCCGATATCCGATTGGCGAAGCTTTTCCATACCGTCCAGTGTACGTTCGTGGATAGGTATTTTAGGCTCCACTTTTATATGCCTGATGATAGGTTTATCATCTTTATACCTTCTATAAAGAAAGATTGCTGCCACAATGGCCAATATGGACAGCATATAGAGCAGAACCGGGAACCATAACTCACGAAACTGTATTGGAGTACGCATATTCTCCTTAGGCCCGAACAGTTGAGTCTCCTGACCTTCGGGAATATCATAGGTCATGAAAGCCAATGCCAGACGATTGGAACGGTATTCCTGACCGTCAACCATAACCGGTATGGGTGCAATATAGATCAATGCCGAATCAAAACAGGTCACCGTATAGTGACGGGATACTGTCATGCGTTTTCCGTCATTGATAAATGCCGTATCGGTAATCACCGGCGGAATTATCTCCAGACCACTCACTATGGTGTCCCGGTAAGCCGGAAAATATATCTGCTGTCCCGGATCGCATGTAACCTCAAGATGCAGACCGGTCTGCTGACCTACCCACATCATCATGGAATCCAGTTCGGCCTTCACAAAAACATCCGATCCGAACAGAGGAACCGATACCGCAAACATCGACACAAAGCAGATATATACTGATAATCGTCTCATTTTCAATTTCTTTTAGCAAACAGGTCCATAAGAGCCTTTACATAATCCTGGTCGGTGCGTATCGAAATACTGTCAACACGGCTCCTGGTAAGAGTATCCTTAATGCGTGCCCGGTTCTCTTCAAACCATCTCCTGTGGGCTGTGCGTACAGCCTTTGACGATGTGTCCAGATAGATAGATTGGCCGGTCTCGGCATCGAGCACTTTCATCAGTCCGGTATCGGGCAACTCCTCCATACGTTTGTCATAGACCTGTATGGCTACAAGATCATGCTTGCGGTTGGCTATGGTCAACGCATTCTTGTAATCGTTATCGTCAATAAAGTCACTCATAAGGAACGCAGTACAACGTTTCTTTACCGCTCCCATAAGAAATTCGAGCGGCACCGAAATGTTAGTAGCGTTACTCTCAGGTTCGAAGTCTATAAGCTCACGGATCAGGTAGAGTATGTGCTTACGGCCTTTCTTAGGCGGAATGAATTTTTCAATTCGGTCGCTGAAAAACATCAACCCCACTTTATCATTGTTTTCAATAGCCGCAAAAGCTATGGTGGCAGCAATTTCAGTCACCATATCCCGTTTCATGCATACCAATGTGCCGAAATTAAGGCTGTTTGAAATATCCACCAGAAGCATCACGGTCAACTCACGCTCCTCCTCAAACACCTTTGTATATAGCTTGTTCATACGTGCCGTAACATTCCAGTCAATGTCACGCGGCTCGTCGCCATACTGATACTCACGTACTTCGCTAAAAGCCATACCACGCCCTTTGAAGGCGGTCTGATACTGGCCGGCAAAGATGTTGTTTGACAATCCCCGGGTTTTTATTTCAATCTTCCGGACCTTTTTTATCAGTTCACTTGTTTCCATAAAAAAACTGATTATAAAGGTTTTAAATCAAGGAACTTCAACCTTGTTGAGTATGCGGCTTACAAGTTCATCCTGCGTGACGTTAGTAGCCTCGGCCTCATAAGTAAGTCCGATGCGGTGACGCAAAACGTCGTGGGCAATAGCACGTACGTCCTCGGGGATTACATATCCGCGACGTTTTATAAAGGCGTATGAACGGGCTGCAAGAGCCAGATTAATTGATGCACGCGGTGAACCGCCGAATGAAATGAGTTCCTTTATCTCCTTAAGACCGTACTTTTCAGGATAGCGTGTGGCAAATACTATATCTACTATGTATTGCTCAATCTTTTCATCAAGATAGACCATATCGACCACTTTGCGAACCTCAATGATCTCGGATGTGCTCATTACAGCTTTTACAGTGCCTACTTTATTATGTATCTGCTGATTGACAATTTTTTTCTCCTCATCAATCCTGGGATAGTCAACCACAGCTTTCAGCATAAAACGGTCCACCTGAGCCTCGGGCAAAGGATAGGTCCCCTCCTGCTCAATGGGATTCTGAGTAGCCATCACCAAAAAAGGCTTGGGCAGACTGAATGTCTCGCCCCCTAACGTCACCTGGCGCTCCTGCATGGCCTCAAGCAATGCACTCTGAACCTTGGCCGGAGCACGGTTTATCTCATCGGCCAGAATAAAATTGGCAAATACAGGGCCTTTCTTAGGTATGAATACCTCCTCCTTCTGGCTGTAGATCATCGTTCCTATAACGTCGGCAGGCAAAAGGTCAGGTGTAAACTGTATCCTGTTGAAATCGGCATCAATAAGGGATGCCAGAGTCTTGATGGCAAGAGTCTTGGCCAGACCGGGAACACCTTCAAGCAGAATGTGTCCGTCCGAAAGCAGTCCTATCAGTAACGATTCAATCAGATGTTTCTGACCTACGATCACCTGGTCCATGCCGGCCATCAGATTAGTAACGAAAGCGCTCTCTTTCTCAATGCGCTCATTCAGTTCTCGAATGTCAACTTTTTCACTCATAAGTATAATTGAAATTCTGTCAATATTTCTCTTCTCCGGTCGATTCCGACCGTTGTATGCCTCAAATATAGCTCTAATAAGAATCCTTCGGAACTAAAAAAGTTTAAATAGTGTTGTTATTATCCGAATTTTAAAGATTCTTAAACAACATTTATTTCAAATGCCTTCCCAAATGTCTCTTATTTCGCTTCAAGAACGGGAATAAGTAGTTTCCTGCCTATTTTTAAGGCATTATAGTTGCTCATTTTATTATAAGCCGCAATGTAGGGCCACAATTTTTTAGTTCCATAATAGTTGAGAGCAATCCTTGTCAATGTCTCGCCGGATTTCACATAATGTGTACTCATTGTACCTGTCATGCGGTAATTAACCGTATCGGCGGCAGTAAAGTCGGCCAGATCCTTGTTTTGGTCTGCAACATTCAGCCTGAATACGGCCGATGGCGTCGAACTTGACCGTATCTGCTCCGGTTGCACCACTTCTTCCGTCGGTTCCACCCCTGCCGGTTCCATTGACTCTGCTCCCGGCTGCATCGTTACATCACCGGCATCCTGATCAATCACTGTTTCAATCCTGTCGGTCTTACGTCTGCTCTCAATGTCAAACTGTTTGAAAAATTTCTGTCCCAGCAACGGCCAGAAAAGATAGGTCAAAACCAGCAGTACAAGCAGTATGGCAAGAATCCATAACAAAAACTTCAAGATAAGACGTGTCCCACGCTTCCGGGTGATCTCCTTTACCTGAGGTTCACCTACCTTTGCAGAAATCTTTTCTCCGGTTTTACGGGCCTTTTCTGATTTAGACTTCGGTTTGGATTTGGATTTCGGTTTTGACTCCTGTTTAGACACTTTTTCAGTAACAGGTTCCTGAGCCGAAACAGGTTCCGATGCAGATTCCCGCTTCTGACCGGAAGAAGACTCTGTTACCTTAGCTGCATCAGTTGGTCGCTTTGCAGCTTTGGATTCCGGTTCATCGACTGTCTCTAAAAGTCCGGCCTGTGTATCGGTCAATACTACAGTCTCAAAAGCACTGAAAGGCTTATTTATAGACTCCTTAAGGTTATTATCGGGGGTAAACGCTACTTTGCGGTATCCGGGTATAACAAAACGCTCGCCGGTGTTTACCCTTACGCTCTCACGGTCTTTGACCTGTACAACCCTGAAAGTACCCAGGCCCTTAATCTTAACTCTGCCGTTAACCATCAGACCTTCGGATATCATATCGAAGAAAGATTTTATAAACCTCTCCGAATCGGTTTTAGACATACCGGTCTGTGTCGCGAATGCATCGGTCAGCTGCGACAAATTATACCTCTTCGCCATAGTTCTTTGTATTTACTTTCTCCTTCAGCACCGGACTAGGCTTATATGTAAGCACTAATTTCGGCGGCACAAGCATTTTAACACCAGTCGAGGGACTGACCGAGACCCTCTCTTTCTTCTTTCTCACTCCCAGCAAACCGAACCCCGACAGGTTTACAGAATCTCCGTCATGCCAAATACTTTCCATGACATTTATCAAAGCTTCCGCATTCTTTTCCGTCTCTGTTACGGATAGATTGCACCGTTTTGAGAGTTCAGCCAAAAACTGTTTATTATTCATAATGTGGTTAGTTAGGATTATCATCAACAACTGTTCCATAAAGGTCAAAGGCCTCGACATGGTCAACCCTGACATTCAGGAACTCTCCTGTAAGCAACTCCCTGTCAGCCTTGATAAGTATCTCAGGGTCAACCTCAGGTGAATCATATTCTGTACGACAAATATAGTAGTCACCTTCAAGACGGTCAATTACGGTCTTGAAAGTCTTTCCAACCTTGGTCTGATTATTTTCATACGAAATATCTTCCTGCAGGTGCATCAACGTTGACATACGCGACTGCTTTATGCTGTCAGGCACATCGTCTCTGTAATGGAGCGCCGAATAGGTATCTTCAACCTCACAATAGGCAAATGCGCCCATACGCTCAAATCGCTGTTCCCTGACAAAATCCAACAACTGTTGAAAATCGTTGTCGGTCTCGCCCGGGAAACCGGTCATAAGCGTTGTCCTGATATGGATGCCGGGGACCTCCTCCCTGATTCGGGTCAGCAGACTGCGGGTCTCTTCGGCCGTAATATTGCGTTTCATGCGTCTTAAAACATCATCGCTGATATGCTGCAACGCTATATCCAGATATTTACACACATTGTCCCGCTCACGCATTACCGGCAAGAGATCCACAGGAAAATCATCGGGATAGCCGTAGTGCAAACGGAGCCACTCCACACCGGGCAGGTCCGAAAGACGCTTTACCATATCGGCAATCATGGGTTTTCCATCAGTATCTATACCATAATATGTCAGGTCCTGGGCAATAAGCTGTAATTCCTTCACGCCCCGGGCCACAAGACGCTGTGCCTCGTCAATTATATCATCCTTGCTGCGGGAGCGGTACCGTCCGGTCATGAGCGGTATGGCACAATAGGCACAATGACGATTGCACCCTTCGGCTATTTTCAGATAGGCATAATGCGGCGGTGTTGTAAGATACCGCTCATTTTCAAGCTCATCGTACCAAACATGACCGGTTTTTTTTAAAATGGTATTCCAGTCAAACTTCCCATACCAACCGTCAACTTCAGGTATTTCGGCTTGAAGCTCCTTGCGGAATTTCTGCGAAAGGCATCCCATTACGTAAAGAGAGCCTATTCTGCCCTCTTTCTTAAGCTCTCCGCACTCTAAAATCATCCGGATTGACTCCTCCTGGGCATCGCCTATAAAACCGCATGTATTGATTATAACCGTCTTGGCACTGACACTCTCAGGGTCGTGCCTTACCTGAAGACCTGAAGCTTTTAGCTGAGCCATAAGTTTCTCAGAATCAACAAGATTCTTAGAACATCCTAAAGTAATTATATCAACTGCTCCGGGCTTCATTCCACATCGGTCTTGAACAGTGAATCTACAAATTCCCTTTTGTTGAAGACCTGAAGGTTATCAACACCCTCGCCAAGTCCGACATATTTCACGGGTATTTTGAACTGATCCGAAATGCCTATCATAACACCCCCTTTTGCCGTTCCGTCCAGTTTGGTAACAGCCAATTGGGTAACTTTTGTGGCCAGTGTAAACTGCTTTGCCTGTTCAAAGGCATTCTGTCCGGTCGAACCGTCAAGGATAAGCAGCACATCATCGGGAGCGCCTTCAACCACTTTGTTCATGACGTTACGGATCTTCGTAAGTTCGTTCATTAGGTCTACCTTGTTATGAAGACGGCCGGCTGTGTCAACAAGAACCACGTCAATATCGTTTGCTACGGCTGAATTAAGTGTATCGTAAGCCACCGAAGCGGGATCGGAACCCATGTCTTGACGAATAACCGGCACATCAACCCTGCGACCCCACTCCTGCAACTGCTCAATGGCTGCGGCACGGAAGGTATCGGCTGCTCCAAGCATTACCTTGAGGCCGCGCTTTTTGAACTGATATGCCAGTTTGCCTATAGTTGTGGTCTTACCTACGCCGTTAACGCCGACCACCAGCACCACATAGGGCTTACGGCCTGACGGTACGCTGAAAGGTTCAGCTTCATCATCACTGTTGCTTTCAACTAAAAGAGCCGAAATCTCATCTCTAAGTATCTCCGTTAGTTCCGATGTTCCCATGTACTTATCACGGGCTACACGCTCTTCTATACGCCTGATAATCTTAAGAGTAGTATCTACACCCACATCGGAAGTGACTAGCACCTCTTCTAGATTGTCCAAAACTTCGTCATCGACCGTTGATTTTCCGGCAACCGCACGTGCAAGCTTGGAAAACATGCTGGATTTGGTCTTTTCAAGGCCTTTATCCAGGACTATCTTTTTATTCTTTGAGAAAAATGAAAACAGACCCATATTCAAGTATTCAGGATGCGGAAAAAATATCCCTTATCCGTAAACCGCAAAATTATATAAATAAGGTGATAAATGCAATAATATGTTTTAATCGAACACAAAAAAAAGAGCAGCTACAGGGCTGCCCTTTAAATTCTATTTCTAAAGTAAAATTAGCTCTTTAGATCATTTTCTTAAGCTGTTCTTCAGAGACAATCTTCTCTGTGAAGATATAAGCGCCGGTCTTAGGTGACTTCTCCATCTTAATGACCTTTGCCAACGACACCTTACCCTGATGCAGGGCTGCTACTGCTTTCTTTGCCATGTTTTAGGGATATTATTTAATCTCACGATGGACTGTCATCCTCTTGAGAATTGGGTTATACTTCTTAAGTTCCAGTCTCTCAGGAGTATTCTTCCTGTTCTTAGTGGTAATATAACGGGAAGTACCCGGCATACCGCTATCCTTGTGCTCGGTGCATTCCAGTATGACCTGAACCCTGTTGCCTTTTAATTTCTTTGACATAATATCTACTCCTTTCTGTTATTACGCAATTATTCTTATGTCTTTCCAATCGCAATAGCCGTTAGCGACAGCCTCCTTAAGAGCGGCATCAAGACCCTTCTTATTGATGATTCTCAGGCCGGCAGCGCTGAGACGAAGGCTAATCCAACAGTCCTCTTCAACATAGAAGAACTTCTTTCTAAACAGGTTAACATCAAATGTCCTCTTGGTTCTGCGTTTTGAATGAGAAACATTATTGCCAACCATAGCCCTCTTTCCGGTGATCTGACAAATTCTTGACATATCTGTATTATTTATTTTTTATTTAATTCCTGCTTTATCAAAACAGGGTGCAAAATAACATAAAATTTCTCACTCTGCCAAATATCCGCCAAATATTATTGATTTTTCTAACGTTTTTTATTTTGTCTTCGGCAAATCCGGCCCCATTGTCAAAAGTAATTCCAAACTGTAAGGATTATCTGTTAAAAAACTTTTTTCCATTCTGAATTATTAGTGATGCGATAAATTAGTATTTAATTTTTATAACTTATTAATATGTAACGCTTTATACATGTTTTTACTTGTTCACGATTTGAATCGCACTTCG
>MTBK01188671.1_pt1 | contig 14635 bp, 12 predicted proteins | sample 1535981 | NCBI WGS metagenome assembly MTBK01 (sample SAMN06109225, study PRJNA356200) | anaerobic digester metagenome | isolation source: biogas reactors fed with pig manure or primary and secondary sludge | place: Spain | collected 2016-06-30 | reverse complement strand
TATATGAACAGTCGATAAAAGTAGCAACAGAAAAAAACTTTTGTTTATCCAGGATATTATTGATTTTTTACCATTATCGAAACCGACATTTTATGATTATTTTCCTGTGGTCTCTAACGTTGTGAATTGCTTTGACTTCGTCGATTTTCACTTCGCTCCAATTCAAATTGTATCTTTCTTATCCTGTCCCGGTATCATTGTATAAAGTAATTCTTCAATATGAGTTCGCACACCAAAATAAATGACTTTTGGGGCATAATCTTGCTAATTTCTTGTCAGTTAATTTCAGTTCATAACTGATGGTTTTAGAAGCATTGGGAGATTCTTTAATATCAACTTTTATGCAGGCTGTGTTTTTTGTGAAATAGGAACAAAGATATTTTCTTTCACATCCACTTTGCCAACCGATGATTTAAGAAAATCCTGAAGGGCTGTAAACAACGAACTTTTACCGCTACCGTTCTCTCCATAAACCATCAGGTTTTTACCATCGTTATCCAAGCGGATATGGTGTTCACCGTAAAATGCACGGTAATTCTTTATATGAATATCAGTTATTCTCATTTCTTCCTTCTATTATGGCAATCTCAGGTATGGAGTTCATAAAAAACAGGTTAACCCTTACCGGATGTTCTTTATTATTTAACCTATTAAACACATTTTTGCAGATTCTTAGTTTTTGTTCATCATTCATATCTTCTGAGAACTTCGGCAACTCTCCCAAATGTTTAATAATTTCACGCTTATGTTTTTTTAGCAATTCAGGAAAATACAACTCGTAAACCATACCGTCTATGATTTGCTCGAAGTAGGTGGGGATGAGTTGGTTATTTACATTCTTAATATTATGGGATTTTAGAAAAATGATGTAATCAACAATATGTTCAATTAGTATTATAATTGGCTTCAAATTAATTTTTTTTAATGGAAACTTTTTACAGTTTTCTATTAAAATTTTCTGAAAAACATTTTTCTCTGGGTCAGTGTATTTATACTTGTGATAAAAATTTAAAACAGAAGAGTTCAAAAATGCACATAATAGCTTAGTTGAATATTCACTTTTTTCTTTTTTAATTATTGAAAAACCAATCTGAGTATGATACAATTCTTTTTCAGTGTAACCAGCATAAATACATGGTGGATTTCCTGAAATTATTTGCCTTACTATTACTCGAGGGGAGGTAAAGAATTTTTTTTGTCTTGGTGCCCCCAACCAATCACCATATTTTAGATATTCATTAACAGTGTCGTCAACAAAATACTTTAAAATATTGGCTCCAGTGATAAGTGGAACATAGAATTTGTCAATTTTTGTTTTGGAATGAAATCCTCTCTCTTTGATTAATTTTTTTGAATGGCCCTTATATTTGTCGTAGGGAGTAATACCAAGGGTTATTTCAAAATAATTGTCTAATGAGTTTACTCCTGAATTTTCAATTTGCTTAAGGAGTTCATTTGCTTCGGGTGAAATAAAAATATTAAAGCGGCAAGCATCATCGTTTAACCAATTCTCTTTAAAAAATTTTTTGAAATTCAGTCTACCAAAATCAATATTTTCATTATTCTTATAAAAGGATCCCAATACATATTCTGATGACGAATTTCTTTTAGCTTGCACGATAATAGTTTCAACAATTGCATTTATAAAAATGTCATCAGGCAGTTTAATGATTTTCTGAAGGCCCTTAACTATTAATTTTCTTGTCTTTTTATAAGAACTATTTAGAAGAAGAGAATTAGGATTTATATAACATAAGTAGCCATTAGAATTTGTTAATTCCCATCCTTTTTCGATAAATATTGAGTATAGGTTTATTCTGTTTTTCGTTGTTTTGAATTTTTCAAAAAAAACATCAACTAATTCTGGAGGAAGATTTTTTATATCAACATATGGTGGATTAGCAATCACAATATCAAAACCTCCATTCCCATTTACTAAGTAAGGATTAAGTACTTCCGGAAAATTCAATTTCCAGTCGAAATGATTGAAAGGCTTATCTGGCTGTTGTTTAAGTTTTAATAAAACCTTTTTAGCTTCTTTCCAACCTTTTGTTTTCATGTATAGACTATGAGCAGCAGTAAACCTTTTTTTATATTTAAAATTGGCACTAATAGGCGCTTCTTCAAGTCCTTCGGTTTTAATCATCAGTTCTAGTTGATTAACCAGCACATCAATTTTTTGGTTTCTTATTTCGAGGGCTAATGCTTTTTTACTTTTGTTGGTTGGTTCAAAATATTTACGCTGTTTATCGGTTAGGGCTTGAAGTAATTGTTTCCGATTTTGCAAATATTCATTGCCATACATAACTGTTTGGGATTCTGGCATTATTTCCCAATCGACTTCAATAATTTCATCTTCAAATTTACTTATCAAGCTGTCACCCACCACAATTTTGTAATCCAAATTGGGTAGGGCTTTGGGTTTTTCTTCGTCTACCACTAAACTAAGCCAAAATCGTAGGCGGGCAATGTCCACAGCTCCTTTTTCAATATCTACTCCGTAAATGGAGTTTTGGATAATGTTCAATTTCGCTTCTGCAGGCTTCCACTCCTTATCGGTTTCATAAGCAATAAGTTCTTTAACACTGAAAATTTCTTGTAGCAATCCCATAGGAAATGCACCGGAACCAATGGCGGGGTCGCAGATTTTTACATCATTAAGGGCTTTTTCAAGTTCAACAATTTTAGGTTTTAATACTTTGTCAATCTCCTTGTTTTTCAATAAATTGCTTACCGCTTCGCATTCAGCATCATCACCTCTTAATTGTAATGCAGTGCAAAGGTATTCCGTTAAGCTCTCTTGGCACATGTAGTGCACAATCTCCTTCGGGGTATAGAATACACCTTTGTCTTTATTATCTTCTAACAGGTTTTCAAAAATATGCCCTAACATTTCGGGGTCAACGGCTACGGTATGATCGTCGGGACTATCTTCGTAAATCGTAAAATTGAATGCATCTAAAAAATCAAGGAATCCACGTGCAAAACCAATGTTTTTTACAGTGAGTATGGCATCTTCAAAATCGGGATGGTGAAAGAGTTTTGCAGGGAAAGTGAGAAAATGCTCGTCAAATTCTTCTTTATCGAACAATCCGCCATTTAAGAAAGGAACTTTCACTGTTTCTCCATCGGGCATTTTAAAGTCATCGTTTGTTCGTTCTTTGTTTAGCGTATCAAAGAAAAGAGCGGTTAACCAATTGTTGTAAAAGGCATCGTTTCCACCCGATTTATCGAAGAGCTGTTTAATGAAATCACTAAGGCCATTGGTGTAATTCGTATCACTTGCGCCCAACCAACCCTTTTTTTGAACGAAATATAAGAACACAATACGACCAAGAAATTTCTTTACAAAATCTCTAATAGGTTTACTAGCCTTATCTTTTTCCTGTTTTGTTGCATTGGCAGGAAACGAAATATTGAAAACAGATTTGCAATAATTGGATTCCTGCAAATAGTCGCAAAAGTTTTGATAATGCAGAGTGTATTCATTAAAGAAAGCCTTACTGAGTTTTTCAACCGAAAATGCATCTATAAGGGATTGAAAAGTTATTTCTTTCTCGGTACTCAGCACTTCAAAGCGTTCAGCAGCCGTTTTACAGGTTTCCGAAGGACCCAATAAAAAGGTGTATCGTTTTGCGTTGGTTATTTTTTCTTTAACTCCCTTGTCAGTTAGCACACTGTCCTTAGCAACCAGGGTAAGCCGCCAAATATTATTATTTGCAGGGGCAACAAAATTGATTAAAGCAGCTTGTCCAGCAGTTAGAAGTTTCCGAACATAGTGCTGAATGGCAACTTTACTTTGTTCAATTCGAACTGTGGGTTGAAGCCGTACTTCGTAACAGGTAACTTCTGTACTGTCGTCCAATAGGATTTTACCGTATATCCAAACTTTATCAATGGTAGCAGACTCTGATTTATTTGGCTCAATAACAGTAGGAACCAAAGAGGAGCTAAGCGTAAATTCCGAACCAAAAATCGGACTTAAGACTTCTCGAGAAAATAAAATCCTGTCATAAGGCTTTTGTAATGCGCTTTGTAGTTGAATTCTGTTGGCTGCCATATCTAACTAAAACTTTGAGTTAATACAATCTGTGGGTTTATGATTCCTCTGTGTGTTATACCTGCCTGGCTTGTTTCTTCCGAACCGGGAGAAAGGTCGTATCTGTCAAGTACATCAATAAAGAGTTGTTCAATAAACTTATTCGGCTCTCTGAGCAAGCCTGCATTAGATAAGAAATAGTTATTGATAGATTTAGGTAAGCCCTTTGAAGCAAATGTCCCTTTTTTAATGATATCTATTGTACGTACTAAAACCATTCGTTTTTGTTCGGTGGGTGCAATTTTTACGATTGCATTGAGATTGGTAATTGCCTTGTTTTCTGTCGGGCTTAGGTTCCTGCGTGAAACATTCTGGATATTTACCTGATTCTTTTCAGACTTAAAATATTCAAGACCTGCCAATGTTTGTTCATGATGAAGCTTATGCAATGCAATTGCCTTTTCATTATCAGAAGCCTTAAACAGTTTGATTGCCTGTAAAAAGTTCATCTCAATAATATTCATTTCAGGAGTAATGAGACAAAAAATTCCTGGATGGTTCTCGCTTTTCAGATACGTAAGGGATGTGTTTTGTAAGGGGTAATTTTCTGTATCGAGCAAAGTCAATTGTTTACTGTCAGGAAGTTTTCTTCCACATCTTGCCTTGTTTGGTATTTTTGAAATATCATTAAAAACCTTGGGATGTTTCTTTCTGAAATCTCTTAATTCGTTTAGGTATTTCAAAATTTCGCTTTCTTCCTTCTGGATTTTATTCCCGAATAATGCACCTTCTCCTTTTTCTTCGAGAATAGAAAATACTTTGTTATCCTCGCCAAAAGCGGTATGAAATGCCTGAAGCTTACGTAAAGCATTATTTACCAAATGAATTTGAGCATCACCATGGGCTGAAGGATAATAGTTGTACACATAAATTCTTTTAGCTCGTGAACCGATACGGTTTACACGTCCAATGCGCTGCATTAAACGAGTTGAGTTCCAAGGGACGTCATAGTTTACGATTACATTACTTCTGTGTAGGTTTATACCTTCTGCTAAAACTTCTGTTGTAACAATAATGTCGTAATCGTTTCGCCATTTTTCTTCTTCAAGATTTGCATCAAAATTATCCCTGATGGTATTTTCAACAAACTTTCTATTTTCTGCACTAACAGTCAGAACTTTTTTCTTTGTGATTTTTGATAGTTTTTCTGTTAGTTCTTCTGCCGTTTCTTTTGATTCAGAAAAAATAATTAATTTACCGCTAGGGTTTTGTTTTTTTTTGAAAAATTCCTCCTGAATTTGTTTTGCAAACTCATTCATTTTCGGATCTTTCTTTACCATGTTCCAGCGTTCAATCAGGTCATCAACTTTTTCTTTATCTTGCTTTAAAAGGGCAACAAATTTTTTATCAAAAGCATCTCTTTTGTATTTTGTATTGTTCCCGCCCTTTTCGTTGATTTTGGCTTCAATTTCATCGTAACTCAAACCTTCTTCCAACAATTTGTTAATGTCTAAATCTGGTGCGATAAATACTCTGTTATTATCAAACATACTCAGCATGTTATCAATTGCCTTTTGAAATCTGGCTAACGATTGGGTAAAGGCATAAAAACTGCTTTCAAGGCGCTTAACCAATAAGGTTTTCATGATTGCGGACAATCTGCCAGAAATGGAATCTACTCTACCATAGATTTTTTTATCTTCATCTTTTACCAGAAATTCAATTGCCCTGTAACGGTAATAGCCTAAACCATCAATTTCATTTCCTTCCTCATCAAGGTTGGTAATGATTGAAACTGTATCAAAAAACAATTCGCTGAGTTGGTTATCTAAATCATAATAAAGAGCAACTGGTTCGCCAACCTCTGGAAATTTAATCCCCTGCACTTCCATGTCTTCCAAATATTCCTTATTGTTCTCAATATCTGTCCTTGTTCTGCGTATAACAAGTGGTTCAACCACATCGTCACGTAATTTCTGAAATAGGGCTTTCAGTTTTTTGATATTGAGTTTTTTCTCGTAAGCAAGTTTTTTATACTGTTCGTTTATTGGTTTGAAATAATCCTGAAGATTTCGAATGTTTTCAAGTGTACTGTTTCTTCTATCCTGAAAAAGGTACAGTTGGTTTTCAATATCCTGTGGTCTGTTGTTTAAGGGAGTTGCAGAAATCAATATTACTTTCTTTCTTGAATCTCCGTTTTCAGCAGCTCTTGCCCTTGGCATTTTGCATATTTTCTGCAAAGCCAAATACATTTCAGTATAGTCGTTTCTGAATTTATGCGATTCATCTACGGCAATTAAATCAATCTCTTCAGGATTCGGATAAGAATAATTATTTCGGTCGCGTATTTTATGTAAACTGCCAAGAGTAATGAAAGTGAAATGATTATCCAATTCAAAATCTTTCACTGTTCGTCTCCAACTATCTTCAATTGCTGGTGGAACAACAACTAAAATCTTTGTATGAGTACCATTTTCGTAAATAAACTTTTTAATAATCATACAAGCAATAATTGTTTTACCAAGACCAACCACATCAGCCAAAATAAAACCATTATGTTTCATCATAATTGCATAACCCTGATTGGCAGCATCCGATTGATACTTTAACCGAATGTACTTTGGGGGTAGCAGTAAATCAATATTGTACGGGTCATAATCTACACGTTTGCCAAAATATTCAATAAGCATCTTAATATACAACTCGAAAGGAGTAAAGTCATCACGCAAATAGGTTCGGTTTTTAATCCTCTCTGCTTCTGCTTTCAGGATAGGAACAGATTCAGCCCAAAGTCTTTCAAATTCATCGGTCGCAAATTTCACATCTTCATATTCGCGAAGGCTGACATTAAATTCATAATTTGATTCAGGATTTGCTCCCAGCCCGGCATCAGTCAGGTTAGATGAACCGGTAATTACTTCGCAAGGTGCATATTCATTAAATGTTGCAGATCTAAAAATATAAACCTTTGCATGAATTTTCTTTTTTGGATGTGCCCTAAGTTCAATTTTTCCTTCAATTAAATCATCAATAAATTGCAGAATACCTTTTTCTGTATCTTCGTCATAGTTGGCCTCCTGAATGTTTTTAATGACTTCTCCAAGGAAGTTGTTCTTTGTTTCATCAGGGTTGTCAAGATAAAGCTGTCCTTTATCGTGATATTTTTTAATGAGTTGGTCAACATTTATCCCAACAAGGATTCTTATTTTGGGAATTTTATCGAGGAATGCACGGACTTTAAAATATCCTGAAGTTCTGAAATAGCCAACCAATGCGTCAAAATGACGGATGCTATCAATATTAGTAAATACTCCCTCAAACTTTTTGAGTAAACTATTATCGTCTTGGTTTGTGAAAAATTTAGTTGGCATTTCTTCTTATTCTTTTTAATTGATTATTGACTTAATTCAATCCATCTTCTAAATACTCTAACTTGCAATAGTTTGGATGAATGCTGTCTGCTAAAAAGAGTACTTGAAGTTCCTTGTAATCAGTTTTCAGGATTTGGTTTAAGGGTTGTAGATAATTAATTGATATAGGTCTTTCTCCACGTTTAACCTTATTAAGAGTAAATGTGTTAACATTGAGCCAGATTGCAATTTTTATAAGTGGCATATTTCTTTCTTCTCTTAAATATCTTATATGTTCACCAAGATTTTTTTTGTCATTTGATGAATTTGTTTGGACAATATTATCAAAGATACATGATATTTTCAAGCTATTTTAAGTGCGTAAGAAAATCCAGTCCTTTACAAGCCAAGTTTTAGAAGATCCCGTTTTCTTAGCAAGCACCTCTTTGATTTGCATCATTGAAGCACAAGAAATGTTTATCAGGATAAAGATAATAAAATCACATTGTTAAATAGTGTAAATTTAAACAATAATGAAGTAAGCGAATAGCAGCAAGTTATTTTGGTGATTTAGTGTTTTATTTTGCATAGAAAAAGTAAATATACTTGCCTGTGAAGTTGGTAAGAAGTTGGATATAACATTCATGTCCGGCGGGACTATACGATGACGGAAAATCCGCCCTGTGCTCAAACCTTTTGTTACAGGAAGGCTAATTATTATTTCTCTTGTTTTTTTCTTTGAGATACTTTGCCCGATATGTTGAGAAAACTATTGTATCCTTCACACTTAATCCAGTGGCAATTAAACTATAAGTAAATAAAAATTCAAATATTAGAAAATAGATTAAATTATATTTTAAGTGAAACTTTTCGGGTGATTCTATACCATAATTTACAACCATAAATAGAGTAATTGAGTATATAAGGCTAACAAACAAAGCTATTAATGTTATTTTAAAAGAATTAAGTAGAGCCGTAAAATCTCCCTCTTCTTCTAAGAAAGCGATAAAGTCATTATCAGAAGATGCCATTATTATTGCAAGAACAGTAAAGAAAATTGAAAACACAATGGATAAAACTGTAATTCCGATGTCGTAAAAGGATTTTGAAAATTCTAATGTAATATCTTTAGGCATAAATAGTGCTGTAGCCAAAGAGAATATAAGGGCTATAACAAAATCCCAACTTAATATAATATTACTGAATTTCATTTTAAAGTTCGTTTTATTATTTCTTGAAGTGTTTCAACTACTGATTTCAAAATATCCATTGCTTTATCGGGATTTACATTTTCGGGTAAAACGCTTGAAACATTCTTTTTATTATCTCTTGTATTAATTGTTTTATAATTACCTTTAGCGTCTATACCCGTAGCAGAACACTCTCCATAACCATCATCTGACATCAAAAATTTGTTTTCTGTTTCGTCATCTATTACAATTGAGTTATGTTTGTCCTTAGTTTCTTGGATTTCCTTATATGTATCAATATTAAGTTTTTTTAAACGTTCATCAATAGATTTCCAGCGATCACTAAAATTTGGGTTTGAGCGAAATAAGGTAATAGAAATTTTATTTACTTTTTTAAAGGTCCTGATTTTTTCATAGAATGCGTATTGTTCCTTAATTGGGGAAATAGTCATTTCTACAAAGAAATTATCGTGATTTTCTTGAAATAGTTTTGAAAAATTAGTTCTAAAAGCATTAAGTTGTAAGTTTTGGTTATCAATAAAATGCATTATGATGCTTGATGAAGGATCAACTATGAATCTCAATTTGGTCTTGACTTTATTTATAATGCTTTCATTTTTAATCTTGTCTGTTTCTTCATCTATAACTTTTTCAATTTCTTCTGGATTATATTTTACAATTTCTCCCGTAATATAACTAGAACCTGAAAGTTTAAAATCTTCTATATCTATAAACTTATAAGAATATTTTCTATAATTAATAACAGCCTGATTACTAAGTCCTTTTTTTAGAAACTTAAACTTATCTTCAACGTTTTGACCTGTTGAAATATGGTATCTCGAATAAAATAGTCTTACCATAGTTTTAATTTAGCTTGCCTGTAACGTCTGATCAGTTTGTCGCTGTGGCGGATTTCGAAATACTTTCCTGTCAAGTTACACGAATGTTTATTAGAGGTAGAAACGCAGCATCCCGTGCTACCTCATCAATAAAACATATCGCTTGTTATGCAAAATTGCTATTGTTTCTCAACATTTACTATTGAGAACCATCCTTTTCCTTCTTGATTTTCAATAATTTTCACACATTGAGTTACATCAAATGTAACCATTGTAGAATGAAAAATTGAAAGGACAATATCTTGTAATTTTTGATCAGATTCTAACGAAGTCACTTTCAATCCTTTTTCAACAGCTTTGTCTATAGATATAGGTCTACCATGAGTTTTGTGTTCTCCAGAATTACAAAGCCATTCAGCAATAGTTTCACCCTTCTTATCATTAGAATTAGCAAACATATAGGTATTTAGCCAATTTCCAACAAGTCGTATTGATAGATCTATAGTGTCTTCACATTTTTTGAAGAATCCATGAGGGTATGAATTAATTCTATTTACCCATAAAGTTGCTAATTCTGGATTTTTTATAATTTCTTGCTTTGCTTGCTCAAATTCATCAAGAATTGATTGAGCAGGTATCATATATCTACTCCCATTATTTGCGATAACTCCCATTTGTGGATCTATTGGTCCTATTGCAGAATGTTTTGCCATTATTAACTCATCACATGCACATGAAAGCATGGTCGCGGCGGACATTGCATTCTGAGGGATAATTGCTCTTATGTGGGAGAATTTTTTTCTTAAATAAAGTACAATTTGTTCTGTAGCTTCAGCACTACCTCCAGGACTATGTATTATGATATCAAGTTGATCACCTTTTAATTCATGAACAGCAGACATAAATCCCTGAATATCTTCTTGAGTAATGGATATTAAAAAATCAGGGATTTGCTGGATTGCTAATTTTTTTGATCCATAAGCTGTCGCAAAAAGAATTAAATTTCTTTCTGTATATTCATAATGTTCCTTTAAATATTTTCTTCTTACAACATCTTGTCTGTTACCAATAATTTCACTGGTAATTTCGTGTCTACTTGGCATATTTTAATAATTAAATCGTTGTACTGGAACAAGAGGTACTTAATTCATATTTAATTTGAGCATTCGTGTTATTAATCTTTTCTATTATCTCAATAGTTTTTTGAATTCTGGGATCAACTTCTTTTAAAGCGTTGTTAAAGAGTTCTTTTCTCTCTTTGTCATAATCTCTTTTTTCTGTTTTATGTTCCATCTTAATGAATTTTAATAACAAAGATACATTTTTTAATTTTACAAGCATATTGTCCTTAATTATTATTTCATTGTCAGGTTCTCAACCTTTTTTAATTTTGCACAACGTTCAATTTACAAAATAAATATGCAACATGCGTATAAAAGTATTGTCAAAACACTAAAAGAGGTTTTATGCCGCTGATAATCATAGACTTTTAAACCAAAAAATGAAAAATAAGGATTTTTGTAATTGATTGTGTTGTAATAAAGTACAAATCTATCAGATATTATTGAGTAGTAATTCTCAGTTAGCGAAATATGAGGAAATGAAGTTTCAGATTATAGGTTTTATGTCTGCTTTTGAAAGCCGATACTGATGAACCTACTATCATCTTTTATACAGCATTGGCTAATTTACTGTCGTTAATCATTCACAGTCCACCTTGGCGTTCAGGCGGGATTATAAGCACAAACGTTCAGCCTCGAATCAAAGTCAATAAAAATCACTAATATTCAATTCAACAGGTTAGCCCGCCTCTTAGAAAACCGGTTATTAGCAGAAGTCTTTTTTAATTTGGCCTTGCAATAAATTCTGAAACTCCACGATACATAATTTCTACTTGTTCGATATTATACTCGTTATATTTACCATGGGCAGCCTTATTTCTTACGTCTAATCAAGCGATTACATTTTTTGGTCAAGTTTATTGTTTACAACAGCTTTTGCTAATTCAGCGTTTAATAAATCTACTTTTTTAGGAATATCTTTTGCATTTTTGTTTTTTGTTATTTGAATTCCATTTTTGTAACACAGATTTCTTAAATGTTCTGCCATTTCTAAAAAACTGGTGAAATTTTCAGCACTAATTAAGTCTTTTATTGAATTAACCCGCCCATTTTCTATTTGAGTCTTAATATATGTCAAAAGTTCTTTCTTTGCCTCTACATAACTAACATTGTTTTTATTGACTGAGTCTTTGAATTTTTCATAATATGGATGTTTTTCTTCATATGATGATATTATAAAAGACAAACTAAATGTTTCAAATCGTTTAAACTATTCCGGCTTTACCCACACATAAACAAATAATGAATCCTCCGTCTTGTATTTGGTTCCCAATGCTTCTTTCGAAAGTTCTAAAGCATGATTTACTTTTTCTAGTAAAAGGTCATTTAAATTCATATTTTGATTCAAAATTTCTGCTAACGGTGGCAATATGTAAAGTTGATGATTACGGAACGATTCACTGGGCATCAATATCAAATTCATTAGGAATAATAATGCTCAATTTTTGCACTTCTACCTGCATTACATTTATACAATGTAGTGTGTAGTTTTAAATCGTTTCAATAATATGTCTTCCTTTCGGGTCTTCCCCATATTTATTTGGTCCGGGTGTTCCATCTTTAAATATTACATATAATGCAAAAATTAAATTTGCAATTGGAATAAGAAAAATCAACCAATACCAACCGCTCATATTTATATCGTGGAGTCTTTTTATTGCCTGAATTGCAGTTAAAGTCCATCTTACAAGCATAATTAATACAACAAATATTAATAATCCTGACTCTTGCGAATTTTTGGATGCTACATTAATAATTTCAGCTGGAATTGAAATAAGTATTGCCCTTATTACATAACCTCTCCTGCGAAGCCGTCCTTTAATTGAAAAGAAATTATCTTTTTCCATATTATTGTTCTTTTAAGATTATTGCCTACTTCTGTTTAAAGTCTATTTTTGGCTTATTCCGACTTTCTTTTATTACACACAACGGTAAGTATAAGTATAGTTGCCGATTGTGTACTACTTCTCTATCAAATTGCAAAAATATTGAATCGGGCTACAACCGTTGAATTTACTACTATCTCAGTTGTTATTTTTAAAAATTGTTAGCGCTTTTTATTCTATTCTAAGACTATTTTCAATTATCTTAAATTCTGAATCTAATTTATTAATATTGTCAGTTTCTTTAGTAATTAAAAATGTTTTACCGTTTAAATTGAAAGAAATAATTCTGCTATAATTATTTTCCCCCAAAAACACATAATCAACATCAGATTTAACCGCATCATATCCATTATAAACAGTAGTATATATAGGTTTGGCATTTGAGTATTCACAAGTGGGGTTTTCTCTTATATTTTCAATTGTATTTTGGATCATTTCCTTAGGTTCCATATCCATGTTTATCCAGATAATTGAAATTATTGCAGAAGGGTTTTCACAACTAATTAGATAAGCTAAATCTTGTTGGAGTTCTACTTTTTCAACTTTCCAATTATCAGGATATTCAAAAGAAACCCCTTGATAGGAAAATGGGATTTTTTGCGCATCAGCTTTATACGTATTTGAGAAGTTACTAATATTAAAAGAATCTAAAGTTTCAATTGATACTGTATTTACAAGGATAAATAATGTAACAATAAAAAGTAAAAATGAAGATGCAAAAATAATCCAAGAAATTGGTTTTCTTTTTACTTCAACTATATTTTCCTTTAAGACCAAAGTATGTGCCATCTGGTCATGTAATCCTTGTCTTTTTTTAGTAAAACCAATCATAAGGTAACCAACACCTAATATTAATCCAGAGAGTATTCTTCCAAAGAATCTTCCAGATGCTTGTCCAAAACCAATTCTTCCATAATTTTCATTTGTGACTTTCAGTCCTAATATTGCTTTTCCTGGAGTAGCCTGAAATTTGCTGCTTTCGAATGCTGCATAAAATAACCAACCGAACAAAATTCCTAAAGGATTTTTAAAGATGAAAAAGCTTCCGAAAAAAATACTTTTAGAGTTAGCTGGAATTGGCAATTGCAAAAGAGCCCAAAAAAATGAAGTCAAAAAGAACATAAATGCAAAATCTATAATAAAAGCAACTAATCTTAATCCAAAACCAGCATTTTTATGATCTGACATCTCTGGCCCTTGTACATTTAATTCAGTTCTTAAGTCAAAATCGGGAATAATATCAGAGATTACATTTTCTTCAATGTTTTTATTTTCTGTATTATCCGATTCATTTGAAATATTTGTCTTGGGAATTGGTGGAGGAATGGTCTTTTTATATTCTGACAAGTTCTTTAATTCCGTCCAGTCTTTTAATCCTTTTTTCCAGACAAAGGTATTTTCAGAAAGATCTAATGCAATCAATTCCTTTAAATTAAAAGGTCCTTTCTTGTTTTCATTTTCAATTATGTAATATTGTTCCATAATAATGGATTTATTTTATTTCTTGTTTGTCATAATTGCTGCTAACACATAAACATACGCACTAATATAAAAAACAATAACTATGTTTTATAAAAGTTAAAATGAGTGTTATTTCTTTCTAATACAGATGTTTGAAAACAGATAGCTTGTTGCACATTTCAAATTATTATACTATCCTTTTAACTCAAACATATATTTTAAAATGTGTTTTTAAACAATACTGTCCTAAATAAATTTTAGGCAGTACCGATTTAACGTATTTACTACTATATAGTTACGTTTTTCTGATTTTCTTAAATAAGAGATTCTCTGTGTGTGTTTTTTTGGAGATAGTTTTTGGTTCTTTAAATGGAGTATATAGGCATTTTTACAGTTCAATTTTTACAAATAAGTTTAATCTGATAACCACCATTGATAATAAGCCATTGCTTTTAATGCTTTTAGGATGAGTATTTAAAAAATAAGTAATATTTTTACCAAATAATCAAAACAACTTAGATGAAACAAACATTCGGTTAAGAAATTAAAAGAGTTGAATCTATTCACAAATAATAACTAAAACAACAATTTATCATGGCTAATATCTTATTGTTTTTTGCAGGTTTTGCATTCATAGCAGTTGCAGGTATTTCTATTATTATAAATTCTGTTGAAGGCATTGCCATGCAAGGGACACTTATTAAAGATATATTAAGATATGGAATAGCAATATTTCCAAGTTATATATT
>MTBK01001754.1_pt1 | contig 14653 bp, 11 predicted proteins | sample 1535981 | NCBI WGS metagenome assembly MTBK01 (sample SAMN06109225, study PRJNA356200) | anaerobic digester metagenome | isolation source: biogas reactors fed with pig manure or primary and secondary sludge | place: Spain | collected 2016-06-30 | reverse complement strand
GCATTCTGGACCGCGATCGTCATCGGGTCGGGCAACATCGCCTACCGATTGGCATTGAACACTTTGATGCGGTCGATTGAGGATGTCGGCGCCGAGCTGGTCATGGGCCTCAACGCCGAGGTGTTGACCGATCGCGGTGGCCATGTCGAGTTGGCCGCCGCAATCGTCGATCGCGACGCGGACACTGCCGCCCGACTTGCCTACACCCAGCTTTCGGAGCTGGTGGACCTGTTTCAGTCGGAGGCTTAGGTGGACCCTGTCGAGACGAGTATCTGGATGCAGAAGGTCGCGGCCGATCCGGGACATTCGCGTTGGTACGTCGAACGTTTCCGGGCGATGGCCCGTGCCGGTGACGACCTGTCCGGCGAGGCCCGGTTCGTCGATGCCATGGCGCCGCGCGGAGCGCACATCCTCGACGCCGGTTGCGGCCCGGGCCGGGTGGGCGGATATCTGTCGGGAGCCGGCCACCGGGTGGTGGGCGTCGACGTCGACCCGGAACTCATCGAGGCGGCCGAGCAGGACCATCCCGGGCCACGCTGGCTGGTCGGTGACCTCGCCGAACTCGACCTGGCCGCCCGCGGGATCCCCGAGTCGTTCGATGTCATCGTCTCGGCCGGCAACGTGGTGACCTTCCTCGCGCCGAGCACCCGCGTGCAGGTGCTGTCCCGGCTGCGTGCCCACCTCAAGGACGACGGGCGCGCGGTGATCGGCTTCGGCGCGGGCCGCGACTACGAGTACGGCGAGTTCTTCGCTGACGCTGAGGCCGCCGGCCTCACGCCGGATCTGCTGCTGTCCAGCTGGGATCTGCGGCCGTTCAGTGCTGATGCGGAGTTTCTGGTCGCGGTCCTGCGGCCTGCCTAGTGTCTGGGGGCGGCGCCGGACGCTCCACGGCGTGGGTTCGCGCATGGGCGATCGCATCGTCGAGCGAGTTGTCGGCGATGATCGAGGTATGCAGCACTGGACTGATCTCGACGTCGACGGGAGCCTCGACGTCGACGGGGGCGACTTCCGCGACGATGACCTGTCCGGCCTGCGGACCGAACGCTGCGTGTTCACCGGATGCGACTTCAGCGGCGCCAACCTCGCCGAGTCGGTGCATCTCGGGTCGGCCTTCCGTAACTGCCGATTCGTGCGGACCACGATGTGGCACAGCACCTTCCGCAACTGCAGCCTGCTCGGCTCGACCTTCGAGGACTGCCGACTGCGCCCCATCGCGGTCGAGGAGGTGGATTTCACCCTGGCGGTGCTGGCCGGGGCCGACCTGCGCGGTGTCGACCTGAGGGGCTGCCGGTTTCGGGAGACCTCCCTGGTCGGTGCGGACCTGCGCACGGCGGTGTTGCGCACCGCCGACCTGTCCGGCGCCCGCACGCAGGGACTGAAACTGGGGGAGGCGGATCTGCGAGGCGCGCGGATCGACCCGACCCTGTGGACCACCGCGGCCTGCCGGGGCGCCCGCATCGACGTCGAGCAGGCGTTGGCCTTCGCCGCCGCGCACGGACTCGACGTCAGTGGCTGATGGCAAGCGATACCGCTACTTCGCGGCTTTGAGCCTGATCTTCCAGCGCACCAACAGCAGATAGCCGACGCTCAGCGCGGCCAGCATCCCGATGTCGAACCACCACACCGACGCGCTGTGCTCCCACCAATGGTCCTTGGGCGTCAGCGGCCCGGGGACCAGGTTGATCAGGTCCACCGTTGACGCCGAGGACGCGAAGCCCCAACGGGCCGGGGTCAGCCAGGACAGCTGATCGAGCACGAGGCGATCCGTCACCGGGATCATCCCGCCGGAGAACACCAGCTGCGACATGATGGCCACCACCAGCAGTGGCATGATCTGCTCGTTCGATTTGGCCACCGCCGACAGCAGCAGGCCCAGCATCGCCGAGGCGACGGTGGTGGCGGCCATGCCGACGAACAGTTCCAGCGTGGGGTTGCCCAGCGCCGTCGCGCCCTGCGTCGGGGCGCCCTTGCCGGCGACGGTGATGGCGGTGGCGATGGTGGACTGCGCGATGGCGAAGGTCGAGTACACGCACACCTTGGCCAGCAGGTACGCCGTGGTGGACAACCCGACCGCCTGCTCGCGGCGGAAAATCGGCCGCTCACCGATGAGATCCCGGATGGTCAGGGCGGTACCCATGAAGATCGCCCCGACGTTGAGCAGCACCAGGATCTGGCCCGGCTCATTGGGGGCGTTGCCCATCGGATCGGGCACACCGAACCCCACCGTTCCGGGCACCGCCAGGGACAGCACACCCATGATGAACGGCAGCAACGCCAAGAAGGTGAAGTACCCGCGGTCGGAGACGATCAGCCGGGTCTGCCGCCGCACGATCGTCGAGAACTGGCGCAGCAGGCTGGTGTGCACCGGTTCGCCGATCTCGGAGGGCTGCTCGATCGGTGGGGCGGGCGGCGGCGGGCCGCTCAGCGTGCGGTAGCGGTCGCTGGCGGCCTGCGGGTCACTGGCCACGGTGCTGAAGATGTCGGCCCAGTTGGTGGTGCCCATCGCCGGACCGATCTCGCTCGGCGGCCCCAGGAACGCGGTCTTGCCGCCCGGCGCCAGCAGCAGCACCTGATCGCAGACGTCCAGGTAGGTCAGCGAGTGGGTGACCACCAGAACCACCCGGCCGGCGTCGGCAAGTTGGCGGAGCATCGTCATCACCTGACGGTCCAGCGCGGGGTCCAGCCCCGAGGTGGGCTCGTCGAGGATCAGCAGCGAGGGCCCGGTGAGCAGTTCCAGGGCAACCGAAGCCCGCTTGCGCTGCCCGCCGGAGAGCTTGTCCACCCGGGTGTCGGCGTGCTGGGTCATCTCCAGTTCGCCGAGCACCTCGTCGACCACCGCCTGGCGGTCGGCCTTGGTGGTGTCCGGCGGTAGCCGCAGTTCGGCGGCGTACATCAGGGCCTGGTTCACGGTGAGCTGACCGTGCACGACATCGTCCTGGGGCACCATCCCGATCCTGGACCGCAGCGAGGCGTACTCGGCGTGGATGTTGTGGCCCTCGAAGCTGACCGTGCCGCTGGTCGGGTGGGTGTAGCCGGCGATCAGCCGCGCCAGGGTGGACTTCCCGGCTCCGGACGGGCCGATCATCGCCGTCAATGTGCCCGGCCGCGCGGTCAGCGAAATGTTGTCCAGCAGGGTCTTGTTGCCCTCGATGGTCCAGGTCACTCCTCGCACGTCCAGGCCGCCGGTCCCGGCGGCCGTGGCGGCTTCGGTGCGCCGTAGCAGCGTTCCGCCGGCGAACACCAGGTCGACGTTGCCGATGGTGACGACGTCGCCGTCGTCCAGCAGGGCGGCGTCCACCCGGGTGCCGTTGACGAAGGTGCCGTTGATACTGCGGTTGTCGACGATCTCGATGCCGCCGGGCGTCGGGATCAGGGTGGCGTGGTGCCGGGAGGCCAGCACATCGGGGATGACGATGTCGTTGTCGGTGGCCCGGCCGATGGTCAGCGACCCCGGCGGCGGCGGTGCCGAGGAGGCCCCCGGCCGCAGGATCTTGAGCATCGAGGTGGCCAGGTTCGAGGTGCCCGGCGATCCGCCCCGGGACTGGGCCGGTCCCATCTGGGTCGGCGCCGCGTCGCTGGTCTGGGCGGGGGCGGCCTGGGCGGGGGCGGTCGGCCTGCTCGGCGGTGCGTACGGCGGGAACGAGGGCGTCTGGTACGACGGCGGCTGAGTCGGCTGAAGCGGCTGGGGTGGATAGGGCGGCGGGGGTGGATAGGTCTGCTGGGGCGGATAGGTCTGCCCGGGTGGATAGGGCGGCTGGGGCGGCCGGGTGTCGGGCCGGTTCGGCGGGATCAGCACGGTCGAGGTCTGCGGCGGGCGGCCAACCGCACCCTGATGACGGCCAGTCTCGAACTGCAGCACCGGACCGTCGGGGTTGCCCAGGGCGATGACGCTGCCGTCGGCGATATCGACTTCGGGCACCCGGCGGCCGTTGACGTACATCCCGTTCAGCGAGCCGTTGTCGATCGCCGTCCACCTGCCCCGGTCGAAGCGCAACACCACGTGGGCCCGGGAGATCAGCGGGTGCGGGATGCGGATGTCGGCGCGCAGGTCGCGACCGACCACCACATCGTGGCCGGGGGCGAAAGAGCTTGGGGCGCCGTTGTGGCGGACGGTCAGAACGGGCGCACTCATCGCGCTCAACTGTATTTGATTGCTAGCCCGGAGCCCCGGTCACCACGCAGTGGGTCTTCGTGTAGATCGTCGGCATGCACTTGTTGCAGTGATCGCAGATCGACCGGACCGACCCGTCGGCCTTGATCCGATCGATCAGGTCCGGTTCGGCCAGCAGTGCGCGCCCGAGCGCGACGTAGTCGAATCCCGCCGCCATCGCCGCGTCCATGGTCTCGCGGTTGGTGATCCCGCCGAGCAGGATCAGCGGCATCGTCAGTTCCTGACGGAACCGCTCCGCATCGCGCATCAGGTACCCGTCGCGGTAGGGGTAACGGCGCAGGAATCTCGTGCCGGACATCCGCATGCCCCAGCGCAACGGCGGCGCGAACGCGGCGGCGAACTCCTTGATCGGGGAATCGCCGCGGAACAGGTACATCGGGTTGACCAGCGAGCTGCCGGCGGTGAGTTCGATCGCGTCCAGGCCGCCGTCGTCCTGCAACCAGCGCGCGGTCTGCAGCGCCTCATCGATGTCGATTCCGCCGCGCACCCCGTCGGACATGTTCAGCTTGGCCGTCACGGCGATCGCCGGGGTGCCGTCGCGGCGCACCTCGTCCCGCACCGCGCGCACGATTCCGCGGGCCACCTTGGCCCGGTTCTCCAGCGATCCGCCGAACTCGTCGCCGCGCCGGTTGAGCAGGGGCGACAGGAAGGCGCTGGCCAGATAGTTGTGCCCGAGGTGGATCTCGACGGCGTCGAACCCGGCGTCGATCGCGTACCGGGTGGCGCGGGCGTGCGCGCTGATCACCTCGGCGATATCGGCCGGGCTGGCGTGCCGGGCGAAACGCATGGACAGCGGGTTGAAGAATCGCCCCGGCGCCAGTGCGGTGGCCCCGTTCGACCGGGCGTTGGCAACCGGCCCGGCGTGCCCGATCTGGGCGCTGACGGCCGCGCCCTCGGCATGCACGGCCTCGGTCAGCCGGCGCAGCCCGGGCACGGCCTCCGGGCGCATCCACAGCGCCGAGTCATCGGTGCGGCCGCCCCGGCTGACCGCGCAGTAGGCGACGGTGGTCATGCCCACTCCGCCGGCGGCCATCGCCCGGTGGAATGCGATCAGGTCATCGCTGACCAGCGCGCCGGGCGTGCGGGCTTCGAAGGTCGCCGCCTTGATGGTCCGGTTGCGCAGCGTGATCGGTCCGAGCTTGGCCGGGCTGAACACATCCGGAGCCCCATTCATATGCAGAATGTAGCGGTGCCCGCGCAGACCTTGGACGGCAAGCTCACCCGCGACGAGATCTTCGTCGACCTCACCGAACGAGTGGCTGAGCTCACTTCGGCCGGTCCGCCGGCCGGTCCGCCGGCCGGCCGGACACCCGGCTTGGGGACGGTGCTGGTCGGCGACGATCCCGGCTCCCATGCCTACGTCCGGGGCAAGCACGCCGACTGCGCGAAGGTCGGGATCACCTCGATCCGCCGCGACCTGCCCGCCGATGTCAGCCAGGCGCAGCTCAACGACACCATCGACGAACTCAACGCGAACCCTGACTGCACCGGCTACATCGTGCAACTGCCGCTGCCGCGTCACCTCGACGAGAACGCCGCCCTCGAGCGCATCGACCCGGCCAAAGACGCCGACGGACTGCATCCGACGAACCTCGGCCGGCTGGTGCTCACCGAGCCGGCGCCGCTGCCCTGCACACCGCGCGGGATCGTGCACCTGCTGCGCCGTTTCGGCGTCGCCATCGACGGCGCGCACGTGGTGGTGGTCGGCCGAGGGGTGACCGTCGGACGCCCGCTGGGTCTGCTGCTGACCCGGCGCACCGAGAACGCGACGGTCACGTTGTGCCACACCGGAACCCGTGACCTGGCGGCACTGACCCGGCAGGCCGACATCATCGTCGCCGCGGTCGGGGTGCCGCACATGCTGACCGCGGACATGGTCAAGCCCGGGGCGGCGGTCGTCGATGTCGGCGTCAGCCGGGTCGACGGCAGGCTCACCGGGGACGTGGCGCCCGATGTCTGGGATGTCGCCGGGTTCGTGTCGCCGAATCCCGGCGGGGTCGGACCGCTGACCCGGGCCTTCCTGCTGACGAATGTCGTGGAGCTGGCCGAAGCCCAGCGGTGACCGAAACCCAGCCATGAAGAGGCCGTGAAGCAGCCATGAAGCAGTACTGGAGCGCGGTTCTGCGGCGTCAGTGGCCGGTGCTGTCCGTCGCCCTGATCGGGCTGGTCGCCCTGGCCCTGGTGGCGGCGGGGTTCTGGCGGCGCGGTGCGCTGATGATCGGGATCGGCGTCGGAGTGGCCGCCGGGTTACGGCTGCTGCTGCCCGAGGACCGGGCCGGGGTCCTGGTGGTGCGCAGCCGGGCGGGCGACGTCTCGATGATGACGGTCGTCTGCGCCATCATGGTGTACATCGCCTGGACCATCGACCCGCTGGGCACCAGCTAGCGGCTGTCGGCCTTGCCGCGCTTGTCCGCGTACATCAGCTCATCGGCATGCGCGAGCAGGCCGTCCAGGGTCACCGGTTCGCCGGGGGCGCTCTGTGCCAGGCCGACGCTCGCCGAGAGCTGGTACGGGCGGTGCTCGGTGGTGGCGAAGCTGCGCATGGACTCCCGCACCCGATCCCGGAGCCCCTCCGGCTCCCCGTCGAGCTCGGTGACGAGTGCGCAGAACTCATCACCGCCCATCCGGGCGATGATGTCGGACTTGCGCAGGGTGTTCCGCAGGATGGCGGCGAAGTCCCTGATCAGGTCGTCACCCGCATCGTGGCCGTGGGAGTCGTTGACCCGCTTCAACCCGTCGACGTCGAAGAAGGCCAGCAGGCAGCCGTGGCCGTGGCGGCGCGCCGCCTCCAGCGCAGGCTCGGCCAGCAGATAGAAACCCCGGCGGTTGAGCAGCCCGGTGAGCTCATCGGTGATGGAGAGTTGCTGGATCTCTTCGTTCGCCTGCTCCAGTTCGGCGGTCCGGTCCCGCACCCGCATCTCCAGCTCCGAGTACACCGCCACGTTCTCCATGGCGACCGAGGTCGAGTCGGCCAGCGCCTGCAGCAGGGCGACCTCCTGCTCGGAGGGCTGCCGCTCGTGCGCCCAGTAGTTGCCGATGGCGCCGATCGGGTCGAGCTTGCGGATCGGGACCATCACCAGGCTCTTCACGAACGTGGGACGGTACGCCTCATGGGGGATCCTGGAATCCTGGTAGATGTCACGGATCACCGCGGCGTCGCGGTTGAGCATCGCCCAGCCGCTGATGCAGATCTCCATCGGGAAGCGGCTGCCCTTCCACAGCGGGGCGATCGCGTCCTCATCGGCGTAAAAGCACTTGCCGTTGTCGCGCAGAACGAAGGTGGCGCCGTCACACCCGGTGAGCTCGCGCGCGGAGGTCCGGACGATGCGCTGGACATCGGGCAGGCTGCGGGCCAGGGACAGTTCCTGCACGGCGCGCATCAGTCGCTCCATGCCCTGCACGTAGTCGGCGTCGGTGAACTCGTCGCCAGGCGCCCCGCTGTCAAGAGGATCGGCGTGCCCCACTGAAGGTGAAGAGGTTTCCATCCGTGCCTCCGTCATGACCGTCATCACCGACGGCCGATCTCGACTAAGCGTCTAGATTAGTTCAGCCAGCGTCGTTCGGATACCCACTGTCACGTAGGGCAAACCAAGCCCGGGGGCATTGACCAGCGCCGGATGGGTGTCCAGCAGGTCGCGGACCTTGTCCAGGGTGTGTTCGCGAACGTCGGCCGGCGAGGTGATGCAGTAACTGCGGGAGGCGACGTAGTCGATCAGGGCATCCCGGGTGAGATAGCTGGTCCACTCCACCTCGCGGGTCTGGATGTCGGTGAACGGGGCGGGAAGATCGGCGGCCGTCACCCGATCCTGCTCGCGGCCGACGATCTCGCCGAACTCCTTCACCCAGCCCAGTCGTTCGTCGCGGATGTTCCACAGCAATCCCAGCCGTCCGCCCGGGCGCAGCACCCGGGCGACCTCGGCGATGGCACGGTCCGGGTCGAACCAGTGCCAGGCTTGCGCGACCAGCACCGCGTCGACGCTGTCATCGGGTAGCGGGATCTGTTCGGCGGTGCCCAGCAGCGCGCGGGTTTCGGGCAGGGCGGAGCGCAGCACCTCGAGCATTTCCGGGACCGGGTCGACGGCGATGACGTTCAGGCCGCGCTCGACCAATCGGGTTGTCAGCTTCCCGGTGCCTGCCCCCAGGTCGAGGACGTCGCGGGCGGTCCAGCCCGCTTCCGGGGCGAGCAGCCAGTCCACGGCCTCCGGCGGATACGACGGCCGGCCACGCTCGTAGGCCGCGGACTGGGCGCCGAAGGACAGCGACCGCTCGCGGAAGCCCTCCCGATGCTCCTCAGACACGCGCGAAATCCAGTGTCCGGCGGACCAACTGGCCCACGGCGTCGGTCTCGACCAGGAATCCGTCATGGCCGTAGATGGACTCCACCACGTTCAGCCCGGTGCAGCCGGGCAGCAGATCGGCCAGTTCCTGCTGCAGTCGCAGCGGATAGAGCCGATCGGAGGTGATGCCGCCGACGACCACCGGAACCGGGCAGGAACTCAGCGCCGCGGCCACTCCACCCCGGCCGCGGCCGACGTCGTGGCTGGACAGCGCGTCGGTCAGCGTGACATAGCTGCCGGCGTCGAACCGGCGGACCAGTTTGGCGCCCTGGTGTTCCAGATAGCTCTGCACCGCGTAGCGACCGCCGTTCAGCGGATCCTCCCGGCCCTGGGCGCCGTCCTGGCCGGCGTTGCCGAATCGGGTGTCGAGTTCCACTTCACCGCGGTAGGTGAGGTGGGCGAAGCGGCGGGCGAGTTGCAGGCCGGTTTCGGGGGAGCGGCCGGTGCCGTGGTAATCCCCGCCCTGCCAGTTCGGATCGGCCTTGACGACGGCGATCTGGGTGCTCTGGGTGCCGATCTGGTCGGCGGTGGCCCGTGCCCCGACGGCGAGCACCAGGGCAGCGCGGACCCGGTCGGGATAGCCGATCATCCATTCCAGTGCCCGCGCACCGCCCATCGAGCCGCCGACCACGGCCGCCACCTCGGTGATCCCGAGCCCGGCCAGCGCCGCGACGTCGGCATTGACCTGGTCGCGCACGGTGATCGTGGGGAATCTCGACCCCCACGGCCGGCCGTCCCGAGCCAACGAACTGGGCCCGGTGGAGCCGCGGCAGCCGCCGAGCACGTTGGTCGCCACCGCGCACCACCGGTCGGTGTCGATCGGTGCGCCCGGACCGGTGATGCCGTCCCACCAGCCGGGGATCGAGGAGTCGCCGGTGAGCGCGTGCAACACCAGAACGACGTTGTCGCGGGCCGGGGAGAGTTCGCCCCAGCGCTGGATGGCGATCGAGACGTCGTCGAGGACGGCGCCGTTCTCCAGCCGCAGCGGGCCGATGTCGACAACACCGACCTCGCCCTCGGGGGGGAGGGTGTCGGTGCGCTGACGAGATAGTGTCATGTCGGGCTCCGTCAACGTGCCGCCACGGCGGCCAAGCCGAGCTCGAGGTCGGCGAGGATGTCGTCGATACCCTCCAAGCCCACCGCCAGACGGACCAGGCCGGGGGTGACGCCGGAGGCGAGCTGCTCGGCGTCGGAGAGCTGCTGGTGGGTGGTCGACGCCGGGTGGATGACCAGCGAGCGCACATCACCGATATTGGCGACGTGGCTGTGTAGCCGAAGCGCGTTGACGAAGGCTTTCCCCGCCTCGACCCCGCCGGCCAGTTCGAAGGACAGCACCGCACCGGTTCCCCGCGGGGCGAGTCTGGCCGCCCGTTCGTGCCACGGGGAGCTCGGCAGTCCGGCGTAATTGACCGTCACCACCTCGTCGCGGCCGGTCAGGAACTCCGCGACCCGTCGGGCGTTGGCGACGTGCCGTTCGATGCGCAGGCTCAGCGTCTCGAGGCCCTGGGCGATCAGGAACGCGTTGAAGGGCGCGACCGCCGGGCCGAGGTCGCGCAGCAACTGCACCCGCGCCTTCAGCGCGTAGGCCGGTGCGCCGAGGTCGGCGAACACCACGCCGTGGTAGCTCGGGTCCGGGGTGGTGAAGCCCGGAAACTTTCCGGAAGCCGTCCAGTCGAAGGTGCCGCCGTCGACGATCACCCCCGCGATCGCGGTGCCGTGCCCGCCGAGGTACTTGGTGGCCGAGTGCACGACGATGTCCGCGCCCTGAGCCAGCGGCTGGATCAAATAGGGGGTGGCGATGGTGTTGTCGACGATCAGCGGGACGCCGTTGTTATGGGCGACCTCGGCCACGGATGGCACATCGAGCACATCGATCTGGGGATTGGAGATGGTTTCGCCGAAGAACGACTTGGTGTTCGGCCGCACCGCCGCCTGCCAGGACTCCGGGTCGTCGGGGTCGTCGACGAACGTCGTCTCGATCCCCAGCTTCGGCAGGGTGTGGTGGAACAGGTTGTAGGTGCCGCCGTAGAGCCGCGGGCTGGACACCAGATGGTCACCGGCCCCGGCGATGTTGAGGATGGCGAGGGTCGCGGCGGCCTGGCCGGAGGCCAGCAGCAACCCGGCCACGCCGCCCTCCAGTGCGGCGATGCGCTGCTCGACGACGTCGGTGGTCGGGTTCATGATCCGGGTGTAGATGTTTCCCGGCTCGGCCAGCCCGAACAGTGCGGCGGCGTGGTCGGTGCTGTCGAAGGTGTAGGAGGTGGTCTGGTAGATCGGCAGGGCCCGCGCGTTGGTCGCGGTGTCCGGGCGCTGCCCGGCGTGGATCTGCTTGGTCTCGAACGACCAGGTGGGGTCGGGGGCGGTCATCGGGGTCTGGCTCCTTGGGGATCGCTGGGGCTGGCTCGGGCCCGGCTGCTCAGGGCCGGGCGTGGGATCAGCGACAGCGACACATCAGGGGGCTCCGCATCAGGTTTCCCTGTCTACTCGGGGGGCCCGTCTGGCGGACCCGCGCTTGCCGTGCAGCCGGTCAGGGCTGCTCAACCTGGTCATCACCCGGGGCACCCCACCGCGGTTGGAGGGTTGCCGGCCAGCAAGCCGGGGCTTGATGCTGGCGCTCAGAACCGCTTCCGAGCGTAACTCACGCGCGCGGGCACTGGCCAGTTGATACTGGTAACCGCTGTGCGGATCGCACAGCGGCAATGCGCAACGCTTTTGGGAAACTGACCGCAACCGACGCCGGGAGAACAGCACATGAGTGCCGAGCAACCCACCATCATCTACACGCTGACCGACGAGGCGCCGTTGCTGGCGACCTATGCCTTTCTGCCGGTCATCAGGACGTTCGTCGAGCCGGCGGGCATCGATGTCCAGGCCCGCGACATCTCGGTGGGCGCACGCATCCTGGCCGAGTTCGGTGACTACCTGACCGAGGCCCAGCGGGTGCCGGACAACCTGGCCGAATTGGGCAAGCTGACCCAGGATCCCGACACCAACATCATCAAGCTGCCCAATATCAGCGCCTCGGTACCCCAGCTGCTGGCCGCCATCACCGAACTGCAGTCCAAGGGCTACAACGTGCCGGACTACCCCGGGGATCCGAAGACCGAGGAAGAACGCGACCTACGTGCGCGGTACGCCACGTGTCTCGGCAGTGCGGTGAACCCGGTTCTGCGGGAGGGGAATTCCGACCGCCGCGCGCCCAAGGCGGTGAAGGAGTACGCGCGCAAGCACCCGCACAGCATGGGTGAGTGGTCGATGGCGTCCCGCACCCATGTGGCGCATATGCGGCACGGCGACTTCTACCACGGCGAGAAGTCGATGACGCTGGACCGCGCGCGCGACGTGAAGATGGAACTGGTGACCGCGGGCGGCGAGGCGCTCGTGCTCAAGCCCGAGGTGAAGCTGGACTCCGGCGACGTCATCGACAGCATGTTCATGAGCAAGAAGGCCCTGTGCGACTTCTACGAGGAGCAGATGCAGGACGCCTACCAGACCGGTGTGATGTTCTCGCTGCACGTCAAGGCCACGATGATGAAGGTCAGCCATCCCATCGTCTTCGGGCATGCGGTCAAGGTCTTCTACAAAGACGCCTTTGCCAAGCATCAGGAACTCTTCGACGAGTTGGGCGTCAACGTCAACAACGGGTTGTCCGACCTCTACAACAAGATCGAGACGCTGCCGGCATCGCAACGTGACGAGATCATCGAGGACCTGCACCGATGCCATGAACACCGCCCTGAGTTGGCGATGGTGGATTCGGCCCGGGGTATCTCCAACTTCCATTCCCCCAGCGACGTCATCGTGGATGCGTCGATGCCCGCGATGATCCGGGCGGGCGGCAAGATGTACGGCGCCGACGGAAAACTCAAGGACACCAAAGCGGTGAACCCGGAGTCCACCTTCTCCCGGATCTACCAGGAGATGATCAACTTCTGCAAGACCAACGGCCAGTTCGATCCGACGACGATGGGCACCGTCCCCAACGTCGGCCTGATGGCGCAGAAGGCCGAGGAGTACGGCTCCCACGACAAGACCTTCGAGATTCCCGAGGACGGGGTCGCCAACATCGTGGACCTCGCCACCGGCGAGGTGCTGCTCAGCCAGAATGTCGAAGCCGGCGATATCTGGCGGATGTGCATCGTCAAGGACGCACCGATCCGGGACTGGGTGAAGCTGGCGGTCAACCGCGCCCGCAACTCCGGTATGCCGGTGTTGTTCTGGCTCGATCCGTACCGTCCGCACGAGAACGAGCTCATCGCGAAGGTCGAGAAGTATCTGCAGGATCACGACACCAGCGGGCTCGATATCCAGATCATGTCCCAGGTCCGGTCGATGCGATACACGTTGGAGCGGCTCGTCCGCGGCCTCGACACCATCGCGGCGACCGGCAACATCCTCCGTGATTACCTCACCGATCTGTTCCCGATCCTGGAACTGGGCACCAGCGCGAAGATGCTGTCCATCGTGCCGCTGATGGCCGGCGGCGGGATGTACGAAACCGGCGCGGGGGGTTCGGCGCCCAAGCACGTCAAGCAGCTTCTGGAAGAGAACCACCTGCGGTGGGATTCGCTCGGTGAATTCCTCGCGCTGGCAGTCAGTCTGGAAGACCTCGGCATCAAAACCGGCAACGCGAGGGCCAGGATCCTGGCCAGGACCCTGGATGCCGCGACCGGCACACTGCTGGACAACAGCAAGAACCCGTCGCGCAAGACCGGTGAGCTCGACAACCGTGGCAGCCAGTTCTATCTCGCGATGTACTGGGCGCAGGAACTCGCTGCGCAGGGCGAGGACAAGGAGTTGGCCGAGCATCGACAACCGTGGCAGCCAGTTCTATCTCGCGATGTACTGGGCGCAGGAACTCGCCGCGCAGGGCGAGGACAAGGAGTTGGCCGAGCATTTCGCCGCACTCGCCACGGCGCTGGCCGCCGCCGAAGACGTCATCCTGGCCGAGCTGAACGAGGCGCAGGGCAATCCGGTGGACATCGGCGGCTACTACTACCCGGACCGGGAGAAGATCACGGCGGTGATGCGGCCCAGCACGACCTTCAACGCCGCGCTGGCGGTGGCCGCGGAGGTGTGACGCCCGGGGCGTGAGCCGCCCCTATAGGGTGGGCGTCGAGGCGATCGCCAGGCTGAGGAGGATGCGGACTTACATGTCGAGTCGACCCAAGATCAAGGTCACAGGCACTGTTGTCGAGCTCGACGGCGACGAGATGACTCGCATCATCTGGAAGCTGATCAAGGACACCCTGATCCTGCCCTACCTCGACGTCAACCTGGAGTACTACGACCTGGGCATCGAGTACCGTGACGCCACCGACGACCAGGTGACCATCGACTCGGCGCACGCGATCCTCAAGCATCACGTCGGCGTCAAGTGCGCCACCATCACGCCCGACGAGGCCCGGGTCGCGGAGTTCAATCTCAAGAAGATGTGGCTGTCGCCCAACGGCACCATCCGGAACATTCTGGGCGGCACCATCTTCCGCGCGCCGATCGTTATTTCCAACGTCCCGCGTCTGGTGCCCGGCTGGACCAAGCCGATCATCATCGGCCGGCACGCCTTCGGTGATCAGTACCGCGCCACCAACTTCAAGGTCGACCGCCCCGGCACGGTCACCCTGACCTTCACCCCGGATGACGGCAGCGAGCCGATGGTGCACGAGGTGGTGCACATCCCCGAAGACGGCGGTGTGGTGATGGGGATGTACAACTTCAAGAAGTCGATCCAGGATTTCGCCCGCTCGTCGTTCTCCTATGCGCTGCAGCAGAACTATCCGGTGTACCTGTCGACCAAGAACACCATCCTCAAGGCCTATGACGGCATGTTCAAGGACGAGTTCCAGCAGATCTTCGACGAGGAGTACAAGGCCGAGTTCGATAAGCGCGGCTTGACCTACGAGCACCGACTGATCGACGACATGGTGGCTTCCTGCCTCAAGTGGGAGGGCGGCTACGTCTGGGCCTGCAAGAACTACGACGGCGACGTGGAGTCTGACATCGTCGCCCAGGGCTACGGGTCACTGGGTCTGATGACCTCGGTGCTGATGACCCCGGACGGCAAGACCGTCGAGGCCGAGGCCGCGCACGGCACGGTCACCCGGCACTACCGGCAATATCAGCAGGGCAAGGCCACCTCCACCAA
>MTBK01273504.1_pt1 | contig 14735 bp, 13 predicted proteins | sample 1535981 | NCBI WGS metagenome assembly MTBK01 (sample SAMN06109225, study PRJNA356200) | anaerobic digester metagenome | isolation source: biogas reactors fed with pig manure or primary and secondary sludge | place: Spain | collected 2016-06-30 | reverse complement strand
GTCGGAGATGCCGATATCGGTGAGCACAGCAATATCGGGGCCTCCAGCGTCTTCGTGAACTACGACGGGGAGAACAAGAGTCGCACCACCGTCGGGTCGTATGTGCGCACCGGCAGCGACACCATGTTCGTCGCCCCGGTGAGCGTCGGTGACGGTGCCTACACGGGTGCCGGAACGGTGCTGCGCGACGACGTACCGCCGGGGGCGTTGGCCATCTCGGCCGGCAGCCAGCGGATCATCCCCGATTGGGTGCTGCACAACCGTCCGAACAGCGATTCTGCCGCCGCCGCCCGACGGGCCCAAGAAGCCCCCGAAACGGGCGAACATCTAGGATGACCCGGTAGCCGATCCGAGGTGAAGGCAGGTTTGTGAGCACGGACTGGATAGACAACCGCAAGAACCTGATGCTGTTCTCCGGCCGGGCCCACCCCGAACTGGCAGACCAGGTCGCCAAGGAACTCGACGTCCAGGTCACCGCCCAGACCGCCCGGGACTTCGCCAACGGCGAGATCTTCGTCCGCTTCGACGAGTCGGTGCGCGGCTGCGACGCGTTCGTGCTGCAGTCCCACCCGGCGCCGCTGAACAAGTGGCTGATGGAACAGCTGCTGATGATCGACGCGCTCAAGCGGGGCAGCGCCAAGCGGATCACCGCGATCCTGCCGTTCTATCCCTACGCCCGGCAGGACAAGAAACACCGTGGGCGCGAACCGATCTCGGCGCGGCTGGTGGCCGATCTGCTCAAGACCGCCGGCGCGGACCGGATCGTGTCGGTGGATCTGCACACCGACCAGATCCAGGGCTTCTTCGACGGCCCGGTGGACCACATGCGCGCCCAACCCCTGCTGACCGGGTACATCAAGGAGAATTACGCCACCTCCGACATCGTGGTGGTCTCACCGGATTCCGGCCGGGTTCGGGTGGCCGAGAAATGGGCCGACGCACTCGGCGGCACCCCGTTGGCCTTCATCCACAAGACCCGCGACCCCCGGGTGCCCAATCAGGTGGTGTCGAACCGGGTGGTCGGCGAGGTCGAAGGCAAGACCTGCGTGCTCACCGACGACATGATCGACACCGGCGGCACCATCGCCGGGGCGGTTCGACTGCTGCGCGAAGACGGCGCCAAGGACGTCATCATCGCCGCCACCCACGGTGTGCTGTCCGAACCGGCGGCCGAACGCCTCGCCGACAGCGGTGCCCGCGAGGTGATCGTCACCAACACCCTGCCGATCGACGAGGCCAAGCACTTCACGCAGTTGACCGTGCTGTCCATCGCCCCCCTGCTTGCGAGCACGATTCGCGCGGTGTTCGAGAACGGTTCAGTGACAGGGCTTTTCGACGGGGATGCCTAGCACTCGCGGCTCCCGCATCGCGGCGTTGGCGATGGCCGTCGTCGCGGCGTGGCTGACTGTCGGGTGCGGGCCGGAGACGGCGGACTACTCCGCGATCTGGACCACCCCCACCAGCCCGACCGAGACCAGCGCGGAGGACGACCCCGACGCCCGGCCCGTTTCGATCGCGGAGTACCTGTCCAGCATGGGTGTCGGCGGCGAACAGATCCCGCTGGACAAGCTCACCGACCTGAAGGTGACGCTGCCTCGCCCGGCCGGGTGGACCAAGTACACGAACCCGAACTTCTCCCCCGGCACCGAGGCGATCGGCCGGAACAACACCTATCCGACGGCGATGGTCATGGTGTTCAGGCTGAGCGGCAATTTCGATGTCCCCGCCGCCCTGGAACATGCCGATGACGATGCCAAGCTGTCGAAGAACTTCGTTCAGTTGAACTACTCCAACGACGACTTCAAGGGCTTCCCGTCGGCGATGATCGAGGGCAGCTACGACCAGCCCGGCGGGCGGGTGCACACCTACAACCGGGTGGTCATCCCGGTGACCGGCGCCCCGGACTTCGTTCGCTATCTGGTGCAGTTCACCGTCACCGGAATGGCCGATAAAGCCGCCGAGCAGGCCCCCGAGATCCAGCAGGTCATCGACGGCTTCGACGTCGCGGTGAAGTAAGTCGGCTTCGACGTCGCGGTGAAGTGACCGTGGGGGTATCCGCGGCGCCCGCCGATTTCCGCCGCGGGCGGCGATCGGATAGCCTCAGATCCGCGTCACGGCGAGGGTGGTTCGGCCACCGTTATCGACGAGGCTTTTCGCCTTCGCCGTGCGGTAACACCACCCCGGAAGGCAGGACATCATCATGGCCAAAGGCGCCACCACCAACAAGCTCGACGTCGAGGTGCGCACCCGCACCGGCAAGGGCGCCTCACGGCAGGCCCGCCGCGAGGGCAAGGTGCCCGCGGTGCTCTACGGCCACGGCACCGATCCGCAGCACCTGGAGCTCAACGCCCACGACTTCTCAGCGGTGCTCCGCCGGTCCGGTCTCAACGCCGTGCTCAGCCTGCAGATCGGCGGCAAGGAGCAGCTGGCGCTGCCCAAGGCCGTCACCGTGCACCCGATCAAGCGCACCATCACCCACGCCGATCTGATCGTGGTCAAGCGCGGCGAGAAGGTGACCGTCGAGGTCAGCGTCCAGCTGGAAGGCGAGGCCGCCTCCGGCACGCTGGTCACCCAGGACGCCAGCACCATTGAGATCGAGGCCGAGGCGCTGTCCATCCCGGAGAGCCTGACCGTGTCGATCGAGGGTGTCGAAGAGGGCACCCAGATCCTGGCCGCCGAGATTCCGCTGCCCGCGGGGGTCACCCTGGTCAGCGACCCGGAGATGCTGGTGGTCAACATCGTCGCCGCGCCGTCGGCCGAGGATCTGGAGTCCGAGGGCGGCGGCGAGTCACTCGAGGACCAGGCCGCCGCGGCGGACGCTGCCGGCGGCGCCGCCGAGGCCGCCGAGTCGGCCGGCGAGTAAACACACCGGTTCCGGAACGTTCCCATGGCCGAGCCACTGCTGGTCATCGGCCTGGGCAACCCCGGTCCGCAGTACGCCAAGACCCGGCACAACGTCGGCTTCATGGTGGCCGACCTGCTGGCCGCCCGCATCGGTGCGCCGTTCACGGTGCACAAGAAGTCCGGGGCGGAGATCGTCACCGGACGGCTCGGCGGGCGGCCGGTGGTGCTGGCCAAACCGCGGACCTATATGAACGAATCCGGCCGTCACGTCGGGCCGCTGGCGAAGTTCTACTCTGTCCCGCCGGGCGACGTGATCGTCCTGCATGACGAACTGGATATCGCCTTTGGCAAGATCCGGCTCAAACTCGGCGGCGGCGAGGGCGGGCACAACGGTCTGCGTTCGCTGGTGAACGCGTTGGGCACCAAGGATTTTCAGCGGGTGCGCATCGGCATCGGACGGCCGCCGGGCCGCAAAGACCCGGCGGCGTTCGTGCTGGAGCCGTTCAACGCCACCGAGCGCGACGAGGTGCCGACGATCTGCGAGCAGGCCGCCGATGCCACCGAGTTACTTCTCGAACTCGGCGTGGAGCCCGCGCAGAACCTGGTCCACGCCTGGTAGTGGCGGCCCGGGCTCTCCCGGTGACCTCTACGTGAGCTCTATGTGACGAGCGCCACCGAGTTCGCCCGGCGCAGCTTGCCCGACGGGGTCTTCGGGATGGTTCCGGGCCCCAGCACCACCACGTTGCGGGGGCGCACACCGACCTCACCGACCACCTCATGGGCGACCTGGTGTTCGATGCGGCGGACCTCGGCGGGGTCCTCGAACGCGTTCGATTCGACCGCGACCGCGAAGGTCTCCCGGGAGTGGCCGGCGTCGAGGCGAACCGCCACAGCACAACCCGGACGCACCCCCTCGACGCGGCCGGCGGCTCGTTCGATATCGGTCGGGTAGACGTTGCGGCCGGCCATGATGATGACGTCCTTGACCCGGCCGCAGACCACGACGTGACCCTCTTCGGTGAGGTAGCCGAGGTCGCCGGTGTCGTACCAACCGTGCTCGTCCTGGGCCGGGACGAATCCGCCCATGGTGATGTAGCCCGGGGTCAGCGATTCGCCGCGCAACTCGATGACGCCCACCCCGCGGGCCGGACGGATGTTGCCGTCCTCGTCGACGATGCGGGCCTCCAGATCGCGCAGCAGCGGCCCGAGGGTCGCCAACCGACGGGTGTTGCCCTTACTGGCGGGCACCGCCTGACGCAGCGCAGCCAGCAGGTCGGCATCCACCTCGTCGACCACCAGTCCGGCGTTGCACTCCGAGAACGACACCGCGAGGGTGGTCTCGGCCATCCCGTAGGCCGGCAGGATCGCCTCGGGCTTCAGCCCGAAGGGCTTGCCGGCATCGAGCAGATCCTCGACATCGGCCGGGTCCACCGGTTCCGCCCCGGACAGCGCGAAACGCAGTGTGGACAAATCGAACTCGCCCGGCTTGGCCTGCCGCCGCAACCGCTTCCCGAACAGCGCGTAGGCGAAGTTCGGGGCGGCGGTCATGGTGCCCTGGTACTTGTCGATCAGCTTCGCCCACAGCAGCGTGTCGCGAAGGAAGTCCATCGGCGTCACCTTGACAAGCTCGGCGCCGAAATACATCGGGATGGTGAGGAAACCGACCATGCCCATATCGTGGAAGCAGGGCAGCCAGCTGACCATGACGTCCTTGTCGACGTCGTACTCGGCGCCGATGAACATCGCCTCGGCGTTGGAGTAGATGTTGCGGTGGGTGATCACCACCGCCTTCGGCGAACCGGTCGATCCGGACGTCAGCTGCATCAGCGCGACGTCGTCCTCCCCGGTCTCCACCGGGTCGATGGGATCGGCGGCCAGCAGGTCGGCGACGGTCAGCACCGTGACGCCGCGCTCCTCGAGTACCGGCACTGCGGCCAGGAACGGGTCGGAGACGACCACCGCCTTGGCCTCGATCATATCGATCACATTGGTGGTGTCCTGGGCCCACAGCATCAGATCGGTGCGCGGGGTGGGCTGGTGCAGCATCGTCAGGCTGGCGCCGCGCATCCACAACCCCTGGGCGGTCGGGGCGATCTCGACCGGCGCACCGGCCAGCACGCCGACGGCGTCGCCGTGGCCGACGCCCGCCGCCGCGAGACCACCGGCGATCCGTCGGGCCCGTTCGTGCACCTCGCCCCAGGTGTGCCGCACCGGCTCGGCCGGCTCGCCGGTGACCATGCCCTTAGCGCTGGTCCGCGCATTGTGGAACATCTTGTCGGTGAATCGACTCATGACGACCTCCTCGGCGTCCGGCGCGGCGTCGACGGTGACGCAACGGCCCGGTCATAGATGCTCCGCCTGCCCGATGTGAACGTGGGCGCGGCGCGCCCGCACGACAGGGAAGCGTTTCGGTCTCGAATCGGTGATGATGCCGAGCCCACAGCGATTCCTCGCCCACGGTCCGTGGGCGATTCACATGCGCGCAATACCTGGCCGCTGGTCGTCACCGCGGATCATCTTAGACTCTCCTTAGACTCCTGCCAAACACGGAGACAGGAATCCTCGGGCGATGTCAGGTCGCCGGCACCACCCGGGCACCGTGCACCGGTCCGCTGGCCACCCGCACCGTGCGGCACACGCCAGCCCCGGCAAGTTCGCTGCCCACCGCCACCGCGGCATCGGCCGACGAGCACAGGAACGCGCAGGTCGGCCCCGAACCGGACACGATGCCGGCCAGCGCCCCCGCCTCGGTGCCGGCCCGCAGGGTCCGCCGCAGTTCGGGTTCCAGACTCAGGGCCGCCGGTTGCAGGTCATTGCCCAGCAGCGGTGCCAGCAGGGCTGGGTCCCCGCTCGACAGCGCGGTCAGCAGTGGCTCGGCGTCGGCCAGCCGGGACGGCGAGCCGACCTCGCGCAGCCGGTCGATCTCGGCATAGACGGCCCCCGACGACAAGCCGCCGGCACCGAAGGCCAGCACCCAGTGGAAGGTGCTGCGGGCCAGGACCGAGGTCAGTTCTTCGCCTCGCCCGGTGCCCAATGCGGTGCCGCCGTGCAACGCGAAGGGGACGTCGCTGCCCAGTTGGGCGGCCATCGCGTGCAGATCCCGGCGCGGCACGCCCAGCTCCCACAGTTCGTTCATGGCGACCAGGACGGCGGCCGCGTCCGCGCTGCCGCCGGCCATACCGCCAGCCAGCGGGATGGACTTGTCGATGGTGATCTCGACATCCGGAGCCCGGCCGACATGCTCGGCCATCAATTCGGCGGCCTGCCAAGCGAGGTTGCGCTCATCGGTCGGGATCTCGGCGGCACCCTCGCCGAACACCTGCAGGGCGAGCAGGTCGGCCTCCCGGACCGTCACCTCGTCGGTGAGCGATACGGCGTGGAAGATGGTGGTCAGCTCGTGATAGCCGTCGGGGCGGCGATCACCGACGCCGAGGAACAGGTTCACCTTGCCGGGAACCCGAACCGTCACCGATCCGGTGGGCACCCACTCGGCCGCGGTGTTTCCGTCGCGCACCGGATGAGGGTAGCGCCCCGGCGGCGGTGACCGGGTGTCCGCGGGCAGCCGAGGTCAGGACCTGCCCGAACGCTGCAGCAGGCGGACGAAGTCGGCGATGGTCAGCGTCTCACCGCGGCGGGACGGGTCGATACTGGCGGCCAGCAACATCTCCGCCGAAGCGTTGCCCGAACCCGCCCACTCCAGAAGGGCGTTACGGGCCGTCTTGCGGCGCTGCGCGAACGCCAGGTCGATGAGGGTGAAAAGCTGCCGGCGGAAGTCGTCGTCCCCCGGCCACGGCATTGATGCGTACCGGTCGATGCGCACCAGGCCGGAGTGCACCCGCGGAATCGGCCAGAACACGCTCGGCGACACCGATCCGCACCGGCGGACGTCGCCGAAGTACCGCGCCTTGACGCTGGGCACGCCGTACTCCTTACCTCCCGGATCGGCGGCCAACCGTTCAGCCACCTCGGCCTGCACCATCACCGTCATGGTGCGGATGCTCGGGAACTCGACGAGCAGGTGCAGCAGCGCGGGCACCGCGATGTTGTACGGGAGATTGGCCACCACCGCGGTCGGCTCGACCGCCAGTTCGGACCGTTGCAGTTGCAGAATGTCCCGGTTCAGCACGGTCAGTCGCTGGCTTTCGCTGTGCGAATGCTCGGCGACCGTCCTGGGCAGGCGCTCGGCGAGCGACGAGTCGATCTCCACCGCCGTCACCGCGACGCCGCGGTCCAACAGGGCCAGCGTCAACGACCCCAGCCCCGGGCCCACCTCGAGGACATGGTCGGCTTTGGTGATCCCCGACACCGACACGATGCGGCGCACGGTGTTCGCGTCGTGCACGAAGTTCTGACCCAGCGACTTGCGTGGTCGGAGGTCGAGCTCCTTAGCCAGGTTCCGGATATCGGTCCGGCTCAGCAGCCCGACGGTCATCAATGACCGCCGGCACCGCAGACCGGCCAAGCTCCCCATCCCTGCCGGGCCCGGGTCACTTCCGCGATGGCGATCTGCTCCTCCCGGGTGGCCAGATCCGCCCGGGGCGCGTAACGCAAGCCGCCGTTGGCCGCCCAGGTGTTCAGGTCGAACTGCACCCCGCCGTAATAACCGTTTCCGGTGTTGATGGCCCAGTTGTTCCCCGACTCGCAGCGGGCGATCGCATCCCAGCGGGCCCCGTTGGTCACCGGCGGCACCTCGGTCCCGGGTTTGGTCCCCACCCGCAGCACCGAGTCGCGTGCCGGGGCGATGACGGCGTTCGCGACCGGCAACCGACCGGTCGGCACGCCGTTGACGAACGCGACGGCGAAGGTGACGTCCTGCACGCCCGGCGCGCCCGGATTCTCGACGACGGTCCGGCTCATGTTCATCGTCGGGTCCTCGATCCGCCGCGCGATCGGTTCCAGCGGCACCCGTTCGGTGACCTTCTCCAGCCGGATCCGGGTGACGCGGATCTGCATCCCGTCGACCACCGGTGCCGCGGCGGACGGGAGGACGGTATCGCGCTGCTGCAGCGGTATCCCGGCGGCGGCGAGCAGGCCGCCGACATTCGGCGCGGCCAACCGGACGGTGCGCAGCACCCCGCCGTCGTCGATCTGCACGGTCTTGGCGCTGACCACCGGCAGCGCCATCCCCTGCAGTGGCAGGCGGCTTCCGCGCGAGGCGGCGGCCGGGGCGGCATCGGACATCGACAACTGCGCCAGCGCCTCGTCAACGGTGGCGGCCGTGGTCCACATCTCGGTGGGTTCCCGGCCGTCCAGGGAGATCTGCAGCGGGCGACTGCGCCGCAGCACGATGGTCTCCGCGTCGCCGACCGTCCGGCTTGCCCCGGGGATCAGCTCGTCGCGCTCACCGACGGTGAAACCGCTCTCCGCCATGATGTCGGCCACCCGGGATTTCATCGTGCTGACGGTCACCGCGGTGCCGTCCACGTTGAGGGTGACGGTCTTGACGGAGGCCAGCGCGACGAATCCGGCGCCGGCCAATGCCACCAGCAGGGCGGCCGTCACCAGTCGAAGGGCGGGCGAGGACACCTCGTGGAGTTTGTGCAGCACGTTCACAGTGAAGTTCCCGACTCGACGGTGTGATTTCCGGAAGTCTGAAGCTCCGGCTATGTCACGAGACGGTAACGAACCGCGCGGCTGCGGGCAACACGGACGCCGGATTCACTCGCCCTGTTCAGGACAGTTGGTACACCCGCCGGGCGGTCGCGGTGGTGTCGGCGGCGACCTCCTCGGCCGGGCGGTCGAGCAGTTCCGCGAGCGCCCGCACGGTGTAGGGCAGGCAGTACGGCTCGTTCGGCGCGCCCCGGAACGGGTGCGGGGTCAGAAACGGCGCGTCGGTCTCCACCAGCAGTTGGCCGGGCGGGATCAGCGACGCCGCCTCGCGCAGGTCGTGCGCGTTCCGGAAGCTGACGGTCCCGGACAGGCTGAGCACCCAGCCGGCGTCCAGGCAGGTGCGGGCCATCTGCGGGCCGGACGAGAAGCAGTGGAAGATCACCGTCGGCGGGGCGCCCTCGGCGCGCAACACGTCGAGCACATCGGCGTCGGCGTCGCGGTTGTGGATCATCAGCGGAGTGCCGGTGCGCTTGGCGAGGTCGATATGCCAGGCGAAGGCCTCCCGCTGAGTGGCGAGGTCGGCGCAGCCGTCGAGCTTGCCCGGCCAGTACGCATCCAGCCCGGTCTCGCCGACGGCCACCACCCGGGGACTGAGCGCCAGCCGTTCGATCTCGGCGCGCGCCTCCTCGGTCAGCGCCCCGGCCCGGGTCGGGTGCAGGGCGACCGCGGCGTACAGGCGGTCGTCCCACTGGGCGGCCCGGGCCGCCCAGCGCGCCGAGTCGAGATCGTCGGCGATGGTGACCGCGGCCTGCACCCCCACGGCCTGCGCCCGGTCGAGAATGGCGTGCACATCATCGGCAGTTCGCGCGCCGCAGGCGTCGAGGTGGGTGTGCGCATCGACCAGCGGGGCCAACGGCTCTGGCGGCGGAGGTGCCGGACGGTTGCGACTCACGCGAACACCGTATGCGTCCACCCAATAAGGTTGATCGCAAATGAGCACGCCTTTCTATGTCACCACCGCGATCGCCTATCCGAACGGGGCGCCGCATGTCGGGCATGCCTACGAGTACATCGCCACCGACGCGATCGCCCGATTCAAGCGGCTGGACGGCTTCGATGTGCGCTTCCTGACCGGCACCGACGAACACGGTCTGAAGATGGCCCAGACCGCCGCGGCGGAGAACATGCCCACCGCCGACTTGGCGCGCCGCAATTCCGACCAGTTCCAGCGCCTTCAGGAACTGCTCAACATCTCCTTCGACCGGTTCATCCGCACCACCGACCCCGATCACTATGCGGCCTCGACCGCGATCTGGGAGCGGATGGCCGAGCGCGGCGATGTCTACCTGGACAGTTATTCGGGCTGGTACTCGGTGCGCGACGAGCGGTTCTTCACCGAGTCGGAGACCACGGTCGGCGACGACGGTGTCCGAGTCGCCACCGAAACCGGCACGCCGGTGACCTGGACCGAGGAGCAGACGTACTTCTTCCGGCTGTCGGCGTACGCCGAGAAACTGCTGGCGCACTACGACTCTCACCCGGACTTCATCGCTCCGGAGGTCAGGCGCAATGAGGTCATCAGCTTCGTCTCCGGCGGCCTGAAGGATCTGTCGATCTCCCGGACGTCCTTCGACTGGGGGGTCCCGGTTCCCGGTGACCCGTCCCACGTCATGTACGTGTGGGTGGACGCGCTGACCAACTACCTCACCGGTGTCGGCTTCCCGGACACCGAATCGACTCTCTACCAACGGTATTGGCCGGCGGATCTGCACATGATCGGCAAGGACATCATCCGGTTCCATGCCGTGTACTGGCCCGCTTTCCTGATGTCGGCGGGAATACCGCTGCCGCGCAAGGTTTTCGCGCACGGCTTCCTCTACAACCGGGGCGAGAAGATGAGCAAGTCGATCGGCAACGTCATCGACCCGGTGGCGCTGGTGGACACGTTCGGGGTAGACCAGGTGCGCTACTTCCTGTTGCGCGAAGTGCCGTTCGGCCAGGACGGCAGTTACGGCGAGGACGCCATCGTCGGCCGGATCAACGCCGACCTGGCCAACGAGTTCGGCAACCTCGCCCAGCGATCGCTGTCGATGGTCAACAAGAACCTCGACGCCCGGGTGCCTCAGCCCGGTGAGTTCAGCGCCGAGGACCTCGACATGCTCGCCGCGGCCGATGGACTGCTGGAGCGGGTGCGCGAGCACTATGCGGCCACCGCCATGCATCTGGCGCTGGAGGCGATCTGGTCGGTGCTGGCCGCAGCCAACCGCTATTTCTCCGCCCAGGAGCCGTGGGTGCTGCGCAAGTCGGAGATCGAGGCCGACCAGGTGCGCTTCCGCACCGTGCTGTACGTCACCCTTGAGGTGGTGCGGATCGCCGCGGTACTGGCGCAGCCGGTGCTGCCGGCGGCCGCGGCCCGACTGCTCGACCTACTCGGACAACCCGAAGACCAGCGGGACTTCCGCTGCCTGGCTGCCCGGATCGAACCGGGCACCGAACTGCCCACGCCCACCGGCGTGTTCCCGCGTTATGAGACGCCGCAGCCGTAAGCGCGAGCGCTGCACAGCTTCGACGATAACCTCGAAAGGTTCTGGCGCGCAATGAAAAATCTCGACGAGAAGGTCTACGACATCTACGAGGAGGTCGTTCGCCGCAACCCGGGCGAAATGGAGTTCCATCAGGCCGTCTACGAAGTCCTCAACTGCCTGGGCCCGGTGATCGCCAAGCATCCCGAGTATGCCGACGGCGCGGTCATCCGCCGGTTGTGCGAACCGGAACGGCAGATCATCTTCCGGGTGCCGTGGGTCGACGACCGCGGGTCGGTACAGATCAACCGCGGGTTCCGGGTGGAGTTCAACTCGGCGCTGGGGCCTTACAAAGGCGGGTTGCGTTTCCACCCGTCGGTCTACCTCGGCATCGTCAAGTTCCTCGGGTTCGAGCAGATCTTCAAGAACTCGCTGACCGGACTGCCGATCGGCGGTGGTAAGGGCGGCTCGGACTTCGATCCGAAGGGGCGCTCCGACGCCGAGGTGATGCGGTTCTGCCAGTCGTTCATGACCGAGTTGTACCGCCACATCGGCGAGTACACCGACGTCCCGGCCGGTGACATCGGCGTCGGCACCCGCGAGATCGGCTACCTGTTCGGCCAGTACAAACGGATCACCAACCGCTACGAGTCGGGGGTGCTCACCGGCAAGGGCCTGACCTGGGGCGGCTCCCGGGTTCGGACCGAGGCGACCGGTTACGGCACGGTGTTCTTCGTCGACGAGATCCTGCGCACCGCCGGGGACAGCTTCGAGGGCAAGCGGGTGGTGGTGTCCGGGTCCGGCAATGTCGCGATCTACGCCATCGAGAAGGTGCATCAACTCGGCGGAACGGTGATCGCGTGCTCCGATTCCGGCGGCTATGTGGTCGACCCCGAAGGCATCGACCTCGACCTGCTCAAAGAGGTCAAGGAGGTGCGCCGCAGCCGGATCCAGGACTACGCCGACCAACGCGGAGGCGCCTCATTCCGGCCCGGCCGGCAGCTGTGGTCGGTGCCCTGCGATATCGCCCTGCCGTGCGCCACCCAGAACGAACTCAACGGCGCCGACGCCACCGAACTCGCCCGCAACGGCTGCCAGATCGTCGCCGAGGGTGCCAATATGCCGTGCACCCCCGAGGCGGTGAAAGTGTTCACCGAGGCCGAGGTCACCTTCGCCCCCGGGAAAGCCGCCAACGCCGGCGGCGTGGCGACCAGCGCCCTGGAGATGCAACAGAACGCCTCCCGCGACTCGTGGACCTTCGAGGACACCGAACTGCGACTGGCCGACATCATGGCGCGCATTCACCACACCTGTCTGGCCACCGCCGAGCAGTACGGCCAGCCAGGCAATTACCTCGCCGGAGCGAATGTCACCGGTTTCATCCGGGTGGCCGACGCCATGCTGGCGCTGGGACTGATCTGAGGCCGCCGCAACCGGCTGCGCAGCCGGCGCTCTCCGCTAGATTGTGATGTGCATCACATACCGTCACGTTCCGGGCGGCAGCGGTGTCTTGAGGTCAACCAGTGCACCGACCTCCACGTCGCGGCGCGACTAAGGCCTCCACGTCGCGGCGCGACACCGACCTCCCAGGAGATGTGATGAACGAGCACACCACCCGCATCGTCGTGATCGGCGGCGGCTACGCCGGCGTGATCGCGGCCAACCACCTACAACTGCGGCCCGACATCGAGATCAGCCTCGTCAACCCGCGACCGGAGTTCGTCGAGCGAATCCGCCTGCACCAACTCGTCACCGGATCCGACGACGCCACCGTCGCCTACACCGACGTCCTGGGCCCGCGGGCCCGACTGGTGGTCGACACCGCCACCCGGATCGACATCACCGCCCATCGGGTGGACCTGGCCGACGGCGATCCGCTGCCCTTCGACTACCTGATCTACGCCGTCGGCAGCGGTGCCGCCGCCCCCACAGTCCCAGGCGCCGACGAATTCGGCTATCCGATAGCCGATCTCGAACAGGCACAGCGGTTGGCGGGTGCACTCGGTGCGGTGCCGTCCGACGCCCGGGTCTGTGTGGTGGGCGGCGGCCTGACCGGCATCGAGACCGCGGCGGAACTAGCCGATCAGGGCCGCGCCGTCACCCTGGTGTGCGGCAAGACCCTCGGGCCGGATCTGAGCGGCCCGGGCCGGCGCTCGGTGACCCGGCGACTGCGCAAACTCGGCGTCGAGATCGTCGAGGGCGCGCCGGTGGCGGCCGTGACCGCAGACGCGGTGACGCTGGCCGACGGCCGCCGGTTGCCGAGCGCGGTAACGGTATGGACCGCCGGGTTCGGGGTGCCCGATCTGGCCGCCCGCAGCGGTCTGCGCACCGACGCGATCGGCCGTCTGCTCACCGACGAGACGCTGACCAGCATCGACGACGACCGGATCGTCGCCGCCGGGGACGCGGCCGCCCCGTCGGGCGAGCCGCTGCGGATGAGCTGCCAGGCCGCCATCCCGTTGGGCGCCCAGGCCGCCAACACCGTGCTGGCCCGCCTGGACGGAACCCGGCCCGCCACCGTCAACCAGGCCTTCACCGGGCAGTGCATCAGCCTCGGCCGCCGGGCGGGCACCATCCAGATGGCCCGCACCGACGACACCCCGCTGCCGCTCTACATCGGCGGGCGGGCCGGCGGGGCGATCAAGGAGGCGGTCTGCAGGGCCACCCTCAGCTTCCTGCGCCGGGAGGCCCGCAAGCCGGGGTCGTACTTCTGGCTCAAGGGCGGTAGGCGGCCGTCCGCCGAGGTGGCGAGGCCGTGACAGACGGGCACGGGACCGACGCGCACGCCGAGCGGTTCACCCTGCTGCGTCCGCTGCTGTTCACGATCGCCTACGAGATCCTCGGCTCGGCGACCGAGGCCGACGACGTCCTGCAGGACAGCTACCTGCGCTGGGCCCAGGTCGACCTGGCCGAGGTCCGCGACACCAAGTCTTACCTGGCCCAACTGGTCACCCGGCAGGCGCTGAACACGCTGCGCGCCGAGGCCCGCCGCCGCGAGGACTACGTCGGCCCGTGGCTGCCCGAACCGCTGCTGCTCGACGGCCGGGACGCGCTGGCCGATGTGGTGCTCGCCGAGTCGGTGTCGATGGCCATGCTGGTGGTGCTCGAAACGCTGACCCCGGACGAGCGGGCGGTGTTCGTGCTGCGCGAGGTGTTCGGTTTCGACCATGCCGAAATCGCCACGGCGGTAGGGAAATCCACCGCCGCGGTGCGTCAGATCGCGCACCGCGCACGCGAGCACGTGCACTCCCGGCGGAAGCGATTCGAGCCCGTCCACCCCGATCGGTCGGCTCAGATCACCACCGAGTTCCTGGCCGCGGCCGCCAGTGGGGACGTCGCGGCGCTGATGGCCGTACTGGCCCCCGATGTGGCGTTCACCTCCGACAGCAACGGCAAGGTCAGCGCTGCCCGGCGGCCGGTGGTCGGCGCGGAGAAGGTCGCCCGGTTCATCATCGGGCTGATGCAGCGGATGGGACCCGAGCACCGGATCAGCCTGGCGGTGTACAACGGTGCGCCGGCCCTCGTCGTCCACGAGGGCGACCGCCCGGACGGCGTCATCACCATCGACGTCGCCGACGGCCGGATCACCAACTTCTACGCGGTACGCAATCCCGAGAAGCTGGGCGCGGTGGCTGTGCCCAGAGAGATCAGCCGCTGAAGGCTCACTCCCCTTCCTCGAGCCTTCCCCGAGCAGACGCAAAGTCACACATGAGCGGCACCATCTGTGCGACTTTGCGTCTGCTCGGCAGAGCCGTCAGGCTAGGGCGATGCGCGTCGAGCGGTTGGGTGATCTGGGTGCCGCCGCCGACGTGCTGCGCG
>MTBK01286892.1_pt1 | contig 14759 bp, 12 predicted proteins | sample 1535981 | NCBI WGS metagenome assembly MTBK01 (sample SAMN06109225, study PRJNA356200) | anaerobic digester metagenome | isolation source: biogas reactors fed with pig manure or primary and secondary sludge | place: Spain | collected 2016-06-30 | reverse complement strand
CCTGCTCCTGACAGGGATACATCCGATACTTGTAGGCTCGAAGCATACAGGCATTACTTGTCCTTACAACGGTATATTCTTTCTGATAACCCCCTGGGAATATGACGAAAGGGCGGAGCGCCCGTCCCCGATCTCGTGACCGGGGTCTTCTCGCTCCGCCCCCGAGAGCCCCGAAAGATAAACGTTTGTTTTTATCAGGGTATAATCGAACTAACCGGACGAACCCCGGGGGTCTTCTTTCGAAGGCATACCGGGATACCATCACCATGCCGACAGCTTCCCGTGCTCGAGTCATCTCTCCTCTCGTCGGCGAGGCGATGGCACAGGAGGCTGTCAAGCTCCGTATTGAGGAATTCCGGGAAAGGGCGAGGAGATCCCCACCGGGAAGGACTCCTGGAGTATACCCTCCCGTTCCCCCTCAGAACAGAGCCATCACCAGCGCGATTGTGATCACCTTCGCAGCCATGCTCGCCGCATACGTGATCAGAGAGACCCGGACGCCAAACCGGCCGAAGAGCGAGAGGTAGAGCGGCACGGAGTACTTGATGTAGATCAGGGTGATGACCACCATGCTCCCGAGGACGAGCGTCACAAGAGCCGTCTCAAACGTGAGTATACCCTCACCCAGCAAGGACGCAACGATCGCATACCCGGCTGAGAAGTGCAAAAATTGGGCCACGAGCGCCGCAGCGCTCTCCCCCGGGAGGCCGATGGCCCGAAGGATTGGATCGAACGCGGCGGCGACGCCGTCCATGACCCCCGTTGTGGAGAGGAGGGAGAAGGCGATCAACGCGGCCAGAGTGATGGGGACGACCCGCCGGAGCGTCGGGACCGCCTTCCTGCACCCGGAGATGATGACCTCCCGGTTGAGCGCAAGAGCGCCCGCGAGAGGGGCAGAAGGCAGCGCGCATCCCGGGTTTGCGAGGAACCGGCGGCTATAGATGAGGGCAAAGAGCGCCTGGATACCGCTCGAGAAGAGGTTCAGCCCGGTATAGATCCCCCCGATGATGGGCCCAAGAAGGACCAGGGCCGCGGGGAGCTGGACGCGGAAGAGCGATTCCCCGAGCACCACCGGGAACGCACCCATGATGAGGACCGGGATCACCTCCCGTTCCGTCACCTTCCCGTCGCGGTAGTACTCGGCGAGCATCGACTTACCCGCCGTGGCGTTGACCCCCATCGCGACGATCGAGAGAACGCACGCGTCGGAGAGGCCGGAGATCCGGCAGACCGGTCTTGTGAGCGATGATAGCCTGGCAAAGATCCCGGTCTCGGCGAGGATGTTTGCAAATATAATCCCGACCGTGACCAGCAAGACAGCGTTTATCGCAGAAGAGATGACCTGCACGGCAACCCCTGCCTCCCCTTATACCTGCACCCCTGAACGCCCTTGCTCAGTACTACGATCCATCATAACCTATACAATAAGTAGCATCTTCCCGTGATTAATAGATCTCCATTCTCTCCAGAACCGTTGCGATTGGTCATGGAGATCGACCGGCGTCAGGGTTTCCCAACGGACGAATCTGGCACTACTGCTCGGTGCCATCGTACATTCAGGGGTGTTTGCCCCTCTTCGCGCCCTTTGCAATCTCTCTGGTGCCACTCTGCCCGGGCGGGGAGGGCGGAGGGTGCCGGGATATTGAAACCAGAGAGACAGGGGAGCGTGATGCTACCCTGGAACATGCTTCAAAAAAGTTATCGGGAATGGCTATAGATAGACCGGAGACTCCTCACGCGGGCTCGCGATGTTCGGCCCCCCGGGCCCAGGACATCACGCCTGCGAGTATGAGGAGCAGGAAGGAGACCACGAGCGCTGCATCGATACCCTGGACGAAAGCTCCCGCCACATGCCCCACCACCTGGGTCGTGCCCATAAAGACCTCGAATGCGAGAGCGCGGGGGATTGCGGCAGAGGCCACCGTTATGGCGAGCACGAAACTGCCGAGGACACCGATATTCTGCACCATCCGGAGCGCGCCGGATACACTCCCATAATCCTCCATCCTCGCGTTGGCCATGATAGCACTGTTGTTCGCCGGGTAAAACATCGAGGTGCCGATCCCGGAGACGAACGATGCCAGAAGGACGACAGTGAGAGATGTATCTACCCCGATCGCCATGTAGATCAGTATCGCCACCGCAATCACCACGGTTCCGGTGGTGGCGACGACCCGTGCGCCGATACGGTCCGAGAGCCTTCCCATGTAGGGGCCGAGCACGCTCCCCATGACGTAGCCGGGCGTGAGCAGAAGTGCGGCGTCCAGCGGAGAGAGCCCCCGGATCCCCTGGAGGTACATGGTGATGAGGAATGTGACCGCCAGATAGCCCAGGCTCTGGAAGAATGCAGCGAGGAGGCTGTATTTGAGGATCGGTCTGCTCAGACTCTCAAAGCTGACCATGGGGGTCCTGGTATGCAGCTCGTGCCAGGCAAACACCAGGATGAGGAGCAGGCCCAGGGGTGCAAGGATCATCGACAGCGTTGTAAGGCCGTTTCCAGCAAACTCAACCGCAGAGTACGAGATGAGCGAGAGGCCTGCGGTGAGGAGAGCCATCCCGGCGATATCGAGTGACGCCGGAGTCCTTGTGACGTCCCTCAGATACCGCAGACCAAGGAACAGAGCGACGATACCGATGGGTACGTTGATGAAGAAGATATACTCCCACCCAAAGAAGGTGGTGATGACTCCTCCGAGTACGATGCCGAGCGTTGCACCGACCGTCCAGCCCAGAGAGTTGTATCCGAACGCCGCCCCGCGTGAACCGGGAGGGAAGATATCGGCGATGATGGCTCCTGAGTTCGCCTCCATAAGAGCTCCTCCCGCAGCCTGGACACCGCGAAAGATGATCAGCGTCGTGATAGTCGCGGAGAGCCCGCAGAATAGCGAACTGACAGTGAATACACCGAATCCGAAGTTGAACATGCGGGCTCGACCGAAGATATCCCCGAGCCGCCCGAGCTGGACAGTCAGGGACGCAACTATCAGAAGATAGATGAGGATGACCCACATGGTGGTGAGAAGATCAGAATGAAGCTCTTCGGCGATGACCGGAAAGGCCAGGATGACGATGGTGCTGTCGAGGGCTCCCATCAGGGTGCCGAGCACGAGGATAGAGAGCCTGATCTTCTGCAACCGCTCCATATTTGTAAATTATGCTTTTCTGCCTATAGTATGTGTCGATACGCTCTATGGCCTTTTGCAGCCAGACTCGAGGACTCGTTTGTTCCATCATGATCGGTGGTTCCCCGGGGCGCTGAGAGCCAAAGATTGAGGCATTCGACGGTGAGGGTGTGCTCCACGAATTCCCCTTGCTGCGATCCACTCCGGAAAGGATAACTCTCCAGGCGGCGATACCACAACCATGGACCGCACAACCCTCAGGACGGGACGATGTGCTACAACCCCCCCTGCACCGAGGGGGGACCGGATGGCACTCCTGAGTGAGATCCATGCGTTCGTCCGCGAGTACGCAGACATCCTTGCTCGGTATCACAAGTACACGATGGCCGACCTCGACCGCATCGAGGAAGAATGCTGGAGGCTGCACGACGAGGCATGTAGCAGGGGCGCCTGTGGAACCGCCGGGGAACTCGTGGAGCTGGAGTATCTCATCGGCCGGGCGAAGGAGATGAAGGCAAAGGGGACGGGATGAGAGGCTGACGGAGGCCGATCAGATCCCCGCCCTGCAGCATAGGCGTGCGGCCATGCGCCACCCTACCGGATGAACCCTTCCCGCCCGGCATACCGTGCCGTATCCCCGGCCGCCTCCTCGATACGGATGAGCTGGTTATACTTCTCCACCCGTTCACCCCGCGCCGGCGCACCGGCCTTGATGTGACCGGTCTGCATGGCAACAGCAAAGTCAGCTATGAACGTATCGGCGGTCTCGCCGCTCCGGTGGGAGACCATAGCGCCCCAGTTATGCTGCTGCGCCAGGTTCACCGCGGCGATCGTCTCAGTCACCGTCCCGACCTGATTGGGCTTGATAAGAACGGCGTTTGCAGCCCCTTTCCGGATACCCACATCGATTCGGTCGACGTTCGTAACGAATAGGTCGTCGCCGACGAGCTCCACCCGGTCACCGATCGCTCTGGTCAGAAGCCGCCAGCCGTCCCAGTCGTCCTCAGCAAGGCCGTCCTCGATGACGATGATCGGGTATGCCGCAACCAGATCGCGGTATCGATCCACCATCTCAGCGGCGGTAAGGGTCAACCCTTCCGTCCTGAGATTGTAGACGCCGTCGCTATAGAACTCGCTTGATGCCGGGTCGAGAGCGATCCCAATCTCCCGGCCGGGCACATATCCGGCACGCTCGATTGCTGCCACGATCAGGTCGAGTGGCTCGGTGTTCGTGGAGACTGCGGGGGCAAACCCGCCTTCATCGCCGACACCAATTGTGTAGCCCTGTGCTTTGAGAATATCCTTGAGCGCATGGTAGGTCTCGCTCCCCCACCGGACCGCTTCCGTGACGCTCGCTGCACCGTAGGGCGCGATCATGTACTCCTGGAAGTCCGGCCCCTGCCACCCGGCATGAACTCCGCCGTTGAGGATATTCATCATCGGGACAGGAAGGAGCGGCTTGAAGGGATCTCCCAGGTACCCCCAGAGCCAGAGTCCCTGCGCGACAGCAGCCGCACGGGCGACGGCCATGGAGACCGCAAGTGTGGCATTGGCACCCAAATTATGCTTATTCGGTGTCCCATCGAGATCTATGAGCGCCTCATCCACCGCCGCCTGCTCACGGGCGTCCATACCCTGCAGGGTGGCGGCGATCTCGCCATTGATCCGGCTGACGGGCCTTTGCACCCCTTTGCCACCGTACCGGTCTTTTACGCCGTCCCGGATCTCAATTGCCTCATGTCTTCCGGTCGATGCGCCAGACGGTGTCGCGGCGCGCCCGAACGCTCCCCCAGAAAGCGTGACATCCGCCTCAATGGTGGGGTTCCCCCTCGAATCCAGTATCTCGCGGGCATGGATGGATCGTATCCTCGTGTCAACCTCGATCATGTTCAATGGCACCGAGGGAGCGGTTGACATCGAGCGCAAAAAAGGTATCGATGGTGCCGGGCCAGTCAAGGGCACACGCCGCGTTCACCTCTCACGGCAGGGAGTGAACACTCGTTGCCTGATACAAGCGACCCATTCCCCGGGCGGCGGGCCCGGGGTGGGGGCAGGGGAGCCGCCCGGTCACCAAAACAGAGATACCTTCATGAAAGAGATGAGGGGATCATGAAGTACCCCCGGGCGGATTCGAACCGCCGTCGCCGGATCCAAAGTCCTGCATGATTGACCTCTACACTACGGGGGTACGAAGAAACGAACCCGAGGCCCCACGGAGGTGCCCCCGAGTATCCACCTATAATTTGATCCCGGGGATTATATCGGTTTTGCAGTACGGCTCACGCCCGTTCGAAGTCATCCTCGAACCTGATGATATCATCCTCACCGGTGTACTCCCCGATCTGCACCTCGATCAGCTCGAGCGGCAGGAGACCGGGGTTTGCGAGCCGGTGGGCAGTTCCTGCCGGGACGAATGTTGACTCACCGTTCCTGAGGAGGTAGGTCGCATCGCCGATCGTCACCTCGGCGCAACCGGTCACGACCACCCAGTGTTCGGAGCGGTGATGGTGCATCTGGAGCGACAGGCGGCGCTTCGGGGGGACCGTGACCCGCTTGATCTTGTATGACTGCCCCTCCTCGAGGTTTGTGTAGGAGCCCCAGGGGCGGTGGACCTTTGTGTGGAAGAGCGCCCGGGAGTCCTCCTTCTCGCGGAGCACCTTTGCGATCTCACCCACGCGCTGGGCTTCCTCCCGGGCAGCGATCAGGATCGCATCCTTCGTCTCGACGATGGCAAGGTCGTGGATGCCGACGGTAGCGACCAGGCGATCGGCGATGATCAGGTTCCTGGAAGAATCGATCCCGATATGTTCACCCTTGACGGCGTTTGCATCCCCGCTCTTTGACAAGACGTCATAGAGCGCATCAAAACTCCCCACATCGTTCCACTCGGCCTCGAGCGGCACCACCGCCGCCCGCCGGGTCTTTTCCATGATCCCGTAGTCGATGGAGAGGGACGGAGTCGCGCCGTATGCCTCCTCGACCGGATGCTCAAACGCCCGTACAACCTCCGGCGCGCAGGCTTCACACTCAGCAAGAAAGAGATCGGCATCAAAACAGAACATGCCGGAGTTCCAGAGATACCCGTCGGCGACATACCGCCCGGCGGTCTCAGGATCAGGCTTCTCCACAAAGGCATCCACGAGTGACCCTCCCTCCAGAGGATTGCCCGGGCGGATGTAGCCGTATCCGGTATGCGGCAGGGTCGGCCGCACCCCGAAGACCACCAGGTAGTCCTTTGCAAGCCGCTCCGCCTGGAGGAAAGCGTTCTGGAACGGTCCGTTCGCACCGATCAGGTGATCTGAAGGGAAGACTGCGATCGTGCTGGCCCCGTCTTCCCGGGAGACCTCCCTGACGCCGTAGTAGATCGCCGGCAGGGTGTTCTTGCCCACCGGTTCCACGAGGACCCGGCAGTTGCACCTGATGGCGGCGAGCTGATCCCGGACCAGGAACCGGTGATCCATGTTTGTGATGACGACGATATCCTGCGGAGAGGAGAAGAGGAGCGACCGCTTCACGGTCTTCTGGAAGAGCGACTCGTCATCGACCAGCGGGATAAACTGTTTCGGGTAGTGTTCCCTCGAGAGCGGGAAGAGGCGGGTGCCGCTCCCGCCTGCAAGGATGAGTGTCTTCATGGAATCGACCCCGTGCCCCACAGGGCATACATTTGTACTCTATTGCAGCACGAGGAAATAAAAAGGCATAGGATCCCCTGCAGAGGTCCGGGCGGTATATCATCGATGCCCTCCCGCATTCCCTGCCCCGGACCACACAGAGAAGATGGGCCTTCACGCCCGATTCATCGTCAGGTTCCCGGGGTAGAGGGCTCGAGCCTGTGGATCGAGGTCCTCCGCGACTGCAAGAGCCATCTCGGCCTCTCGGTACCTCCCGAGCCTCCCAAGCACCATACCATAGGTGACCCAGGCAAATATGCACAACCGGTCGAGGGCGAGCGCCTGAACACACGCGAGCACCGCCTCCTGGGGACGGCCAAGCCGTGTGAGGATCACCGCACGGTTGTTCCAGGCGTAGACGTCATCATTGTCACAGAGGAGTGCCGCGCTGAACGCAGCCAATGCCTCCTCGTAGCGACCCTGCCGCTCGAGTGCCACGCCCATGTTGTTCAAAACAGCCGAATTGTGCGATTTTTCTGCTGTTATATCGCTGTACGCCCGTAACGCATCTTCATCACCCTGTTTACGGGAAGATTCTGGTATAGCCAATCTGGGCATACGCATGCTACCTCGGACCCCATACTGTGGAGTAAGGATATATAGGTTCCTGCAACCCTCGCACTAGAATTGGAGTAATTCGCAATCGGTCCATAAAACGCTCTTTGGAGAGATTTGCGGATCACGGGCCTTTGAACCATGCCACCGTCCTGCGGAGCCCCTCATCGAGCGTACAGTCTGGGGAGAAACCAAAGGCGTCCTGGGCCCGGGCGATATCGGCGAGCGAGTCTCGCACATCCCCCGGCCGCGGGGGTTCATAGAGCACCTGGAGGTGTATGCCGGTGATCTCCATGAGGATCGACGCAAGATCGTTGAGGCTGATCCGGCGGCCTCCGGCGATATTGAAGACGCCTGAAGCGTTGCTCTCCATCGCAAGTATATTTGCCCGGGCGACATCCCCGACGAAGATGAAGTCCCGGGTCTGCCCCCCGTCACCGTATATGATCGGGGGTTTTCCGGTGAGCAGGCGGGTGATGAACTTCGGGATCACCGCCGCGTACTCGGAGTCCGGGTCCTGCCGGGGACCAAAGACATTGAAGTATCGCAGGAATACCGTCCTGATACCGTAGAGGTCGGAGAAGACCTTCCCGTAGTGCTCACCCGCAAGCTTTGAGACCGCGTAGGGGGAGAGTGGTTCCGGCGCCATCGTCTCGTGCTTAGGAAAGGTCGGATCATCGCCATATATTGCAGAGGTAGAGGCCGTCACAACCGCAGGGACGCCACATTCCTTTGCAGCCCAGAGTACGTTTAAGGTTCCACTGACGTTCACCGCGTTCGTCTCCCCGGGCGCCTCCACCGATCGGGGCACGGAGGCGATCGCTGCCTGGTGGAAGATGCCGTCCGCGCCCTGGAAGGCCTCGAGCAGGAGGTCGAGATCAGTGACACTCCCTTCGATGAACGTCACCCCGGGGCAGTCGATGAAGGGCGCGATGTTCTCGCGCCGACCGCTGGAGAGATCATCGATGATCACGACCTCGTGGTCGCGTGCCAGACATTCTGCAAGGTTTGAGCCGATGAACCCGGCCCCACCCGTGACGATGTAGCGCATATCGGTATGGTTATGCGCTCCAGTGATTTGAGCATTGCCGGGGGATAGGTCGCGGCCGGCCACACCCTTCACGGGATGTGGGGCCCAGAGACTACCCACTCCAGGATACCTGCCACCATATAGCATCATACGGTGTATCAGGATCCCGCTTCCCCATTCGAGAGCGGGAAATACTGCTGGTAGACCCTTCTCCGCTCCTCAAGATCGGTGTGCAGGTAGATCTCGGTCGTCTTGATGGAGGAGTGCCCCAGATTCTCCTGGACGACGCGGAGATTCTTTGACCGCCGGTAGAGTTCGCTTGCATAGGAATGCCTGATTGTATGCGGCGTAATCCCGTCCGGGGCGTTCTCTTTGAAGATATGCTGGACGGTCCTCGGCGAGATGTGGCGCCCCTGCTGGCCCGCAAAGAGCGGTCCTTCGATCCTGTTTCCGATGAACTCATCGATCGCTGTAAGAGTCGCCTCATCGACGAAGACCGTCCGGATCTTGTCACCCTTCCCCGTCACACGGATCGTCTGCTCCTCAAAATCGATGTCCTCGACATTGATCGCACAGAGCTCTGAGACCCGGACGCCTGTCGCGTATATCAGGCGGACGATCAATTTGTTTCGCCCATCTTTGATAGACCGGATCAGGCGGAGCACCTGACTGTGTTTGAGGTATTTCAGCTCTTCATTCTTAATCCGCGGCCGTTCCACGCCGAGCATAGGATCGGCGACGACGGCCCCCTGGGTGTAGAGGTAGCGGTAGAACGAGGAGAGCGTCGATATCATCCGGTGAAGGGTCTTTGGTCTGTAGTCCCGTCTCGCCGTGATGCAGGAGAAGAAATCGGTGACAAGAGCCGGGGAGACGTTGACGTCCGCATCCAGCGGTGCACCATCGAACTCTTCCTCATCAGCCGGGTTCCGGTCCATATTCTGTCTGACCCAGGCATACCTGGCGAAGCGCTGAAGAGTTCCTTCGTACTTCTTGATGGTCCGGGGCGAGTAGTTCCGCATCCTGAGGTACCCGTTGAACCGTTCCAGCCATTCCGGAAAGAGCGCGTTTTCCATTGGTTATTAGGTTGAATAACGAAGCATATCAAAATTGCGGTAAATCACCATTCCCCGCAAGATCGTATGCACACCGATCACTTGCCAGAGCGATCCTCGAAGATCCCATACTGGCCTCAAAAAAGAGTATTTAGTGATGCAGATGATATCTGGTGTTAGGAGGTATGGGGCTACCCTCCCGGGTGGCCGGGCGGCAGACCCTGGTATATACATCCCCTTTTGAGCATATGAAGCCCACGCTGCGCGGTGCGAAAGTGAACGGCGCAGGACCTGCCGTTGACCCCATCTCTCTCTATGACTGCTCTGGAGGGGCAAAGAAGCCCGATCGCTCTCCCTGATATGTTCCTATGGGGAGGAGAGCGATCCACGCTTAAATGGGCCGATACGGCGGTCCAAAAAATGATGACTCCCTTGTTGGCCTCTGCCCCACGGATACCCCGTGTATCGACACACCTAGTGCTCGTCGAGAAATCTGACCCGGCGTCCTCATCCCGGGAACAAAGAGGCAGGTATAAACCGTATGATGCTATATCTTCAGATGGCAGATGGAGTCCAGCAACAGGCGCCGCTCTCCCTTCTGCAGATTGAAATACCAAAACAGACAAGAGGATATACAAAATGGAAGAACCCGATCATCGCAGTGATCCAAGCAAGTATCAAAAGTTCAAGAAAGTCGATGGCGCCACCTACCAGCGGGTCAACCAGTTCCTGCGCAAGCACACCCACATCACTGCCCGCGAGTGGGCGATCGCACGCCTCTGCGCAGACTTCCGGACCACCAGCGGTTCAGAGATGACATTCATCGGCGAAAACCTCCCTGACCTCTGCCCGTTCATGGTCGACACCTACACGCCGCAGGCGGTCAATCAGGCACGGAGTTCGTTCAAGAAGAAGGTGAAGAAAGCAGGGGCCACGTTCTTCTACGGTGCCATGTGCGGCTTCTTCACCGCCGAGGAACTCGACGAGATCCTCTTTGAGGCAAGTGAGGTCGCCCGGTTCCTGCTGGAGGTTGAAGGCACAAGCCTGACCATCGACGACGAGATCGAGATCGAGGACCGGATCACCGAAGTGATGCGGGGCGTGGCCGAGGCGGCATCGGTCATCCTGAAGACCAGGCCCGGCCAGGAGAGTGAACAACCATGAAGATCATACAGATAATCGGCCGTTCAAACTCAGGGAAGACCACGTTCATAACGAACCTGGCCCCGGCGCTCTCGGCGCATGGGACCGTCGGCGTTATCAAACACCTGGGGCATCACGGCTTTGCGCTCGAACCAGAGAAAGACACCACCCTGTTCTATGAATCACATGCCGCTATATCCGGCGGCGTCGACTACGAAAAGTCCGTCATCATCAGACGTGATGGTGACCTCGACTCCGCCCTTGAGACCCTCTGCAACGCCGGCGTAGACTACGCCATACTCGAGGGCTTCAAATCCAGACCGTTCCCCAGGGTGGCGATAGGCGATATCGAGAGCGAGAACATCGTGCTGCGCAACCCTTCGATCGAGGACGTGATCGCCGCACTCCCAGAATTCGAGGACTACTACACGGTTGAAGGACTGGTCCGTGAGCTGAGGCGTGAGTGCGACGTATCGCGTGCCGGGGCCATCCTCACGTTCAACGGGATCGTCAGAGAATGGACCGGCACCGAGCAGACCGAGTACATGGAGTTTGACGAGACCGTCGATGCCCTGGTAGAGAGCCTCAGACAGGAGATAGAATCCGTCCCCGGTATCATCGGCGCCCGATTCCACCACCGGAAGGGCCGGCTCTATGCCGGGGAGGATATAACCTATATCGCTATACTCGCAGCACACCGCCAGGAGGCATTCACCGCCGCAAGCAGGGCGATCGACCGGTTGAAGCGAGAGCTGCATGACGCAGAGGAGTGACAGATATGCGAAGCAAAAAACGGATGTTTGGAACGAACGGCGTCCGGGGTGTGGTCGGAGACATGATAACGCCGGTCTTTGTCCTCAAGATCGGCGCCGCGCTCGGATCGATGCGGAGAGGCACCATAGCCGTCGGCAGGGATACAAGGACGTCAGGAGAGGCCCTGACCCACGCCCTCAAGGCCGGCCTCCTGATGACCGGATGCGACGTGGTGGATATGGGTATCCTCCCGACACCAGCCCTGCAGTACATCATAAAGACCGATGACCGGCTCGCCGGTGGTGCTATGATCACCGCATCCCACAACCCCCCTGAGTACAACGGCGTCAAGATCATCGAGGCCGACGGCACCGAGATGGCAGACGACGAGGTCATCAGGCTCGAAGATCGATTTTTTGCCGGCGAGTTCGACGCGGTCGCCTGGAGCGACGTCGGCACAGAGACCGCCGCACCCGATCGGCTCGAAGAGTATATCCAGGCAATCGTAGAGCGTTTCCCGGCAGGAATCGGGAAGGGCATGACCGTCGTCGTCGATCCCGGATCCGGACCTGCGGCCCTCACCACTCCGACCATCCTTGAGAGGATGGGCTGCAGGGTCCACACCATCAACGCCCGACTCGACGGCACCTTCCCGGGCCGGATGCCTGAGCCGACCCCCGAGGGCTTGCGCCCCCTCTCGGAGATGGTACTCGCCACAGGCGCCGACTTCGGCGTGGCACACGACGGTGATGCCGATCGGGCGGTCTTCGTCGACAACCGGGGGCGCTACATGGAAGAGAACTGTGAGTTCGGCCTGATCGAGGACTACATCTGTAGCAGGAACCCCGGCGGACTCATCGTCACCCCGGTTGCCACCTCCCGGCTGATCCAGGATATCGCCAGGAAACACGAATGTAGTGTCGACTACACACCCGTAGGAAGCATATACGTCGCACGAAGGATGATCGAGCTCATCGGGCAGGGGGAGAACGTCTCCTTCGGCGGCGAGGGCAACGGCGGGTTGATCTATCCCGACCACCAGTTCTGCCGCGATGGGGGCATGACCGCCGCCGTGATGGTGGCAGTTCTCGCAGATCACCCCAAAGGAGATCTCTCCGGAATCATCGACGGACTCCCATCCTACCACCTGATCAAGGAGAAACATCCCGCCCCTGACCCGGATGCACTGGTCCGTGCTGTCGAGGAAGCACTCCCGGAAGAGACCATCGAGAAGATCGACGGCCTCAAGATCATCAGGGATAGCGCCTGGGCCCTGGTGCGGGCGTCGGGGACAGAGCCGATGATCAGGGTCATGGTCGAGTCGGAGGACCCGGGCGTCGCTGATGCCATGTACCAGGAGATCATGCAGGCCGTCAGGCGGGCCTGAACCCCATACATGCTACTTGAGGGGGCGGGTGAGATCAGATCCCCATGTTCCTCCCCTCAAACCCTCGTTGGAACGAAAATAGCGCACCATCCGGCAAGACAGCCCCTCTGCACGAGATACTCCAGTGGGCAGAACCATGCTGACACCTGACTCCTACCGGCGCAGGCGAGGACACCTCCTCATTAAGTGTTCCATTCACAGCGATGCTGAGGACGCCTATCTTCCGCTATAATTTATGCATCTCGAACGATCTCCCTAAATTTCACCAAAGAACTCCACTTTGGAATTAGAGAAATCTATATATATAATGATTGATATGCATGATACAGAACCCGCTGGAGAGCGGTGATCAAAATGGATGATAAGCCACAGATGAAACAGAAGATAACCTCCGCCATCTCTTCTGGCGATCTGCGTGAGGTCGAGAAGATAGTTTCGGATATCGCCGAGACCCGGGCGAGAAAGGAGAAGAGATCTCTCTACGAACAGATGAATACGGCCCTGGTGAAGGCAGCGTTTGAGGAAAATCAGCCGGAACTCCTAAGTCAGCTCATCGAACCGACGAAGGAAGACGTATCCATCTTCGCCCGGCGTGCTGTTGAACTCTATCGCGAGGAGAGGGATGAAACATGGTTCTCCGCGGTATTCACCCTGATCGATAAACTCGACCGTAAAAGTCACCAATCCGATATCCTCGCTGAAATATCCCGCGATCTGGTTCAGGCCGGGCTTGAAACCGGGGATACCCACTACATTGAGAAAGGGGAGGTGGCCTTAAACCAGATCAGCATCCGCAAATACCGCTCGGCCATTCTCTCTGAGATCGTCCCGCTCCTCATTCAGTACGGACAGAGATACCAGAACGTCGATATCATGCAATACGCTCTCCAGGCACTCTCTGAGATCGGCGATGTATCAAAGCAGTCACAGCTCCACGCGGACGTAGCCCGGGCGATCGCCGCCGCTGGCATCGAATCCGATGATATCCATCTGGTGATCAGCGGAATCCGGAGCGCCACCGAGATCGACCAGAAGATCCGGCGCACCAACTCGATCGCAGATATCGTGGACGCGACCTGGAGATCGCCGCTGAAGAAGGAGATCGCCAATATCGAATGCATCATAGATGCCCTCTCAAGGGTCCCGGAAGAGCGACTCACCGAGGTCCTCGCAATCCTGACCGAGCACCTCCTTGACCGCCAGCGGGATAAGAAACAGATCTACACCCGTCTGCTCAGGCTTGACGATGAAAAACCCTGGACAGGCCAGACCCTCATACTCGAGCTCCTGAGGAAGGCGGAACGGAGCGGGGAGCGCTGGTACCTCGAGAAGGCGTTTGAGTTCAACGCCCGGAGCACGGTAGAGGCCCAGCTCCCCATCGAAGAGATCGTCCTCTCCGGGATCGCGGTCGTCGAGAAGAGCGACAACCCGACCATCCTCCTCGATATCACGCCCCTGATCGAAGAGTCCTGTGACGTCGCAAAGGCGGCCCATCTCTACCGACAGATCACCGATGCACTCTCCAGGATGGGGGATTTCTACCACGCGATCGAGGTCATGAAGAAAGCCAGCACCACCGCCCAGAGGATCAATGCACAATTTTTTGATACCAGTGTCCGCCTGATAAAGGAGGGGATCCGACGTGATGAGATCGAGCTCATCCGCGAGAACATCCTTGCTGCACTGGAGATCGACATCGTTGACTCGCTGGTACACCAGGCGGTGACCGACTTCTGCAAAGAGTTTGATTTTGATGAAGTCGTCGGGCACATACCAGCCATAAAAGAACTTGCCAGGCTACACCAGGCATCGGATACCCTGATCTCCGAGTGCAACGCCATCCTGATCGAGCGAGGGTTCATCCGCCAGAAGGACTCATTCGCCCTCGTGGACCTGGTAAGTCAGATCGAGGACCAGACCCTGCGCGAACAGGCCATCTCAGCGATCGTAATCGAGATGGCGCGGATCGGCGTCGCCCGGAAAGACCGGGACCTCCTCCGGGGTGCGACCGCACTTACCTGCGAGATCATGGACCAACAGTCACGG
>MTBK01099072.1_pt1 | contig 14781 bp, 17 predicted proteins | sample 1535981 | NCBI WGS metagenome assembly MTBK01 (sample SAMN06109225, study PRJNA356200) | anaerobic digester metagenome | isolation source: biogas reactors fed with pig manure or primary and secondary sludge | place: Spain | collected 2016-06-30 | reverse complement strand
CAGTAGCCCAGACCGGTGACGGTCAGCGTCAGGACAGCGAGCAGTGTCAGCACCGTCCGCCGCAGCCTCTGAAGTACCGGCATGCCCGTCAGTATCGTCGGTGGGTGTGCACCCCCGTCGGCAGTTACCGCTACCGGGCCAGGAATCGGTCTGGGACTATCCCCGGCCACCGCGTCTGGAAACCTTCGACGGTGAGATCACCGTCGAACTCGGCGGCGAGGTGATCGCCGCCACACCCCGTGGCTGGCGAGTGCTGGAGACCAGCCATCCGCCCACTTACTACCTGCCGCGGGAGGCGTTCCGGCCGGGTGTGCTCCGCGACGCCGTCGGGTCGTCCTGGTGCGAGTGGAAGGGCCGGGCCCGGTACTTCGATCTGGTGTCCGGGGATCTGGTGTCCGGGTCGGCGGTGGCACTCAAAGCGGCGTGGGGCTACCCGGATCCGACACCCGGGTTCGAACCCCTCCGCGACGCCGTCGCGGTCATGGCCGGTCTGGTAGATCGATGCACGGTCGACGGCGAGACCGTCGTACCTCAACCCGGTGGTTTCTACGGCGGGTGGATCACCAGTCGGGTGGTCGGCCCGTTCAAAGGTGGACCCGGGACCACTGGATGGTGACGCGTGACCAGCGGCTGCCGGGATCGGCGGGTGCCGGATCAGCGTGGAGCCCCCTGTCAGGATTGAACTGACGACCTTTCGCTTACAAGGCGAGTGCTCTACCACTGAGCTAAGGAGGCATTCGGGAGGAGCCTATCGGGTCACTCGTCCTCGTCGCGGAACGGCCACAGCCGTCGGCCGGGCAGCGGAATGCGCTCGGCGATGTTGCTGAGCGGGTCGACCACCCGGGTCATTCCGACCACGGCCTCACGCAGCATTTCGACCGTGGGCGTCAGAGCTTCCATACCGGGGGCGAGTCGGTTCAGCGAATCGACGACGACGTTCAGCTGATCCAGCGGGCCGTCCTTGGCGGTGAGCCTGTCCACCAGTCCGCCCTCGGTCAGCAGACGCTCGGCCAGGCCGTCCTCGGCGAGCACCCGCTCGAGCAGGCCGTCCTCATCAAGCAACTGGTCCACCAGGCCGCCCGGTGAAAGGGCCCGGTCCACACCGCCGCCCTCAGTGGTCAAGCGGTCGAGTACCCCGTCCGGTGCGGTGAGCCGGTCGATCAGCCCACCGGGCCGCACCAACCGGTCGATCGGACCGTCCGGGGCCAGCGCCCGGCCCAGCGGGGCGTCATCGTCGAGCAGCGAGGCGATCTTGTTGGCTCGCTCCATGGTCACATCCAGGCCCAGCATGTGAACCACCGAGTCTCTGGCCGCGGGAACCGGCGAATCGCCGAGGGCACCCTTGGCGATATCGAACGCCGCGGAGGCAATGACCACCCCGGCATCAGCGGCCGCGAGGCCGACCTTCACCGGGGCGATGGCGAGGTCCACCATCAGTTTCGCCAGATCCATCCGGTCAGTGTATGGTCGCGGCTTTTCCGATTCGGTGAAATCCCCCTCACAGCAACCTCACAGTGGATGTCCGGCGTAAAGGCGGCTGGCGGGAGGACGATTGACGGCATGTCCGCAGCGGCCGTTCAGCAAGGGTCCGACTCCGTGCCGGAGGCGCGCGTTCTGGTCGTCGATGACGAGGCGAACATCGTCGAATTACTGGCGGTGAGTCTGAAGTTCCAGGGTTTCGAGGTCTACACCGCGACCAGTGGTACGGCTGCGCTGGACCGGGCCCGCGAGGTTCGCCCGGACGCGGTGATCCTGGACGTGATGATGCCGGGGATGGATGGTTTCGGGGTGCTCAGCCGGCTTCGGGCCGACGGTATCGACGCGCCCGCCCTGTTTCTCACCGCCCGCGACAGCGTGCAGGACAAGGTCGCCGGCCTCACCCTCGGCGGCGACGACTACGTAACCAAGCCGTTCAGCCTGGAGGAGGTGGTCGCCCGGTTGCGGGTGGTTCTCCGCCGCGCCGGAAAGGGCGCTCAACAACCGCGCAGTACCCGGCTGACCTTCGCCGATATCGAGATCGACGAGGAGACCCACGAGGTGTGGAAGGCGGGTGAACTGATTGCGTTGTCGCCCACGGAGTTCACTCTGCTGCGCTACTTCGTCGTCAACGCCGGGACTGTGCTGAGTAAACCCAAGATTCTCGATCATGTGTGGCGTTACGACTTTGGTGGCGACGTCAACGTCGTGGAGTCCTACGTGTCATACCTGCGACGCAAGATCGACACCGGGGAGAAGCGGTTGCTGCATACCTTGCGGGGTGTGGGTTACGTCCTGAGGGAGCCCCGATAACCGATTCCGTCGTCATCCGGCAGGCGCCTGTTCAGGGTAAGCGGGCGCTACCACTGCGGGTCGGTCTCGTCGCCGCGATGCTGCTGCTGGTGGCCTGCGGCTTGCTCGCCTCCGGGGTCGCGGTGACGTCGATCCTGCGGCACAGCCTCTTTGACCGGGTGGATCAGTCCCTGCTGGAGGCGTCGGCCGGTTGGGCGCAGGAACCGCATGAGGACATTCCGACCGGCAGCGGGCCCAACCCGGCGCGGCCGCCGTCGAGCTTCTACGTCCAGGCCGTCGATGAGCAGGGCCATGTCTGGATGACCATCAACGATCGCAAGGCGCGGCCGGCGCTTCCCAAAGGTGATGACGTCGGCCCGGTTCCGGTCACCATCGGGTCGGTCGGCCAGTCCGAGGTCCGCTGGCGGGCGGTGTCGGTGCGGGGCGCCAACGGTGACCTCGTCACCGTTGCGATGGATCTGTCCGATGTTCAGTCGACGCTGCGGGCTCTGATCTGGCTGCAGGCCGGTATCGGCGTCGGCGTCCTGCTGATCCTGGGTGTGCTCGGTTACGTCGTGGTGCACCGCAGCCTGCAGCCGCTGGTCGAGATGGAGGCAACTGCTGCGGCCATCGCGGCCGGTGAACTCGATCGGCGCGTGCCGCAACGTGATCCGCGAACCGAGGTCGGTCAGCTCTCGCTGGCGTTGAACGGGATGCTGGCCCGGATACAGAGCGCCGTCGCCGCATCGGAGGCTTCGGCGGACCAGGCGCGCGGATCCGAGGAACGGATGCGCCGGTTCATCACCGACGCGAGTCACGAATTGCGCACCCCGTTGACGACGATCCGGGGTTTCGCCGAGCTCTACCGCCAGGGGGCGGCCCGCGACATGGACCGTCTGATGGGGCGGATCGAGGGAGAGTCACGCCGGATGGGTGTTCTCGTGGAGGACCTGCTGCTACTGGCCCGCATGGACACCCAACGGCCGCTCGAGCGCCGCCGGGTGGACCTTTTGGTGCTGGCCAGCGACGCGGTCCACGATGCGCGTGCGGTGGCGCCGACGCGGTCGATCAGTCTGGAGGTGCTCGACGGGCCGGGCACTCCGGAGGTGATCGGGGACGATGCCCGGCTGCGGCAGGTGCTGGGGAATCTCGTCGCCAATGCCCTTCAGCACACGCCGGAGTCCGCGCCGGTGGTCCTCCGGGTCGGGACCGTCGGAGAGGCCGCAGTGCTGGAAGTCGAGGACGCGGGTCCCGGCATCGCGCCCGCAGACGCCCGGCGCGTGTTCGAGCGGTTCTACCGCACGGACGCTTCCCGCACCCGGGCCAGTGGCGGCACCGGGCTGGGCCTGTCGATCGTCGATGCGCTGGTGCGCGCCCACGGCGGCCGGGTATCGGTCAGGACCGCAACCGGGCAGGGGTGCCGCTTCCGAGTTGAGATTCCCCGGGTCAACGAAACCGAGTTCAGTCCAGTTCCGCCAGCGCTGCCTTGATTCGCTGCTGTGCGTCGTCGAGCGACTCCGGCGAGGGATTGCGGTCGACATGGGCGAAGCCGAAATCGGTCAGGTTGTAGGCCGGAAAGACGTGCACGTGCAGGTGCGGCACCTCAAGGCCGGCGATGATCATCCCGGCCCGTTCGGCACCGAACGCTCGACACACCGCCCGGCCGACTCGCTGCGAGACGCCCATCACTCGGTTGAACAGGGCCGGTTCGATGGTCTGCCAGTTGTCCACCTCGGCCCGCGGTACCACCAGAGTGTGGCCGGGCGTCATCGGTTCGATGGTGAGAAACGCGACGACCTCGTCGTCTGAGTACACGAACCGACCGGGGAGATCGCCGTTGATGATCAAGGTGAAGACCGACGCCATGGGGCTCAATCTTAGGGGCTAGCTCATTACGGGACCTGACCGAATTGCATGCCTTCGAGGTTCCAGTAGCCGCGCAAGTTGGCGATCTTCCCGTCGTCGTCGACGCGGTAGCAGAACACTCCGCGCACGGCACTGGTGAAGCCGCCCTCGAACCTGCTGCGCAGCACGAGGATGTGCGCCACCTCGTTGGGGGAACTGGAGGGGAAGGTCTCCTCGCAGGTGACGGTCAGGGTATTGGCCGCGATGTTGGCGTCGTAGAAGGCCGCCACCGCCTCCTTGCCCCGTATGCCACGACCATCGGGGTTGGTGACCGACGGGCCGATCGGATCCTCGATGACCACGTCGTCGGCCATCAGCGCAAGCCAGCCCGCGCGATCGTGGGACTGCACGCACCGCCATGACGCCTTGGAGGCGGCCATGGCGGGCGTCAGTTCACCGGTCTGCTGCGACTCTCCGGTCTGCTGCGACTCTCCGGTCTGCTGTGACATCGGATCTTCGCTACCGGTCTTCGTCGGTGTAGCGGATGATGCCGCGAATATTCTTGCCTTCCAGCATGTCCTGGTATCCGTCGTTGATCTGTTCAAGGCGATACTGGCGGGTGACCATATCGTCGAGGTTGAGCCTTCCGATCTTGTACATGGACAGCAGCTGCGGGATGTCGTAGTAGGGGTTGCCGCCGCCGAAGATGGTGCCCTGCAGGTTCTTCTGCATCAAGGTGAGCATCGCCAGGTTCAGGGTCACGTTGGTGTCGACCATGCTGCCGATCGCCGTGACCACGCAGGTCCCCGACTTCGAGGTGATCATCATGTAGTTCTCGATGTCTGAGCCCTGCAGTTCCCCGACGGTGACGATCACCTTCTTGGCCATGAACCCGCCGGTCGCCTCGGCGATACCCATCAGGGCTGCGTTGATGTCCTCGTAGACGTGAGTTGCGCCGAACTTCAGTGCGGCGTCGCGCTTCCACTCCACCGGTTCGATGACGAAGATGTTGCGCGCTCCGGAGTTCACCGCGCCCTGCAGTGCGGCCATGCCCACACCGCCGACACCGACGACGGCGACGTCCTCGCCGGGCTTGATCTGCGCGGTGTGCGTCGCCGACCCCCATCCGGTGGTGACTCCGCAACCGACCAGACAGGCCACCTCGAACGGGATGGACGGGTCGATCTTCACGACCGAAGACTCGTGCACCACCATGTACGGCGAGAAGGTCCCCAGCAGCGTCATGGGAAAGACCGGCTGGCCCTTGGCGGTGATTCGGTGGGTCCCGTCAGCGATGGCGACGCCGCCGAGTAGCCCGGCACCCAGGTCGCAGAGATTGCGCAGACCGGCCTGACACGACGGACATTTGCCGCAGGAGGGGATGAAGGACATCACCACGTGGTCGCCCGGCGCGACGCTGTCGACGCCCGCGCCGACCTCGGTGACGATGCCGGCGCCCTCATGTCCGCCCAGTACGGGGAAGCCCAGCATCGGGATGCCGCCGGTGACCAGGTGGTGGTCGGAGTGGCACATGCCCGACGCTTCCATCTGGACCTTGACCTCGCCTGGCTGCGGGTCACCGATCTCGATCTCCTCGATCGACCACGGCTGATTGAACTCCCAGATGAGCGCGCCTTTTGTCTTCATACGAACCTCCGCCTGGTCGAGTGATCGAGAACACGATCGGTAAGGGCCATCCTATGACTTGACGGGTGTCGAGTCACCAGATGGGCACCGGAGCCTGCCCGATCGGGTAGTAGCCGGGTAGCTTCTCGCCGGTCAGGCTGCGTTCGATGCGTGCCTGCATGCCCGCGGACAACTTGCCGTCCTTCATCAACTCCAGATACAGCTTCTGCACGTGGCCGAAGTCGAAGAAGTCGCGCTGCCACTCGATCAGGCCGTCGGCATTGAGCCGGAACCAGCTTCCGCCGATACCGTAGATCTCGCGCCGTTCGGGCTCGGCGCCGTCACCGACCAGTGCGACCTGCTTCCAGAACCCGACCACCTCACCGATCCGATCGTCGATGAGGACCTTCTGATACGGGTAGGTCCAACCCTCCAGCCCGGCCATCTCCAGACCGAGTGCGATCTCTCGGATCTCGTCCTTGCCGATGCACATCACGTCCTCCCTGGGGCCGATGTTCCAGCCGTAGGTGGCGTCGTCGGCGTAGAACTCCGCCAGCGCGGTCCAGTCGCCCGCGCGTTCGGCGTCGCGGTTTGCCGCGAGCCACCGCTGGACGAAGTCTTCGAGTTGCTCGCGGGGTAGGGCGGTCATGGTTCAGTCCTCGCTCAGGCTTCGTCAACGTCGATGATGAAAAGGGCTCGGGTGGGGCACATCTCGACGGCGCGCTCAATCTCGGCGCGGGCGTCCTCGGGTGGCTCGGTGACGAGAATCTCGACGGTGCCGCGTTTGGGCACCCGGAAGAAGTCGGGGGCCTCGACTTCGCACATCGCATGCACCTGGCACAGGTCGGCGTCAACCCCGATGCGGAAGCTGCTCACTGCGTTCGCCTGCGGTACCGGACCTTGGCGGGCCGGGCGAGTTGAACGACCATCTTGGAGTGGTCGTTGCGATAACTGTCCGCCGACTGAGCCATCTCGAACGCATACTCCCGCAACAGAACCGAGAAGATCGCCTTGATCTGCATGGTGCCGAACGCCGCTCCCACGCAGCGGTGCCGACCGGCGCCGAAAGGGATCCAGGTCCACCGGTGAAGGACGTCCTCCTCGCGGGGCTTGTCGTATCGCGTCGGGTCGAAGGAATCCGGCTCGGGGAAGTCCTCGGGAATGCGGTTGGAGATGGCGGGGGAGGCGGCGACGAAGTCACCCTTGTGAATCTGGTGTCCCTCAACCTCGAACTCACCCTGGGCCACCCGCATCAGGATGATCAATGGCGGGTGCAGTCGGAGGGTCTCCTTGATGACGTTCTCCAGCTTCGGAATCTGGCGTAGCGCATGGAAACTCACCTCCTGGCCGTCGGCGTAGAGGTCGTCCAACTCTTTGGTCACCCCGGCGAGGACGTCGGGATGACGCAACAGTTCGATCAGCGTCCAGGAGGAGGTACCGGCACTGGTGTGGTGGCCCGCGAACATCAGCGAGATGAACATCCCGGTGATCTCATCGGCGGAGAAGCGGAGGTCACCGTCCTCGCCGGGGATGGACACCAGTACGTCGAGCATATCGCGGTCGGATTTGTCCTTGGGGGGGTTGGCGATTCGCTGAATCATGATGTCCTGAACCAGACCGACCAGACCTGCGCGGGCCTCGTCGCGTACCCGGAAGCTCTCGATCGGCAGGTAGGGGTCGACGTAACACAACGGATCGGTGCCGCGCTCGAGCAGGTGGTAGTACTCGGCGAAGCGGGAGTCGAGTTGCTCGCGGAACTTGCGGCCGATCAGGCAGGCCGTCGAGGTGTAGATGGTGAGTTCAGCGAAGAAGTCCAGCAGATCGATCTCACCTTCCGGGCCCCAGTTCGCGATCATCCGCCGCACTTCCCGCTCGATCGTGGCGGCGTGGCTCTTCATATGGTCGCCGCGCAGTGCCGAGTTGTGCAGCATCTCCTTCCGGCGCTCGGGGCTGGCGTCGAACACCACGCCGGTGCCGAAGATCGGAGTCATGAACGGGTAGGCCTCGGCCTGGTCGAGGTCGTCGTCAGTCGCGCGGAAGAAGAACTCGTTCGCCTCGGCCCCGGTCAGCAGCACCACCTTCTTGCCGGCCAGTTGGAAGTATCCGACGTCGCCGCACTCGTCCCGCACGCGTTGCATCAGCGCGATCGGATCGGTGCGGAACTCCTCGAGGTGGCCGTGCTCCCCCTCGCCTCCGGACACCCGGCGGGCTTCCTTCACTGCGTGGCCGGTCACCGGGACTCCTCCGGGTACTTGAGTTGCTGGCGTTCCCTGGGGGCACTCGACAGCGGGGCTTCGGGCTGAAGTTCGATCGACGTGACGTAACCGCCCCGGGGGGTCTCGACGACGAAGGCGATGGCGCGGGCCAGGTCGCCGGCGCGGAGGAAGTAGGAATGCCGGGCCTGCCCCCAGGTGGCCCAGTCCGTCAGTGCCGCCGAGATCGCTTCGGGGGGCAGGGTCCAGCCCATCTCGGTCTGGGTCGGCCCGGGATGCACGACCGATGCGCGGACGCCGGTGCCTTCCAGTTCCATCTGCAGGTTGGTCACCATGGCGAGAAGTCCGGCCTTCGCTGCGCCGTAAGCCCCCATGTGCGGCCGCTGTCGCAGGGCCACGTCGGAGCCGATGAAGATGACGTCACCGCGCTGCCTGCGCACCATGGCGGGGAGGACCGCAGTGGCCAGTCGGTTGGCGCCGATCAGGTGAATCTGAATCTGGGACTCGAAGTCCGCCGTGCTGGTTTCGTAGAGGCGGCCGAACTGCGTCTCGCCGGCGCCGGCCACCAGGATCTCGATATCGCCGAGTTCCTCGGTCGCCCGCCGGACGAATCCGTCGACCGAGTCGGCGTCGGTGACATCCAGTGGCAGTGCCACCGCCTCGCCGCCGGCGGCCCGAATCGTTGCCGCGAGTTCCTCGCATCTGTCGACCCGGCGTGCGCCCAGCGCGACCGGAAAGCCGCGGGCGGCAAGCTCACCGGCGGTGGCGGCGCCGATCCCCGAGGAAGCCCCGGCGATCAGTACGGGCCGGCGCGCCGGGTGTGGATCGAATCTGGGCATCAGCGCATCAGGCCTTCGTCACGGTGATTGGTAGGTGGGTGAAGCCCCGCACGTTGCTGGAGTGCACCCGGACAGCCTTGGCCTCGTCGACATCGAAACCGCTGATGCGGCAAAGTAATTCGGTCAGCGCCACCCGGGCCTCCATCCGGGCCAAGTGCGCGCCGAGGCAGAAGTGCGCCCCGCTGCCGAAACTCAACAGCCGGGAACCGATATCGCGGCCGATGCGGAACTCATCGGGATCGTCGAACACCCGCTCGTCGCGGTGGGCGGAACCAGGAACCAGCAGCAGCGTGTCGCCGGCATGCAGGGTGGTGCCGTGAAACTCGATGTCCGCTGCGACCTCCCGGGCCAGGATCTGGCTGGAGGTGTCATAGCGCAGGGTCTCCTCGACCCACAGTGGGACACGGGAGTGGTCGGCGAACACGGCGGCAAGCTGATCGGGGTTGCGCGCGGCCCAGTACATCGCGTTGCCGAGCAGTTTGGTGGTCGTCTCGTTTCCCGCGACGACCATGAGGAACAGAAACGCCATGATCTCGTCGTCGGCGAGTCGGTCTCCGTCGATCTCTGCCGCAATCAGGGCGCTGGTGAGATCGTCGGCGGGATTCTTGCGACGCTGCGTGACCATGGCGGCGTAATAGACGAGCAGATCCATGGCCGCGGTCAGGGCATTTCGCGGTACGTCGGTGACGCCGTCCTCCCGGTGCATCACCGTGTCGGCCAGGGCGCGCAGGTGCTGGCGGTCCTCAGGGGGCACCCCGACCAGCTCGGAGATCACCTCCATCGGCAGTTTGCCCGCGAATTCGGAGATGTAGTCGAAGGATTCGTGCTCCAGCGCGGTATCCAGATGTGCTGCGGTGAGCTGGCGCACTCGGGACTCCAGTTCCCGGATTCGACGTGGGGTGAACCCCTTCGAGACCAGCGTCCGAAGCCTCAGATGGCCGGGGTCGTCCATGGCCAGGAACGACATCGTCCGGTACGCCTCGGGTGTCCGTGAGATCGGGTCCAGGGACACGCCGAGCCGGTTGGACAACTCGGTGCTGTTGCGGAAGCCCCGGTGGACGTCGGCGTGTCGGGTCAATGCCCAGAAGTTCAGGTCGTCATTGCGGTAGAGCGGGGACTCGTCGCGCAATCGCTTGTAGTACGGGTAGGGGTCCTCGTGGAAGCCGTAGTCATAGGGGTCGAGAACCAGGTCGACGGTGTCGGCCCCCATCAGCGGTCACCGGACTGCAGGATCAGCCCGGCGACGTAGCCCAGGCGGTCGGCGATCTGTCGGTAGCTGAACGCTCCGCTGCCGGCCTGCACCAGTGCGCCGAAGTAGCTCATCTCCAACGCGGCCACGGTCCCCGCATCGGCATCGGGCCCGAGTGCGGACTTGATCCGCTTGTGGATCTCCGCGCCGATCCGATCCCGGACCGGGCGCACGGCGGAATCATCGCTCAGCAGGGCGGTGGTGCAGGCGGCGGCGACCTCGGGTTCGTCGGCGACCACCAGTGCGAGGCTGCGCAGCGACTGCCGGACCCGATCCGCTGTGCTGTCGTTGACATCGGTGAAGTAGTCCACCCGGCGGATGAGATCGAGGTAGACCTCCGCGACCAGATGGTTCTTCGAAGAGAAATAGGTGTACGCGGTGGCGGGTGCGACGTTGGCGCGCGCGGCGACCGCGCGCACGGTCAGGCCGGCATAGGAGGAGTCCCGCAGGGTCTCCAACGCGGCACTGACCAACTTCCGAATGGTCTCCTCCTGGCGCGGCCGCCGGGACGTGCCCGCCGAAGATGGCTCGGCCACGGCTTTGCTGGACACATGTCCACCGTAGTCGTGGCCGCGTAGGCGGCGCAAGGGGGGCGGATGAAGTAGCACGTCAGGTGATATGTGCGGGACGGTCGGCCTTGCCCGGGCGGATCGGTGCGGCTAGGGTTTGGTCAGTAAATATCGGACAGTTGTCCATATCGTCGATACGGGGGTCGCGGATGGCGATAGCAGCCGAGCGCACCAGCGATCTGTTCATCGACGGCGCCCTCGTACCCGGCGGGCGAGGGCGGTTCCCCACGATCAACCCCGCCAGCGAGGAAGTGCTCGGCACCGCTGCCGACGCCGATGCCGGGGATATGAGCCGGGCGATCGGTGCCGCCCGGCGCGCCTTCGACGACACCGATTGGTCGAAGGACGTCGCACTGCGGGTGCACTGCATCCGGCAGTTGCGCGATGCCATGCGGGCCAACATCGAGGAACTGCGCCGAATTACCATCGCCGAGGCGGGTGCGCCGCGGATGCTGACCGCCGCCGCTCAACTCGAGGGTCCGGTCGCGGATCTGGACTTCGCCGCCGACACCGCTGAGTCCTACCCGTGGCGATCCGACCTCGGCGTAGCCGCCCCCATGGGAATCCCAACCCGCCGGACAGTCGTGCGCGAGGCGGTCGGTGTGGTGGGTGCGATCACACCGTGGAACTTTCCGCACCAGATCAACCTTGCGAAGATCGGACCTGCGCTGGCCGCCGGTAACACCGTCGTACTGAAACCCGCGCCCGACACCCCCTGGTGCGCAGCGATTCTCGGTGAGCTGGCCGCTGAGCACACTGACATCCCGCCCGGTGTGCTGAACATCGTCACCTCCAGCGACCATGCGGTCGGGGCGTTGCTCGCCGAGGACCCGAGAGTCGACATGGTCTCCTTCACCGGATCCACGGCCACCGGTCGCGCGGTGATGGCGGCCGGTGCGGCGACCATCAAGAAGGTGTTCCTGGAACTCGGTGGGAAGTCCGCCTTCCTGGTTCTCGAGGACGCCGATCTGGCTGCGGCCTGTTCGATGGCGGGATTCACCGCCGCCGTGCACGCCGGGCAGGGTTGCGCGATCACCACCCGACTGGTGGTGCCGCGTGCGCGCTATGACGAAGCGGTGGCAGCGGCCGCCGCCACGATGGGCCGCATCCGGCCGGGGGACCCCGCCGATGCCGGAACCGTGTGCGGCCCGGTGATCTCCGGGCGCCAGCGTGACCGGGTGCAGGCCTACCTGGACCTGGCGATCGCCGAGGGCGGCCGCTTCGCCTGCGGCGGTGGGCGCCCGCCGGACCGCGAGCGAGGGTTCTTTATCGAGCCCACCGTCGTCGCAGGTCTGGACAACACATCCCGGGTCGCCCGTGAGGAGATCTTCGGTCCGGTTCTCACCGTGATAGCCCATGACGGCGACGCCGATGCGATCCGGATCGCCAACGATTCGCCCTACGGGCTCTCCGGAACGGTGTTCAGCGGTGATCCGCAGCGTGCGCAGGCCGTCGCCGACCGATTGCGGGTCGGCACCGTCAACGTCAACGGCGGAGTCTGGTACTCGCCTGATATGCCGTTCGGCGGCTACAAGCAGTCTGGGATCGGCAGGGAGATGGGCCTGGCCGGGTTCGAGGAGTATCTGCAGATCAAGGCCATCGCCACAGCGCGCGCGGTGTGAGGCGGCGGCGTGACAGGTGTTCGCGAGAGGTAGTTGTGAAAGATTTTGAGGGCATGCGGCGGTTCGACGAGAAGGTCGGCATCGTCACCGGTGCCGGTGGCGGGATCGGCCAGGCCTACGCGGAGGCGTTGGCCCGTGAAGGGGCCGCGGTGGTGGTGGCCGATATCAACCAGGCCGGCGCCGAACGGGTTGCGGCGGGTATCCGTTCCGAGGGCGGAACAGCACTCGCCGTGCCGGTCGACATCTCCGATCCGGCTTCGGCCAAGGCTATGGCGGACCGCACTCTGGCCGAGTTCGGCGGAATCGACTACCTGGTCAACAATGCCGCCATCTTCGGCGGCATGAAACTGGACTTCCTGCTCACCGTCGATTGGGACTATTACAAGAAATTCATGAGCGTGAACCTCGACGGCGCACTGCTGTGTACCCGGGCGGTCTACCGGAAGATGGCCAAGCGGGGTGGCGGCGCGATCGTCAACCAGTCCTCAACGGCGGCGTGGATGTACGCCAACTACTACGGTCTGGCCAAAGTGGGGATCAACGGACTGACACAGCAGCTTTCCCGTGAACTGGGTGGCCAGAACATCCGGATCAACGCGATCGCGCCGGGGCCGATCGACACCGAGGCCAACCGCACCACGACGCCGCAGGAGATGGTCGCCGACATCGTCAAGGGCATACCGCTCAGCCGAATGGGTCAGCCTGAGGATCTGGTGGGTATGTGTCTCTTTCTGCTCTCCGACCAGGCCCGCTGGATCACCGGACAGATCTTCAATGTCGATGGCGGACAGATCATTCGGTCGTGACCGCGGCAATCGGGCCACCGCTGAGAGGAGTTCCGCACTATGACTGAACCGGCGCTGGGGTACATCGGACTCGGCGGTATGGGCGCACCGATGGCGATGCGACTGCTCGGATGGCCGGGCGGGTTGACCGTGTACGACGTGCGCGACGAAGCGACGGCGCCGTTCGCCGAAGCGGGCGCTGCCGTTGCGGCCGATCTGGCCCAGGTGGCCACCGCCGACCTGATCAGTGTCACCGTGCTCGACGACGCCCAGGTGTGTGAGGTGGTCGCAGAACTCGCCCGGCATGCGTCGGCGGGTACCGTCATCGCGATCCACTCCACCATCGGCGACGCTACCGCGGTGGAACTGGCCGATGACCTGGCGCGCAGCGGGATCCATGTGATCGACGCACCGGTCAGCGGTGGCGCCGCCGGGGCCCAGAAGGGCGAACTGGCCACCATGATCGGGGCTTCCAGACCTGTCTACGAGCAGGTCAAGCCGGTGTTCAAACAATGGGCGTCATTGGTGATCCATGCGGGCGGGCCCGGTGCGGGGACCCGGATGAAGCTGGCCCGCAACATGATCACTTTCACGTCCTTCGCCGCCGCGTGCGAGGCGATGGTTCTGGCCGAACGGGCCGGACTGAACCTGCAGGACCTGGGCCGCGTGGTTCGCCACACCGACGCACTCACCGGAGGCGCCGGGGCGATCATGGTGCGAGACAGCATGGCCGAGATCGAGCCCGGGCACTGGCTTTACGACACCTTCACCCACACCCGGTCGCTGGGTGAGAAGGATCTGAATCTGGCTCTGGCTCTGGGTGACTCGCTGGGAGTCGACCTGCCGCTGGCACACATGGCGTTGCGGGACCTGGCGGCCGGACTCGGCGTGCCGAACGATCGGGATGAGTGAGGGAGTGACCGTGGACGAACTGCGCCGCCAGGGCCTGGACAAGATGAAGGAGGTCTATGGCTGGGAGATGCCCGATCTGCCAGGCGACTACTTCGCGTTGACCGTTGATCATCTGTTCGCCAACATCTGGAGTCGTCCGGGCTTGTCCATGCGGGACAAGCGGATCATGACCCTGTCAGTGGTGACCGCACTCGGGTTGCCGGACCTGGCGGAGATCCAGGTGAACGCCGCCCTGCAGAATTCCGAACTCAGCCCCGACGAACTGCGGGAGATGGCGTTGTTCATCACCCACTATGTGGGCTTTCCGCTGGGTTCGACGTTCAACGGCGTCGTGGAGAAGGTGATTCAGAGGGCCAGTCAAAAGGAATCAGCGCAGCGCCGCGCAGCACCCCCGCCGGACTGAACGTCTACCAGCCCCCGACGGCGATGGTGAAGGCGAAGAATCCGGCGACGAACACCACGGCGCACAGCAACAGGGTGCCGATTGCGACAGGCCAGGCCGTCAAGCGACGGCTCAGCCGCACGGCGGTGATCACCAGTCCGGCGACCCCGACGGCAACGGCGATTCCGATCGCGGTCATGACCGAAAGGACCGCGCCATCGACGCTGCAACTCTCCGGAGGGCAGTGATCCAGGAACGCCAAGATCATCAAGCCGAAGAACGAGCCGAAGGCGAGCAGCAGCCCGGTGAGCAACAACGCGATGATCGAGCCGACACGGTCCCCGGTGTGAGACGGCGGGTAGACCGGGTACTGCGGGTAGGCCGGGTACTGCTGGTGTGGCGGGTAGTGCGGGTTCTGGGGGTACTGGGGGTTCTGGGGGTACTGGGGGACCTCGGGGTTCTGGGGGTACT
>MTBK01113589.1_pt1 | contig 14784 bp, 16 predicted proteins | sample 1535981 | NCBI WGS metagenome assembly MTBK01 (sample SAMN06109225, study PRJNA356200) | anaerobic digester metagenome | isolation source: biogas reactors fed with pig manure or primary and secondary sludge | place: Spain | collected 2016-06-30 | reverse complement strand
CATTGAGCCCCACATTGTCTTTCAAGAGCCACGCCTGTTTCCTTATTTGACAGTTGATGAGAATATTCGTTTGCCCCTAAAGAGCCCTCATTTTGCTTCAAAACCAAACGCTTTGGACATACTTCCCGATTGGTACAAGCTGGTTGGATTGGATGGTTACCAAAGAGAATTTCCACATACGTTAAGCGGGGGAATGAAGCGCAAAGTTTCTCTTTTACGCGCGCTTATTACCCTGCCTGAACTCCTTATTCTGGATGAGCCTTTTCAATCTCTTGACAAAAAATCCCGTGAAATCTTTGTACAATCTATCTTTCCAAACATCCCCAATTTAAGTGTATTATTTACGTCACATGACATTTTAGATGTTGAAATCATCGCAACATCGATTTTATTAATTAAATCCCCCAAATTACAGAATCCGATTATAATAGGTGCGGCTGAATTTGTGAGCTCGTTCACAAATTAGTTTTTGCGTGTAAACTAACCGAATTTATTCGGAAAAAAATTGAGGAGAAATATGACCGAACAAAAAAATCCTTGTTGCACGGGGTCCAATCCGGGTTTTGCCGAATTGGGCGCCTACATTGATGCGCTCAAGATCGATCCAAAAGATCCTGAGCGAAAAGAAATGCTGATTATGACCTTGCATAAAGCACAGAGCATTTTTGGCTACTTACCTTCTGAGGTTCAGAAATTCGTTGCCAAGAAATTCTCTATCCCTCACGCGGACGTATCTGGTGTGATTAGTTTCTACAACTACTTCACCACCACACCCAAGGGCAAGACAAATATCAGTATCTGCATGGGCACGGCTTGCTACGTGAACGGCTCAGACAAAATCTTGCAAGACTTTGAAAAGGCCCTGGGCATTAAGTCAGGCCAGGTCACTGCGGACGGTCGCTTTTCGATTGAGTCCCTGCGCTGTGTTGGTGCTTGTGGCTTAGCCCCAGTAGTTTTGATTAACGAACACGTCTACGGAAAAGTTAAGCAAGGACAAGCTGAAAAGATCATCGAAGAATATCTCATCGAATACGGTGAGCCAGTTGAGGTGGAATAATGACAACCCGAATTGAAAGCTTTGAGCAACTCAAGCAGAAATACGAAGAGTACAAGAGCCTTGTAGAGGTTCGCGCAGATCTCGACTATGACGGAGATCAAAAGTTCATCTTAGTTTGTGGTGGTACAGGTTGTGTCTCCTCAAAGAGTTTGCAAATTGTTGAGAACTTCCAAAATCTCATCAAAGAACATGGTGTCGAAAACAAAGTCCGTGCCAGCATCTCTGGTTGCTTCGGTTTTTGTGAAAAAGGACCCATCGTCAAAGTCTTCCCCGAAAATGTCTTCTACGTGCAAGTAACACCAGACGATGCCAAAGAAATCTTTGAAAAACACATCATGAACGACGAAGTCGTGGACCGCTTGCTTTATGTTGAACCTGTTACCCAAAAGCGCATGCACGACTCGCTCGAAATGCCTTTTTACAGACGCCAAATGCGCGTGGCTTTGCGCCACTGTGGCTTGATTGACCCTGAAATCATTGAAGAATATATTGGCGTTGGTGGTTACCAGTCTATGGCGAAAGTCATCACCCAAATGAGCCCCGAAGAAGCGATTGAAATCATGAAACAATCCGGACTTGGTGGTCGTGGCGGTGCTGGTTTCTCAGCTGGTCGCAAGTGGGAATTTGGGCGCATGTACCAAAGTGATCGCAAATTCGTCATCTGTAATGCTGACGAAGGCGACCCCGGTGCCTTTATGGATCGCTCCATTATGGAAGGCGACGCCCACACTGTGATCGAAGGTATGGCTATCGCGGCTTACTGCATTGGCGCTGATCAGGGTTATGTCTATATCCGCGCTGAATACCCCCTGGCTGTCAAACGCCTTCAAATTGCCATCGACGAAGCTCGCGAACTCGGCTTGCTTGGCAAGAACATTCTCGGCACTGAGTTCAGCTTTGACGTTGATGTTCGCCTTGGTGCTGGTGCTTTTGTTTGCGGCGAAGAAACCGCTCTCATTCAGTCCATCCAGGGCAACCGCGGTGAACCCACCACAAAACCTCCTTTCCCTGCAGAGAAGGGTTTGTGGCAACAGCCTACTGTCGTGAACAACGTTGAAACCCTGGCGAATGTGCCCGTCATCTTTGATAAAGGTCCCGAATGGTTCGCCAATATCGGTACTGAAAAGTCCAAAGGCACTAAGGTCTTTGCCTTAGCTGGTAAAGTCAACAACGTTGGTTTGGTTGAAGTTCCCATGGGCACCACACTCCGCCAGCTGATTTTCGAAATCGGTGGTGGTGTACGTGGTGGTGGCAAGTTCAAAGCTGCCCAATCTGGTGGACCTTCTGGCGGTTGTATTCCTGAGCAATTCCTGGATACTCCAATCGACTTCCAGTCCCTTGGCCAAATCGGTTCAATGATGGGTTCTGGCGGTATGATCGTTATGTCCGACAGCGACTGTATGGTCAACATCGCCCGTTTCTATCTTGAGTTCATCGTTGAAGAATCCTGTGGTCGCTGTGTGCCCTGTCGTGTTGGCACCAAGCGCATGCTTGAAATTCTCACTGATATCACTAAAGGCAAAGGTACCCCGGAAATGCTCGTTGAGTTGCAATCCCTTGCCGAAACCGTCAAGGACACCGCGCTCTGTGGTCTCGGCCAAACCGCGCCGAACCCGGTACTTAGCACCTTACGCTACTTCATGGATGAATACAAAGCCCATGTTGAAGAAAAACGATGTCCTGCGGGTGTTTGTACTGATCTCCTGCATTATGAGATCAACCCAGAAAAATGTATCGGTTGTACTGCTTGTGCCCGTGCTTGCCCAGTGAATTGTATCTCTGGCGCGCCCAAGCAAGTTCACGTTATCGATCAAGAAAAGTGCATCAAGTGTGGCAATTGTCTCGAGAAATGTCGCTTTGGTGCGGTAATTCGTAAATAAGGAAAAGATATATGATTACTTTAACTATTGACGGTAGAGAAGTATCCGTACCAGCTGGATCAACCATTCTTGATGCGGCTAAGAAGCTGAACCTCAAGATTCCCACCTTGTGCTACCTGGAACTTGAAAAACTTCATTATAAGAACCAAGTCGCATCCTGTCGTGTTTGTGTGGTTGAAGTTGAAGGTCGCCGTAATCTCGCCCCTGCTTGTGCCACACCTGTGATGCCTGGCATGAAAGTTATCACCAATTCAAAACGTGTGCTTTCAGCGCGAAGAAAGAACCTTGAGCTCATCATCTCAAACCACCCCTTCACCTGCCTGACTTGTCTCAAGTCCACTGAATGCGAACTTCAAACGATGGCATGGGAATATGACGTTCAGGTCAAATATCCCAATGGCGAACGCATGCGCCATAAGAAAGACCATTCCAGTGCCGCGCTCTTCCGCGACCCTGACAAATGTATCATGTGCCGCCGTTGTGAAACAATGTGTAACGAAGTCCAAACCGTTGGCGCGCTTACTGCGTTTGGTCGTGGCTTTAACACCATTGTTGCACCAGCTGAGAAAAACGAAATCGTTGACTCGCCTTGCGTTTACTGTGGCCAATGTGTAACCGTTTGCCCCACGGGCGCGCTTATCGGCCATAGCTATGTCAACCAGGTTTGGAACGCGCTCTTTGACGAGACCAAGAAGGTTGTCGTTCAAGTCGCTCCTGCTGTTCGTGTCGCTTTAGGTGAAGAATTTGGCTATCCTGCTGGCGAAATTGTGACCGGTAAAATGGTTGCTGGTTTACGCCAACTCGGTTTTGATGCGGTCTTTGATACCACCTTCGGTGCTGACCTGACCATCATTGAAGAAGGCACTGAAATCATTGAACGCGTCACCAAGAATGAAAACCTGCCCATCCTCACTTCATGTTGCCCTGGCTGGATCAACTTTATTCGCTACTACTACCCCAGCCTGGAATACATGCCCTCCACCACCAAGAGCCCCCAACAAATGACCGGTGCCATCATCAAGAGCTACTATGCCGAAAAGATGGGTTGGGATCCGAAAAATATCGTTGTGGTTAGCATTATGCCCTGTATCGCCAAGAAATACGAAGCCTCACTGCCAAACCAGGAAAGCTATGGCATCCGCGATGTTGACTACTCCTTAACCACTCGCGAACTTGCCAAGATCCTCAAAGAAGGCTCTGTTGACTTACGTTACATTGAAGAAGAAGACTTCGACTCACCCCTTGGCGTATCAACTGGTGCTGGTGTTATCTTCGGTGCCACAGGTGGTGTGCTTGAAGCCGCCCTGCGCAGTGTTTACGAACTCGTTACCAAAGAAACCCTCGAAAACGTTGACTTCGTTGCCCTGCGCGGTCTTGATAGCGCTCACGAAGCTGTCGTTGACCTTGGAGACCGCAAGATTCGAGTTGCCGCAGTTTCTGGTTTAGGTAACGCCCGCAAGATTTTGGACAAAGTCGTTTCTGGCGAAGAAGTCTTTGACGTCATTGAAATCATGGCTTGCCCCGGTGGTTGTATCAATGGCGGCGGACAACCCTACGCTAAAGATCGCGATGTTGTGCTCCAAAAACGGATGGAATCACTCTACAAACTTGACCGCGAAGATAAACTGCGCAAGTCACATGAGAACCCCGAAGTCATTGCACTTTATAAAGACTTCCTGGGCGAACCCGGCGGACAGAAAGCGCATGATCTTTTGCATGTAGAGAACTTTGAAGCAAGCGTTATGAGCGAATGGGAGCATTTGTAAATCTCGTTTGTATCTAAGTAAAATTGAAGTATAGAAAAAAACCTCTCCTTGCGGTATCATAGGAGAGGTTTTTCTATGAAACATTCGCTTTTTAACATGACGGGCTACCAGGCTATTCGTCCACTGTTCCTTCTGATTATTTTTGCAAGCATTCTATTAAGCGCGTGTACTGCCAAAAATCCCCCTCTAACTGAAACAGCAGCTCCTCAGGAGACATCTCTGCCAACAGTAACGCGTACAAAAACTCTCGTCTTTGAAACACGAACTCCCACCGATACGATCAGTCCTGTAATCGAAGTAAGTCCCAGCAAAGAAACAAGCCCAACACCCACTGTAACAGCTAAAATAGATGTCTCACTTTTATCAAGCACTTTGGATTCTGATGTTGACTGGCATATTCTTCTAAAAGACCTTAATAGTGGCGAGATTATCCTTGAAGTAAAGCCTGATGAGATTTTTAATCCCGCATCGATGATTAAGATTCCCTTAGCATTAGCCGTTTTGGATATCAACCATCAAATGGGCAGAACCCTCACAGATCTTAAAAATATTGGCCCCGAAGGTCGTAATTTCGCGGCATTGTTAGAAGCGATGGTGATTCTCAGTGAGGAGGAAGCCTCGCAAGCTCTTGAATACTTTGCGCGCGGTGATAACCGACTGAGAAACACTTTGATTTCCTGGGACATACCCAATACAACCTATCATCCTCGCCTAAGCACCTGCAATGACCTCGCAACCGCATTGGAGGGTATCCATCATCAGCATTTCCTACCAGCCGAGATGAATGATTACCTGTTAGACTTAATGTTGGTACAAACAGAGAATGACAGCAAATACCTGGGTGTGATACCAGGCACCTTGTCTGGCGCGACATTTGCAAATAAACGTGGCACAATGACCGGTCCGACCGTTGTTGCTGACCATGGACTATTGAGTTACAAAGGCAAAACCTGGATTGTTATCATTGCCGGCACGCCAGATGAGAATGGAACAGCGACCTTTGAATCAATCGCAGCCAGTATCGAACGTTTCGGCTATGCGCTTGCGCATGAATTGAAACGTATTTTTCCAGAGTAAAATAATATCAAGTTATTCTTAGACCTGGTATCAATACGAAGGAGTTACAAATGATATGTCCATATTGTGAAAACTATAATGATGGCGATGGTCAGTTTTGCGGTCACTGCGGTCTAAAATTGAGGCCTGACCTTGTAGAAAGCTCATACAACGAGGATTCACAAATTGTTTGGGAAAGCCAGGATCAAGCCTATCCCGGAATATTCAGAGAAGATTACCCAAACTATCCACCAGAAGCACTATTGGACAGACCCGAATACCACTATCCTCAGCAAGAAAGCAAGAGGAAGCAAAACCTTCCAATTCTTGTTTTATCTATTGTTTGTTTGTTTCTAATTGGTATAGTTCTATTTTTTGTTATCCGTAACAAACAAAGCAATAGTACTGTGGCTTATGAACCTTATAATGATACAAATGTATCTTCTCCTGAAACTTCTCAAAACAATGTTTTTTTGTCGCCATTTAGTCAAACTGATAATCAAGGCAATGATGCAGATGATGCTCACTCGACAACTTTTGAAAATCCTGCGACTCATGGAAACGGTTTGACACACTTGCTTACTATCACGCAACAAGGCTTTAATAAAGAATTTGCTGGACTTGGTGATGGAGAATATGCGCTCATAGAGGGATCAAGGGTATGGGTATATGATTCCAGTGGGCAAGAACGTCGTTACATTGACTTAATGGATTATGGTTATTGCGATCTGGGTGCGCAATTCGTAAAATTCGACCCTTATGACCAACAATTTGCCGTTTCATGTGGTCTTGATTATGTCATAGTTTATTACGGCCAGGCAGGGGATTATGTTCAATCTGTCGGCACGGGCGTCTTACAATCATTATTGTTCTATCGCGAGGGTATTTATCATCAACAATTATATGAACTCTACGATGGGAATGAAATGGTTGCAAATGCACTTGCGGGTTATAGTATCGGTAGACTTGGTTTAGCTTTTGAAGCAAAATACTACATTTCTTCTGATGGTCAATATATTGGGACTACCTGGATGGATTATCCTGGCATTTTAAAAGTTTGGAGATCTAAAGCCAGTTCAGAGTTATATGAACTTTATGATGTGGCTGGAACCGCTTTTTCATTTGACAGTTGCGAGATTGCGACCATAAACTCAAATGGCAATGTGAATCTTTGGAGATGCGAGGATGGTTCCTTAATCAAAGAAATTACCTTTGCCAACCGAGCAATTCAATTACAGTACGGACATGGAAATAAACTCGGAGTACTCTTTGATAATCAATCAATGATTGTAATGAACCCCAAATCAGAACAAATTCTCGCAGAGTTTAACACACAAGGCTTGAATGAAATCATTTTTTCTCCCGGGTTAGACTTTTTGGTTGGTATTGATGAAAATGGATTACATCAACTGTATCAAATCATCTACTAACTATTCAATCCTATGACTTGCCTCAGTTTTGATTTTGAAAAAACAATTGGCTTCGGTATACTAATGGCGTTAGATATTAAAATAAGGACTAATTATGAAAATTGATTTTGAAGAAACAACTGACGACCTCGCCAAACGCATCAACATCCATGAGCAATTTGGTAGTCGCGATATTGACACGTGGATGCTTGAAGTGCTTAATCTTCAAGCTGGAAACAAAATTTTAGATATTGGCTGTGGCGCAGGTAAACAATGTTTTTCTTATTTCCATTACCTGAATGGCAATGCCGATATTACCGGCACAGACGTCTCGCGCGATTTGCTGAGCGAAGCGATTGAGAAAAATAAACAAACCAATAACGCAATCAAGTTCCAACTCATGGATTTCAACCTGCCTTTTCTCATGGCAAGCGACCAGTACGATTTGGTATCAGCATGCTTTGCCATTTACTACGCGCAAAACATCCCTTGGACCCTTTCGGAAATGCACCGCGTGCTAAAACCCGGTGGGCGTCTCTTCACCACAGGTCCTATGCCAAACAATAAACAGCTTTTTTACGACATTATCAAAGAAGCCACAGGCAAAGCCATCCCACCCATGCCTGGCAGCTCGCGCTATGAATCCCAAATCTACCCCACCATGCAAGCGCTGTTCAGCAAAACCGAGCAACACATCTTTGAAAATCCCCTCACATTCAATAGTGTTGAGCCCTTTATGGTTTACACCCGCGCTTCAATGTCTGAAGACCGCAAACTCTGGAACACGCTCTTTAATACGCATGAAGAATTTGAATCGCTTATGAAAGCCATCCAGCAAGTTGCTCAAAAGCGTCTCGATAAAAATGGCGTTTTGGTTATGACCAAAGTCGTTGGTGGTTTTTTGGCTACGAAATAATAAGGAAAATCTAAAATGAATAATATGACATTTTATGGAAAATCGCTGCTCTTTATGGGCGCGCACCCTGATGATATTGAATTAGGTTGTGGCGCATTTTTAGCTGGTATGAATGGCAAAGCAGATATCTATTGCTACACTTTCTCTGATAACCAAAAGAATCCTGCGCTTCAAAACCTCGTTATCGAACACACCAACAGCATGCACACCTTGGGCTTAGACGATAATCAATTTGAACTCGGCACATTTGAAACACGCCGTTTCCCCGATGCCCGTCAAGAAATTCTTGAGAAAATGATTGCTTTACGCAAAGAGCACCAACCCGAAATCGTTTTTGTGCACACTTCTCAAGACCTGCACCAGGACCACCAAATTGTGACCCAAGAAGCTATGCGCGCCTTTCGTGGCACAACAGTGCTTGGTTTTGACGTTTTGCGTTCATCTTATGGCTTTTTCCCACACTTTTTAGCAGAAGTTTCTGAAGATGATTTAAATAAAAAAATAGCCGCCCTTGCAGAGTACAAAACTTACAAAGACCGCTATTATTTTTCCCCTGAAATTATGCGAGCCACCGCTATTCGTCATGGTGCTTTGGCTGAGCGACCATTCGCGGAGGGTTTCGACATTATCCGAATTGTGGCTGAGTTTTCAAAAACTGATTAATAACGCGTGCCAAACAACTGAGTTTAGTCATTTCTACGTGCGCGGCTTTGGGGTGAAACCCATGGCCGCACGTTTTCTGAATCGGAGGGGAACCACAGGATGTGGTCCGGAACCATCCATCCATCTGTTAGAAATACTTTGTCCTTAAACTGCACCGCAATGAGTTTGTTCTCTATCTGCACCACAGTTCCCCTCACCCAACCTCTGATACGCTGACCGTCTTTGTCTTCGTGGTCGCAATTGACTTCTACTCGATCACCGAGTGAATAGTTTTGTTCATCTTCCGGTGGTCGCATAAAGTTAGCTGTTCTTAACATTTTCCCGTCCTTTCTTTTCTAATAACTATTGATGATTACGATCGTATTTTTCAAAAATCTGTTCAATAAGCCTGTTGGTCATTTCTTCATCGCCTGATTTCTTGAGTACATCTTCAAAGAATCCTTCAAGAATCAATTTTTCAGCTTCCCTGACAGGAATCCCTCGACTTTGTGAGTAAAACAGCTCATCATCATTCAACCTGCCCACAGTCGCGCCATGCGAACAACTCACATCATTGGCGTTAATCTCCAGACCAGGGATAGTTTTAATTTCAGCACGTTGATCCAGGATGAGGTTTCTATTGCTCTGATATGAATCTGTTTGCTGAGCAATATGGTCGACATAAATCATACCTTCCCATATTGCTTTTCCATTTCCAATGGCAGCACCCTTGTACAAAAGGTCACTGTGTGCTTGCGCTGCAAGATGATTTTGTTGCGTATCCAAATCGATGACTTGGCCACTGCCACTAAAATAAACGCCATTCATGAGCGTTTCAGCCCCTTTACCAAGTAAATCAACTGTGATAAAGCTTTTTGCTACTCGGGATCCTAAGCCGACATAAGTCCAATTAAGATGTGCGTCGCGATGAACATGAGCATATTCTCGACTTATGTATGAAACATGCTCTCCCAGATTCTGCACCTCCATCAGCTCCAGTCTGGCACCTTCATCTAATCTGATTTCAAGTTGGAAGTTCAGCAAAGCCTGCAAGTCTTTATACGTATCAGTTTGCAATTCAAGAATGACTTTTGCCTGAGCGTGTTTTTCAAGCTGAATAATTGCGCGGGTATTTGCTACTGTATTACGCGCATTAAACTTAACCGTAACATGAATTGTATCTAATTCTTGTCCGTTTTTGGGGATGTGAATAGTGCAAAGCTCTTCACTTAGTGCGGCGTTTAAAGCACTATAAGTATCCACATCTGGCTTAATCAGTAAATTTTCCTTACTATCAGCCCTAAGTACACTAATTCCATGATTAGTCCTGGATAGTACTGTAATAAGAGGTTTTTCAACGTTTAGCGTATCCAGATCAAGATACTCAAAATTAATCCATTTCCAGTCTTCATTCTTTCGTTCTGGAAAAGTCATCGACTGCGCGGTTTCCCAGGCGGAAGCACGCTGCACATCTGCTTGCCAATGCTCAGGCCAATGCAAATTCTTCATAATCGTTCGTTTTGTGTTGTCGATATTCTTCATGACCTACCCCACCGAACCGATCATTTGTAGTTGAATAAGGCGATTCATTTCGATCGCGTATTCCATCGGCAATTCTTTTACAAGCGGCTCAATAAAGCCTGAAACAATCATTGTTGTGGCTTCTTCATCAGTTAGACCGCGACTGTTAAGATAAAACAATTGCTCCTCGCCAATTCGGCTAACCGAGGCTTCATGTCCAATGTTAACATCATCCGAGCGAATATCAATCGTTGGATAGGTGTCCGAGGCAGATTCAGGGTCAAGCAACAATGCATCACAAACAACATTGGAATTGATTTTTTCGAGCCCGCTTGCCACTCGCACCAAACCCCGATAGGAGGAGCGTCCATTACCACGCGAAATCGATTTTGAGGTAATTTTACTACTGGTATTTGATGCAAAGTGAATCATCTTAGAGCCTGCATCTTGAATTTGCTCTGGACCTGCAAACGCGACAGAAAGCATCTCACCATGCGCGCCTTCGCCATAAAGATAACAGCTTGGATACTTCATGGTCACTTTAGAACCAAGATTTGCATCCACCCATTCCATCGTGCCGTTCTCATAAACAGCCGCGCGTTGAGTCACCAGGTTATAAACGTTGGTTGACCAGTTTTGGATGGTTGAATAACGCACACGGGCATTCTTTTTCACAATGATTTCAATCACACCGCTGTGGAAAGAATCCTCAGTATAGGTCGGTGCTGTACAACCTTCCACATAATGAACCTGGGAACCTTCATCAGCAATAATCAGGGTGCGTTCAAACTGACCTAAATTAGGATTGTTCAAGCGAAAATAAGCCTGAAGAGGCAAATCAACTTTAACGCCTTTTGGAACATAAACAAAGGATCCACCAGACCATACAGCAGTATTCAAGGCGCTGAATTTATTATCCTGAATAGGTACAACTTTCCCAAAATGTTCCCTGAAAAGATCGGGGTATTCTTTAAGTCCATTCTCAATACTCAAGAAGATAACACCCTGTTTTTCAAGATTCTCTTGAATGCTATGGTAGACCATTTCGGAATCATACTGCGCGCCAACACCAGCCAGAAATTTTTGTTCCGCTTCAGGAATACCCAATTTGTCAAAAGTGTTTTTAATGGTATCAGGCACGTCATCCCATGATCTTTGGTTTATTTCAGGTGGACGTACATAATAGTATATATTGTTTAAATCTAAATCGCTGATATCGGGACCCCATCCAGGCATAGGACGTTTGATATAGTGTTCATAGGCTTTTAAGCGCAAGTTCAGCATCCATTCTGGCTCTTCTTTGAAAGCTGAAATCTGCCGCACGATATCGCGGGTCAACCCTTTTTCAGCCCGAAAACTGGCAATGTCCGGGTCACTAAAACCGTATTGATAATCAGCTCCAAATTGGTTTAAAAAGCTTTGCTTGTTTTGATCACTCATTTCTATCCTGTTCTATGCTTGCCCAGAGTTGCGGGTATCAGGATATTTTTCGCGAATCCAATCATAGCCTTGAGCTTCTAATTTGAGAGCCAATTCAGCCCCACCTGACTCAACGATTGAGCCGGCATACATAATATGCACAAAATCAGGGTTCATATACTCTAACATGCGTTGATAATGTGTAATCAGTATCACGCCCAATTCACTTGATTTTAGCGCGTGTACGCCATCAGCAACAATGCGCAACGCATCGATGTCAAGGCCGGAATCCGTCTCATCCAGAATAGCGATGCGTGGTTCAAGCATAGCCATCTGCAAGACTTCAGCGCGTTTTTTCTCGCCACCCGAAAAACCATCGTTAAGATACCGCGCTCCAAACGCATAATCCATTTTGAGCATATCCATTTTTGACCGTAATAAGCGTCTGAAATTCACCAGACTGATGCCTTTATCATCAGGATTATGTGCCTTTGCTTTGGCATTCAACGCAACGCGTAAAAAATTAGCCAGGGTTACACCAGGGATGGCAACAGGGTATTGAAAAGCCAAAAACATGCCATTGCGGGAACGCTCATCTACCGACATGTCTAAAATGCTCTCGCCATCAAGTAAAATATCGCCTTTAACAATGTTATAGCGAGGATGCCCCATAAGTGCGTAAGCCAAGGTGGATTTACCCGTACCATTGGGCCCCATTAATGCGTGTACCTCACCACCATTAACAGTAAGATTAAAACCTTTTAATATTTCTTTATCGCCAACATTGACATGTAAATCTTTTATCTCAATCTTTGTCATTAAACCTCAATCTAACTTGGTTTTTTACCACGCCGATTATAGCAAATCTATAGTGAGAAGTCAATTTCTCGAATTATTTTTAATATTTTTTAGTTTTCGCGTTTGATTGAATACTCATGACAATATTGGTATAATGGCGGCAAATAAATTGGCAGCTCATAGCCAATCAAATCTTCTATCAAGAAGAATTAGCCGTTAAGAGAGGAAAGAAATGTCAGAAAAAAAGTTCAGTATTAAAGATATCTTTAAACCCGGTCAAAAGAAAAAAATTGAAAAAGAAATCAAACCCGTTGTAAAAGAAACTATTTCAAAACGTGAAGCCGTTCGCAAAAAGCTTGAGGACACCGCTAAAAAAGCGGAAGACACGAAAGAAGCCGTCGAAAATTTTGCTGCCACTGTCGAAGAAAAAGTTGAGGAAGCCAAGGCACTCGTTGAGGATGCTGCTGATGAAGCTGAAGTCAAATCAAGTCCAGCTAAAATTCATGTGGTTCAAGCAGGCGAAACACTATCCCACATCGCGCTCAATTACTATGGCAAAGCTACTCCACCCTATTACCAACACATTTACAATCACAACCGCGATGTAATTGGGGACAACATTAACATCATCGTTCCTGGACAAAAACTCGTCATCCCAGAGCTGCCAGAAGAATTAAAGTAAGGTGAAAAAAGAAACCATGACAGACGAACTCAATCTTTCGCAAGTCTTTAAAGCCGTCACAAAAACACTCAAAGAGAATCAAGCAGCGCTTGATGAGGCGGATGTACATAACCATGACCATGGCACTAACATGGTCAATACTTTCAAACTTATCGAAAAAGCCGTTAAAGCGAAAAAAGATGCTCCCGCGTCAGAGCAATTGGCGCATGCCAGCAAGCTTGTGCGTGAAAAATCCACCAGTGGATCAGCCTTGCTTTATGCTGACGGACTTGAAAGCGCAGCAGCAGAATTTGAAGGCAAAACCTTTGACCGCTCCGGCGTTGGCACCCTGCTAAACGCACTTATGGGCACGCCACAAAACCAACCCCAAACACAAGTCTCCGCTACTCCAACAGCCCAGGGTGGAGACTTCCTTTCAGCCCTGATGGGTGGTTTAGCCGACGGACAGCAACAAGCACCCCAACCCCAGCAACAACCATCTTTTAGCCAAACGCCTGACCTTATTGACGCACTGGGTGGTTTAACCTTTGTCCAACAACAACCAACGCAACAGCAACAACCTCAGCAAGCTAACCAAGGCTCAGCGACTGACCTGGTTGCTTCACTGCTTGGTGGCTTAGGACAAAACCAGGCACCAACTCCCCAACAACAAACGCCTCAATCCAGTGGTTTGGGGGGCTTGTTGAGCAGTCTCTTAGGTGGTGGTCAACCGGTGCAACAAGCGCCAGTCCAACAGCCAGCCCCGAGTGGAATGGGTGGTTTAGGCGATTTATTAGGCACGCTTTTAGGCGGTCAACAAAGCCAAGCCCCACAACAACCCCAGCAAGGTGGCATTAACACCACTACCTTGCTTTCAGCCGCATTAGCATACTTTATGGCAAAACAGCAAGGCAAGACACCCTTTGAATCTATTTTACAGGCAGTAGGAACTGCCACCCGTTTTAGTGACCGCGAGGATCGAACCCAATCGGGCGCGCTGGTTGCGAACACCCTTATCGGCTTACTTTCCAAGTAAGTCCTCACTCTTTTCAACGTAAAAACCGCGCTTACCGCGCGGTTTTTCATATTACATTATATTGCTATGTTAAAAAGTTCTGGCGATTTAGTAGAAGATTGCTCGATCCATGTCCTTGGCTTGTAAAATCCAATCAGCAACCATTGATTGGCTCGGAGGTCGGCGAACAAGCTTTTTAGCCTTATTTACCTCAATAATTTTCGCATAGAGATTCTCTGGATTACGGGTAGCGAGTTCAACAACAGTATCAACACCAGCTTCTTCAAGCAAATCAGAATACTCTTCAGCCACACCTTTAATACGGTAAAGATCAGCATGGTTGACCCATTCAAGAATCAAAGTTTTGCTAATACCGGTTTGTTCAGCAATATCTTCGCGGCCTTTTGGGGTTGCGCCTGCTTTTAACAAGCCTTCAACCGTTTTAATCCCAATCGCCTGAAGTTTTTCAGCGTATACGGGGCCAATGCCTTCAATGTCAATAATCTTAGCCATTTTTTATTCTCCTTTTTTGGATTGATGTTACAATTTACAAGGATTATAGCATAGCAGTAGAAAAAAAAGCAGAATTTCCTACTATCAACATTAGTTTTCTAAAAGACATTTATTAGGTTTTGACAATTATT
>MTBK01110215.1_pt1 | contig 14798 bp, 11 predicted proteins | sample 1535981 | NCBI WGS metagenome assembly MTBK01 (sample SAMN06109225, study PRJNA356200) | anaerobic digester metagenome | isolation source: biogas reactors fed with pig manure or primary and secondary sludge | place: Spain | collected 2016-06-30 | reverse complement strand
CGATTTTGAGACTTTATGCTCGTTTTCGGGGTTTTGTTTCTGCAAAGATACAACTTAATTATTTATAAATCAAATATTTAAGCCTTTTCTGAAAGTGCCAACTTAAGGAACTGGAAAGAATATTCCAATATGTATTTCCTCTAATCTGAATGATTTACAAAGCTAACACGGAGAGCAGCCCTGAAAAAAGCGAACAGATTAACAATCAGAAGAGCCTTGAGTCTACAGAAAGCTTCCTACTTTGCTATTGTATTTAATTTCAAGCGAAGAAATCAACTGATCAAACCTGCCCTAATAATTTTAGGGGCTAAAAAATATTCCTAAATCAGGATTCTAAAAGCAAAAGGCAAAATTGTGCCTTAGCTGACAAATTATTGTATTACCAGCTTTAGATTCCTGGTTATAACATTCCCGATACCTGAGGGTCTGGCTTCAATATTAAGCAGATAAAAACCAGGGCGCAGTTTATCCTTGTCGCTTATTATGAATTTATGAACTCCTTCGCTCAGATAGCTGTCGTTTACAACCATTACATTGCGGCCATACATATCTGAGATTCGTATATGGGTTTCTGACAAGGCAGGCAAATCAACCTCAATTATAAAATCACTTTTAGCAGGATTGGGATATACCATTAGTTTATAATCATTGCTGGTGAAAGATAAATTATTCAATAATGATTTTACCACTTCAACTTCTTCGGCTTTTACATTCCCTGCAATTACTTCTCCCCAATTTATATCATGCCGTTGATCTCCAAACCTGATAAGCCTCACCTCTCCGTATGGTAAGGGGCGGTTATCAAGACTGTAGATAATTCCTGTAAGTTTGTTTTTATGCACACTGTAAGCAAACTCATAATCGCTCAGCTCCAGCCAGAAATCAGTGCTTTCAAGATTTTTACCTATGAGTTCAAACTGTATCCCTGCAAGAGTGCCATCGCTTACAATATCTATTGAATTTGAATTCAAGGTTATATATGCTTCGTTTGATTCAATATCGGCAATGTCAGATTTCACACCTCCGATTATAATATTCACAGTACCAATAACATCAAGAATATTTATCAGGTTATCTCCTGTTACATCAGCATTTTCAAAACAGAAAGGTGTAGGATTCAGATTAAGTACGAAATTAATAGTGGTAATCACATCTATCACATTCACAATACCATCGCAATTGGAATCTCCGGCTAAAACAGGATTTTCTTCACCAGTTAGGATTATATTATCAATATACCATGCATTTATGCTGTTTGGTTCTCCTTCAAAGACCCATGCCAGCAGGAATTTTTCGCCGGCAAGTGAACCAAGATCAACGCTGTATTGCTGAGCAGGCAAACTTGTTGAAGGATTTAGCACCCATTGGTCTGACCAGTTCATACCTCCGTTAAAGGACGATTGCAATTTCATTGAAAATGGGTTTTGATTTCCAGAGTTATAATCAAGCATCGAGTGGAATTTTAGTATGAGTATATTATTCGACTGAGCATTTACCGGATTCATGACCAGTCTGTACGAACCATTAACTCCAGAGGTTCCTGAAAACATAAGTTCGGGTGCTTCTCCACCGGCATGATTTGAATTTACAACTGACCAGTTAGCCATAGTTGCATACCATCCTGCTGGTAACTGTCCCGGAGCAACTGATGTAAAATCCTGAGCAAATGGAGTATATATCATTACACTATCCATACCGCTTCCGTTAAGCGGGATATTCACAACATCAGGAATATTGCCTGAAATTGTCAGAAATGCAGAGTACAAACCTGGCTGTGTTGGATTGAAAACCACACCTATATCAGTAGTTTCACCAAACTGAATGGAAAACGGTAAAGCAGGCTGATCATGGATTGTAAACTGATCATAATTTTCGCCGGTCAGAGTTAAAGAATTAATATTAAGTGGCTGTGATCCATAATTGCTGATCTTAACGGTTCGTACAGCCGATTGATTACCAATAGTAACAGAACCGAAATTAAGATTTGTCGGACTTGCAATGAGTTCGGGTTGTTGCTGAGCCTCAACAGCATCAATATTTAATGTAAAATTTGTGTGCATAGGCTGGGGCCAGTTTGCAACTATTGCATAATAATCACCTGCAGGCAGAGGTAACTGGCTGAATGATCCTCCTGAATTACCACCTGCAAACTGTATTACTGTTGGAGGATTGAAAATATCCGGGCATTCATTTAAGATAAAAACCCCGGCTCTGTTTCCGGCAGGACATGAAATATCGCCCGATAATATGCTGTTGGATTCCAGTGTAAAACTAAATACCAGATCGTTGCCGGCTATATAATTTGACAAATACGTGGGGTTTGTTACTATCCAGTTAGGCAGGTAATGATTGCCATACAACTCGGTACTTCCGCTATAATTCAACGGGAGATCTACAACCAGCGGATCTCCGCATGTTGCACCGGCAATGATACCGGTTCCGTTTTCATGAACAAGCATACCCATTGAGATCTTGACCATTTCGGCAGTGTAGGCCATATTGCAATTAGTGATTAAATCATTAACTGAATGATAATATGGGTTAAACTGATCTTCCATCAGGAAAACCGCCTTAAAACCCTTTGAATAAAAGGGCCAGCTATCAGATTGCTGCATGTATTGCGTAGTTTCAACCACAGTTAGCGGAGTAAAATTTTCAGCTATATAACGGGCAAGATTGGTTACCTGAGGCGAATTAGGATACTTAATTATATCCACTTTCCATTGCTCAGGAGGCAAGGCACAATAACTTATCATATCATTGTTGAGCATGAACTCTATATTCATATTTTGATTGTATGCTTTAGTGGCATAATCCCAGCTTCCATGTAAGCCAAGTTCTTCGGCGGGAAATGCAATAAATTTAATAGTTGATTCCGGCACATAGCCATATTTTTTCATAATCCGTGCTACTTCAAGGGCTGCGGCAACCCCGCTTGCATTATCATCGGCACCAGGAGCTATTACAAAAGGATTACCCGAATCTTGAACAATAGCATCGTAATGGGCACCCATAATGTATACCTTATCAGGGTTTACAAATCCCGGATAAGTAGCTATTACATTATATTGCCAGGTTTGATAATAAGTTGAACCATAATTATAGTTGAATGCAAAAGAATCGAGCTTGGTATCGGAATAACCATAGGAAATAAATTTGTTTTTAAGCCATACCGCTATATCTCTGTGATTATCGGCAAGGCAAAATCGGGTTCCAAAATCCTGAAGTGCCTGAATATGACTATGAATGCTGTCAGTATTTACCTTGTCAACATAAAAAGCTATGGCATCTTCAATGGTTCTTGATTGCTGTGCCTGAACATCAGGGCGAAATGACAGCGCAAATACGAGCAGTGAAAGTAAAGTGAGTTTTCTCATTTTAATTAAGATTTGATATTACAATAAATATTTTTCTTTAAAATAGTTTGTAATCCCTACGACTACAGGGTACAAAGATAGGGATTTGATTTGTATTGAAGGCTTGATTAAAATTAAAATTTGTTTTATATCCATTGGATCAAGTTTATTTGCCATACTGCATCCCTTTTTTAGGAGCAAGATAACTTGACCTTTTCAAAGTGGCACAAATCAAACCGTAAAAAGTGGCACGGTTTGAACCGAAATCACTGGCACAAATCAAACCGGAATATCCAGTTTACAGTCTGAATAAATCGCATCAGTAAATAATAAAACACATATTTATCTAATTGAACGTAAAAATCGCTTATTATGCAATTCACTGCATCATGCTGTGCTATTGCCCAGTCATAGCACAGCATGACTATTTGTTTTATGAGTAATTGTGTTTCTCACAAATGCTATTGCAAAATTGCTCTTTGAAATACATATTTTACCTATTAAAATTAGTCTGTACTGACAAGCTGTTTCTGGTTGTATCAAGAACGAAGTATTATTTTTTCAAGATTTATTCAAGCTCTATAGGATTATAAGGCAGACTGTGATCTTTTGGATTAAATATGATCTTTCCGTCAATTTTCACCGCATATGTAACACCCATTGAATTATAGTATTGAGTGATATTATTGTATTTTTTTATGAGAAAATTCTGCAATTTTTCCCGTGTTGTTTGCGTATAAAGGAAATTTTGAGATTTGATAGGCAATACAGAAGTTAATTTTTTAATTCCGATACATTTAAAAGTATAATGTCTCTCAGAGTCTTGTATTTCAAGAATTAAGCCTGGTAGCCCTCCAAACTTATATGGGCCGTCACTGATTGGAATTTCTATTGTAAACCATGCTTCATATTTTCGGCCCCTGAACTCGGCGGTTGCGTTCTGACAACTGTAATTTGCAATCACCTTGCGATTATTATGTATTGTCCAATTCAATGACGGTTTATTTTCTTCATAACAAAATACGGTTCCGTCAACGCGTTTTTTGACTTGTATTTTTCCAGTTAGACGATTTTTTAACAACTCATCAGTTCCGGCTCCGGGTGGTGGAGAAGGGAAATTAACAATCTGATTTTCCAAAATGGTACAAATCGAGTCGTTTTGATAAAGCAAATAGCTATAAGCTTTTGTTATTTCATTGCCTATCAGATGTTTATGGATATCAATTAACTTATCATTTGATTTAGAGGTGTCAGATATTTTTTCAACCTCATAGGTAATTTCATATCTGGCTGAATCGAGCGTAGTAAAATCGTCGATGTAATACAGCCTTTGCATTTGACCAAAAAGACTTAAGTTGAGCATACACATCATCAATAGGATGCTAAGTTTTACTATATTCAAACGCTGTTTCATTTTATTCAAGCTCTATAGGGTTGTATGGCAAACTGAAATTCATAGGAACTTCAATAAATTTGCCATCTTTTTTAATCATAGCAGTTACTCCCCTTGATTTATAGTAATTAACAGTATTCTTGTGCTTCCTTTCAAGAAATTCATTTAGTTTCGTTCGCGTTGTTACCGTATATTGCCAATTTCGAATTTTTATCGACTCTTTTATTCTTTTTATTCCTATACAAGTGTAAATAAATTGTTTTTGCGAATCCTGAATTTCTAGTATCAATCCTGGTAATCCACCGAACTTGTATGGCCCTTCACGAATAGGGATTTCAGGAGTAAACCATGCTTCGTATTTTCTGCCTCTGAAAGTGGTTGATGCTTTTTGGCATGAATATTCCCGAATAGTCTTTCTTTCACTTTGAATTACCCAACTTAATTCCGGGATATCTTCAAAATATCGGAAAACTATATCATCCGATCTGTAAGTTACTTCAAATGTTTTTTCTTTTTTATCTCTTATTATTTCGTACATAGCGGCAGCCTTAGGCGGGGATTTTAAATTCTTTGCATTTTGTTCTTCTAAAATTGTATTAATCGAATCATTGATAAAAAGCAGTTTACTAAAATACTTTGAGTTCTGATACCCAACTTGTAAAACCTGGTGGTCAGACAGTGTTTCTTCATGTTTTAGTGTGTCTTCAATAAAAACAAGTTGGTAAAGCACTTCTAGCTGTACGGTATCAATAATTCTAAAATCATCCTGAAAAACAAGGTTTCCCATTTGATTTTGTGCATCTGATGCTAAATAGAGAAGCATCAATAGGAACAATAAAAAATAATGTTTTTTTAATAGCTGTTTCATCTTTTGTTTTTCTTTTAATAAAGAATTTTCAAGCCTTTTAAATTGATTTGAGAATTCCTAAACATTATTACCAAATAACATGTGTAACTGGACATTTTATTTGGAAGCCACCTTCATAATTAGCGGCTAGGTTATCGCCCGTGTTTGAACCGCCATTATCGACATAACAACACCCGCAAGAGCATGTGAGGGCTGTGCCGCCACGAACAGATTTTAACTGTTCTTTGGTAAGGCGATTTGCACTCATCTTATTTAATTTAAGTGACTCCATATTTATAAAATTTTATCTAAAAATGAATAAATCTTCAATGTCCATTATCAAAATACCATATGAAAGGCGTTTCCATCTTTAGCTTAGGTTGGTATTGCATAAAAACCAGATATTTGTGTATTTTTTAATCATGATTAAAAGAGTTTAAAACGAGCGGTTATCATAATGGAAGCCGGCCGAATTCTATACTCCGAATAATAGCTGTTAAGCGTTCCGTAATAAGCATACACATAATTCGTTGTGTTCAAAATATTGTTATAATCCAGGCTCAACCTAACTCTTTTCCATGTATAGGTGATGCCTGCATCCAAAAGAAAAAAGTCCTGAGTACGTTTTTCAAGCCGGGTATCATAGTATTCTAATGCCAGACTTAAAATCAAACTATTGGAAAAGATATAGCTGAGATTTGCCGCTTCAATGAAGCTATTGAGGGTTTCAAGTTTATCTGCTTTGGAGGCATTTCCACTTATTCTACTCCAACTTATCTTATTTGCTAATTGCAATTGTTCGGTTACAGATAAAGAAAACGTCATGTTGGCATTTAAACCCTGGTTATTGTATTCAATAAGGCTATCTTGTCTAAGTTGAGGCGTAACGCCTTTACCCCAGGAAGCTTCTGTATTTATAGAAAAATTTTTCCAATTGAACCCTTTACCAAAACTTACTCTTGCTGATAGATGATTGCCTGTGTTTTCCATTGAAACTGCTGTTATTTTCATCAATGGTCCATCAAACTTTTGCGCATACATTATTTCACTCCGATTACGATTATACATGAATTCAACACTGGTGAACAGAAAACTAATAATATCTTTATAGTGTAATTTCAGAGATCCGTGTTGCCCGTATGTATCTGAAAGCCGGTTATCATAATGACTCAGAGTACGGTAGTTTTGCAATATATATCCTGAATACAGATTGCGTAAACTTGGATTGTAATTATACCATCCCCATGAAGCTGATATATCCCAATGAGTATTGATATTATACCCTATATTGGTTTGAGGCTGAAAAATAATTCGGTTTTGACTGACTTCTTTTAAATTTACTGCATCTTTTAGTGATATATATTGATGCTGGACAGGCGTTGACAAGCTAAAGCTGAAATACCGCTTCTTAAACGAAAGATAAAGTGAAAACCCATATTTTAATCTCATCCATGTCAGATCATTACTCATACTGTCAAATACAGGCTCTGAGAACACATCTCCCATAAGCGACTTTGACAAATCTGAGTTGAGTGTTTGATGCTCGAATGAGAAAAGTATGGCAGGACTGAAAATAAATGATTTCCACACTGCCGACGAAAGGAATCTCATACCGTTTCGTGTCTCAAAAGAATTAAAGACAACATCTTGCCTGATTGCACGATAGGGAATGCCCTCATTGAACACCTCATCAAACATGCCGGGTGACACCTGTAACCGGTAAGACTGTGTATGATAATGTGTTTTAGAGTTTAGTTCAGTGCCAAATCCATGAGTATTATTCCCACGTTTGATCCAGTGAATGATGGCAGATGTTTTAATTGGATTGTTTTCACCGTTTTGTTTAATATTTTTGTTACTAAAAATATTAGCTGTATAATCTATTGTATTGCCCGAAAACAAAAAACGAGCGTTTAAATAGTTTTTTTCGGTGTTTATCTTGTAACCAACTCCTCCGTCAATATTAAATTGCTTGCCATATGAATCCATTTGTTCGTTAATGGTAATAGTATCTTCGCCCGGCAAAAAATAACGTGTTCGGTCAAAACTTTTTCTATCGTCTATATCACGAAATACATTCACATTGAGTATTAATTCGGTATCATCTTTTGTTTTGATCAAATTATTTACACTACCACCAAATGCCTGATTGAAAAGATATTTGTTTTTACTTATCCGGGGTGGAGTTGGCTGCACAACTGATGATACCGGGTTGCTAATAATTGGGTTATCATCATAAAACAGTTGAAATTCCTGATCCAGATCTATTCCGGCATTATTCGATTTCAAGGCTGTCAAGTGTTGGCGTGCTTTTCCAAAAAACATGACTGTTAAAGTACTTTTCCAGAGGAACTGATCATTCATTCCGACACCTATATCTGCCATAGAAGTGTATATTCCTTTTGCATCGGGTTTAAGCTTAAGATTTATGGCTGCATCATCAGTAAAAGCAATGTCTGCTATTGCCTTAATGGGTTGATGATTCTCAAAAACCTGAACAGTCGCAATATCAGAAGCTGTTATATTATGGGTTGCAATTCTGTATCTTCCTTGCAGCATATCCATATTTTCAATATAGAACTTGCTAATGGGTTTACCGCGATACTCTATCTGACCGCTCTCTTTTACCACTATACCCGGCATCTTTTTCAACACATCGCTTATTACCAAATCAGTGGAATCACGGAATGCATCTACCACATAATTAATTGTATCACGTGTTCCCCATATTTTTTCCGATTTTATCGTAAACTCCTTTAATTCAATGGCTTCTTCCTGAACAGTAATATCAAGCTTTTGGCTATGGTTTAATACTTTTTTAATCACACGCTTAATATTAAAACCAGTCACCATAAGAAGCAGTTCTTCACTCCTGCTATCGGTAGCAATGGTATATTCACCATTGCTGTTACTAAAATTAAAGGCTATTATAGTGGTATCGGCAGGTATCATTAACATGACAGAAGCATCCGGAATAGGATTTCCTGATTTATTGATGATTTTTCCCTCGATTATAGTTTGAGCATTACTGATATTTAGCAGACAATAACCAATTACTATTATTATGTATAAAAATTTAATTTTCATTGCCTGTTAGTAAATTTTTCTGATAACTAAAAACACGAATCAAATTGCTCAACATTTATTCCGCTTGGAATTGCTTTTAGTAAAGCACCATATTTTCTCCAAAGCCCTTTTAATTCATTGCTGTCCCCTGAAAATAACTCATCAAAATCAAATTCTTCAAGAGTTTTATCCTTGCTAATTTGATTGAAATATTCTGTTGGGTTAATTATGGATGGAATAACTTTCTTTTCCATACAATCTTCATAAAGGCAATGGCTTTGCGATATTTCTTGTAAGAATTCCAAATCACGATAGGTATGTTCTTTTGTCTTTTCATTCTTTGAAAATCCCCTTTTTAAATCGTAAAGGTGAGCAAGTGAGTATGAAAATAACAATTTATTGTTGTTACTTCCAATTAAAGAATAGATGGATTTATAAAGTTCTTCGCTATCTTTTCGTTGCTTTAGATAAGTAAAAATATTCCAGTCAAGATATACTCGTATCATCTTCCTTCTATAATTTTAATTTCTTTTTCGGTCAACTCGTAAAGTTGGTAAACTAATTGGTCGATTTGGTTTTCTTCTATGCTTGTTTCCTTAGTATTTCGTTTTTTCAAAAGGATTTTCTCGACCAAGTTCTCGATTTCTTCTTGCGTTTTAATGTCAATGTTTTTTGGTAACGGAAAATTATTTACGTCATAAACCAAAATTTTAGGAAACGCACCTTTAGTTGCTTTGGGTGAAGAATTGAAATGATAAAATGTTGCAAGTTTTGAATTGAAAATTGCAAGTAAACATTCTAATGCAAAAGATTTTTTATTTTCTTTTACGATTATAATTGCTGGGTCATTGTATAATTCTTCTGTTGTAATTGCAGCAAAAATACTTGGGTTTGTAATTTCTCTAATTAAGAGTCTTTTACCTTGAAAAAATTTAGGTTCTCTTGGGTTTGCAATTCCTTCACAATAGTCAATATATTCTTTCCCATTCCAATCAACAGAATATCTTGTTATGTCTTCGCCATAGAGCCAAAGCTTATATTTGTTATTAGGATTTGAAAAATGATGATATGCTCTACTTTTAATTATTTCAGTACTTTGTCCTTTATACTTGTCATAAGCGATTAAACCTTGACTTGTTTCAGGGAATAGTTCAATTAAAGGTGTTTTTTTGCTTTTGACTTTATCGACGATTGATAATGTGGTTTTGTCCAATTTAAAAATTAATCCCCAATTTTGAATGTTACTTTCTGCGGTTTCTTTTGAAATAATAATTTGTTTACGATTTGCAAGTTCTTCAAAACTTATAATATTTGCAGTGTTTTTGTAACCAAGTGTGTTGTGTTTGCTTTCATCTTTAGTAAATTGGAAAATAATATTTCTAACGGTTGCATCTTCAAAAATATTAAAGTTTGTGCAGTCTAAAATTTCGTTCAATTTCCATTTATCGAACAAACTCAAACGATAACTTTGGGCAAAAACATTGAATAAAATTGTGTTTGGAATAATAAATGAAATAACCCCTTTAGGTTTCAATAGGACATGCCCTTTATCAATAAACCAATAATAAATTTCGTAGTCAGGAACTTTTGAAAGATTTGTTACTAAATATTCTCTTTCCGTTTTGTCTTTTATAGAAACACCATAAGGCGGATTTCCAATCACCACATCAAATCCAATGAAATCGCCATTATCATTCAGTACTTCAGGAAATTCAAACCGCCATTCAAAAGCATTTTCGTAAATCTTATTATTTTTAATCTCTTCAATCTCAGCTTCTAACTTTTTGGTTTCTTGGGTAAGTTGTGTTACTTTTTTGTTCCAATCGGCTTTTTCCTTTTGGCTCATTTCAAAAAGTTGTCCTTGATTGATCATTTGAAACAAATCGCCTGAAAGCTTGCGTAATTTTTTAACTTTTGGGTCGTTCAAAGAAATTTCACTTCTGAAATCCGATTTTATATTGGCAATCAATCGGTTCATTTCTCTTTTCTGTTCTTTGCTTTCAGAATTTCGGTAAGTGTCAACGGCTATTTGATAACTTTCAATTGTCCATTTGCTCTTTTTCAAGGCTTGTTTCAGATCTGCATCCAAGGCAAAACGGCTTACCAGAGAGTTACCGCATTTTATGTTGATGTCAATGTTCGGCAGGGTTTGCAATTCCAATGGAACCGTTGCGTGTAACGGCTGTATGGAATCGGAATCCTGAATATAATAAGCATTTTTCAGCAATTCAATCCATAAACGCAAACAACAAATTTTTACCGAATTTGAATTGATGTCCACACCAAAAAGGCAGTTTTCAATAATTGTTTGCTTTTCGTGGAAAAGCGTTTCCTGTATTCGCTGACTTTCTTTGTTGTTTGGATTGTATTCAAAAAGTTCTCCTTCTTCGTCTGTTACAATCAATTCGTCATTTACCACTTCCGCCTCATACCTGTGCAGCGATTTCCCATCTCTGTCCTGCAAAATTTTCAGGTCGTTTTTTATGGCAATTATTTCGTTTAGTGCCGAAACCAGAAAATGGCCTGAACCGGCAGCCGGATCGCATATTTTCAGACTGTTTATAACTTCATTTGCCCGGCTTCGTGTAAAAAGCCGGTTTTTACCGATTTGATCGTAGATGTCGCTGAGGGAGGAGAATACACTCCCTGCCCCTTCCGGGGCTTCGTTGAACTTTTGAATTACTGCCCTGCGAATGGTTTCGCGGCTCATATACATGGTAATAAAACCGGGTGTAAAAAATGAACCGTCTTTATAGCCGTTTATCTTTTCAAAAATAAGTCCGAGAATAGAAGCGTTAATAAGTGTTTTACTCTCTTCCTGAATTTCTTCTCCGCCTTCTGCTCCAAAATCGTAAGCATCTAAAAACTCAAACAAATATTGAAGCGTAGAAATATTACCTGAGCGTTTTTTGCCTTGCTGATCTTTCAACACTGTTTGCGAAAAAATCGGAATAGTTTTGTCGTCTTTCAGATTGCTGATAAACAAAGTAACCTGCTCAATGTCAGACGGCTCGAAAAGCGAAGAATTGAGATAAGGGATTTTTTCAAAAATCTTCTTTACATCTTCGTTTCGCTCGTCATACTTGCGTGCCAACACTTGAAAGAACAAGCTGTTCAGGTCGTCATAATTTTTGATTTTGTCAAGATTGAGAAACGAATATGATTTGTCGCCTTTGTGATATTTGATGAGCTGGGCTTCAAGCAACTTTAAAAACAATATCCTGTTTATCCAGGTGATTGAAAGTTCAAGGGCAATATTGAAAAGTCTTTCTTGTTGTGTGATACCGAATTGGCTTGGTTTTTCAATTCGGCTTATTTTATCTAAGCTATCAAGTTGAATAATAGCATCTTCAATGATTGTTCCTGTATGGCGCTCACCTTCTTTGTTTCGTTCAATCAGTTTTTTACTTCCTTTTTTAGTTTCGGTCAGTCCGATAATGTGCAGAAACTCGCTGTAAAAGCGTTTATCAAGACTGTTGCTGTCGTTGGCAAATGGAAGTTTTAACAGATGTTCCGGCGATAAAAGTTTAAATAAGGCTATCAGCGAATTATCGTCTGTTTTGTCTGTGTTACGTAACGGTTTTTGATAATCCTGAATGTTGAAATAGGTAAACTCAATTTCAGAAGTGATGCTGTCAATAAACGGCTCGGCAATTTGTTTGTAGAAAAAATCGGTTTTGGTGTCAGCCAAACATCCGCCTTCAAAGTCATTGAATTGTTTTACAAGGTTTTTATTTTGAGCAAAAAGTCTGTCGAATATGGTAGCATCAAATATGAACCATTCGTTGATGTTGGTCGCTATCAAATGTTTCACTTCAAGGTTTTTATATGTTATCCGTTCCCTTAAATAGTAAAGTACCATTTCCTGAAATGCTTTTGTATTCAGCCTTTGGGAGGTAATCATCTCAACCTTATTGGTTGGCTTTTTCGCCTCAATGATCACACCAACAGAACTATTTGCATTTTGTCCGTTATGAATAACAAGGTCGTTTCGGCCTTTGGTATTTATAAAATGGTTTGGGTCGTAATAGGTTTTCTTTAAAAAGTCCGAAATCAAGTTTTTATGAAATTCTTCGCTTTCAGTTTCATTAGTCCTGTCGAGTAAAGTAATGAGATTGGTCTTGAAACCTTCAATTTCAGGCCTGTTCGGTTTTACTTTTAAAAAGGCTTTATTCAATGCCTTTTTTGGTTTCAATTCTTTTAATTTCATCTATTATTTCAGTTTCTTTTTCAATCGGTTAAATTACGCTTTTATTTCGTTATCCTTTTAAGGCATGGTAGTAAAATTGGCTCTTTGGATTTTGCCGAAGGGTTAGCTATTTTTTATTCTTTTTCAATGATTGTTTTACTAAGCTTAGAATGTACTCTAAATTATCGTCTGAATTTATCTGTAATTCATAGTCCCCATTTCCCCAATGTCCTGTTTGTGAAACGTCTCTGCAAATTCCTTTCGGGTCATCAAGTTGCCCTTGTTGCAAGTTAAACCACATTTTAATTCCTTTTTTTTGTAAACGAATGTCAACAACGTTTGTATTAGCAATAAAGGCGATATAAAGTTTTTTCGGCTTAACTTCTAAACCATCAAGATTTAGAATTGCGTTTTTAAATTTTTCGTAAAGTTCTTTGATCTCATCCGAAATTTCGTCTAAATGTTCTTGTTCTGTATACACTTTAATTTCTCGTGTTACTTTTTCTATCAATTCATCCTGTCGGCTGATTGTTTTAATACTTTCTTGTGCGCCAGATGTTTGAATCTGATTATAATTAATTGTCTTATTATCATAACGCTTAACTTCCCAAAGTTCAATGGGTAAGTCTTTAAAGTTTATAGCTTCTTTTTGATATGTCGTGAAACCTGGCGAAACAAAAATTACTCTTGATTGCGACCAATCAATATCAGTGCGCTTCAATTTATTTTTGTTGTTTTCGTTGTATTCAAGAATGAAGTCGGCTTTATTATTAAGCATAAGCGACAAGTAAGCGTAACCTTGGTCAATTACACTGAAATTTTTGTCGCGTTTATATTCAATGATTACAAAACTTGAAGCATCTTTATCAAACGCAAGAGTATCAAGACGAAAGTTGCCGATTGAAAATTCAGAACATACAAAGTCAAATCCGAAAATTGTTTTCATATTTTGTTCAGTTAAAGATTGAATTTCCTTTTCAAGTTTAAAAGGCAATTCTTTGATCTGTTCAAGATTATCCTTGCTGTCTATGTTAAATAATGCCATTTTGATAATATCTTTTGTTAATTTCTTATTATTCGGATAATTTAGCTAAATGTCTGCCAACTTGCTGAAATGTTTCCTCCTTCGTAAACAAAGGTTTCAATTTCCGTTTTTGACTTCATACCTTACTTTGAATTTTCTCATTGCCAAAATTAGTGTATACTACGTTTTTCAGTCCGTTTCGCAAACAATCTATTTTTCCAATAATATTAAGCATTAATTAGAATTGCTATATTTTGCGTTAAACCCAACATATTACAAAATCCATGATTTCAGTTAACGCTTTTCCTTTTTTCTTTAATATTTTCTCACGCTACAAATATACAATACCCGCAATTACCAGAGAAACAAGCTTGAATTTACTGCAATACAATAGCGCTCCGGTTCAAAATTGCCGGAATTACATAGGCATAAAGAATTTAATACAAAAAATTACATTCTCATCAAACCACAATATCAGCGGTTTGCAATAAAGGCATTATCTGCTCTTATCCGGTGGTTGTGGTATAGCAGGTAAGGCTTTGTAGTTCTTCAGTTCTTCCAGGATGACTTCAATGGCTTTGTTCAACTGATCGTCAATTCCCATATATTCACGTGCGGGATCATTATCAAGCCAGATATCGGGTTTAACTCCTTCGCCTTCAATTATCCAGTCGCTTTCGTCAGCCGAATAGCTTGCAAATTCGGGTTTGCGCAGGTCGGCACCATCAACGAAAGGCAGTGACCCACGAATTCCAACTACTCCACCCCATGTGGTCACACCAATGATCTTACCCAAATCATATTTTCTCCATCCGTAGGGGAAAAGATCGCCGTCAGAAGCTGAATACTGATTGATAAGCAATACTTTAGGTCCAAGCATCGTCTGTGCGGGTGTATGTCCCGGACGCTGAACATTACGTGCT
>MTBK01028744.1_pt1 | contig 14800 bp, 9 predicted proteins | sample 1535981 | NCBI WGS metagenome assembly MTBK01 (sample SAMN06109225, study PRJNA356200) | anaerobic digester metagenome | isolation source: biogas reactors fed with pig manure or primary and secondary sludge | place: Spain | collected 2016-06-30 | reverse complement strand
AAAACGCTGGCGGCTGTGCCCATGATTACGGAGCGCGGCGGCGACTGGTATCAGCAGATCGGCACCGCTACAAGCAAGGGGACAATGATCTTTTCGCTTACGGGCAAGGTGAACAACACCGGCCTGGTGGAGGTGCCCATGGGCATGACCCTGCGCCGGCTCATCTATGAAATTGGCGGTGGGATCCCCGGCGGGAAGGAATTCAAGGCGGTGCAAACGGGCGGCCCTGCGGGCGGCTGCCTGCCTGCCTCGCAGCTGGAGCTGCCTCTTGATTATGAAAAACTCACCGGGGCGGGTTCAATTATGGGCTCCGGCGGGATGATTGTCATGGACAGCGGCACCTGCATGGTCGATGTAGCCCGCTATTTTCTCGCCTTTACGGTGGATGAGTCCTGCGGAAAGTGCACCCCCTGCCGCGAAGGGGGCCGCCAGATGATGGCTTACCTGATGGAGATCACCGCCGGAAGGGGCAAACTCGAATATCTGGACAGACTGCAGGAGCTGGCTGCGGTGATGCAGGCCGGCAGCCTCTGCGCCCTGGGCAGGTTGGCCCCGAACCCGGTTTTAACCACCCTGCGCTATTTCAAGGATGAGTACCTGGTCCATATTGAGGAGCGGCGCTGCCCGGCAGGCGTGTGCAAGGATCTGATCGCCTATTCCATCGATGCGGAGGCCTGTACCGCCTGCGGCAGGTGCATCAGGCACTGCCCCACCGGAGCCATCAGCGGTCCGAAAAAGGAGGTGCCTCGCCTGGATCCGGAGCTTTGTATCCGCTGCGGCATCTGCCGCGATGTCTGCCGTTTTGATGCCATTGTGGTGCAGTAAGCGAGGTGAATGCGATGATTGAAGTTGAGATAAATGGACAAAAAGTGGAGGCGCCGGCGGGGACGACTATCCTGGCCGCTGCCCGGCTACTGGGTATTGACATTCCCACGCTCTGTCACCATGAGGCGCTGGCGCCTTTTGGAGCCTGCCGCCTCTGCCTCGTGGAGCTGGATGACGGGGGGCGGCATTCCATTGTTGCCGCCTGCAATTACCCGCTGGAGAGAAGCGGGCTCGCCGTGGACACCAATACCGGTGAGGTCTGGCAGGCGCGCAAGATGAGCCTGAAGCTGCTGCTGGCCCGCTGCCCCGGTGTTCAGCTGCTGCAGGATCTGGCCCGGCAGTGGGGTGTGGATACAGCCGGGCTGCTGGTGACAGGTGATCCTGAGGAAGAATGCATTCTTTGCGGTCTCTGTGTGCGGGTCTGCCGGGAGGTGATCGGCAAGAGCGCCATCAGCTTTGTCTACCGCGGTGTGGAGCGCCGGGTGAGCGCTCCTTTTGACCGGGAGAGCGAAGCCTGCCTGGGCTGCACCGCCTGTGCCCATGTCTGCCCCACGGGCGCGATCAAGGTCGACAAACAAAAAGGCCGCCTGCTTATCTATCCCTGGCACAGCGATCTGGAGCTGGTTCCCTGTCGCGAATGCGGCGAGCCGGTGGGGCCGGCTAAAATGCTTTCCCACCTGCGCAGCAGGGAGGGAGAGGCCGGTGCACCTGCGGAGGAAGAACTGCTCTGTCCCCGCTGCCGGCGCTTGAAAACAGCTGCTGCCGCCACGGCTCTACCCGAATTGAATTACCGCAGTTTTTAGGGTGTAAGGAAGAGGTTAGCCCGGCGGGCGGGCCGGGCGGCTTCCGGATTCGCAGATTGACCGGGATCAGCAACGGTAAAACAGCAGCCCGAAAGGGTAGAAAAGAAAAGAAGGGAAGGAGAAAAGTGGATCAGGAAAAGCGGAATGAAAGGAGTATTGACCCTGCTTCCCTGGCCATGCTCGCCAGGGCGGAACAGGAAGGGCTGGAGACAGCCTGGGACCGGTATGACAAGCAGGATCCGCAATGTGGGTTTGGGCTTCTCGGCGTCTGCTGCCGCAACTGCAACATGGGGCCCTGCCGGATCGATCCCTTTGGAGGCGAACCCCAGAAGGGTGTCTGCGGCGCAGGCCCCGATACCATAGTAGCCCGAAACCTGTTAAGGGCCATTGCCGCCGGGGCGGCGGCGCATTCCGACCATGGCCGTGATATTGTTGAAACGCTGCTTCATGCCGCCACAGGGGATGCGCCGGACTATCAGATCAAGGACCGGGACAAGCTGATGGCCCTGGCGGCCGAGCTGGATGTAAAAACGGAAGGACGCTCCGACGAGGATGTTGCCGTCGAGATTGCCTCCACGGCTTTGGATGAGTTCGGCACCAGGAAAGGAACCCTCGGTTTTCTCAACAGGGTCCCGGCGGCGCGAAGAGAAGTGTGGAACAAATTCGGGATCACCCCGCGCGGCATTGACCGCGAGATCGTGGAAGTGATGCACCGCACGCACATCGGTGTGGACAATGATTATGTAAACTTGATCCTGCATGGCCTGCGCACCGCCCTTGCTGATGGCTGGGGCGGCTCCATGTGGGCAACGGAGCTTTCCGACGTCCTCTTTGGCACGCCGAAACCGGTGGAAGGTGTGAGCAACCTGGGGGTGCTTAAAGAGGATGAGGTTAATGTCATTGTGCACGGGCATGAACCCACCCTCTCGGAGATGATCGTGGCCGCGGCCCGGGATCCCGAACTGCTCGAACTGGCTGCCTCCAGGGGGGCGAAAAGAATTAACGTCTGCGGCATGTGCTGCACCGGCAACGAACTGCTCATGCGGCACGGTGTGCCGGTGGCCGGCAATTTCCTGCAGCAGGAGCTGGCCATCATCACCGGGGCCGTTGAGGCCATGGTTGTGGATGTGCAGTGCATCATGCCCGCCCTGACAGGGCTGGCCGCCTGCTACCACACCGAAATCATCTCCACCTCCCCTAAGGCTAAATTCCCCGGGGCAAAACATGTTCCTTTTGAGGAGCAGAATGCCCTGGCTATTGCCCGGGAAATAGTGAAGATAGCTGTCGAAAATTATCCCAACCGCAACCCGGACCGGGTCTTTATCCCCAAGGAGAAGATGGAATTCATGGCCGGGTTCAGCGTGGAGGCCATTCTCTCCGCCCTGGGCGGCTCCCTGGAGCCGCTGCTGGGTGCGATTAAGGAGGGCTCGATTAAGGGCATTGTGGGCATCGTGGGCTGCAATAATCCCAAGATCACTCATGATTACGGCCATGTTGTCCTGACTGAGGAGCTGATTAAGCAGGATGTCCTGGTGGTGGAGACAGGCTGCACCGCCATTGCCAGCGCCAAGAGGGGTCTGCTGCTTCCTGCAGCGGCGGAGAAGGCCGGCCCCGGTCTGCGGGGCGTATGCGAGGTGCTGAAGATCCCGCCGGTGCTGCATATGGGCTCCTGCGTGGATATAAGCCGGATTCTCGTTGTCGCCGCCGCGGTAGCCAATGCCCTGGGCGTTGATATCTGCGACCTGCCCCTGGCCGGCGCCGCCCCGGAGTGGATGTCCGAAAAGGCGGTTAGCATCGGCACCTATGTTATAGGCTCGGGGATCTTCACCGTGCTCGGCACGGTGCCGCAGGTACTGGGCAGCAAGGAGGTGGTTTCCCTCCTCACGGAGGGTGCGAACGACGTTGTCGGCGCCGCCTTTGCAGTGGAGACGGACCCCTTGAAAGCGGCTGCCCTCATCGTGGAGCATATCAACGGCAAGCGCAGCAAACTGGGATTACCCTGATTGTGCCATGCAGTTAAGAGCAGCCGGGGAGTGGAGCCTCACTCCCCGGCTGCTTGCTTAAAGTTCTACAAAGGTGATACCGGGATTGCGGCGGTCCCTGGGTTCAGTCCGGCTTAGGGAGGGATACCGCCTGATCAGCGCCTTCCCGGGATCGCCTGCCCCCGAATATTCTTCACCCGGGAGAAAGCTGCGGATCTGTTTTGAGCGGGCTTTCTGTTTCAGAGAGGCGCGGCAGGCTTTCTTCAACTTTCCCCCACTGCCGCTGGAGCCGTACCCGTGGATAACCCGCAGGATCTGGACGCCTTCATATCTGGCACTTCGCAGGGCCGTTTCCAGGCGTTCCAGCCCTTCCTCAATCGGAGGCATCCCCTCTTCTATATTCACGCTGCGGATGGAGCCGCTTCTTCGTGGGGCGGCCCGCCCCGGCCGCCGTTCAGAACGGCAAAAAGGACAGCGCCTGCTCGAAGCGGGGATCTCGTTCCCGCAGACTTCGCAGATAATCATCAAAACCCTCCGAGTCACAACTTCTTACCATTTTGGGCAACCCTCGAAAGGGACCTATTGCAAACCAATTATAACCATCCGGTATTTTGGCAGTCAACCTCTGAAACCAAGGGACCACCGATACTCGTCGTCACGCTCGTTGTCATGGCAGCTGCCACCTCCCTGCTAAACCCTTGCGCATTATTTGCCGGGCGGCAGGAACTGGACACATTGATGGCTAATTACTCTTTTACTGAGATTTGGAACAATTACATTGCCGGCGGGGTTACGGCTTAAAACTATATATTCCTCCGAGCTGCTTTGACCTAAAGCCTGCGGGCCATGGCGGGCAGACGGCAGGGTTTGGAAAGAAATTTTCAAGCCTCCCTTTAGGAAAGGAGGTAAAGCGGGTTTTTTGGACTGTGCGCAGTCATTTCGCAGCCCGGCTTCTTTCAAGGGAGCCGGGTCTTTGAATTTCAGCAGGGCTTCAAGCGCTAATCCTGGTAGATGGTGAATAACAGCGCTCCGGGATCAGCAGGGCCCCTGGATAGAATATTGTAAATAGGAGGTTGGTTTATGTTTATCCTAAAAAATAGAAGCAACAGCTTTCTCTGGGTGATCATGGCTGTTCTTGCGGTGGCTTTATCTGCAGGTCTGATCTCTTGTGCTCCGGTAGCGACAGCGGTGGAGGTAAATGCTGATGGTGCGCTGTTGATCCCTGCATTGGGGGATGAAATTCGCCTGCGCGCTTACAAGCCCGATATTGAACTTCTCCTGACCTGGGAAAAAGAAGGGGGCGGACCGATAGAAGTTGTGGTAGAGAATATAGCCGCCTCCACCGCAGTGGAGGTTATTCCCCTGGAGGGGGATGAGGCTGCTTCCTGTACAGCTGTGCCGGAATCCCCTGCATGCCTGACCCTGACCGTGGAGGGAAAGGGAAGGCAGCGCATTCTGTTGAGTCCTTCCGATGAAAAACTTCCCTATTTTGCCTTGTTCGGCGACAGCCAGGGCCGCAATGATGTGCTGGCAAAGATTGTTGATGAGATCAACCTTCTGGATGTTGACTTTGTGATCTGTCTGGGCGATCTGGTGGCTTCAGGTAGTGAAGAGGAGTACCTTGAATTCATGGCTACCATGGCCCATCTGCAATGCCCCTACTATCCCGTTATGGGCAACCACGATGTCAGAGAGGGGGGGGCAAAATACTACACCTCGATGCTGGCTCCTGAGGAGTATTGGTTTGATTACGGCGGTTTTCGCTTTGTTTTTGCCGACAGCTCTTCGATGTATTATACAGAGGCGCAGCTTTCCTGGCTCGGGGAAATGCTGGAGGGCGGCCTTCCAGGATTTGTTTTTCTTCATGTTCCTCCCCTGGATCCCCGGGAGAAAGATCACGCTTTTCTCGATCCCGGCCAGGCTGAGGCCTTTGTGGATCTTGTCTCAGAGCCTTCTCGTAAAATTCAGGCTGTTTTTTCGGGCCATATCCACATGTATCACCACCAGGTTGAGGCGGGGGTACAGTATGTGGTCAGCGGGGGCGGCGGTGCGGCTCTCTATGCACCGGCTGACAAGGGCGGTTACCATCACTTTACTATCTGCCGCCTTGAGGCGGGGGAGCTGCAGGTGGAGCCTGTTAAGGTCGAAGCGCCCTCCCGATCAGGGGATCTTGCTGTTACCGGCTCTTCCGGCGATCTTGTTTTAACGGCAGGGGAACTCGACGAGCTGGCTGTTCTGGAGCAGGAGCTGGAGTTTCAGAACCGCCTGGAGAACTACGGCGGCAAGGGTGTTTACCGGGGTGTGCCGGTGAGTGTGCTGCTGGAGCATGTGGGCGGCATGGAGCCCGGCGATACGCTGATGGTCTATGCCCTGGACGGCTATGCCCAGGCTTATGCTTACGAAAATGTCTATCCCGAAAGCTGCGGCTGGCAGGAGCGCCAGGGAACCATGGCCCTGGCGGTGTCCTTCAACGACAAGACGCTTCCGGAATGGTCGGAGGGCTACCGCATCGCCTTCTTCACTGAGGACGGAGTATATGATAACGAGGACTGTGCCTTTACTTCTGTAGAAGGGCAGGGCTGGACTATTTACGAATCGGCCGGCGCCCGCTGGGTGAAAACTGTAGTCAGGCTGGAGGTGATCCCGGAGTGAAGCGGGTCACAGAGGAAAGAACAGGACGGAAAAAAGCTTACTTTGCCAACCGTGACCTGCTGGTCATGGCTGTACTGAGCGGCATCGGCGGTGTGCTGAGCACATATATCGGTTACCTGGGGAACCTGCTGAATCGCATCTTCGGGGTCCCTTTCGGCGCGGGGCAGTTTGTCGCCGGGCTGCATGTTTTTTGGATCATCCTTGCAGCGGGGCTGGTTCGCCGGCCCGGGGCCGCCACCATTGCCGGGCTTCTCAAGGGGGTTGTGGAGCTTTTGACGGGAAGCACCCACGGAGTGGCCATCGTTCTGGTCTCCTTTATCCAGGGACTGGTGGTGGACCTGGTGATCCTGTTGATGCGTCGCCACGGCCCTGTGGCTTACGCCGTTGCCGGGGGGCTTTCAGCGGCCTCTAATGTGATCGCCTTCCAGCTGCTTTATTTTTCGGGGGCTCCCCTGGGCTATATTTTATTTGTTTGCGGCCTGGCTTTTATTTCCGGTTGTCTCCTGGCGGGTCTTTTTGGGTCCGGAGTGCTTGACTTGATCGGCGAGGCGGGGTTGCTCCGCCTGAGATCGGGAGCAGAGATCCCGGAGCCGGGGGCCGGAGGGGGGGAGGCAAAAGTTGCACCGCGAAGGCCGGCGTGGCTGAAAATTGTCCTGGTCTCCGCCCTGGTTGTCGCCTTCTCGGCGGGGGCGGTCTACTATTTTGCCGCGGTCTTTGAGCCCCCCTGGGGCGGTCCGCAGTGCCGCGTTGAGGGGAAGGTTGAGCATGAGCTTTCATTCTCGCTCTCCAGGTTTGCCGAATCCGAGACAACGATCACGGCCGAGCTTCAAGGTGAGGTTACCCATGTGCCTCCACAGGACTATAGAGGCATCCCTGTAAGGGTGATTATCGAGGAGGCTGCACCTTTGCCGGGGGCGGCGGTGGTAAAGGTAATCGCCACTGACGGCTACGAAGTGGAATTTGATCTTGACGACCTGATGGCCGATGATCTGTTGATTTTGATCCAGGAAGAAGAGATCCTGCGCCTCATTGCCGGCAACTACGCAGGGGGCTACTGGGTCAAGATGGTCTCCCGGTTTGTAGTGGAGTAGGAAGGGACAGGTCATGCAGAAACCCGTTGTCAGGCTGGAGGGGGTTACTTATACTTATGCCGGGTCGGCTGAGCCTGCATTGGAGCAGATCAACCTCACCGTGCAGCCAGGTGAGTTTATCGCTATTACCGGCCCCAGCGGCTGCGGCAAATCGACACTTTCCTTTTGCCTGACAGGATTTATTCCCCAGAGTTTTTCCGGGACAATGCAGGGGAGAGCCCTCATCGGGGGTCATGATACAGGTTCCATTTCACCCGGGGAACTTGCCGGCATCGCCGGGCTTGTGCAGCAGGATCCCGAAGCCCAGCTGTGCACCTTGCATGTCGCCGAAGAGGTTGCCTTTGGCCCTGAAAACCTGGGGCTTCCCGCTGCAGAGATCGAAAAACGGCTGGACTGGGCACTGGAAGCCGCAGGGATCGCCGCCCTGAAGAAACGTTCCCTGCACACATTATCGGGGGGCGAGAAGCAGCGAGTGGCTATCGCCTCGGTGCTGGCGATGCAGCCCCGGCTGTTAATTCTCGATGAACCCACCGCCAACCTGGACCCCAGGGGCTGCCGCGAGGTGCTGGCGGTGGTGGAGAGGCTGCGTTGCGACCACAGGGCGGCCATCATTATCTTTGAACACCGCCTGCAGCAACTGTTACCCCTTGCTGATCGTCTCATTGTCATGGAACGCGGCCGGATTACCGCCGATGGGCTGCCGGCAGAGGTGGCGCAATCCCGGCGTCTTCGTGCACCTTTTTATTCCCTGGAGAGCGGGGTATCTATCCTACCTCCGGCAGCCTGCCGAAATAGAGATGTTGGGGCTGAGGCGGAGATCCCAGAAAAACTCAACAAGCCCGAGAGGGAGGATGAATCGGCAGAAGCGGAGCCGCTCCTAGAGGGTAGGGTACCGTTCCGGAGTGTGTGCGAAATGCCGCTGCTCTCGGTAGAAGGCCTGACCGCGGGTTATGGGCAGCAGCCTGCCCTGAAAGAGGTAACATTTTCTCTTTACCCCGGGGAGACGGCGGCTCTGATGGGAGACAACGGCTGCGGCAAGAGCACCCTGCTGCTGGCGCTGTTGGGTATTTTAAAACCGGACAGCGGTGGGATCTGTTTTTCAGGGAGGGAGCTTGCCGGGGAGAAGGTAGCCCTGCGGGCCCGGGAGATGGGCTTGACTTTCCAAAATCCTAACCACCAGCTTTTCGAGAAGACCGTGTTCAAAGAAGCGGGCTTGCCGGCACAGTTCCTGTCGGTAGAGGGTGAGGAAAGCCTGGCCCGGGTGGAGCAGTTGCTGCTGCACTTTGATCTGGAACGCTACCGGGAGAAACTGCCCTTTGCTTTGAGCCTGGGCGAAAAGAAACGGCTCACCCTGGTATCGGTGCTGGCCTACCGCCCCCGAATTCTGCTCCTCGACGAGCCCCTGGTGGGGCAGGACCAGGACCGTCTGGATCTGCTTCTGGAGGCCCTCTCTGAGCACAACCGCCGCGGCGGTTGTGCGATCATGGCCTGCCACGAGCCGGCCGTTGTGGCAGCCTGCTGCACGCGGGTGCTTTTCCTTGAGCAGGGCGAGCTTTTGATCGATGCTCCTACTGAGAGGGTATTTGCAGAACTGAGCCGGTTGGGTAAAGCAGATTATCTGCCATTACTCCCCTTTTCCAGCGGGATAAAACCAGGCTAAGGGGGTGACTTAATCACAAATTGCGGCAGGCATTCGAATCAACCCTGGCAGTCAAAAGAGGGCAGGCGTTCCAGGAGCTTTACCGCCGGCATGAGGTTCAGTTCCTTTTTACCGGGCCTTACCTACGAGCCGGCGGATACACCTGTACACCGCCTGCACCCGCTGATCAAGCTCGAGATGCTGCTCTGCTTCAGCCTGCTGGTCTTTACCCTGTCACACTACCTTTGCGGGCTATTTCTCTTCGCTGTTTTGCTGGCGGGTTACCTGGCGGCAGGGTTGAGCTTCACCTTTTTCTGGCGCAAACTGAGGTTCATCTTTCTCTTTAGCTTTTTGATCCTGCTGGTGCACCTTATCTTTGTTCGCGAAGGGGTCCTGCTCTGGCAGAAAAACCTCCTGGGGCTTTCTTTGGAAGTCTGGTCCCTGGGGCTCAATCATGGGTTGCTCCTGGTGTTCCGTTTCCTTAACACCATCGGCTCAAGCTACCTTTTTGTGGTTGCCACAGATCCCAACAGGCTGGCCTATGCCCTGATGCAGGCGGGTTTGCCCTACCGCTACGGCTTCATGCTTATCACGGCGCTTCGTTTCATCCCGCTATTTTTTCTGGAGCTTGAACAGGTCCGCCACGCCCAGATGGCCAAGGGGATCGACATCGAGAAGCTGTCGCTAAAAAATTTCTTACTTGTTGTTCGCTATCTCTTTGTGCCCCTAGTCCTCTCCGCCCTGGGCAAGGTTGACACGCTGACCATTTCCATGGAGAGCCGCGCTTTCGGACTATATCCCCGGCGAAGCTACCTTGAGAAAGAGCCTTTCACCGGAAAGCACAGGGTGGCGGCCCTGGCAATCCTCTCCCTGTCGCTTGCCCTCTATTTTTTACTGCGGCGCTTCAACATGGAGGTTCTTTACTGACCCCCTCATGCTGTCTTTCTGCACTTGTATCTCGACCAGCCAAAGTCCCTGTCCCTTTGGCAGGTTGGGGGCGGCTATAAATAACGTGTCAGCCCTTGCTGTTCGAGCAGCTTCGCCTGTTTTGAAAGGTAGGTCCGCTGCTGTGGGCGGCGGCGTGAAGTTTCCCGCAGTGCTGCAGCGATCTCGGGTAGCAGGTGCTGCTCCAGGTTTGCCCTTCCGGTAAAATTGCCGTAATAGTGGATGAGACGGCGGCACAGGGCTGCCTTCACCGGTGTGAACATGGGCTCCGTATCGAGGATGGAGGCGCAGATCTGGCCTATGTCGCGTGCCGGATCGCCCGGTGCCGCCTCCTCAAAATCGACTCCGCAGAGAGCACCATCTGCCCGGATTATAAAATTTCTCAGGTTGGAGTCTCCCCTGAGCAGTGTTTTCCCGCCGGGTCCTTCAAAGCAGCGGTGAAAAGCGCTGAACCAGCGGGCCAGCTTATCGGCATATTCCGGCAGGCAGCGGCGGTTCAGAAGATCGCAGAGATTTTCCCCGGGGATATATTTCATCAGTAAAGCCTTTTTATCGACAAAGGCAAGGGGCTGTGGAACAGCCGGCCCCTCACGAAATGTTTTCCGGAGCACCCTGTGCTCCAAAGATGCGCGAAGGTGGTGCGGCGCCCGGTAAAGTTTCAGTATATAAAGTTGCCCGCTGTTCTCCACCAGGCAAACCCGATTTTTTTTGCTTTTCATCAGGCGCAGCAGCCTGAATTTCCGGCCGAAGATCTCTAGCATCTCCGTTCTTTTTCCCCGCCTCATCTCATCACTTCCTTCCTTGCCACTCTAAACATATACCAACAATCCATTTCAGGCCAGATCCCGTGCAAATCGACCCATGAAAAGGGAGCCTTAAAATGCAAACAAAATTTTGGCATAAAAAAGGGAAAGCTGGCGCCGCTGTAGAATAAATTATAAATAAGTTGTACAAATCTCTTAAATTTAATATTTCTCCGAACCGGTTCTTCTAAACCCTCTTCAGGGCAGGAAGGCCGGTCGATAGGGTTAGCGGGGAAACCGGCTGGCCTCCCATGGTGGAAAGGAGAAAATTACCGGGTTACAAAGCCGCCCACCATGGGCGGCTTTCTTGTTTGAATCAACGGAAAAGCAGCCTGGAAGCGTTTAACTGTGCCTGCTTGCGCACAGTTGTCTTATACAGGTTGGCGGCTACAGGGGAGGTTTGAAATGATGGTTTTGTAGACTTGTTTTCAGGTAAATTGCAGCAATCAAAAGGATTACGTAAAGGAGGTAAAGGAAATGAGCATAAGAAAGAATAAAACTTTAAAAAACATAGTTGCCCTGACTCTGGCCCTTCTATTAACGCTGGGCCAGGTCTTGCCCGTGCTGCCCCTTCAGGCGGTTCAGGCTGCCCAACCTGTCCTGACCATCACCGGGACGGGCCTGGAGCATGATGTTCTCATCTATGAAGATGACTGGGAAAGCTTCGAAATGATGGAGCGGTTTTACTCATCGAATAATAACTTTGATTACCATAAGATCTGGAAGGCCAAGGGGTACGATATCTTTGACCTTATAGGTGAGGGCAACTTAAAAACCGATCAGGATTATGATGTTGCCTTTGTCTCAGCCAAGGACGGCGGACGTGTAACCAGGACAGTCAGTGAACTGCAATCACAGTACTACCATCCAAAATTTATTGAAAGCGGTGCCGAACCTGTTGCTCCCATGTTAAGCTTTTACCGGACAGCGGTATTCGAACCCGACTACCAGCGTCTTCCCGAGCCCTCTGAGGTGATCTGGGAAGACCGGGCTCTCACGGAAGATGATAGTGACGAAGATAAACCGCGCCTGATGACGGGTCAGCTGCTGGGCGAAGTCAGCCAGAACAACCAATCATTTTTTAATAAACAGGTTGGCCGCATCGTGGTGGGTGAGGAGCGCCCCAGCGGTGTCGATTTCGACAACAGCCCCTACAAGCATATCAACCACGAGGGTGCGCCCTACAATGTGGACACCTATACCGGCGCCACCATGACGGTGGAGGGGCCGGGAGTGCATAACTACAACGCCCTCTCCATGCGCCAGCTGGAAGAGGTTCCCGCAGAAGGGCTTTACCGTGGTTCCTACTTTGAGGCTGTCGATGGAACCGATGTCGAAAGCAGTTACGAGGGCGTCAAGATCTCCTACATCCTGGACAACTTTATCACCCTGAAGCCCACTGCCGGCAAGGTTGTCTTCAAAAACTACCAGCGGCAGGTCATCGCCGAGTATTCCATGGAGGAGATCCGGGATGAGGCGCGCATGTTCGTGGCCGCCTACGGCGTCGACGAAGTGCCGCTTGTTTACTACAAAACCGACGACGGTTACGTGGCGGAAAAACGTAACGATGGCGGCTGCCTGAAGCTCGTTTCCCGCCTGTCCGGCGGGGAGGCGGCGCCCGCTTTTGACAGCCTGGGCTACATCTACGTGGAAGAAATGGAGACTCCGGGCTTTGAGCACAACAAGGCGCCCTATGATGATCCCGCCCTGACGCAGTATATCTTCACCTTAAGCGGCAGTGGCCTGGGCAAGGAGGTCAACTACACCACGGCCGCCCTGGAAGCCATGGATGAGCTGCATCTGGAGAAGGAGTACAGCTCCTCCAACAGCGAGTACTACTGGTACTACAATACTTATAAGGGAATCCCACTGTGGGATCTGCTGCTGGATGCGGGGATGGACCCGGGGATCGATGAGGAAACTCCCGTCCACTTCGTGGCTGCCGATCACTACAATATCCCGGATATGACGGTGGGGGATGTCAAGCACTATGATCGCTGGGGCTACTATGAAAAGAGCGCCCTGGATATGGGCGACGGCACCTTCGACGGCAGCGAGGTGGAGCCCATTGATAGGGGCTATCCTGTGCTGGTAGCCTACGGCGTCAACGGTTACCCTTATGTGAAAGAATCCACCGATCCGGGTTTCAATTCGGGTCTGGGCAACCGCGGCGGGCCGCTGCGGATCATCTTCGGGAAAAAAGACTACGAGCACACCAACGGCTCCCACCAGGTAAAATATGCCCTGCGGGTGATCGTGGGCGACGACCTGCCCTACACCACCCACAGCTATCCCCCCTATGATGAGCTGGCGGGTGAAACTCTGGATATCACCGTGGTGGATGAAGACGGAACAACAATAAAAAAAGAAAAACTCACCGTAGGCCAGCTCGAGGATCTTATCTACGGCGAGGGCGTGCCTGCCGCCACGGCTGATCACGTCCGGGCCAAGGGCTACTACAATATCGGGGGCTACTCCGACCTTTACGAGGGCATTGATCTGAACTACCTCCTCTTCGAGAAAATCGGCCTTCCCGGGACCATGGGCACTGTGACCTTTACCAGTGCCGATTCCGATCAGGGGCCCCTGGAGGTCACCCTGTCTGATATCACCAGGACCGATTACTTCAACGGAATCACAGGTGTGCGCGGGCTCAAGCCCATGCTCGCTTTTGCCAAGAATGGCTATCCCCTGGTAGAGGCTAGAAATGATGACGGTTATGTGGGCTCTGGTATTGTCAACCGTTACGGCCCTCTGATGGCTCTTTTCGGCCAGACGGATCTGGATGAACCAGGCCAGTGGCTGCGCACGGTGAGCGCCATCACGGTGGAAATGACCATTGATCCCTATGCCCACCTGCAGCCGCCCTATGATCAATATGCCGGGAGTGAGCTGCACATCAGCGGCGACGGTGTCCGGAAAGAGCATACCGTCACCGTGGGCGAGCTGGAGTTCATGCAGAACTACATTTTTACCGCCGAATACTGCTTGGCCAAGAGCGAAACAAACAAGGAATCAGCGCCCTTCCGGGGTATCGATATATACGAATTTCTGCGCCGCGTAGTGGGCTTCACCGCCGGAGCCGACAAGATCACCTTCAAGGCCTCCGACGGTTTTGAGAAGACCTTTGATCTTGGAGAAATCTCCAAGTGTGATTACATCAATGAAGAAACCGGGGCCGTCAACCTCAAGGTGATGCTGGCTTTCGGCAAGAATGAAACGCCCCTGGTGCCCGATAAACAGTCAGAGGGATACGTGGTGGCTGCCGGCAACAACGGCGGACCCCTTTACCTGATCATCGGCCAAACCGAAGCAGGCGATCTGAACAGCGGCAAACTGGTCAAAAGCGTCTCCGAGATCATCGTGGATGCCGTTGCTGGAGACAGCTGGAAGCACGATCACGGCCAATACACCCAGTATCTCGATTTGCCTGTGCTCAGGGTGACCGGCTCACAGGTGGCTGCGCCCCGCACCTTCACCCTGCGCCAGCTTCAGGCGCTGGATGAACATATTCTGCGCGACATCTACATGGGCGACACCGAGGTTGAAGGAATCATCGTCTGGAACCTGATCAAAGATGTGGTGGGGCTGGCCGAAGGTGTGAGCACGCCCAGCGGCATCAGGGTCTACAGCGGCCCGGGTTATAACCAGATCCAGGAGACAGGTGAAATCATGAACGGTGTGGTAAACAGCCTGGGCCTGATTAAGGAGATCATCCTGGGCTATGCCATCAAGGGCTACCCTCTCGTACCCGATGCATCCAGCCCGGGCTATGTGGGGACCAACCAGTACGGCCCGCTGCGCCTCATTGTGGAAGATAACAACTCCAAGTGGACGAAGAATGTTGACTGCATTGTCGTCGGCACTGGCGGCTACGAGGAGCCCCTGGAGGGGGATGTCTCCACCGGACCAGTCGTTCTTGCCATCAGCGGCGACGGTGTGCCCGGTGGAGCCATAGGCCTGACGCTTGATGAGTTGAAAGCCCTGGGCGAAACAACTGGCAGCTACAGTTACTCCTCTAAGGGCAATGTCATTACCGATGAGTGCACTGGCGTTTTGC
>MTBK01279409.1_pt1 | contig 14854 bp, 12 predicted proteins | sample 1535981 | NCBI WGS metagenome assembly MTBK01 (sample SAMN06109225, study PRJNA356200) | anaerobic digester metagenome | isolation source: biogas reactors fed with pig manure or primary and secondary sludge | place: Spain | collected 2016-06-30 | reverse complement strand
GGGCCTTTTCAGAATCAGCCTCTTTCTGCCGGGCGTCAGCCAGCTCCCCCGCCACTTTTTCAGATGCTTCCAATGTGCTCTGCAACTCCCTGGCTTTGTCCTGATATTTCTCCGACAGCTTCTGCGCCCTTTCGATCAGCGCTTCCAAGGATGCACCCTCCTGAACAGCAGGTTCGGCCAACCGGAGCAGCTCTCCGCCGATCTCCTCCCGGTGAGCATCTATCAGTCGGGACAGCTCTGTTTTCTTGCCGCTGAGCTCATCGAGTTGCTCCAGATCGCTCCTGATCTCCTGACAGCGGCTGAGCCAGGAAAGCATCTCCGGGGGTGTCAGCGGGGTAATGGCGCATTCTCTCCAGAGCTCGTTCCACTCCTGCTCCAGCGCCTTTTTCTTTTCAGCGGCCCCCTCCCCGGCTGCCGCCAGCTCCACCAGCTTCTCGCGGCATTTGTTTACTTCTGCTTCCAAAAGTGAGGCCCGCCCCGCCCGCACCGCCTCGTGGCGCAGCCGGTCTGCGATCTCATCGGTTCCGAGTACACTCATTTCGTAGGCCAGATAAAGCGGCCGGCCGGCACAGTAGTCCCCCTCTTCCTGCTCGTCCACCCCGCCCTCAAACCAGGCCCGGCGAACGAGGTGCCAGCCCCGCTGGCGGTGCAGTCTGGCTTCTTCGAGCATTGTCTCCGTGATCTCTCCGGTCAGTTTTTCACTGACAAGCTGGCGGCGATAGCTCTCCAGATCGTTTTCTTCTGCAGCAGTGCTTCTCCCGATCTGATTCAACTCATCGCGCTTTTTTTTGAAACGCTCTTCAAAGCTGCGGACTGTCTCCATCAGGGGCAGAGGCTGCTGCCGCAGCTGAGCCCGGGTGCCGCTCCAGTGACCCAAAGCGCTGAATTCGTTGGCGATCTTTGACTCCAGGGTTTCCACCTTCAAGCGGAGGTCGCTTAAGTCCCCTTCCAGGTCCCCTTTATGCCGCGCCTTGTTCAAGACCCTGTTCAGCTCGCTGACATCCTTGGGCGCTCCCAAATTCTCTTTTTTAACCGCCAGCTCGGCCAGCTGCCGCTCCAGTTCCTGGACCCGCTCCCGATCAGCACCCTGCCTCTGCACAAGCAGCGGCTGCTCTCCGGCCAGATGCTTGATCTCCTCGATCGCGGTCAGAGGCAGCATCAGAGTTTCCACCTGGTCGAGGGAGGTAAAAGAAGGTTTGAGCCGGCGCAATAAAGCGAGGGTCTCGCGGCTAAGTTCGCCGATTTGCCCCTCGAGGGTGGGAATATCCCGCCTGTAGCTGCGGTAAGTATCGAGGCGCTGCTGCAAGGCGGCGATGACCTGCTCCTGTTTTAAAAGTTCGTCCGGGACCACAATTCCTCTCAGTTCGCTTTCCCGATCTTCTTTCTCTGCCAGGGCCCGCTCCTGCTCCCGGATAGCGCCGTCGCGCTGACGGATCAGCTCAAGGTGATTATCTTTGAACTCAGCGGGCAAAACAGGCAGATCCCCGAGCCGGTCAATCTCCTCCAGGATTCTCTCCCGGCGCGCAACCAGGGGCAGGGTGTCTGTTAACCTTTCCAGACGGTTCTTCCGCCTGGTGATCTCCTGCTCTTTTTCTTTGAGCTGCGCCACCTCTTCTTTTTGCTGGAGATAGCTCTCCTCCAGCTCGCTCCAGCGGCGGGGAGACAAAGAAAGATCTTTCACCTTTTTCTTGATCTCCCGGTACTCTCTGAGGTTAACGTTGACCGGGGGCCGGCTGCCGGAGGGCTTGAACAGATCGCCTGCTTCCTTGTCCAGCTCCCGGAGCAGTTCACGCATCCCGCCAATTCCCGAAGCAGCCTCAAAAAGGGCTTCCCCGAGCGCGCCCTTCCCCCTGAGGAGATCCTCTCCGCCGCGGCGCAGGCTGCGGTGATCCATCCCAAACATGAGCGCAAAGGCGTCGCGGTCGATGGCGCCGAGGTACTGTTTTAAGGTGTTTTCATCTGTCGGGGTTCCCTCCTCATTTAGAAGGGTGTTCTTCCGGCCCCGGCGGCGAATCAAATTATATTTTCGCCCCGCTGCCGTTTCCAGAAGGGCCTGAATGCGCATCTTGTTGGCGGGGAAGAGATAGCTGTCCGGGCTTCGGGTGGGGATCTCATAAAAGAAGTCCTGGATGGCGCGAAGGATGGTGGACTTCCCGGCTTCATTCAAGCCGTAGACCAGGTTAAACCGGTTGCCCCCGGCAAATTTCAGCACATAATCTTCAAAAGGCCCGAAGGCGATGAGGTTGAGTTCTTTGATCCTCACGAGGCTTCTCCCTCCCTTTCCAGGAGGCGGGATAAGATCAGCTCTTCTGCTTCCGGCAAAAGTTCCCGGAGATAATCCAAATCTCCCGGATCCAACTCCCCTTCGCGGAAAAGAGCGCCGGGGAGGACATTTTTCAGAGACTGCAGCTCTTCCACAAGGTCCTGCAAGAATTCCTCCTCCCGGCTGAGTTCAGCGGCATATTGCAGCAGAGACGCGACGGGACTTCCCGCCGCGATCCCCTCGCCTCCGGCTCGCGCAGATGTCTTCAGCTGAACTTTTTCCACCCAGGCGCTGTCCAAACCCCTTTCGGCGGCCAGGACGCGGAGGTCGTCGTAGAGACGTTGCCGGCTGCCGGCCAGTTGATGATGGATCGGGCAGGCGCCGGAAAAAACCAGGCGGAGAGCTAAAAGGCGCCCCTCGCTTCCGGCGAGCGCTCCGTCAATGCTTTCCCCGGCGCGCTCCAAAACCTGATCGTAGAGCGTGACCCCGGCAAGATCAACCGGGCAAAGATGCCAGCGCAGAACATCCAGAATGCGCTCCTCAACCCGCTCTACCCGGCCCTGACGCACGACAACTGACAGGCAGCCCTTGGCCCCGCTTTCCCTGATATGGCGCCCCTGGATATTACCCGGAAAGATCACCCACGGTTCCCTGCTGATAATTTCCCTCTTGTGAACATGACCCAACGCCCAGTAATCATAGCCTTTGTTTTTCAGGTAACCGGTATCGCAGGGGGCGTAATTATCGTGCCCCTCCCTGCCGTTGGCGCAAGTGTGCAACAAGCCGATATTGAAATAGCCTTTCAGCGGCGGGGGATATTCTTTGGACAGATCATCGATCACCGCCGGCGTGGGAAAACCCTGCCCGTGAATCGCCACACCCAGGTCCTCGATAATCTTGGTTTCCGGACTTTTCGTGGAAAGGTCGTGGACATTGTCGGGCAAACGCATCTGAGTAGTAATCTGGCTGGCCGCATCATGATTCCCGCGGACGAGATAAATCCCGATGCCGGCTTCCCTGAGCCTGGCCGCCTGCGACGCGAAAAAAAGCCCGGTGTTGGAATCGCGCCAGTCACCGTCGTAGAGATCGCCGGCAATGACGATAAAATCAACCTTTTCCTGTAGAGCCGCCTGCACCAGGTTCTGAAATGCCCGGCGGGTCGCCCCCCGAACATATTCCACCGGAGCCCCCTCATAACGCTCCAGCCCCACCAGAGGGCTGTCCAGATGAATATCGGCAGCATGTAAAAAAGTAAAGTTCATGGTGGCCATACTCCTTGTCAGTGATTTCACGGTCAGCGGCGTCTGGCGAATTTGGCAATATGCAAGCCTGCCTGACCGGGTCTGCGCGTGTTCCCCGCACTGTCCTTAAACCAGCAACAGGCCGCAGGCTGGTTTGCCGAAAGATCTCGTTTGATGCAGTTGTGCTTAGTAATGGTTTTCTACTGCAAGCAGCATTTTCCTGCTATTTTGCCAATCACGGCTTGTCGACAGTTCTGGTTTCAGGGACAGATCGCGTTTCACCTCAGAATAGCAACCCCGTGCTCGGGCTCGCCTCTGGGAAAATATATTTTAAACAAGTGTCCGCTTGGCGGACTTTTTTGTATATTACTCTGTTGAAGCGGCAAATCCGGCTAAACTGTAACGGGTTCCCTCTGGCAAACCGGTTGCCCGGGGCAGGACGGTCCCCAGCCGGACAAGTTCGCTGCAACGGTCCTTCTGCGGAAAATAAAAGAAAGGAAGTGCGGAGAAATGTCAAAAGCCAGTTGGGTATACCGGTTGACCCCGGGCCAAGCCTGGGATGAATTTGCCGATATGTCGGTTGAGCTGTTCATGTCTCTTTCCTACCGGGAGGGGTATACCGGGATCACCGACGCCTGTACCAGTTACTCTGCGGAGATACCTGGTCTCTACGGCAGGCCCTTCCCGCAAAGCCTGCTGGATCACATCGCCGGGCTGCTGGAGCAACACATTGAAGAGTACATCGGCGAATTGGGCGGGATCGATCATCTGGAAATATACACTGAGGAAGAGCTGGACGTCCTGTGGGATGAGCTGGTGGCAGATCTGTTCAGCGAACTCGACAAATTCAGGACAGCGCCCCGGTAACAAACTAAAGGCCGCCCTTGCAGCGATATCGCCGGGCGGCAGGAGACGGCGGCAGGGCCGGTGAAGTAGGGCTATGGCAGGATTGAGCATCACCGTAACTTGCGCCCCTGTCGTCGACACCGGTTCTAAAATGAGAGGACAAAGGTGGTCTGGCAATCTTTAAAAACCCTCACTGCAGAAAAATAAAAGGCAGCCGCCTGCTGATGGTTTCCTGCGGCTACTGTAAAGCCGCAGTGGCGCTCTATCAGAAAAAAGGCAGGGGCAGCCTGAAGCGAATGTACCTGGAAAAGATCGTAAACAGCGCTGTTGATCTTTCTGCAGTTCCGGAAACACTGTGCTGCCCCGCTTGCCAAAGACAGCTGGCGACAAGGGTTGCTCTAAAAAGGAAAAACACCGAGGCATACCAGCTGATCAGAAGCGCTGTTAACAGCAAGGAGCTCTAAGCATAGCCGCGCCGGTCCCCCTCCCGTTCCTCCAAAACCCTCCGGAGGGAGAAACCCCCTCCGGAGGAAAACCGCCGGCTACGGCCCTCTATTCGTAGATAAGCTCCTCCTCGGCGCCGGCCTCTTCAGCATCGGCGGCAAAGTCGCGAGTCTGGAGCGCCGCTTTCTTTTGCTGGTACTCCCGGTACCATTCATGGGCGACGATCATGGACATCACTTCGTTGCTGCCGGTCCAGATGGAGGCCAGGCGGATATCGCGGCTGATCCGTTCCACCGGCAGGATATTGGTGTAGCCGATGCCGCCAAGCACCTGCATCGAATTGTGAACGACTTTTTGGCACGATTCGGTGACAAACTTCTTCGTTTCTGAGACCATCCGCCTGATCCGGCGGTAGTCGAGCTGGGCATCGACTGCGCGGGCGGTAGCGTAGACCAGGGCCCGGGCGGCGTCGAGCAGCATCGCCGCTTCGGCAATCTGGAAGCTGACCCCCTGGAACCGGTTAATCACCTGTCCGAAAGCCTTGCGCCGCGAGGTATAGTGTGTGGCGATCTCCAGCGCGGGCCTGGCCGCCCCGATGGTCATCGCGGCGGTTCCCAGGCGCTCGGGAATCATCATCGTGTTGAAGACTGCGTAGCCCCCGTTGAGCTTGCCGACAATATTTTCACGGGGCACCTTGACATCGCGAAACAGAAGGCGCGCCGTGCCCCCGCCCCGGCAGCCCATGAGCCCGTACAGATATTTTGTTTTGACTCCCGGCCCCCGCTCGACGATAAAGGCGGTGATCCCCTCCTGAGGCCGGACCTCGGGATCGGTGACTGCGTAGACCAGAAAGAAGTCTGCTCCTTCACCGCCGACAATAAAGCGCTTTTGGCCGTTGAGCAGAAAGTAATCGCCCTGATCTTCCGCCCGGCTTCGCGAGCCGAAAAAGTCGGAGCCGCCGGTCGGTTCGGTGAGGCATTCAGCAGCAAAGAGATCCCCCCTGAGCAGAGGCCGCACATATTTCTCCTTCTGCTCGGCGGTACCGTGCAGCACAATGGCATCACAGACCAGTTCAGCACCGACGCCAAAGACACAGGCAAACTCGTAACCGATCGTGCCGACCTCTTCCAGGGCCATGCAGGTGGTCACCCAGTCCATCCCCCGGCCGCCCCATTTCTGAGGGTAGCGAATCCCGAAAAGATTGCGCCGCCCGGCCTCCTTTAAAAATTCTTTGGGAAACTTGATCTCATCGCGATCCATCGCCAGGATCATCTCGCGAGGGACCCACTTAACCAGCTCCCGCACCTCATCCCTGAATTTTAGCTGTTCCGCTGTGAGCATATAGTCAAACATGGTTCCACCTCTTCTTCAAGATCTGGTAAAACCATGTTAACACAATAGACTTAATCTTTCACCCTTTTTGGAAACGGCGTTGCAGCCGCCCCTGAAGCGTTTACTGCCGTCATTATCAGCGCCGCTCCCGCGCCGGGAGAGCCGCGTCCCAGATTATGCCATCATGAAAAGAAACCTGTGGAGACAGAATATAGTACAGGAGGTGCTTTCTATGAAAATGGCAATTGAACAGGTCCTGCACAAGGGCAGCCGCAGCGGCATGGCCGTTGCCGGGATGGGTCTCGTCGTAACCGGTATCGGCAAGGCCATCGGGGGAACTGTCGGGGCCGGGATAATCGGGTTTGGCCTGGCCCAGGTGGCCCTGGGGGTGGCCGATATGATCAGGCCGCTTATTCAGGAATAGAACGAGAAAAGGGGGTTTTACCCCCTTAACCTCATCCCCGGTGCGCCGCCGGATCAACCTTCAGCGGGCAGCAGCGCTTATCTGGTGCCCGCTCTCTCCAGGGCGACCCGCTCCTGCAAAGCGCTGTGCTCCTCGACGATTCCTTGCGGGAGCCGCTCGCCAAATTGCTCAAAGAAGCGACGGTGATCGTCCAGCTCCTTCTGCCAATCCTCAGGATCCACGGCAAAGAGCGCCTCGATGGCCTCCCCGGATATCTCCAGTCCCGTTAAATCGAGCTCACCCTTTGCGGGAACAAAACCGATGGGCGTCCGCACCGCTCCGGCCTCGCCCCGGGTCCGTTTGATAATCCAGTTGAGCACCCTGATATTTTCACCGAAGCCGGGCCAGAGATAGCGCCCGGCATCATCTTTCTTGAACCAATTCACATGATAGATCTTGGGCGGCTTGTCGATTGCCCTCCCGAACTGAAGCCAGTGCGCGAAATAATCGGCCATATTGTAGCCGCAGAAAGGAAGCATGGCCATGGGATCGCGGCGAATTTTCCCCTGCTTGCCGTACTGGGCGGCGGTAAGCTCCGAGGCCATTGTCGCTCCCGTGTAGACGCCGTGCCGCCAGTCGAAGGTCTCGTAAACCAGCGGCGCCAGGCGGGAGCGGCGGCCGCCGAAAACGATCGCCGAAAGCGGAACACCGCGCGGGTTGGCCCATTCCGGGGAGATGGTCGGGCACTGCATCACCGGAACAGTAAAGCGGGAGTTGGGGTGGGCCCCTGGGATCGCTTTCCCCGCTTCATCGGTCAGCCCCGGCTTCCACGGGCGGCCGTCCCAGGCGAATCCCTCCGCCGGGGGGTCCCCCTCGCCGTCTTCCCACCAGATATCGCCCTCTTCGGTAATAAGAACGTTGGTGAAGATCGTATTGCGGCGGATTGCGGCCAGCGCGTTCGGGTTGGAATGGGCGTTCGTTCCCGGGACCACACCGAAAAAGCCTGTTTCCGGGTTGATCGCCCAGAGCCGGCCGTCTTCGCCGGGACGAATCCAGGCGATGTCGTCGCCGACGGTCCAGACTTTGTACCCCTGAGCCCGGAAATGCTCCGGGGGAACCAGCATGGCCAGGTTGGTCTTGCCGCAGGCGCTGGGAAAAGCGGCGGCAATATAGTCAACCTTTCCGTCGGGAGCTTCAATCCCCATGATCAGCATATGTTCCGCCAGCCACCCCTCCCGGCGGCCAAACCAGCTCGCCAGGCGCAGGGCGAGACATTTTTTGCCCAGCAAAACATTACCGCCGTAGCCCGAACCGACGCTCCAGATGGTATTATCCTCGGGAAAATGCAGAATCAGCCTGCGCTCGAGATCGAGATCCGCCTTGCTGTGCAGCCCCCTGGTGAAATCATCGCTCCCCCCCAGCTGCTTCAAGATCTTCTCGCCGGAGTGAGTCATGATCAGCATATTGAGAACCACGTAGATGCTGTCGGTCAACTCGATGCCTATTTTGCTGAAGGGAGAACCGGGCGGTCCCATCGAAAAAGGGATCACATACATGGTCCGGCCCTCCATGGCCCCCCGGAAGTATTCTGAGGCCCGGCGGTAGGCTTCCGCCGGCGCCATCCAGTTGTTGGTCGGACCGGCATCCTCTTTTTTCGAAGTGCAAATATAGGTGAGCTGCTCGGTTCGGGCAACATCGTTGACCGCAGTGCGGTGATAGATACAGCCCGGCCATTTCTGCTGATCCATCCCGATCATCTCACCTGTGGCGATCGCTTCCCTTTCCAGCTGCATCTTTTGCTCTTCGCTGCCGTCAATCCAGACCACCTGATCCGGCCGGCAGAGCTGCTTCATCTCCGAAATCCATTGTTGCAGCGCTCGATTGCTGGTCATCCAAACACACCTTCCCCTACAAGATTTTCACATTGTTCACTCTGCGCTAGACAGAAGCGTCGCCTTAACGTAGCTCTGTTGCTTCGTTCAGAGCAGGGTCGCCCGGGCCCTGCCTTCAGATTGGAGAATGCGGCACTTTCGAAGCGGGGCCTCCTGAAAGCATCAGAGGCGCCGATCAGTATATGTTTACCATTTCTGCTTCTGTTCTTTCCTTTTATAACACAATTCATTTAAATGTTCCACAAAACAAAGAATAATAACCGCTGCAATTGATTCTTTTCAAGATAAAATATGTCTCTATTTGATAAATGTGTTCAGGTAAAAAGCCCAAATTTGATCGCCCCAGAAAAGAACGATGGCGTAGCCGGCGGCGATAAAAGGTCCGAAGGGGATCGGTGTCTTCCCGCCTTTGCGCTGGACAGCGATGACGATCAGCCCGACGATCGCTCCGAGGAATACAGCGATGAAAAAAATGAGGATCAGCTGAAACCAGCCTGCCAGAAAACCGAGCGCCGCCAGCAGCTTGATGTCGCCTCCGCCCATCCCTCCCCGAGTAACCAGAGCGATGATTAAGGTGACCCCTCCCCCGGCGAGGAACCCCAGGAGAGCCTCCGTCCAGGAAAGGACCGGGTTGAGCAGCTGCCAGAGCAGCGCCCAGAGAAAAATCATCCCCACAAAGAGATTCGGGATCTTCTGAATATCGAGGTCGATGAATGAAACGATGAGCAGAACGAAAAGGACAGGCCCATATTTGAGCAGCTCAACCGTGCAGCCGAAATGATGGAAGGTGCCGAGAAGAAGAAAGGCGCTGAGCAGCTCTACCGCGGCATAGCGAAAGGGGATTGCGGCGCGGCAATAGCGGCACCTGCCCCGCAGCACTAGATAGCTGAACACAGGAACCAGATCAAGAGCCTGCAGGGTGTGCTTACAATGGGGGCAGTACGAACGCGGCCGGATGATGGAGACACCGGCCTGGTAGCGGTAGATCACCACATTGAAAAAGCTGCCCAGAAGGAGCCCCAGAAGGCCGCAGAATATGTAAAAAAAAAGCTGTTCCGGATCCATCGCTTCTTCCTCTCCCGGTGACCGCTCTATTTAAAAAGCTACGCGGCACCTTTTTTCCCAAAGGGTGCGCTTCACAACAACATCCGGCTCTTTGGAGGCAACCAGCCCGGGGATCAGGTGTTGCTCAGGTAGTAATCCAGGATCTTCTTGTCACGCTGGAAAATAGCGGCGATGAGCGCCACCCGGATATACATGCCATTGCGCACCTGTCTCCAGTAGGCCGCCCGGGGATCGCGGTCCACCTCCACGGCAATCTCCTGCCGCCGGGGCAGCGGGTGCATGATGATCCCATCGGATTTAAACAGATCCAGATGGCGCTGCTGGAAGGAATACTTGGCGATATCGATATCCGCGTGGATCCCCTCCTCCTGGTTCCATTCATCCTGCAGCCGGGTCATGTAGATGGCATCAACTGCGGGAATGACTTTTTCAAAATCAGCGGTGACTTCGTAAGCGGTTCCCTGGCGATCCAACAACGTGAGGATGTCCTCGCCGATCTGGTATTCCGGAGGCGCGACGAAGTAAAGTTTCATCGCCTCATACTGAGTCAGCAAAGAGGCCAGGGAACGGGCTGTCCGTCCCCGGCGCAGGTCGCCGACAAAGGCGATCTTTTTCCGGGCAACCCCGCCGCGGTGGGAGAAGCTGCGCCGCAGGGTGTAGATATCCAGCAGCGCCTGGGTCGGGTGCTGGTCTTTCCCCGAACCGGCATTGATTACCGGCACCGGGTGATCGGTATCGTTGAGCAGATTGGCGATCTTCTCGGCAAAATTGGCCCGCGGGTGGCGCATGATAATCAGATCAAAATAGAGTGAGAACGTGCGAACCGTATCCTCCTCCGATTCGCCCTTGATCTCGGACGATGTTTTCGGATCACGAACCTCGGCACACTTTATCCCCAGCATCTGGCAGGCGCTGTAAAACGAAAGAAAGGTCCGCGTCGAAGGCTGGACAAAGTAGAGCATGGCCCGCTTGTGATTCAGCGTCGAGGCGAGGTACTCTGTCCCGGCCTTGGTCCGGGAGATCTCCCTGATCTTATCGGCCAGTTCGCAGATCTCCTCCATGAAAGCGTGATCAAACTGTTGAACGTTGATACAGTGAAGTGCTTCTTTTTTCACCGCGCTCTTCCTTCCTAAAATTAATTCGCCGGTAAACGGTGCTGTCAGCGTTTGGCTAGGCGTCAATTCAGATGAGCCTCTGCATAAATTTATATCTTCAGCTCAGCGGGGTCAAGAGCAGCGACAAATATTACCGCTACTATTTTCCCCCGATTATAGTATAATGTAAAGGGAACATATGTTCGATAAGGAGACAACCCGGCATGAAAGCGCAAAAATCGATCATGCTCGCCGATGCAGAATCCTTCTACGCCAGTGTCGAGACAGTCGACAATCCCGCGCTGCGCGGCAAGCCCGTCGCCGTCTGCGGCGATCCCGCCCTGCGGCATGGAATCGTTCTGGCCGCGAGCAAAGAGGCCAAAGCGTACGGCGTTAAGACCGGCCAGCCGGCCTGGGAGTGCCGGCGGCTCTGCCCCGAAGTGATCTTTGTCCGGCCCCATATGAGCCGCTACCTCGAATGCTCCCTGGAGATGACGCGTATCTTTGAACAATTCACCGATCGCGTTGTCCCCTACTCCATCGACGAACAGTTTCTCGATCTCACCGGCTGCAGCCGCCTCTGGGGCGAGCCCCATGAAGCAGCCCGCCGCATTCTCCGGCGGGTCTGGGAGATAACCGGAATCCGCTGCCGGATCGGCCTCGGCGAAAACCCGCTTCAGGCGAAGATGGCCTGCGACCGCTTTGCCAAAAAAAGAGCGGACGCCTTTTTTGAGCTCACCGGCGCCAGTTATGCCGCCCATGTCTGGCCGCTGCCCATCGGCAACCTTTTCGGCGTCGGCTCGCGGATGGAGCATCACCTCAAGCGCATGGCCGTTCGGACGATTGGGGATCTCGCCCGGCTGCCCCGGGAGATCCTGACCCGGCGCTGGGGAATCAACGGCGAACTGCTCTGGCTAAACGCGCACGGCATCGACTATTCAACCCTGCAGCCGGGAAAACCGGCCCCCCAGAAAGGGGTCGGCCACTGCGCCACCCTGCCGCGGGATTACGCCTCCCGCCAGGAGATCGAAACAGTTTTGCTCGAACTGACCGCAGAGGTCTGCTACCGGGCCCGCTCCATCGGGAAGATGGGCACAACGGTTCATGTCTACTGCCGCGGCGCTGACTTTGACCGTCCCTCCGGCTTTTCCCGCCAGCAGAAGCTGCCGGAGCCCGCCGCCGCCGTCTCCGGAGTCTACCCGGCCTCGCAGCAGCTTTTCCGCCGCCACTGGGATGGAAAACCGGTGCGAGCGCTGGGGATCAGCCTCAGCGGGCTCACTGACCGCCACTGCTACCAGCTCTCCCTCTTCAACCGCCGTGAAGTCACCGACTCGCTCAGTTCAGCGCTGGATCAGATCCGGGAGCGCTACGGGCCGACCGCTCTTTTCCAGGCTGCCTCGCTTACCTCGGGAGGGCAGCTCTTTGCCCGGGCCAACATGATCGGGGGGCATGCCAAATGAGGAAGAAGCTGTACCACCAGTTCGCCTGCAGCAGCCTCATGCTGCCCGAGCACCGTGCCCGGTTGGCCCGGCATCACCAGGATAAGGTCTGGGAGAGTTCCCTCCCCCCCGCCGACGAACAGCAGCTGGAACAGTTCCAGCGCCTCATTGAGCAGTCCATGCACTCGGGCCGGGCGCTAAGGATAACCTTCCGTGAAAGCGGCCGCTACCGCGCTTTCACCGGAGTGGCCCTTGAGCAGCAGCCGGAATCAGAGCGGCTTCGTTTTCGCCGGGGGGAGCAGGTGCTCACCATTCCCACCGCTGCGATCGTCCATCTGGAGATCGCTTCGTCCGCAGATTATTAGACAGGTCCCTTACCCCCACCACCTGAGCTCACTGGCGTAAAAGCAACTCTGCACTGCAGATTCTTCGCTGCGCTCAGAAAGACAGCGGTGGTGACTTCACTGGGCATGACAGTACCAGACACTTCATCTATCCTGAGCCTCCTTTTTTGTCTATCCTGAGCGCAGCGAAGGATCTAAAACGATGCTGCCGGGTAAAAAACAGACCACGCTTTATATCCTCACTGCAGCTCCAAACAGTACTCCCACTCTCCGGTATAAAAGCAACTCTGCACTGCAGATTCTTCGCTGCGCTCAGAAAGACAGCGGCGGTGTTTCACTGGGCATGACAGTACCAGACACTTCGTCTATCCTGAGCCTCCTTTTTTGTCTATCCTGAGCGCAGCGAAGGATCCAAAACGATGCTGCCGGGTAAAAAACAGACCACGATTTATATTCCTCACTGCAGCTCCAAACAGTACCCCACTCTCCGGTGTAAAAGCAGCGCTGTGCTGCAGATTCTTCGCTGCGCTCAGAAAGACAGCGGTGGTGTTTCACTGGGCATGACAGTACCAGACACTTCGTCTATCCTTGCTCTCCTCTGCTAAGTCCCTTGTCTATTCCCTGCCTATGCCGGTCTCCCGGTCTTCCCTGCGCCTCCTTGCCTGCTACCCTGCCTCCTTTTTTGTCTATCCTGAGCCCCTTTTTTGTCTATCCTGAGCGCAGCGAAGGATCTGAAACGATATTGCCGGGTGAAAAACAGACCACGCTTTATATTCCTCACTGCTGCTCCAAACAGTATCCCACTCTCCGCCACAAAAGCAGCGCTGTACTGCATGTTCTTCGCTGCGCTCAGAAAGACCGCGGCGGTGTTTCACTGGAAGTGATAATGTGGACATTCGCTGCGCTTAGAATAACGGCGGCAGATATTTTGGGGCGTCTTTAGCTTGACAGAGGCGCTTTCGCTGCTCTAAAAACAAAAACAGCATCGCTTTGACAGGATGCAACAGAGGATGGGAAACGGCAGAAGCTGCCGCTGCGATGTGATTTTAGCAGAAAAGCGGTAAACCTGCTCAGAAGAATAGAATATAGGTTCCACGAACGGCAACCGGATAACACACTCTACCACCGCCAGCGGACTAAAAAGTCACCGCGTTCAAACCTTTTTCGCAGGTAGCGTCGGGCTGCTCTTTTAAAAAGATTCCGGGTGTACGGGATAAGCAGAAGAAATCCGCTCAGATCGGTGATCAGGCCCGGTGTCACCAGCAAAAGCCCTCCGGCAAGCAAGCAGAGACCGTCAAACAGTTTTTCCCCCGGAATCAGTCCCCCGGCCAACTCCCGGCGGATCTCGGAAAGAAGGTGAAACCCCTGCAAGCGAACCAGAAACGCCCCCAGCAAACCGGTCCCGATAACCAAAAGGATGGTCGGTCCGCTGCCGATGACCTTGCCGATCTCGATGAGGAGCCACAGCTCGAGGATGGGAAATAGGATAATCAGAATTAATATAGTGAACATTGTTCAACCGGCCAGAGCCGCCCGGGACTAGATCCGGATAGCTCCGCTCCTTTCTGTTGACACCGGCGGCATAGCAGGCTCAGGCTTTGGAACGGCCGGTGGCCGCCTCTTTTAGAATCGCGTTGATCTCTGGCAAAGCCCTTTCCAGATCGGTCCGGCTAATATCTTTATGGGTGGTAAAGCGGATCTTCTTGCCTCCGAATGGGCTCGCCAGAATCGCTCTTTCGCGAAGCAGCTCACTAAAGTGAACCGCCTCCATCGTGGTAAGCACGGCGACAATGATATTTGTTTCCACGTGGTCCGGATTGAGCTCTATCCCCGGCATCGCCGCAAGCTCTCCGGCCAGGAAGCGGGCATTCTCGTGATCTTCCGCGAGCCGCTCAACCATTGTTTCCAAAGCGACAATCCCCGGTGCGGCGATAATTCCCGCCTGCCGCATGCTGCCGCCCAACATTTTCCGCCAGCGCTTGGCCCGTTCGATCCATTCCCGCGGCCCGGCGATGATTGAACCCACCGGTGCGGCGAGCCCCTTGGAAAGGCAGAACTGAATGCTGTCACAGGAAGCGGCAAATTCTTTCGCCTCTACTCCAGCGGCAACGGCGGCATTGAAAATCCTGGCCCCGTCGAGATGAACCGGGATCCCGCGATCCTGGGCCAGTTGATAAACCGAGCGCATCTTCTCCAGGGGAAGCACCGCTCCCCCGGCCCTGTTATGGGTGTTTTCCAGACAGATCAGGGAGGTGGGTGGAAAATTGCTAAAGTCTTCCCGGATCGCTGCAGCAACATCTGCAGGGTCCAGAGCCCCTCTTTCACCTTGAAGAGGCATGAACTGCACCCCCGCCAGCGCCGCCGAGGCCCCCACTTCGTAGTAGAAGATATGCGCTTCCGCTTCGATGATCACCTCGCTGCCCGGTGAGCAATGGGTGAGCACCGAGACCTGGTTGCCCTGAATACCGCTGGTAACCAGCAAAGCAGCCTC
>MTBK01000294.1_pt1 | contig 14872 bp, 12 predicted proteins | sample 1535981 | NCBI WGS metagenome assembly MTBK01 (sample SAMN06109225, study PRJNA356200) | anaerobic digester metagenome | isolation source: biogas reactors fed with pig manure or primary and secondary sludge | place: Spain | collected 2016-06-30 | reverse complement strand
GCTCTCCTTCTGGTTTTCCGTCATTATAGCATTTTTCGGCCATTTGCGGATTCGGGAGTCCGAGCAGCTTTCAAGCCGTCGCAACGAACGGGGCGAAGCGACAGAGAAATCACGATGTCGTCCGCGTTGACGGAAGAGGTCGCACGTCCGGACATACTAAAAAAGGGACGCCCGAACGGGCGTCCCTCCTGGTTCTACTGGTTTATATCGCTCAGTCCCTCGGAACAAGACCGGAGAGATCGGACGAAACCCTGAAACGCGATACAGCCCTCTGGAGAGACTGACCAAGGCTCACAAGCTCCTCCGAGGACGCGGCTATAGCCTCCGTCGCCCTCGTCTGTTCCTCCATCGAACGGTTCACGCCACCAACCTGCTCCGCTATCTCAACGCTGGAGTTCCTTACGTTCTCCATGCCGGCGGCCATCTCCTGAGAGCTAGCAGACTGCTCCTCCGCCGTGGCCGCTATGGTCTGGATGTTCTCGGTGACCGCGTTGACGCGGTCCACTACGTCGTTGATGACATCGCTGGTATCGGCGGCCTTGGAGACAAGATCCTTCAATATCGCGGAGGAGGCATCGGAGTCCCTGAGAGCACCCTCGGTGCGAGACTCTATCTCCGATATGAGGTTCTCCACTTCGCCGGCGGCGCGGTTGGACTCCTCGGCAAGCTTGCGCACCTCCTCGGCGACAACGGCGAAGCCACGTCCCGCCTCGCCCGCCCGAGCCGCCTCTATCGCAGCGTTAAGAGCCAGAAGGTTCGTCTGGTCGGCTATCTGGGTTATCGTCGCTACAAATCCGGAGATGTCCCTGACGGTCCCGGCGAGATTCTCGACAGCACTCTCGACCTGGGTGCCGGCCGCGGCAGTCCTGTCTATCATGCCCGACATGACCTCGACCGACTCGCCGCCCTTGCGAGCGGCATCGGAGATGAGGATCGCACCCTCTCCCGCCTCGGCGGCGGCCTGTGCTGCAGCCTGGGCAGCGGAAGCGACCTCGTCAACACTGGCACTGGATTCCTCCACCGCCGCCGCGGCGCTCTCGGTGTGAACGCTGACACGCTCGGTGAGGGCGAGGACCTCCTCGATAGAGGCCGTCGACTCCTCGGCGGCCGCGCTCAAGTCCTCGGCCCTGTCCTGAACAAGCCTGGACGCCTCCATTATCTCCGCTATGGACGAGGACACCATAGATATCATGGAGTTGGTCGCACCGGCGAGGATCTTGATCTCCTTCATGCCGCTTCTGAGATCCACCTCAGCGGTGAGGTCGCCCCTCCCGACCGTCTCCATACTCTCCGCTATGCTGCGGATAGGCCTGGCCACGGAGTTGGCCATCCAGAGAGAGACGAGAACTATGAGAACAGCAGAGACAACTACGACTATGAGAAGGGCACGCTGGATATCCTTCACAGGCGTCAAAAACTCCTCTTGGGCCGTGGTCACGTTGATGAGCCATCCGGTCGACGGTACGGGAGAGTAAGAGTTCATCTGGTCCCTGCCGTTGAAGAAGTAGCTTGCCCTCCCTTTGTTCCCGGCAAGGCCGTCCTTCGCCGCTCGCGCGAGCTCCGGGGCTATCCGGTCGCTCTCGATGCTCATGTTCAGTGTTCCTATGACGTCTTTCACCGGGTGGGCGATAAGCAGGCCGCTCTTGTCTGCCATGGCGGAGTAGCCGCTCTCGCCCCACTTGATGGCAGACACCTTTTCGGAGAGATTGTCGAGGTTCTCCGAGGCCACGAGCGCCCCCACTGTCTGCCCGCCGTTCCTGATCGGCGCGGCGTAGACATAGGTCAGGGCGCCGGTAGTCCGGTTCACTATCGGCTCCGACACGACGGATTTGCCCTCCTGGACGGCTTTTACAAAGTAGTCCCTGTCCTTGACGTTGACACCCTTGGCATCCCGTTGCACGAAGGCCGCGTCTCCCTCCAAATCCGCCACGAAAATATCCAGGAAGCCAAAGCGATCGTACAAGGGCGCAAGAGCCGGCTCCTGCTCCTCCCATTTCATGCCCCTGATTGCGTTTCTCTCGGCCTGCATCTCGACTGCCAGGAGCCGCTCCTTAAGATAGGAATCGATCTCTTCCGTCAGAGCCAGGTTCAGCGCGTCGCCCTCCTTCCAGGCGGACGCTATCAACTCTCGCCTGAATATGTTCACGGCGAGCAGGCTCGTCGCGGTGAGTGCGAGCAGCGAAATCAACAGGAAGGACGCTATCAATCTGAATCTCAGCGTGTTCATTACAACAGCTCCTCCATATAACCATTATCATTTGGAATTTTTGAACCCTTTGAATTAAAATTATACAACGCAGAAGAGATATATCGCAAGCATACAATGATTTTTATCGTATTTATCTCAATCATGCGTTGTGTATATTATTATGGTTTCTCGACCGCGCCCGCTCTTGGCAACATTACAAGCAAACATGCGCGAATAGTCGATTGACAGCCCGGGGATTGGGCATTAGGATGGAATGAGTCTGGTGGAGAAGCGCGAAGATCCGCGCTCGGGCATGAAACGGAGGGGACATGATGAGGATTGTGACTTTGTGCTTCTCCTCGAGGGGAGAGGCCACCGCGCTGAGGCTCGCAGGCGAGGGCGACGTTGTGCGTGTCGCACCGGGAAAGCTGAAGACCACCGTGGCTTCTTGGTGGGGTCGCGTCGACGCGCTGGTGTTCGTCTCATCGCTGGGCACGGCCGTCAGGGCCGCCGCGCCGCACCTGTCCGACAAGGGCGGCAACCCGGCTGTGGTCGTGGTCTCGGAGGACGGCGGCATCGTGCTACCGGTGACCGGCTCTCGCCTCGAAGCCGTAGACGAGCTCGCGGACAGGCTGGCCGAGACGCTTGGAGCGTCTCTGGTCCGTACCACCAGCACCGACCGGTCCGACCTCACCGCCCCGGACCTGCTGGCCTCCCGCCTGGGATGGACGTTGCTCGGCAGGGAGCTTCTGCCCGACCTGAACGGGATGCTCATGGAGAGCGGCACCATCTCCTACTGGACGGACTCCGAGGAATACCTTCCCCCTCTTCCGGAGGAGTACTCGGCCGCCGACGAGCCGTTCGCGAACCTGGTGATCTCCCCTCGCCGCTACAAAAAAACACCGGCCAAAGTCCAGCTCGTGCCAAAGTGCGTGGTCGCAGGCGTCGATTGCCGCAGGGGGGTGCCCCTCGGCACAATCCGGTCGGTCCTGTACGAGGCGATGCGGTCCCACTCCTTTCTCCCGGAGGCCCTCAAGGAGATACGTACTGTCGGGGAGAAGAGCGACGAGCCCGGCCTGAAAGAGCTGGCCCTGTCCCTGAAGATTCCTCTGACAGTCGTGCCCCCGGATGAGATGGAGAGGTCGAAGGACTCACTCTCCCAGTCCGCCGCAAAGCGCAATATCGACCTGCAGGGCGCGGCGGAGTCCTGCGCCGCGTCGGCCGGCAGGCTTCTCGGTGAGAGGCTGGCGGTGGAGGGGGTGACGGTCGCCCTCGCGATGTCCACCCCCGACCGCGACGCTCAGCTTCCCTGACCCGGCTCCCTTAGCAGTCTACGCAGCACCTTCCCCGTGGCGGAGAGAGGCAGGGCCTCCATGAACTCTACACTGCGAGGAACCTTGAAGTGGGTGAGGTTCTGCTTGCAGAAGTCGATTATCTGGCGCGAGGTGGCCTGCTCCCCCTCCTTCAGCTGCACGAACGCCTTCGGCACCTGTCCGTTGACCGGGTGGGGCATGCCGACCACCACCGCCTGGCCCACCGAGGGGTGGCTGTTGATTATGGCCTCGACCTCCTGAGGGTAGACGTTGAAGCCGCCGACTATGATGATGTCCGTCACCCTGTCCAGTATCTTGACGTAGCCATCCTCCACGCTGGCGTAGTCGCCCGTGTTGAACCATCCGTCCACGAATCGCTCGGCGGTCATCACCGGATCCCTGAAGTAGCCGGTCGTGACCGAGGGGCCCCTTACCCACAGCACTCCCTCTCCCGTAGGCGTGACGTCTTCGCCCTTGTCGTCCGTAAGCTTCCAATCGTAGCCGCCGAGGAAGGGGCCGACGGTCCCCAGGCGGCGGGCCTCGTAATTCGTGTTCACCGCCACCACGGGGGAGCACTCGGTGAGCCCGTAGCCCTCTACGACCCCTGCGCCCAGGACGGCTTGCGCCTTCCCGTCGAGCTGAACGTTGAGCCTGTCCCCGCCCGTGACGATCATCTTAAGCCTCTCCGGCTTGGGTGCGCCCTTGCTCGCCGCGATTATCATGAAGTGCAGCATCGCGGGCACCGCGACGATGACGTTCGTCCCCGAGGCGTGAATTGCCTTCATCGACTCGACCGGGGGGAGGAACGACGCGAGGATCGTCTGCTTGAGGTTCTTGACCAGCGGCATCAGCCCCGACACGGTGTAACCGAACGAATGGAAGTTCGGCAGCACGTTCAGCAGGGTGTCCTCCTCGGAGAGGAGATCGAGCGATTCATACATCTGAAGCGCGTTGTCCAGCAGGTTTCCGTGGGAAAGCGGCACGGCCTTCGGCAGCCCGGTGGTTCCGGATGTGGCGAAGATCACCGCGAGCGACTCGTCCTCCGCGCTCGTCTCACGCGCCTTGAAGTCCGGAAACGGCTTGGAGAGGCTCTCCGCCGTCACGCTCGGCACTTCCCTCTCCTCGAGAGCATCCTTGAGCTCGTCGAGGCCAGGCGCCAGAACCACCGCGCACGGCTCGATCAGCTCCAGCGTCCCGAGAAGAGAGGGCAGACCCGACTTGGAGTTAAGCGGCGAGATGGAGCCACCGAGGTTCCACGCGGCGAGCGACAGGGCCAGCACCAGCGGGGAGTTCGGCAGAAGGGCGGCGATCCTGTACCCCTTTTTAAAACCCGCTTTTTTCAGTATCTCCGTGTTCGCCGAAACCAGTTCGAGCAGATCGGACGAACTGCACCACTCGCCCTCCCACCAGTAGCACTTCTCGTCCGGGCGATCATGAAGGTTTTGCAGTACTATTGCTTCCAACCTCTGCATTTGTGTTTCCCTCCTATTCCGCCTCCTGAACACCTTCCCTGCGGTGCAGGGCGTTGAAGGCTTTTTCAACGAGGATGGCAGCGTCGGCTAGCAGTGCGTCTCTCTCTTCTACCGAGCCGGCCGCCATAAAATGCCTCGCCTTTCTCTCCACTTCGTCAACTGCCAGCACTAGCAACTCCTCTATCTCGACCCCGCCGGGTGCGGAAGGGTCCTTGGACTCGATGGTCCCCCTCAGGTTCTTCAAGCTTGCTATCAGCTCGGAGGCCTGCTTGGAGAAGGGTGAAAGTCCGAGTTCGTCGACCAGCGAACCGAGCCTGGTGCGCTGCACAAAGAGACGACTCCTCTTGAGCGACGCGTTCATGTCCGCCTCCTTGGCCGTCAGCGACAGGAGAGTCATAATTCCCCCCCCACCGACCAGCACGACGAAGCCGGTCACGTGCGAGGCCAAGTAGACCTCGCTGGAAAGGCGCGGATAGAAAAGCGAGAAGAGCACGTCGCCCAGGACGAACAATGAATAGACCGTCAGGGTTGTCGATAATCCCATCATCAGCGGAACAGGAGCGAAGCTGTCACGCCCCGTGACCACGTGGAAGATCAGGTAGGCGAAGGAGAGCACCAGTGTGAAGAGAATAGCCCAGAACGAGATCCAGAAGTTCCCCGTCCTCGACTCCGGGGCCACGAGAAGAAAGATGACGCCGGAAAGCCCCGCCAGGATAAAGGACAGTGCCAGCAGGATCGTGAAGGACCTGCCGAACGTCCTATCCGATGAAATGTACATAAACATAACTCCCTTCGCAGCATAGAGTATCCGCGTCGTACAAGGCGCGGCCGGAGCGGCGTGCTCTTTCGGTATCCTCACGCCCTCTTTAAGCATTATAATCGTACCGGGGTTAATTGTACCCCAAAAAGGAGATGGCCGCACATCATGGACGAACATGAACTGGGTATGCTAATCAAGCGTCTGAAAGAGGGCGCCCTCGACGAATCCGAGTTCACCGCGCGCATAAGGTCGCTCCCCTTCAAGGACCTCGGGGACGTGAAGATGGACACCCACCGCCGCATTCGAAAGGGCTTTTCCGAGATAGTCTACTGCCCCGGAAAGAGCGACGAGCAGCTGGCCGCTATAGCCAACTCTCTTGCCGACTCGGCCTTCAACGTACTCTTCTCCCGGGCGGACGAACATCAGTACGTGGTAGTCCACGAGGCCATGCCGGACGCGATATACCACGAAAGGGCAAGAATAATAGGAGTTCGAAGGGAAGAGCATAGCAAGCTCGAAGGGCTGACCGTGGTCTCCGCCGGCAGCAGCGACGTCCCCGTGGCGGAGGAGGCGGCCATTACGGCCGAGTACATGGGCTGTTCGGTCGAGCGATTGTACGACGCGGGCGCGGCTGGACTTCACCGGCTGCTGGCGCACGTCGACATCCTGCAGAGGTCGAAGGCGATAGTGGCGGTCGCCGGGATGGAGGGGGCGCTCGCCAGCGTGGTCGGCGGGCTGGTTGCCTGTCCGGTTGTGGCGGTGCCCACCAGTGTGGGCTACGGGGCGAACTTCGGAGGGCTGTCCGCTCTGCTGACGATGTTAAACACGTGTTCGTCCGGAGTGGCGGTTATGAACATAGACAACGGCCTCGGGGCGGGCTACTTCGCGGCGAAGATAGTGCGCCAGTCAAGGTGAGAGGCAGGGAAAACCAGATCCCTCGGCGATAAAACCGCCTCGGGACGACAGGTGCAGTCATCCCGAACGAATGCCTTCCCTCTGTCATCCCGAACGGGCGTCTCTCCCGTTCGTGTCCATCGCTTATCCCGAACGACCAGCGGGAGGAGGGATCTAAGCAGGGGACCGAACGGGCGTCCCTCCCGTTCGTGTCCATCGCTTATGCAAACATCAAAACCAGATCCCTCGGCAAAAAACCGCCTCGGGATGACAAGTGGTGAAGCTGTGAGGACTCTTCACCCCTACCCCTTCGCGTAAAGCTCCACTATCTTCAGTATTACCTCCACGGCCTTCTCCATCGACTGCACCGGGATGAACTCGTGCTTGCCGTGGGCGTTGTGCGCCCCGGTGAAGATGTTGGGCGTCAGCAGCCCCCTGTAGGAGAGCTGCGAGCCGTCCGTGCCGCCGCGCACCGGGATGATCTTCGGCTCCAGTCCGACCTGCCTCATCGCCTCCATAGCCGTCTCGACTATGTGCATCTGCGGCTTGATCTTGTCCAGCATGTTGTAGTACTGGTCGGTCATATCGAGCTCCGCCCTGCCCTCGCCGTGCTTTTCGTTTATCGCCGCCACCGCGGCCTGAAGCGCCTCCTTGCGCTCGGCGAACCTCTCCGCGGAGTGGTCCCTGATTATGTACTCCATCACGGTCGTCTCGACGTTGCCGTTGAAGTTCATCAGGTGATAGAAGCCCTCGTAGCCCTCCGTGCGACCCGGGGTCTCGTCCGGCGGCAGCATGGCGGCCAGCTCCATCCCGAGCAGGATGGAGTTCACCATCTTATCCTTGGACTTGCCCGGGTGGACGCTGCGACCGTGTATGGTTATCCGTGCCTTCGCGGCGTTAAAGGTCTCGTAGCTCATCTCGCCCACCGCGCCGCCGTCTATCGTGTAGGCGAAGTCCGCGCCAAACTTCTCCAGATTCAGCAGCCTGGCACCGTGCCCTATCTCCTCGTCCGGGGTGAAGGCGACCTTGATATCGCCCCTGGGGAGATCGGGATTAGCGACCAGGTGTTCGAGCGCCGCCATTATCTCGGCGATTCCCGCCTTGTCGTCCGCCCCCAGCAGCGTAGTCCCGTCTGTCACCACCAGCGTCTGCCCTTTATAGAGGAGCAGATCCGGGAAGGTCGAGGGGGAGAGCACCACGCTTCCGTCCTCGCTCAGGACTATGTCCGATCCGTCGTAGTCCTCGACCAAACGCGGGTTTACACCCTCGTCCGTCACCTCGAGCGCCGTGTCCAGGTGCGCGAGGAATCCTATCGAGGGAGCGTCCGGCCTGTTGCCCGGCAGAGACGCGGTGACGTAAGCGTTGCCGTCGACCGTTGCGTCCTCCAGCCCTATCGCCTTCAGCTCATCCACCAGCTCCCGGGCGAGGATCATCTGCCCGGGCGTGCTGGGCACCTCGTCGGATTCGCTGTCCGCCTGGGAGGGAATCCGCACGTACTTAAGAAAACGATCCAGAACAGTCGTCATTCAACCAATCTCCTTCCTGCAGCCGGTCGCAAGGGGCGCGAGCGTCCCCGCCGGACGAGCAATATCTACCTGTCCGCGAGCCCGTCACGCCCCGGGCGGGCGACCAACTACGCCTCTCTTCTCGTCAGGTTGCGGGCGAAGTGGCATGCCACGAACCGCCCCGGGTCTATCTCAAGCAGCTCCGGTGTCTTCTGCGTGCAGACTTCCTGCCGGTAGAAGCACCTGCCGGCGAAGCGGCATCCGTCGGGCGGCTCTATCGGGCTGGGGACGTCCCCCTCCAGTATGAGCCTGTCGCGCTTCTGTCCCACCTTCGGGATCGGGATGGCGGACAGGAGGGCCTGGGTGTAAGGGTGCAGAGGCTCCTTGAAGAGGCTCTGGTAGTCGGACATCTCGACGATCTTTCCGAGGTACATGACCGCGATCCTGTCGGAGACGTGCTTCACCACGCTCAGGTTGTGCGATATGAAGACGTATGTGTAGCCGAACTGTTTCTGAAGGCTGTTCAGCAGGTTTAGCACCTGCGCCTGGATGCAGACGTCCAGCGCCGACACCGGCTCGTCAAGCACTATGAACTCGGGCGACAGGGCCAGCGACCTGGCTATGCCGATCCTCTGCCGTCGTCCTCCGTCCAGCTCGTGCGGGTAGGAGTTCACCAGCCGCCTGGCCAACCCGACCGTGTCCATGAGCTCGTGGATCTTCTTGGAGCGCTCGGCCTGGGTGGCGCAGACCTTGTTGACCAGCAGCGGCTCGGAGATCAGCTCCGACACGGACAGGCGAGGGTTCAGGCTGGAGTACGGGTCCTGGAAGACTATCTGCACCCTCTTGCGCATATCCTTCATGCGCCTGGACGGAAACTTCAGTATGTCGTCTCCGTAGAACTTTACCTCTCCGCTGGTGGCCTCCAACAGCCGTATCATCGCTCGGCCCAGGGTCGACTTGCCGCAGCCGGACTCTCCGACCAGCCCCAGTGTCTCTCCCTTCTCTATAGTGAAGGAGACGTCGTCAACCGCGTGGAGCATCCCCCTCTTCGTGTGGAAGTACTTCTTGAGGTTATTGACCTCGACGATGGTGTTCCCCTTGACGGTCATCTCTTCTCCCCTCCGTTACCCGCGACGCTCTTCTTCCAGAATTCGTAGCGCACCGGACATGCCACAAAGTGACCCGGCTCTATCTCCACCATAGGCGGAGCGTCCACCGAGCAGGACTCAATCGCGTAGGGGCAGCGCGGATGGAAGGCACAGCCGGTCGGGAGGTCGGTCGGGTCGGGCATCAGACCCTGTATGACTTTGAGCTCCTCCTCGTCCTCGTCGATATTCGGGATGGAGTTGAAAAGCCCCTCGGTGTACGGGTGCGCCGGGCGGTTGTACAGGGCCTCGGTCGAGGCGTACTCCACCACCCGCCCTGCGTACATGATCGCTACCTTGTCGCACATCTCGGCCACTATGCCGAGGTCGTGAGTGATCATGATCAGCGACGTATTGATCTTGCGGCGCAGCTCGTGCATCAGCTCCAGCACCTGAGCCTGGATCGTCACGTCCAGCGCCGTCGTCGGCTCGTCCGCTATCAGCAGCTTCGGGTTGCACGCCAGGGCTATCGCTATCACCACTCGCTGCTTCATGCCTCCGCTGAACTGGTGCGGATAGTCCTGCGCCCGCTCCTTCTTGATGCCGACAAGCTCCAGCATCTCCACCGCGCGAACCAGAGCCTGCTGATCGCTGACGTCGTTGTGCAGGAGCACCATCTCGGCTATCTGCTTGTCCACCGTCATCACCGGGTTCAGCGAGGTCATCGGGTCCTGGAAGATCATCGCGATCTTGCCGCCGCGAATCTCGCGCATCTGCCGCTCGCTCTTCGTAAGCAGGTCCTCTCCCTCGAATATGATCTTTCCGCCCGCGACCCTGCCGGGAGGGCTCGGGATCAGCCCCATGATGCCCAGGGCCGTGGTGGTCTTGCCTGCGCCCGTCTCTCCTACGAAGCCGAGGTTTTCCCCGTGCCGAAGGGTCAGGTTGAGATGCTCGACGGCGTGCACCGTGCCGCCTTCCGTGTCGTACTGTATGCTCAGGTCCTGGATGTCCAGGATAAGATCTCTGTTTTCCATATCGTCAGCCTCCGCCCGATCACTTCAGCTTCGGGTCCAGCACGTCGCGCAGACCGTCGCCGAGGAAGTTCAGCGCAAGGATCGTCGTCATGATCGCAAGGCCGGGGAAGATCGTCATGTAGGCGTAGTCGCGGATGTACTCGCGCCCGCCGGAAGGATTTTATCAAGAGTAAATTACAAAAGAATCATTTAAATCAATACTTTCACTTTGAATACATGTATTTGAAGTGGAAGGTACTTATTTCAAAAATAGTAAAACCTGTATCTTAAATTACTTAATAGTAACATAAGATACAGGCTGATTTTTTATTCATTGTTATTTATACTAAAGCACCCGATAGCTCTGAAAACAATCACAAATTCAACTTTTCAAAGCCACAGCTTTAAGTTATTTTGTCCAGACAACCCCCATTGCCCAACCCATTTTATGGAATTGGCATCCAGGCAACAACTTTTCATATAAATCGTAATAATTTTGTTCAGATAGGTACTTATCTGAAGCTAAATGCTCAAGCCATGATTTAGATGTGTTGTGATTATAAATTCTAATCGCATTTTTTATTCCAAATTTGAAACAATGCGGTAAAAACTCTTGGATTGCCCCTAATTTATAAACATAGGTAGGCGGTGTCTCGACTTCAGATACATTATCAAGAATAACTATTCTTCCTTCCTCATTCAACAGTTCCTTCATTTGCTGTATTACGCTGGCTATATCATCCAAATGATGAAAGGTTGTTCGGCTTACAATAAAATCAAACTTCTCATTAAAATTAAGTTGTTCTGCATTCATATTCAGATAGACCGTATTTGTTAGTTGACGTTTAGATTTGGCAAGATCGAGCATTTGATTAGAAATATCAATCCCTACCACTTCATCATAATAACTTGCTAATTTCTCCACTAACAAACCCGAGCCACATCCGATATCTAATGCTCTGCCTTTCTTTGGAGACATATTAGACACAAAGAATGAATAATCATTCAAAAGCTCATTCACGAAATCGTAATCTTCTGCAACCTTATCAAACTGTGATTCTATTGTATTCAAAAAGATCCCCCATTCCTACTTTATCGACATTCTTTCATTACTTACCACTTTAGATGTTTTTTCGTTGGGGATAAAACTTCCCTTTAGACAATTTTATCCAAAGACAATACAACAGTGCAACTTTATTAAAGTCACTGTCCTTTATCGCAGCCTTTACTTTTTAGTAAAGACAGTGGCTTCTCTTATCAAGTTTCAAAACATATTATTTTGAAGAAAACGTCCATCTGAAGTGTCAAGTGCAAAATTACATATAAAGGTTTATTCTAAAATGAAAAGATGATACAATCATATTCAGTTACATAAGGAGGTTTCAATTATGTGCACCAGTATCGCAGTAGTAGAAATTACTTTATCTCATTCATAATGAAAAAAATGGAAAGGAGATAAAAGTATGGGTACTTTTTCTATATTTGTTATTAATAAAGTTCGTTATCAACCAAATCAAAATTAATTGGTTATAATGAACGCTTAATGTCAGTTCATTATAACCAGTAAGGAGAAGATTATAATTAACCAGAAAAACCCTAAAGACACGCAAAATTTTATTACTTCTAAAAAGCATGTAAAAGAAATATTGAATCACACGAATATCAGTAAACAAGACAACGTAATAGAAATCGGATCAGGAAAAGGACATTTTACCAAAGAGCTAGTCAAAATGAGTCGATCAGTTACTGCTATAGAAATTGATGGAGGCTTATGTCAAGTGACTAAAGAAGCGGTAAACCCCTCTGAGAATATAAAAGTGATTCAAACGGATATTCTAAAATTTTCCTTCCCAAAACATATAAACTATAAGATATTTGGTAATATTCCTTATAACATCAGTACGGATATTGTCAAAAGAATTACCTTTGAAAGTCAGGCTAAATATAGCTATCTTATCGTTGAGAAGGGATTTGCGAAAAGATTGCAAAATCTGCAACGAGCTTTGGGTTTACTATTAATGGTGGAGATGGATATAAAAATGCTCAAAAAAGTACCACCACTATATTTTCATCCTAAGCCAAGTGTAGACTCTGTATTGATTGTTCTTGAACGACATCAACCATTGATTTCAAAGAAGGACTACAAAAAGTATCGATCTTTTGTTTATAAGTGGGTAAACCGTGAATATCGTGTTCTTTTCACTAAAAACCAATTCCGACAGGCTTTGAAGCATGCAAATGTCACTAATATTAATAAACTATCGAAGGAACAATTTCTTTCTATTTTCAATAGTTACAAATTGTTTCACTAAATTAAAGTAATAAAGCGTTCTCTAATTTCACAAGAGGACGCTTTATTCTTCCCAAAAATTGTTCAATATTTATCAATAAATCAGTAGTTTTAAAAGTAAGCACCTGTTATTGCAATAAAATTAGCCTAATTGAGAGAAGTTTCTATAGAATTTTTCATATACTTAACGAGTGCTTTCACCTTTGAATATAGTCCTTCCCACTTATCATCACACTCTCCCCGATAGCCTTTTCTAGCTATATCCAGTAAAGTTACATGCTCTTTAGGTAAAAGAGGTATAGCCCATTCTGCAGCGACATCTTTCGAGGTAATTTCACCAGTAGTCACTGTTTGCCACATTCGAGCTAGGGTTAAAATTACATTACGCTCATCACCTTTTATCCCCTCAATTAGTTCTGGCAAAGAATCCTTAATTGCTCTTCGAATATCTGTCAAAGGTACGGAGACAAGTATACTTGAAGAATCAGGACCAAATAGAGAAATACTATTCTTTCTTGCTTGTGCTAAAACAATAGCCAAATCAGGATCATAGCTTGGTTCCTGAATTTGTCCATTCTCAAATTCACCCCTGAGCCACTCACCGTATATAAATTCTCTTTTTGGAGGATATTGCCAAGGGACAACTTCACTCCTATTTATAACCGTAACTTCAAGTGGTCTAACAGAATCCGTATTTCCAATCTTTCCTGATATAGTCATTAGTCTTTCTGTTAGTTTTTTTCGAGTTAATTGAGGTAAACTATGATTCACGACGACTAGAACATCTACATCGCTGTTAATGCGTAAACCACCATTTACTGCTGAACCAAATAGATATACTCCAACTATTGAACTTCCAAATAAATCTTTTACGATTTTTAATGTTTGAATCGCTTGATTTGGTATTTTTCCGTTAATCAAATTGCTCATGATTTCACCTCGTTGATTATGTTCATATAAAGTTTATATTGATACTCAATTTACTTACCCTAGATTGGACATATACTTAAATTACTGTTCAATAAAGCTGACCGTTAGCGTTTAAGTACATCCTTTCACAATTTGTCTACAGATTAATAATTATTCTTTATTATACAGATCTCCATATAATTTTTGAATTTGGTTCTGTAATTTTTTATTTTCTTTTTCTAATTCCATTACTCTTCTTTTTAAGGTTTTAATAAGGATTTCCTCCGAACGAGAACTTTTCTTGGGTTTTGAGACTACATTTGCTGTTATTTGACGCTCACGAAGGGATTCGATTCTTTGCCTAATATCGTGTTCCTTATAAAGCCATGATTTAGAAACATTAGCTTCCTTTGCTATTGAATTAAAATTAATAACTTTACCTTCAATCGAAAATTTAGAAATCGCTTTGTCTACTTTTTCCCTTGTCTTTTTTGATTTCTGCTTCGCCAAACGTACAATTTCTGTTGTATTTCTAACTTGTTTATCCATTGATAATTACCCCGTCAAACTTCCAATGATTTGTTCTAAACGCTCTTTAACACGGCTATTAGTCTCTACTTGTCTTTGCCATTGTTTATCCTTAGCTATGGCTAATAACTCTTCTGTACGCTCTAACTGTTCTTCGTGCTGTGGTAAGAATTGCTTACTGGTACAGAAGTGAGTGCAATCTAAGCATGCATTCGCATGTGGACAACCACCTGCTACTACTGGCAATCTACAATAACCATTTGGAAGCACTTGTGCATTTATATTTTTCTTGAACCATTGAAGCTCTACATCATCGACTTCATTATCTTCATCTAGATCAAGCACATCTCCATTATTGGTAACCAGTTTTTCCTGAAATTTAGTAAATTCATTTTTTAGAGTTTCATCAAAGATATGAGCGTATCTGCTTGTCATTTCTGGGCTTTCATGCCCCAAAAATTTCTGCACAATATGCTGGGGCATCCCGTTGTTAATCATTCTTGTTCCTACTGTATGGCGAAAGGCATGGGCATGGAATCTATAAATCTCACCTGATTTATCCACTATATTTTGCTCATAAGCTAATTTATTTAACTCACCTCTAAATGTTTCTTGTTTTAATGGCGATCCATCTTTTCTTGGAAAGAGGTATTCACTATCTGGAAATTCCTCTGAAACTTTATCTTCCCGAACTTTAATAAGTAAAGCTACCTCTTTAGATATTGGAACTATATGCTCCTTTTTCATTTTCCATTGATAATACTTTAAAAAGTAATCTCCATCTTTGTCCTCTAATAGACAGCCTTTTTTCAAGGTGCACAATTCACTTATCCTCATTCCACATTCTTGAACAATCATAGTCATCGTAGCTATATATTCGGGTAATTTATCAAGATGACTGTTCAATTGCTCTAG
>MTBK01127688.1_pt1 | contig 14886 bp, 10 predicted proteins | sample 1535981 | NCBI WGS metagenome assembly MTBK01 (sample SAMN06109225, study PRJNA356200) | anaerobic digester metagenome | isolation source: biogas reactors fed with pig manure or primary and secondary sludge | place: Spain | collected 2016-06-30 | reverse complement strand
TTCTACTTCAGCAAGAATATGCGAGCTGAGAATTACAGTTTTTTCACGCCCGATACGTTTTATAAGTTCACGTATTTCAACAATCTGATTCGGGTCAAGTCCGGAGGTTGGCTCATCGAGGATAAGTACGGAAGGATCGTGGATCAAGGCTTGTGCAAGCCCTACACGTTGCTTGTAACCTTTTGACAACTCACCGATTTTTTTATGTTTCTCAGCCCCCAGACCACATACTTCAATCATTTCATAAATCTTATCCTGGATTTTATTTTTCGGAATACCATGAATCCGGGCAACGAATTTTAGGTAATCAATCACAGGCATCTCAGGATATAAAGGATTGGTTTCAGGCAGGTAACCTGTTAATTTCCTAACTTCATCAGGATCGTTTGTAATTGAATAAGGTCCAACTTTTATATCTCCATTGGTAGGCGACAGAAAAGTAGTAATAGCTTTCATGGTGGTTGTTTTACCTGCACCATTAGGTCCAAGAAAACCAAGAACCTCACCGGTTTTAACAGTGAACGAAATGTTGTCAACAGCCTTTTGTGCTCCGTACTTGCGGGTAAAATTATCAACTACTATATCCATATTCCATATGTTAATTTGTGTGCAAAATAAATAAATCGCTCGTTAATAATCAATTAGATTAACATTTTTTAACAGCATTGCAGTGATTGATGTTTAATTTTTATCTTTCATCCTCTTTCTTGTATGTGGTTGAAGATAAATAAGATATAGCCTGGAATAAGCTTTATATATTAAGGGATAGTGCATGTGTTATGTGCTCTTATTATAATCTTTTTAAAATAAGCTTAAAAATGTGCTCAATAGGGTTTTTTAAATTTCTGAACTCTTTCTGTCTTTTGGATCAGTTTTAAAAACTCCACTTTGTTTTTCTTAACAGAATATATCATCAAAATTCAGGATTCTGCTGTTTGTTTGTCTTTAAAAACTTTCTGTTAGGGATTTATACCGATTGGAAAAATATAATAGACCAATTTTACCGGATGGCAAAATATAACAGACCAATTATCGCTCCGCTCAATTGTTCTTAATGTTTTAACCACCGGCATTAACGATTGTAATTTACAAAACAGCTTGGACTATTTTGTAAATATAATTCGTATAATCGCTCTGCTCGATTGTTCTATATATTTAAACCATCGGTATTACGTTTGTAAATACAAATCGTATTATTTGATAGTGATGATAAAAAACAATCTTATTAGTAAAACAATATCAGGAAGTCAGGCATTATCAGATGAATAACTATCTTTGCATTGAGAAATAAAGCTTTTCTTAATGATTTGGAAAAATCCTTAATCATTTGTTATAGATCAAAATATTAAAATATTATGATTGAAACTTTTTCTGATTTAATTATTTCCTGGCTGACAAGCATGTCAATCTCTGAAGTTGCTGCACTGAAGCTGAGTAATCTTATAATTTTTGGTTCGGTATTATTGCTTGGTGTTATTATATATTTGATACTGAAATATATAGTTCTGAAAATAATTAAAGCATTTGCAAAGAAGACTGCGAGCCAATGGGACGATATTTTAGTAGAGAATAGATTTTTTCAAAGAATTATACTTCTAATCCCTGCCATGATTATCTATAAGATTGGACCTGATCTCGTTCAGGATATTTCTGGTTTAAGCAGGCTGGTTCAGGTTTTATTACAGGTTTATATAGTATTTATTCTTACCTCTATCATTAATGCATTTTTAAATTCTACTCATGATATCTATCAGCAATATGATATTTCAAAGGTGAAACCCATAAAGGGTTATATTCAGGTAGTTAAGATCATAATATATATTATAGTAGGGGTGCTGATACTTTCAATTCTGATAGGTACTTCTCCATGGCCTATTTTAACAGGAATGGGAGCTATTTCAGCAATCTTGCTACTGATATTCAAGGATTCAATACTGGGATTGGTTGGTAGTGTCCAATTGTCAGCACTTGATATGGTTAGGCCCGGTGATTGGATTGAAATGCCAAAATACGATGCAGATGGTTCAGTAATTGATATGAACCTTACAACCGTTAAAGTAAGAAACTGGGATATGAGTATAACCACCATTCCTACCTATGCACTTATAAGTGAATCGTTCAGGAACTGGAGAGGGATGACAGAATCAGGGGGAAGACGTATTAAACGTTCAATCCTGATAAATATGAATAGTGTTAAATTTTGCACTCCTGAAATGCTTGAGCGTTTCAGGAAAATCCATCTGATTAAGGATTATATTGACAATAAAGAAGAAGAGCTTCTGGAATATAATACTGTAAATAATATTGATAGCACGGTCATAGTTAACGGACGCCGGCAAACCAATATTGGAGTATTTAGAGCTTATCTGAAAGAGTATTTAATGAATCATCCATTGTTGAACAAGGATATGACATTGATGGTAAGGCAATTACATCCTAATGAAAAAGGTGTGCCTATGGAAATTTATGTCTTTAGTGCTGACAGAGCCTGGGTTAATTATGAACAGCTACAGTCTGATATTTTTGATCATATTCTTGCCTCTGTACCGCAGTTTGATCTTGAAATCTTCCAGGTACCTGCAGGAACGGATTTTAGGAAACTTAGCCTTGACACAAAATGATTTAGCATTAAGCTGTTTTAATAAAATAAATGCTTTTGTGAGTAGTGAAATTTAGGAAGTGCTTTGCTGATTTAATATTATTTTTAATTTTGCAGCCGAAAATTAAGTTTTAACGGTTTAAGCCCGAATAAAACAAGTTCATTAAATTTCATGGCGAGGTAGCTCAGGTGGTTAGAGCGTCGGATTCATAACCCGAAGGTCACGAGTTCAACTCTCGTCCTCGCTACATATTAACCCTGTAAGTTGTTAATTTACGGGGTTTTTGTTTTTATGACCCTGAATTTTGCAACAATCCTGAAAGTGGATTGTTAACTTTAATATTTGGGTATTCCATGATTTATTAAAAAACACCTTACTGAAAATGAAAGTCAACTCTTTGATACTGTGGATTCTTACAATAGTACTGACACTTGGCACATATGCTTATCAGCGGAGAACCGGTCCCACAAAACCGGTAAGAGGCAAAATAGAAATAGCAGGTGAACAAATAAAATATAAATTGATTAGAACTCATGTAACCGGCTCCGATGCTGCCATACGTATTCAGGTTTCAAACCCCGGTATCAATGGCATTGTAAAATATCGCCGTTATAAAAGTTATGATTCATGGACTGAAACACAAATGATAAGAGAAGGTGGGGAGTTGGTGGCTTATCTGCCAAATCAACCACCAGCGGGTAAAATTATGTATGATGTTGTGTTGCAATACATTGATCAGAACATACAGCTTAATGATGAAAATGTAATTATACGTTTCAAAGGTGCTGTACCTGACGGTATACTTGTTCCACATATACTTTTCATGATTTTTGCAATAATATTTTCAATACGTACAGGTCTTGAAGCCTTGTTTAAACTACCAAAAACTTACATTCTGGCGTGGTTCACAGTTGTTTTCCTTACACTTGGTGGTGCAGTATTTGGACCAATAGTGCAGAAATATGCTTTTGGCGCTTATTGGACAGGCTGGCCTCTTGGCACCGATCTTACAGATAATAAAACAGCATTAGCTCTGATAATATGGATTATAGCACTTATAAGACTACATAAAAACCGACAGGAAAGAACCTGGGTGTTAATTGCAACTGTGGTATTGCTATTAGTTTATCTCATACCTCACAGTATGCTTGGTTCTGAAATTGATCATACTACCGGAGTTTCAGTTGAGTAAAGGATCGGGAGGGTAATTTGCCCATATAGCAAAGTCTTTTCCAAGTGTCTTTACTATATTACGCCATAAATTTTCAGGATTTTGAGTAATTAGCTGCTCAGTAGTAGCAGTAGCAACAACCCACGAATTTTCATCAAGTTCGCGGTCAAGTTGTTTGCTTACCCAACCGGCATAACCAATAAAAAACCTTATGTTTTCAGGATTTAACTGTCCAAGAGTCATCATTTCTTTAACCTGCTCAATATCACCACCCCAATAAATTCCTTTGGTGAGTTTCAGGCTGTTTTCAATTGCATCACCCAAAGTATGAATAAAATATAAATTACTGGTTTGAACCGGACCTCCGAGATACAAAGGAGCATTGAATTTTGGAAATCCCTTTATGACATCATTAAAACGAACATCCACCCGTTTATTGACTATAATTCCAAACGAACCTTCTTCATTATGTTCAGCTAATAAAACTATTGAACGCCTGAAATAGAAATCCTGCAGGAAGGGCTCTGAAATCAGGATCCTGCCCGGTGCAGGAGGCATTAAACCGTATCTTTTATTTTCGCGTTTTACTGACATTTTATTTAATACTTCAGTATTTAAAACTACATGCGATTGCAATTATTACTTTTGTAGTGATTTTGAAAGCGTAAAGATAGTCAAAGTTTTTATTTACACCATGCCCGACTCTAACAAAAAGTATCTGAACCTTGGAAACGAATATCCGTTCATGGTTTTTGAGAAATATCATATCTATAAGAATATTAACTCATTAAAGGTGCAATTTGTTTTTAATCTGGCTGATAAAATTAAATTTTCACCTGAGTTTTATATTGAAGATATCAGTAACATAAATGACTTACCCGATTCATTATTGAATAATCTGGTTTTTCATATTGGCATGGTTGAATTGATAAGTTACTGGAAAGCTGCCTGTCCTCCTGTGCTTATTGTAAAACCTTTTGTCTTGAATGATTATGCAGTTGCATGGTGGAAGAAATTGTTTTTTTATGGCTTAGGCGAGTTTTTTTATACCAATAAAATTGAACCGGATTTTAACCATTTTCTTGAGATCAGAAATAAAAACGATCAGACTTTTGAAAAACAACAGGTCAATCTTGATAATTCGGTTTTGATACCGGTTGGGGGAGGTAAGGATTCTGCCGTTACACTGAGTGTCCTTTCAAATCTGGAAATGCCACTTATCCCTTTTTATCTGAACCCGGTTCAGGCAGCTATTAATGTAGTACAAAAGGCTGGAATAGAAAAAAATGCATTGTTTGTAAAAAGGACTATTGATCCCGAACTCCTGAAAATGAATGAAGCAGGTTTTTTAAACGGTCATACTCCGTTTTCAGCACTGCTTGCATTTTATTCCTTGCTTTCTGCTACATTGAGGAAAACCAGATACATTGCCCTTAGCAATGAATCCAGCGCCAATGAGCCTACTATACCGGGAACCGGGATAAATCATCAATATTCAAAAAGCTATGGTTTTGAAAAGGATTTTAGAGAGTATTGCAGAAAAAATATCAGTGACGACTTTAATTATTTCAGTTTCTTACGCCCTTTAAATGAGTTGCAGATCGCCGGACTTTTTTCAGGTCTTTCTCAATATCACAGTGTTTTCAGAAGTTGTAATGCTGGTAGCAAACAGGGGATATGGTGCGGTAAATGTTCTAAATGCCTTTTTACTTTTATAATTCTTTCAGCTTTTCTTGATCCTGAAGAACTTATTAAGATATTTGGCAGTAATCTGTTAAACGACAATGAGTTGTTGTTTTATTTTGATCAGTTGTGCGGCATCGAAGATGGAAAACCCTTTGAATGTGTTGGCACTTTGGATGAAGTAAACACAGCTTTACATATGGCTGCAAATAAATATGAAGAAAATAATATCCCTGTATTACTTCGGCATTACATGAACAGTAATAAATACTCAAAAGAAAAATACCAAAACGCTGAGAAGCTTTTATCTCAATTTAATGAACAGCATTTTCTTGAGGAACCATTTTTAAGCTTGTTGAAAAAGATTTTGTATGGAACAGGTTTTTAACAGTAAGATTGCTGGAAAAAGAGTGTTGATCCTTGGTCTTGGTGTTGAAGGCAAGTCAACATACAGATTTTTGCGGAAAATGTTTCCGGATCAGCAGATTACTCTTTCTGATCAGCGCACTGAGCTTCTAAATGTTGATGAATTCCGGCATGTAAATACCATCATGAATTTTGGAGAGAATTATCTTCATGACCTTGGATCTTTTGATGTAATTATTAAAAGCCCCGGAATTTCTGAAAACCTGCTTCCTGCATCATTGCCTGATGAGAAACTTACTTCCCAAACTGAGCTTTTCCTTGAGGTATATCGCAACCAGACCATTGGAATAACCGGGACAAAAGGAAAAAGTACAACTGCCAGTTTAATACATCATCTTTTAAGCTCGGCTAAATATAAATCCTTACTTGTTGGAAATATTGGTCTGCCACCTTTCGATGTAATAGACCAGATACAGCCTGAAACTCTTATTGTTTTTGAGTTGTCAGCCCATCAGCTTGAAAAGGTAAGAGTTTCTCCACATATTGGTGTATTGCTAAATATTTATCAGGAACATCTTGATCATTTCAATGATTTTCAGTCGTATCAGCTTGCTAAACTCAATATTGCGAAATGGCAGACCAGCAAAGATTTTTTGATTTACCCGGGTAAGGAAAATTCAGTTATAGATTTAATAAATCATTCTACTCTGGTTTCAAACAAGAGAACTTATGGTTTTGGAACAGAACCGTGTTTAAATACTTGTTTTAAGGATGATCAGATTTTTTTAAATGCCTCAGGTGCTTTAAAAATGATTTGCGATCTTACCGGAATTGAATTTCTGCCCGGAAGACACAACCAATTAAATCTGATGGCTGCATTTTCGACGCTTATTGGAGCCGGAGTAACTGATTTTAACTTTTATAATTCATTGTCAGACTTCCGTGGCTTAAAACATAGAATGGAATTCATAGGCAGTTATAACAGCAAACGATTCTATAATGATTCAATTGCAACTATTCCCGAAGCAGTTATTTATGCCCTCGATACCATTAAAGACATTGATTGTTTGCTTCTTGGAGGTTACGATCGTGGAATAGATTATTCGCAATTAGTTGATTATCTTGCCAATTCTGAAATACCTAATTTTTTCTTTACAGGTGATGCCGGTAAACGGATGTTGAATATGCTAAAGCCACGTCTGACACAAAGGCATCATTGTAAATGGTTTAAAAGTTTTGATGAAATGGTAAAGGAGGCAATTAAAAGTACTTCTGAAAACCGTACTTGCCTTTTATCTCCGGCAGCAGCAAGCTATGACGAGTTCATGAACTTTGAACACCGTGGAAACCGTTTCAGGGAATTGGTTAATAACTGGTTTCAATCCCTGAAAGATCAGAACATAACAAAACTTACCGGTAATTCATAATGCTACGCTCAATTGTTGCAAATGAAGATCGTAGTATGTTTGCCTGTATATTATTTGAATGTAATTTGTTTTCAACCGGCTAAATTAAAAATTATTCAGCCTCCTTAGTATCTTCCTTTTCCTTTTCTTTGGCCTTCTCAGCAGCTTTCTTGCTTACTGTCTTTTTCTTCTTTTCCTCAGCAGGAGCTTTTTCTTCATCAGCCTTTGCCTCAGTTTTAGTTTTCTTTGCAGTTGTTTTCTTTTTCTTTTCTTCAGTAGCTTTTACTTCTTCAACAACCTCCTTAGCAGCTTCAGCTTCGCTCGTTTTTGTTTCTGCAGCTTCACTTTTTTCGGTAATTTCAACTACCGGTTCTTCCTTAATTTCCGGAGCTGCAATTTTTTCTTCTACTATTTCAGCAGCTTCTTTTTTAGGTGATGCTACTGCTGAGAAGCTTGCTGTTTTTCTTTTTCTTTTCTTTTTACGCCTTACCCCATAGGTTCCGGCAACAATTTTGCCTCTTCGGGTTTTTTTATCTCCTTTGCCCATAGATTTAAAGATTTTAATAATTTATGCGGTAAAATTAAGAAATTTTTTAATAATGAGTATTTTTTGTGAAGTAATAAGAATTGTATTTTCTAAATAGTCCAAGCTGTTTTGTAAATCTAAAATCGTCAATGCCGATGGTTTAAATATATAGAACAATCGGGCAGAGCTAAGAATTGTCTGTTATATTTTTCCAATCGGTATAATTCCAAGCTACCTGAATATTAGTCAGATAGAATATTTGTGCAGGAAAGGACAAATGAAAATTTGTCTATTATATTTGAGGTGGTCAAAAACCTGTCTGATAAAACCATAATCCAACATGTCCATCGTGGTATAAATCCGAAATTATAAATTTCTCATCCTTCACTTTATCGTTTTATTGCTCTCTCTTCCCCTCACTTCACCACCACCTTTGTCGCCCTCCAGAGCTTTTCATCCCATAGCCTTACCATGTACAATCCTGACGGCAAACAGGCAGTTTCTATCTTATGAAATTGGCCTACAGGTTGTGCCCGGTAAATCAACCTGCCTGTGGGGCTGAACATCTCAATTTGCGCCTGTGCCAGTAGTATGTTTTCGGGCATTTGTAGCCAGAGTTCCGTGGAGGCGGGGTTGGGGTAAACATTAATAATTAAATGTTCCGGTTTGAGTGTGCTTACAGACATAGTTGTATCCTGAATCTCCACAATCCAATTATAGCCTGAATCATGATTAAAAGGACCATCGCAAACCAACATACCGCCGGGCCATTTGGCTAATCCCAACAGCAAATAATGCATATCGGAAAAGACATGAAAATCATATAATGCATTGTTTCCGGGACTGTCAACATATTGTGTCCATTCAATTTCCCCTTCAGGCGATAGTTTTACAAGCCACATAGTTAATGCACCCTGAACACAGGGAGGGCAATAGAAAATCCCATTGTTTGATTCGCTGCCACCGCCAACCAGATAACCTCCATCACTAAGCTGAACGATGTTGGTTGGGATTTCTCTTTTATTACCACCCAAGCAGCGCTGCCATTCCAGGTTCCCACGTGAATCGAGTTTTACTACCCACATATCTTGTGTATTAACATTACCCGGCTCGCCGCTAAAGCCACTTACATCACCATCGTTTGAAGAGGTGCCAGCAAGCAAAATATAGCCTCCATCGGATGTTTGTTTTATCTCATACAAAGCTTCAGTATAAGTACCACCATAGCAGTTTTGCCATTCAATTTCACCGTGTAGATCGAGTTTAAGCACCCAGATGTCAAAATGTGCCCCCGGGAATGCTATTGTACATGAAACATCACCATCAGATGATGATGTGATACCGCCGGCAAGGTAGCCTCCATCTTTTGTCAGGACTATGCTTTGACCCCAGTCAATATAGCTGCCTCCATAGCATCTTTCCCATTCAATTTCTCCAAGGCTATTAATCTTTACTACCCACATATCAGTTGTTCCGTTATTATAGCTAATATCACCATTGGTTGAATTTGTCCAGCCGATAAATATATATCCGCCATCAGGTGTTTCACGAATACGGTAAGCCACTTCAAAATTGCTGCCTCCATAACACCTTTCCCATTCTAACTGGCCAATGCTGTCGGTTTTGATGATCCATATACTACAAGCACCGGGATTATAGCTTACATCTCCATCATTTGAAAATGTTTGTGCAAATAACAGAAAGCCATTGTCAGAAGTTTTTAGCATATCTTTTGCATCATCATCACTATTTCCGCCATAGCAGCGGTTCCAAACGAAATCACCATTGGCATCAATTTGGTAAAGCCATAGATTGCTATTTGCCGGGCAACCGGAAGGGGCATGATTGTTACCAGGCAGTATAGTTGCAAAAACGGTAAATCCTTCTCCGTTAGGAATAATTTTCGCTCCTCTCGGGCCGGGTGCTCCACCATAACATCTTTGAGAAATTATATTAAAATTCTGAGCCTGTATTGTATTAACCGAAAAGGACAATGCAATCAAAATTATCATCAGTGTTCTCATAAGCGTAAATTATTAAAAAGCACCCCGGGAAACAAGCCCGGAGTGCTTTGTTTCAGAATGACTTAATGTAGAATAATCAATTTGCCTGATTTAGCGCTTTTTTCACTTTTTAGGGTGTAATAATATACACCGGAAGTTATGTTCCTTATATCCCATACATAGCGCCCTTCGGTTTCATTAAGTTGCATGCTATGTATTAATCTGCCCTGTGCATCATTGATTTCAAGAATGGCTTGTGGGTTTTCGCTGCTAAGCTTGTAACTAAAGTTTACCCATACTTTGGCAGGGTTGGGTTTAGCTGAAATTTCAGGTTCATACACCTTGTGAATCAATGTCGGATTAGCTACCGGTTTACGTTTCAGGTTATCGGCAGGTGGACTTGGGCAGTTGCAGAACGTTGCATTATAAACAAAAGACAGAATGTTTTTCGCATACATTCCTGATATACCATTGCTTTCTTCAGCCAGATTTTCAAGGAGTTCTTTTTCTGTTTCGCTGAGCTGGAAAATATTTCTGCCATCATTAATAAGATTTACCTGCATTTGCTTAAAAGCCATGTAGCGGTTGTATTCTTCGAGGGCTTCACCGCTTATGTTATATAATTGAGGCAAAATATTGGCCATGGCTAGTGCATCTGTAATATTACCTTCCTGCATGTATGATTCCACAATCTGATAGTCCATAGGAAGACTCTGAATTGCACCCAAAAGGCTCCGAACTTCACTTAAAGTAGCGGTATTATCGTTAATCATGTCGCGCAGCAAAGTATTGATGGCATCCGCTTTTGAAGTCTCATAGCTTGTTATCAGGCTCTGAAGCACTGTTTTGTAAGTAACGTTTGCTGCCAACCCGCGTAATATTTCAATCATGTACTGAGGCAGAGGGTCGGCTTTTGTTTCAAGGTATTCAATCAATTCCTCTTTTCTAAGCTCGTCGGGGTTGGCTGCCAGTACTTCAAAGATGACCTGATCGGGCAATACATCGGTTTTGTTGGAAGCTGATATCAGCACTTCCTTTGATAAATGAGGTGATTTGCTTAATAATTCGGCTCTGAGTTCCCACATGTTTTGTGGCCCCGACAATTCAATTTCTGTTTGTAATGCTTCAGTGCTGCCGCCGTCAACAAAAGAAGCATACAAAGCTTTGACACTTTTGAGTGAAGTTTCGCTATCTTCAAATAACTGCTCATAATAACTTTTTTCAGTTTCTGTAAGCATTCTTTTTTCAATATAGCCTGTTTCGCTTCCATAATTTGATAGGCAGGAATTTTGAGCAGAAGTACCGGCTGGATAAACACCTATAATGTTTTCAGGTTGCTGAATTGCCTCATTATTATAGTACCAGTAAACAACAGGCCAGTCTGCAAGGTTTGTGAAATCGCTACCCGGAGGACTGCTATGCTTGCTAAAGGTATTTCCGGCAGGTTTGGAGGGTAAACCCTGGTAAACAGCTATACCAAAGGGGCTTGGCTCAACATAAAAATCATAATTGTTATTGCTGTTTGTGTTGCAGAAATAACTCAGGCCATAATATGGGTTATTATTGTCCATATTTTTCCCATCTGCCAGGTTTGCACGGCCTAATTGGGTGAATTGATTTCTGTAGATAATATTATTGTCAGTATCAAAATCCTTGTCTCCAAATACTCTTATACCAATATAATCGGTACCAGGCACTCCGTAGCCACCTTCAAACTCGTTTTCCTCTATTGCCCAGCTTTTGCAGTTAAGCAACTCAATACCAATACCATATAAAAAGCTACATTCTTCTTCTCCCTGCAGGTTGGTACCTACATTAAATTTGCTGTGAATAATAGTTGCATTGTTAACCGCGCTTAGTTTTATTCCGCAACTATTGCCATTAAACTCAGCATTTTTAATATAGATAGTTTTTATATTAGCACCGGTGCCAGATGATTCAATACCATACTTAAATCCCTGGAAAGTATTTGGCACTATATTATTTTCAGGACATGGCGTTACAAGGGAACTGCATGAAGGTAATATATCAAAATAGGCATTTGAGGTTAAAATTCCCACACCTGTATTTGGTTCATTGCTCATATTGTTTATGAAATCGCATGCTTGAATGTTTATTCCGTCAACTTCCCACATTGAAATATGAGCAAAAAACGGAGCAGGTGCCAAATATTCATCATTGACTTCGAATCTGCAATTTTTAAAATAACTGATATTTCTCAACGGCGTTTCCGATATTGGATGTGTATTCTGGTACGACATAAATTCCACTGAACGTCTGTTATTAATAAAAATAGCATCATCAGCCTGAACTATACCTCCAGTTGAAGAATAATCATTTTTCTTCCATAGTGTTATTGCATTTTCGGCATTTTCAATTACTGCACCGTTTTTCAAAATAACTTTACCCTGAGCATTTGGTTGTCCTGGTAAAGGAATTTGAGATTTGTTTTTTTCTCCCCATACTTCGATGCCTTGCCAAGCATAATTATCCAAACTTGTTAAGTGACCACCATCAATGATCAATTCTGAACCCTGTGCAACAATTATTGTACTTCTTTTTGATAGCAATACATTGGAAGTAATGGTAAGCTTTGCATCATTTATTATTTTAATACCGCAAACGATAATCTTGTCTTCTGTCCATATTTCGTCAGTATCAATTACTATCGGTTCGCAATTGTGTGCCATCTCAACAGCTTTAAATGCATTTATCCTTCCAGCACCCAGCATGCCTTGATAATTATATTCATCATTTATCGGATCTGCAGTTGACTTAATAAAATATTGTATTTCTGCTGGAGTAAAATCAGGATTAATAGATTTTATCAAAGCACAAACCCCTGCCACAATAGGTGAAGAAAATGAAGTACCTCTAAAACCTCCCCAATATGGCCAATTATTATTTCCACATTGTGTTACCACAGCGCCCATTAATTCATACCCGGGTGCACATATCAACCTCAGCAAAATGACTATGTGTTACTTCAATACCATTATTAAAGAATTGATGATTGTCATCTTTACTGGTGCTTGAGACTATAATTATCCTGTCATCATAACTTGGATGGAAAGGATAAAATGCCTGGTAATTGTTGTGTGAGCCACAGTGATGACCATCTAATCCATTTCCCGCAGGCATTACAAGCACTGTTCCGTTATCCAGAATTTCTTTGACTATTAACTCTTCCCCTGATGATGGCGAAGGAGAACACTCTAAAGAACCACCCGCACATGAAACTATAACACTTGCACCCATTACGTTAGATGCGTGCAATGCTTTAGCCAGTACAGTTTGTCTAGTGCCGGTTATATAACCAATCATTTTAGTTTTAAAACCAACAGCAGCCAACTGACCCATAGCATTTCCGCCTAACTCTGTAGTTTCTGCCGAAACAAAACTTGCAACCGCCGATCCATGATTAGTCCATCTATCGTGAACTGGTATACAAGAGTATGGAGTTCCGGTATATGGATCATAATGAGGTGTTATTTCAGAAGACAAATCCGGATGAGTAATATCGAACATGGTTTCAATGATTGCTGTTTTTATGTTTGGGTCTCCTAAAGTAATATCCCATGCCAGATCTGCCTGAATCTTTTTAAGATGCCACAACCATTGGTTTGGGTCATTTAAAGTTAAATTCCACATATGATCGGCCGGATTATAGACATATAATGTTGTATCAGGTAATGAAAACCTGGATAGATTATCAAAAACTTCAGGATAATTTGACGTTAAGGAATAATACAAATCATCAATACTACCCTGGCTATTTAATCTGATTTCATGTATTTTAAGTAATTCAGGATTCTTTGCAAAGGGCAAAGCCTGTTCATAATAAACTACATGATTCGTTTCAAGAAAAATGTTAAATTCGTTTTTGTTTGTAAATAAGTTGCAATCTGCAGCATGAAATGTGTTATCATTAACCCAAATCCAGGCAATAGTATCATAGTATACTTGCCCAAGAGTTAATAAAGGCATCCACATGACGAGTGTCACTATGATGCATAATTTATCCACATGATATTTGTTCGAAATGTTTTTCATAATTATGAGTTTTAATTGATTATTACAAGTTTATCAATAAACACTGAATGTCCATTTAAAATATTCACATAATATAATCCTTTATTTAAATTTCTTAATTCAAGTGCATGGCTGTATCCGGATAGTTTAGTGTGCCTGATTAATCTGCCATATGAATCAAAAATTTTAAGTTCTGATGAACTTTGCAACGCAGGATTAATTCGAATATAAAGCATATCTCTTACGGGATTGGGATAAAGAGTAAAATCAGGTGTTGTTTCAAGAGCAGCCGTACCTGTTGGATCAAGATCGCAACCGATAAAATGAGTCGTATTATTATTTACATAAACCAGCTCATAATTGTGATATTTACAGGTTGCATAATATGGGTAATAACCATCATAACGATAAATTACACTTATGCTAGGACCTACACCTTCAATAAACATGATTTTTTCATCCCAAGTATAGTAGTCAAACCTGATAATTTTTTTGTCATCATGGTAGTAAACGCTATCAACAACAATCAACTGCTGAGGATTTAACTGAAAAGTATCTCCTACTTTCAGAGTCATATCCATAATTAGTATTTCACCCGGGTACCAGGGATCTAAATAATATATTCTACCGGTATTTATGTCTTCTCGTATTTTTCCCATGTATTCTTCCGGTTCCGGAGAATACCAAATATTTGAATACAGGCTGGCATATAATGAATCCGGATGTTTTTGACAATGAAGCTTAAACATGTATTTTCCGAAAAGCTCCCATCTTGCTACATCCCAGGAGACCGAATCATTGGTTATCACCGGTTTGTAGGTTTGTCCGTTGAGGATAATACTGATCTGGGTTAAAATTATCAGTAAAAGACTTGCGGCTGTTTTCATTGGTTTTGTTTTTAGATTTGAATTATTCTGTTTTTTTACCTAAGCAAATTATTGATTTAGGGTATTGCGCTGCAAACAATTAGCACAGTAAGCAATGAATTAATAAATTCACGGTGGCACATCCTTAACCGGCAATCTTATCTGCAGTGCAATTAACTGCCTGTCAGGCTGACAAAATAGCTGTTTTTGCCTGAGATTGCGGTAAGGATGTA
>MTBK01205189.1_pt1 | contig 14909 bp, 15 predicted proteins | sample 1535981 | NCBI WGS metagenome assembly MTBK01 (sample SAMN06109225, study PRJNA356200) | anaerobic digester metagenome | isolation source: biogas reactors fed with pig manure or primary and secondary sludge | place: Spain | collected 2016-06-30 | reverse complement strand
TCCCGGTGCGGGGTCCCAGTGGCCGCCAGTACTACCTCGACCTGGGTTGGGAAGACCTCAAGATCGCCGTCGAGTACGACGGGGACCACCACCGCAGCGACAAGCGGACGTTCGGCTACGACATCGTGCGACTCGAGGAAATCGCGAGCCTCGGGTGGATCGTCATCCGGGTCGTGGCCGGTACGCCGCGGGATGAGGTGGTTCGCCGGGTGCGGGCCGCATGGGCCGCCCGCACCCCATCGACTCTGCGCTGAGAGTGCGATTGTGCCCGAAAGCGCGATCTGGGCGCAGTGTCGATGCGCTAGGACAGCCGCTCGACCACCATCGCCATGCCCTGCCCGCCGCCGACGCACATCGTCTCCACCCCGAAGGTCTTGTCGTGGGTGGCAAGGTTGTTCAGCAGCGTGGCGGTGATCCGCGCGCCGGTCATCCCGAACGGGTGGCCCAGGGCGATCGCGCCACCGGAGACGTTGAGCTTGTCCTCGTCGATCCCCAGCGCCCGGGCCGAGCCCAGCACCTGGACGGCGAAGGCCTCGTTGATCTCGAACAGGTCGATGTCGGCGATCGACATCCCGGCGTTGGTGAGGGCCTTCTTGACCGCCTCGATCGGTCCCAGCCCCATGATCTCCGGGGAGAGTCCGGACACCCCGGTGGAGACGATCCGCGCCAGCGGGGTGAGTCCGAGCTCCTTCGCCCTGGTGTCGGACATCACCACCACCGCGGCGGCGCCGTCGTTGAGCGGACAGGCGTTCCCCGCGGTCACCGTGCCGTCCGGGCGGAACACCGGCTTGAGCTGCGAAATCTTCTCGTAGGTGGTGCCGGCGCGGGGGCCGTCGTCGGTCGAGACGACGGTGCCGTCGGGCAGGGTGACCGGCGTGATCTCCCGGCTGAAGAAACCGTTGTTGATGGCCGCTTCGGCGCGGTTCTGGCTGCGAACCCCCCAGTGGTCCTGGTCCTCCCGGCTGATCCCGGTCAGCAGCGCGACGTTCTCGGCGGTCTGGCCCATCGCGATGTAGACATCCGGCAGCTCGCCGTCCTCGCGCGGGTCATGCCATGCAGCCGCTCCGGCGGCCGCCGCATCGACCCGCTCCCGAGCCTGGTTGAACAGCGGGTTGCGGCTCTCCGGCCAGGAATCCGCGCTGCCCTTCGGGAAGCGGGACACCGTCTCGACACCGGCGGAGATGAACGCGTGCCCCTCGCCGGCCTTGATCGCGTGAAACGCCATCCGAGTGGTCTGCAGCGAGGATGAGCAATACCGGTTGACGGTCACCCCCGGCAGGTGATCAAAGCCCAACTCGACGGCGACCACGCGGCCGATGTTGAACCCCGCCTCGCCGGCCGGCTGGCCGCAGCCCAGGTGCAGGTCATCGATGTCGCGGGGGTCGAGGGCAGGAATCTTGTCCAGTGCGGCCCGCACCATCTGCACGGTCAGGTCATCGGGGCGCATCTCGACCAGCGAGCCCTTCATGGCGCGGCCGATCGGGGAGCGGGCGGTGGACACGATGACGGCTTCAGGCATGACGGCTCCCGGTGTCTGGGGTTGGGGCTGGTGACTAAACCAAACCTAGGGCATGCCGCAATGCCGGCAGCAGCTGCTCGGCGGCCAGCGCATATCCGGCGGCCGAGGGGTGATACCGGTCATCGGCGAACAGATGATGGCCACCTGTCCGGAACTGCGGGCCGAGCAGGTCGGCCAGCGGGACGGGAACACCGCCGGCGGCGCGGACCTCGCCCGTTTGCGCCCGGGCCAGCCGAAGCCCGATCGAACGGGCGGTGAACCGCAGCGGTTGCGGGATCGCGGTGATGACACCGAGGTCCGGACAGGTGCCGACGACCACGACAGCGCCGGTCGAGCGCAACCGGCGCACCGCGCCCCCCAGTCGGCGGGCCGACGGGCCGATCCCGTTGAGGCTGGTGACGTCGTTTGCGCCGATCATGATGACCGCGGCATCCGGCGGCGGGCCGGCGACCAGCATGGCGTCGACCTGGCCGGCCAGGCCCTTGGAGGTGGCTCCGACGATGGCCTTGGTCGACAGTCGGACCGGGCCGCCGGACAGCCGGGCGAGGGCACGCGCCAGTAGTGCCCCGGGAACCTCGTCGGCCTGATGGCAGCCGTAACCGGTGGCCGTCGAGTCACCGAACACCATCAGGTGGAGGCCGGTCTCGATGCCGCGCTGCCAGCGCTGCGCCGGGGCGCCGCCGGGGAAGTAAACCCCGTCCGCCCGGGGCGGGGCGTCGAACGACTTGGGGATCACGCTGCGGGCCTGATCCGCCTGGCCGGTCAGCAGGCTGCGGGCGCCCACCACCGCGCTGCCGGTCGAGGCGAGCACTCCCGCCATGACCAGCGCCCGAGTGGAGCCGATCCGGATCACCACGAGTGTGAGTTTAGGGCGAGAAAGCGCTCGTCAAAGCGGCTATGCGGTTACAGACCGGTCTCGGAACCAGCAACAAATCATCCATTCTATTTTGTGGTGTGCATCACACCTGCTTAGCTGAGGGCCCCCGCGGGTCGTGACACGGCCGCAGACGGGTCACGTGAACACAACGGCGTAGGAGCGTGGACCATGACCGCACCGAGCAAGCTCGCCCCATCGACCCCCCGGGGCGTTCCTGTGCCACCATCCCGGCCCCGCCGATACCCGGTCAGTGACGGCGCGCCGGTCGAGGTCATCGAGGACGGGCCGAGCCTGGCGGCCAGGCTGGTGTCGATCGGCACCCGCGCCACCATGTGGCCCGCGCTCGCCGTTCTCAGCCACGTCCCGCACTGGCCCTGGCCCTTCGGCATGGTGGACTTCGTCGCGCGGGCCCTGCTGCCGTCGCCGGGAACCGTCCGCGCCACGGTCGGGCTGCCCAACGCCTCGGCGCAACTGGTCCGCGCACCCGGTGTGCTGCCTGCCGACGGCCGTCGAAGGGTGGTGCTGTATCTGCACGGCGGCGCGTTCATGACCTGCGGGGTGAACTCGCACAGTCGGATCGCGGTGGCGCTGTCGAAGTTCGGCGACTCGCCGGTGCTGGTGGTCGACTACCGGTTGGTTCCCCGGCATTCGGTCGGCATGGCACTCGAGGACTGCTACGACGGCTACCGGTGGCTGCGGCTGCGCGGCTACGAACCCGACCAGATCGTCCTGGCCGGCGACTCCGCGGGCGGCTATCTGGCGCTGTCTCTGGCGCAGCGCTTGCAGACGGAGGGCGAGACACCGGCGGCCCTGGTGGCGATCTCGCCGCTGCTGCAGTTGGAGCAGGACCCCAAGCTGTCCCATCCGAACATCTACAGCGATGCGATGTTCCCGCCCAAGGCATTTGACGCTCTGGTGGCGCTGGTGGCCCGCGCTGCCGCCGGCAATGTGGTGGACGGTGAGCCGGAGGGCGTGTACGAGCCGCTGGACCACATCGAGCCGGGCCTGCCGCGCACGCTCATCCACGTGTCGGGGTCCGAAGTGCTGCTGCACGACGCGCGGTTGGCGGCGCGGCGACTGGCCGCCGCGGGGGTCCCGATCGAGTTGCGGGTGTGGCCCGGGCAGATCCACGATTTCCAGATGGCGGCGCCGCTGGTGCCGGAAGCGACCCGGTCGCTGCGCCAGATCGGGCACTACATCCGGGAGGCCACCGGCTGAGGAGCACCTGATCGCGCGCCTCTGCAACGATGGAGGCATGCGAATCGCCCAGCACATCAGTGACCTCATCGGAGATACGCCGCTGGTCGAATTGACCTCGGTGGTCCCCGAGGGCTCCGGGCGGGTGGTCGCCAAGATCGAGTACCTCAACCCCGGCGGCAGTTCCAAGGACCGCATCGCGGTGAAGATGATCGACGCCGCGGAAGCCAGTGGAGCGCTCCGGCCGGGCGGAACGATCGTCGAACCGACCTCCGGTAACACCGGGGTGGGCCTGGCACTGGTTGCCCAGCGGCGCGGATACCGCTGCGTGTTCGTCTGCCCGGACAAGGTCAGCGAGGACAAGCAGAACGTGCTGCGCGCCTACGGCGCCGAGGTTGTCGTCTGCCCGACGGCCGTTCCGCCGGACCACCCGGACAGCTACTACTCCGTCTCCAACCGACTGGTGGACGAGATCGACGGCGCCTGGAAGCCCGACCAGTACTCGAATCCCAATGGCCCGGCCAGTCACTACGAGACCACCGGCCCGGAGATCTGGGCCGACACCGACGGCACCGTCACCCACTTCGTGGCCGGGGTCGGCACGGGCGGCACCATCACCGGTGCCGGCCGCTACCTCAAGGAGGTTTCCGGCGGCCGGGTGACGGTGGTCGGGGCCGACCCGGAGGGCTCGGTGTACTCCGGCGGAACCGGGCGGCCCTACCTGGTCGAGGGTGTCGGGGAGGATTTCTGGCCACAGGCCTACGACCCCGCCGTCGCAGACGAGATCATCGCCGTCTCCGACGCGGACTCCTTCGATATGACGCGCCGGTTGGCCCGTGAGGAGGGCCTGCTGGTCGGTGGATCGTGCGGGATGGCGGTCGTCGCCGCACTGCGGGTGGCCGAACGGGCCGGCCCCGGGTCGCTGACGGTGGTGTTGCTGCCCGACGGCGGGCGGGGCTATCTGTCGAAGATCTTCAACGACGCCTGGATGTCGTCCTACGGATTCCTGCGCACCCCACTGGATGACTCCCGGCCCGAACCGACGGTCGGCGACGTGCTGCGGGGCAAGTCCGGTGAACTGCCCGATCTGGTGCACACCCATCCGTCGGAGACCGTCCGCGACGCGATCGGCATCCTGCGGGAGTACGGCGTCTCGCAGATGCCGGTGGTCGGTGCCGAACCGCCGGTGATGGCCGGTGAGGTGGCGGGCAGCGTCTCCGAACGTGAACTGCTGTCGGCGGTGTTCGAGGGCCGCGCCAAACTTGCCGACGCGGTGTCGGAGCACATGAGCCCGCCGCTGCCGTTGCTGGGTGCCGGGGAGTCCGCCAGCGTTGCGGCCACAGCGCTGGCCGACGCCGACGCCGTGATGGTGGTCGAAGGCGGCAAGCCGGTGGGTGTGATCACCCGCCACGACTTGCTGGGATTTCTCTCCGAAGGGCCGCGCCGGCGCTAGGTGTCGCTGTTCGGAATCCCGCCGGGCCGAGGCCGGCCACGCTAGGGTACGGCGTAGCTGTGGCCAGAATCTTCACCCGCGCACTCGGAGGGCGTCATGACCGAACAACCCCCAGGCAACTACCCGCCGCCGGGTGGTTTCCCGCCCCCTGGGAGCTATCCGCCGCCGGGCGGGTATCCGGCTCCGGGTGGTTATCCGCCGCCGGGCGGCTTCTACCCGCCGGCCCCGGGAGGAGCGCTGCCCAAGGACGCGTACACCCCGTGGATCACCCGGGTGGTCGCGTATGTGATCGACTTTCTGCCGGTCGGCCTGCTGGTCGGCATCGGCCAGATCGTGATGGTCGCGACGGGAAAGAACGAGTGCATCAGCGACAGCACCGACAGCGCTTTCAGTGCGGTGTGCACCTCCGAGCCCAGCGGTCTGGGGCTGACGGTGTCATTGCTGTGCAGCCTGCTGGCGCTCGCGTTCGTGGTGTGGAACTACGGCTACCGCCAGGGAACCACCGGTTCGAGCATCGGCAAGTCGGTGATGAAGTTCAAGGTTGTCAGCGAGAAGACGGGCCAGCCCATCGGGTTCGGCATGTCGATCGTCCGGCAGATCGCCCACATCGTCGACGGCCTCATCTGCTACATCGGTTACCTTTTCCCGCTCTGGGACTCCAAGCGGCAGACGCTCGCGGACAAGATCATGTCCACCATCTGCCTTCCGCTCTGATCTGTACGTCACTCCTGAACTGAACGAGGAACTTCATGACTCAGCCCCCCAATCCGCCCGGTGACAACCCGCCGCCCCCGGGCGGTGGCTTCCCGCCGCCGGGGAACTACCCGCCCCCGGGCAACTATCCGCCGCCGGGCAACTACCCGCCGCCGGGGAACTACCCGCCGCCGGGCAACTACCCTCCGCCGGGCGGATACCCGCCGCCACCGGGCCAGGGGAATCCGCCGCCGCCTCCGGGCTGGGGTTATCCGCCCCCGGGCCAGGGGTATCCCCCGCCACCGGGCCAGGGTTATCCGCCGCCACCGCCCGCTGAGGGCGGCTACTTCCCGCCCCCGCCCGGGGCCGGGCGTCCGACCCTCAGCGTGAGTGAGGGTCTCAACTGGGCGTGGAACAAGTTCAGCAAGAATCCGGCACCCTTAGTGGTCGCCACCCTGGTATTCGGGTTGATCCTGTTCCTGGCGAGCAGTGTGATCACCCCGTTGATGCAAGCCGTCTCGCCGGAGAGCATCACGACCTATGACAGCGCTGACGGGATGATGGACACCGCTACCTACTCGGTGACCGCCGGGGGCATCGCGGTCCTGATCGTGGCAACGGTGGTGCAACTGGTGATCGCCGGCGCGATCGGTGCGGCGTACTTCGCCGGACTGCTCGACATCGCCGACGGCCGACCGGTGTCGATCGGCTCATTCTTCCGGCCGCGCAACATCCTCGCGGTGGTCATCGCGTCGCTTCTCATCGGCATCCTCACCTCGGTCGGTTTGCTGCTGTGCATCGTTCCGGGTGTGATCGTGACGATCTTCGCCTGGTTCACCAACGTGGGGATCGTCGACCGCGGACTCTCTCCGATCGACGGCATCCGCGCCAGTTTCGACATGGTCAAGCGGAACTTCGGGCAGGTGCTGTTGTTCTGGCTGACGTCCACCGCGATCACCCTCGTCGGGGCCCTGCTGTGCGGCGTCGGACTGCTGGTCGCCGCCCCGGTGGCCTATTTGCTGCAGGTGTACGCCTACCGCAGACTCTCCGGCGGCGCGCTCGCCCCGGCCACCATCTAGCGGCTGCCCGTCGGCGGCCGTTTAGGCTCGGTGCGGTGAGCGAAACGCACCGTCGGCTCGGGTTCGCGACCCGCGCTATCCACGCCGGCTACCGTCCGGACCCTGCGACCGGCGCGGTTAACGCCCCGATCTACGCCAGCAGCACCTTCGCCCAGGACGGGGTGGGAGGTCTGCGCGGCGGTTACGAGTACGCGCGGACCGGTAACCCCACCCGTACCGCACTGGAGGCGGTGCTGGCGTCGGTTGAGAACGGCCGGTTCGGGCGCGCCTTCAGTTCGGGGATGGCGGCCAGCGATTGCGCGCTGCGGGCGGTGCTCCGTCCCGGCGACCACATCGTCATCCCCGACGACGCCTACGGGGGCACCTTCCGGCTCATCGACAAGGTGTTCCGGGAGTGGGGTGTGCACCACACACCGGTAGCGCTGTCCGACCTCGACGCAGTGCGGGCGGCTGTCACCGCGGACACCGCGATGATCTGGATCGAGACGCCCACCAATCCGCTGCTGTCCATCGCCGATATCGCCGCGATCGCCGAAATCGGTCACGCCGCGGCGGCGAAGGTGCTGGTGGACAACACCTTCGCCTCGCCGGCACTGCAACAGCCGCTACTGCTCGGCGCGGACATCGTGCTGCACTCCACGACCAAGTACATCGGTGGCCACTCCGACGTGGTCGGCGGGGCACTGGTCACCGACAGCGAGGAACTCGACGCCGCATTCGGTTTCCTGCAGAACGGTGCCGGTGCGGTGCCTGGACCATTCGACGCGTACCTCACGATGCGTGGTTGCAAGACCCTCGAACTGCGGATGCGGCGGCACAGTGAGAACGCCGCAGCGGTAGCCGAGTTGCTCAGCGGGCATCCGGCCGTCAGCAGGGTTCTCTACCCGGGACTGCCGGACCATCCGGGCCACGATGTCGCGGCGCGGCAGATGAGTGGCTTCGGCGGCATGGTGTCGGTCCGGATGCGGGGTGGGGTGCAGGCGGCACGTGAATTCTGTTCGCGCACCGAGATTTTCATCCTCGCCGAATCCCTGGGCGGGGTGGAGTCGCTGATCGAGCATCCCGGCGCGATGACGCATGCGTCGACGGCGGGGTCGCAGTTGGAGGTTCCCGACGACCTGGTGCGGTTATCGGTCGGAATCGAGGACCAGGCTGACCTGTTAGCCGACGTCGAGCAGGCGCTCGCCCGCTGAGTAAGCGGGCAGGTTCAGCACCGTCCGGGCCAGTGCGGCGAGGCGTTCGTCATAGAACCAGTGCGCATTGAACACCGGATCGGCGCGGTATCCGCGCACCGTCTTGTACGGGCTGCTGAGCCCGGCGTCAATGCTGGTCAGGTTGTGCTCGATCGCGTACTCCATCGGGCGGTAGCAGAGCATCTCGAAGCAGAGGTCCGGCACGTCATCGGGAGCGCTCCAGGTGTCGACGAACAAGGTGTCGCGGTTCTGGAAGCAGAACAGGCCGGCGACGTAGCGGTCACCGTCGTGGACGGTGAAGATGCGTACCGCGTCCGGCATCCGGGCGCACAGTTGCTCGAACACCGCCGGCGGGAGCCAGGTTTCGTGGCCGTGTCGTCGGCAGACTGCGCGATACCCCGCGTAGAAATCGGTGGCCAGGGCGGTGGAGACCTCGGTTCCGTGGCGGACCGCCACCGTCAAGCCCAAGGCCTCAGTCCGTGCCCGCTCCCGACGCAGCATGCGTCGCTTCCGGTGCGGCAGTTGCGCAACGTAATCGTCGAAGGTCGCGACGCCGGGATTCGTCCACGCCGAACGCTGCTCGTAGCTGATGAGCGCGCCCTCGGCCGCGCAACCCCGGGCGTCCTCGGCGGGAAGATGCATGAGGTTGAAGGCGGAGAACCGCCCTTCTGCTGCGCCGAGTCCGATCAGCAGTCGCAACAGCCCGGCCCGGAATGCCGCCGATCTCCACTGCGGGTGGACCAGCAGCTTCGGCGCCATCCTCGGAAACAGCGGTGAACACGCCTGAAACTTGGGCCACTGGAAGCAGTCCCTCGCCAAACCGGCTTGGATCCAGGTGATTTCGGGGCCGAACTCCCGAAGATTGCCCCATTTCAAAGCGGTTGGGACGCAGGCCACCAGCGTCCCGGTGCGATCGCGGAGGAGGAAGTAGCCGGGCACCACACCGTGGTCGAAACCGGTGCTTCCTGACGTCTCCAACGCCCGGAAGAAGGCGTGACGCACCAACGGGTTGTCACCCGCGCAGGTATCCCACTGCTGTTCGTCGATCGACGAGATGGATTCGACGTGGTTCCAACGGAATTCCACGCCGCCGATATCGACCCGGTTCACCCGGTCACCCGAGGACCGGGAGCACCGCAGCCGCGGTGACGGCGAGATTGGCTTCCGCCGCGGTGACGGCGAGATTTGCTACAGCGGTGTTCGACGGATCCGCGCCGGCACTGAAAGTGATCGCCCGGGCGCGGTGAGCGGCCTGCTCTGCCTGGTGGCCGTCAAGGTGCAGCGCTGTCGCCAAATCCCCGGTGGTTGTCAGCAGGGTGAGCACCGCTGCCGTCGCCGGATCCGGGTGCTGTCCTGCGAACAGCGCCGCCAGCATCGCCGCCCGGATGGCGTCGATGCGGGCCCGATCATGCATCGGCCAGGCGTAGACATTGCGCCGCAACCAATGCTGTTTCGACAACTGGACCTGATGGATCTGCCCGGTCCGCAGCAACTGGTCGAGGACATCGTCCTCGGCGCGCTTGCGCAACCTGCCGATCGCCGCTGCGGGCGTGATCGGTCCCTGCTCCAGAATGGCCAGCGCGGGGCGCACCGCGGGATCCATCGGAACCGGCCCGGCCAGCGCGACCAACGTCCCGGACGGAAGCGGCTCACCCGGGAGGTTGGGCCGTACCCGGCACCCGAGCGCGAGGTCGAGGATCAGGGCAGCGGCCAGGACTCGCCCGAGTCGGGAACGCTCCACCTGAGGCTGCGACGACTCGTTGTCCAGCAGCGTCAGCAGCAGGTCCTCAGCGATGCGCGCCATCGTCGTACTGAGGGTGCCCGGGGTCAGGAGGAGTGGTACGGCTTGGCGCTTTTCAGCGTGACCTTGGCAGTCCTGCCGTTCGGCAAGCTGTACGTACGGGTCTCGCCTTCTTTTGCGTTCAGCAGCGCCGCGCCCAGCGGGGAGTTCGGCGAGTAGACCTCCAGCTTGCCGTCGCCGAACACCTCCTGGCGGGTGGCGATCAGGAAGGTCTCGATGTCGGACTCGTCGTCGTCGTAGTAGACGGTGACCACCGAACCGGGCAGCGCGACGCCTGATTGTTTGGGCGCTTCGCCCACCTTGGCGGTGTTGAGCAGCTCCTGGAGTTGGCGGATCCGGGCCTCCTCCTGGCCCTGCTGATCGCGGGCGGCGTGGTAGCCCCCGTTCTCCCGCAGATCGCCTTCCTCGCGCCGGTCGTTGATCTCGGCGGCGATGACGGGGCGGTGCGCAATCAGCTGATCGAGCTCGACCTTGAGCTTGTCGTAGGACTCCTGCGTCAGCCAGACCACCTGGGTATCGGGCATCTCGTCGCGCTCCTCAGTGGTGTTGTCCCGCGACTCGCGCGGATCGCCCTGGTGTTCGCTGCTGGGAAAGCAGAGGGCTGCCTCCGCGTGTACTGTCACCGAAGAGCCGTTGTAGCTGCTCTAACGACGCAATACACGGCTCCCAGCAGGAACCGTGTAGTGGAAAAGTGTATCACCGCGGCCTGCGCCGGCACCTCCAGTTCGGGCCCGGCTGGTTTGCTGGAGAATCCGGGCTTCAGTAAATCCGGGCGTCAGTTACGTGAGAGGTAGCCGGGAACTTCTGTCCCGCACCCGTAGACATCACCGACATACGGTGTCCGGAACGACGGCACGGTCGTCGTCACCTGAATGGTCTTGGCCTGCGCCGGACCCACCACGATCTCGCGGCGGCCGGTCTCCGCCCCATCCTGCGAACGGGCCCGCACGATGCACACCACAGTCTGTTCCGGGTTCTTCCTGGTCACGCTGATGGTGATGGACACCGTGCGGTCATCGAGCACTTCGAAAGCGGCGGGTTCGCCTTCGACGTCGGTGCCCTCGTAGCGTTGGTAGGCCACCGCCGCGGCCCCGATTCCGGCCAGCACCACCAGTGCGGCCAAGGCGGTCACGATGCGGCGGCGAGTGATGGCGGACATCGACGGTCGGCCGTAGCGTGAGGCAGGCTTGTCCAACGGTTCCTCCGGCAGTCATCCCGGTTGGCGGGTCCAGGCCGGGCCGGCCTGGATTTCAACTACCCCCGCCGGGAGTGGGACTATCAGGTCAGGAACTATAGGCCCGGCAGATGAACACCCTGGGGACGATGTGACCGAACTGCGCCTGATGGCGGTGCACGCCCACCCGGACGACGAGTCCAGTAAGGGCGCGGCCACCCTTGCCCGCTACGCCGACGAGGGGCACCGGGTCATGGTCGTCACCCTCACCGGCGGTGAGCGGGGCGACATCCTCAACCCGGCGATGGATACCCCGGATGTGCACGGGCGGATCGCCGATATCCGCCGCGACGAAATGGCCCGGGCCGCCGAGATCCTCGGTGTCGAACACCGGTGGCTGGGTTTCGTTGACTCCGGACTGCCCGAGGGTGACCCGATGCCGCCGCTGCCGGAGGGTTGTTTTGCGCTGGTTCCGCTGGCGGAGCCGGTCTCCAGGCTGGTCGCCCTGATCCGGGAGTTCCGGCCGCACGTGCTGACCACCTACGACGAGAACGGCGGCTACCCGCACCCCGATCACATTCGCTGCCATCAGGTTTCGGTCGCGGCCTTCGAGGAGGCGGCCGACCCGCACGCCCACCCCGAAGCCGGTCCGGCGTGGGTGGTGAGCAAGCTGTACTACAACCACGGATTCCTGCGGAAGCGCATGCAGATGCTGCAGGACGAGTTCGCCCGCAACGGTCAGGAGGGCCCGTTCGCCCAGTGGCTGGCCAACTGGGACCCCGACCGCGACCCGCATGTGAACCGGGTGACCACGCGCGTGCATTGCGCCCCTTATTTCGACCGGCGCGACGAGGCCCTGCGGGCACACGCGACCCAGATCGACCCCGACGGCTTCTTCTTCGCCACCCCGATGGAATGGCAGCAGCGACTCTGGCCGACCGAGGAGTTCGAACTCGCCCGGTCCCGGGTGCCTGCCACACTGCCTGAGGACGATCTGTTCGCCGGAATTGAGGTATTCGAGTGACTTACCTGATGGTGGGAATCCTGCTCGCGGAGGAGCCCAACCGGGGTCCGGACTACGGCAAGGCCAGCCCGGTGGGCCTGCTGGTCCTGCTCCTGCTGCTGGTCGGCGTGTTCTTCCTATGGCGGTCGATGGGCCGGCAGATCAAGAAGGTGCCGGCTTCCTTCGACCCGCCGGGGGTTGAGGCGGCGGAGAGCCCTGAGGCCGCGTCCCCACCCGGCGGACCGGCGGCCACAGACGCGGACCCGGCGGCCGTTGAATCGGAATCGTCGGCAACGCCGGAGGCCGGTCCTGGTCCCGACAGCGAGGCCGCGCCGCGTGCCGGCGGCTAACACCCTCGGCGAGGCGACCAGCCCCTACCTGCGCCAGCACGCCGACAACCCGGTGCACTGGCAGCAGTGGGGGGCCGAAGCCCTTGACGAGGCCCGACGCCGCGATGTGCCGATTCTGTTGTCGATCGGCTACGCCGCCTGCCACTGGTGCCATGTGATGGCCCACGAATCCTTCGAGGACGCCGTCGTCGCTGCGGCGATGAACCAATTCGTCTGCATCAAGGTGGACCGCGAGGAACGTCCCGACCTCGACGCGATCTACATGAACGCCACGGTGGCCATGACCGGCCAGGGCGGCTGGCCGATGACCTGCTTCCTGACCCCGGACGGCCGGCCGTTCTTCTGCGGCACCTACTACCCGAAGCCGCAGTTCCTCCAGTTGCTGGCGGCGGTCGGGGACACCTGGCGGACCCGACGCGGTGAGGTCGAGCAGGCCTCCGAACAGGTCGCCGGTCAGCTGCGCCGGATGACGGCCGGGGTTCCCGGCGGAGGGCCGGAGCTCACCGCGTCGCTGTGCGACCGGGGGGTGGACGCCGTGCTGCGCGACGAGGACACCGTCCGCGGAGGGTTCGGCCCGGCCCCGAAGTTCCCGCCTTCGGCGCTGTTGGAGGCGCTGCTGCGGGCGCACGAACGGACCGCCTCCCCGGTGCCGCTGGCGGCGGTGCGCCGGACCTGCGAGGCGATGGCCCGCGGTGGGATCTACGACCAATTGGCCGGTGGTTTCGCCCGCTACAGCGTGGATCCCGACTGGGTGGTGCCGCACTTCGAGAAGATGCTCTACGACAACGCGTTGCTGCTGCGGGTCTATGCGCACTGGTTCCGGCGGACAGCCGACCCACTGGCCCGGCGGGTGACCGCGCAGACCGCGGCGTTCCTGATCGGCGACCTGGGTGTCGACGGCATGTTCGCCTCATCGCTGGACGCCGACGCGGCGGGCTCCGAGGGCTCGACCTACGTGTGGACCCCCGCGGAACTGCGCTCGGTGCTCGGCGATGACGACGGGTCCTGGGCGGCAACGGTTCTCGGTGTCACCGCCGCCGGGACTTTCGAGCACGGCGCGTCCGTGCTGCAGTTGCCCGCCGAACACGACCCTCATGACGGTGAGACGGAGCGGTTCGAGCGGGTGCGCGCCGGCCTGCTCGCGGTCCGGCGTACCCGCCCGCAGCCACCGCGTGATGACAAGGTCGTCACCGCCTGGAACGGACTTACCATCACCGCCCTCGCGGAAGCCAGTGTGGCCCTGGATGATTCCGCGTTGCTGGCCGCTGCCGAACGGTGCGCCACCGCGATCCTCGGACTGCATCTCGTCGACGGACGGTTGCGCCGGACCAGCCTGGGTGGGCAGGTGGGGGACAGCGCGGCGATTCTGGAGGACCACGCCGCGCTGGCGACCGGCCTGCTCGCCCTCCACCAACTGACCGGTGCGCAGGCCTGGCTGGATGCCGCCACCGAGTTGATCGACCTCGCCCTGCGGCACTTCGCCGACCCGGACCGCCCCGGACGGTGGTTCGACGCCGCCGACGACGCCGAGAAGCTGATGGTCCGGCCGGCCGACCCGGTCGACGGCGCCACCCCGGCGGGTGCCTCGCTGATCGCCGAGGCACTGCTGACCGCCGCCCACCTCGTCGGTCCCGAGCGCAGCAGCCGCTACGTAGAGGCTGCCGCAGAGACCCTGCTGGCGCATTCGGTGTTGATCGCCAAGGCGCCGCGGTCCTGCGGGCATTGGCTGGCGGTGGCCGAGGCAGCCGTTCGCGGTCCGCTGCAAATCGCGGTATCGGCCGATGACCCGGGTTCTGCGCTGCTGGCGGCGGCCCGCCGGTTCGCCCCGGGCGGGACCGTGGTGGTGGGCGGGCCCGCCGACTCGATGCCACTACTGGCGGGACGTGGCCCGGTGGGCGGAGCGGACGCGGCCTACATCTGCCGTGGCCGGGTGTGCGACCTTCCGGTCACCGGTGTCGAACAACTCGCGGCCGCACTCGGAGTGCCCAGGTAGCGTGGCTGTCATGGTCAGTGCCGAGGAGATCACTCGCGTCGTCAACCGCTATCTCGACCTGGTGGCCAACGGAACCGCCGATGAGATCGCCGAACTGTACGCCGACGACGCCACGGTCCAGGACCCGGTCGGCGGCGAGGCGCATATCGGCCGGCACGCCATCCGCGGCTTCTACAAGAACATCGAAAGTGCCGAGCGGGCAACGGAACTGCTGACGCTGCGGGTGGCCGGCCATGAGGCTGCGTTCATGTTCGCCATCACCGTGGGCAGTGGGGAGCACCGCATCCGGATCGAGCCGATCGACGTGATGGTGTTCGACGGCGAGGGCAAAATTTCCTCGATGAAGGCCTACTGGTCCCCGTCCGACGTGACGCCGGTTTAGCCTCTTCCAGCGTCAGAACACCGCGAACCACATCGCGATGTAGTGGCAGATGGCTGCCACCGCGGTGCAGGCGTGGAAGAACTCGTGGTGGCCGAACGTCTCCGGCCACGGGTTGGGCCACTTCAACCCGTAGAGCACCCCGCCCACGCTGTACAGCGCCCCGCCGACGAGCAGCAGCACCACCGCGGGCACCCC
>MTBK01221218.1_pt1 | contig 14948 bp, 12 predicted proteins | sample 1535981 | NCBI WGS metagenome assembly MTBK01 (sample SAMN06109225, study PRJNA356200) | anaerobic digester metagenome | isolation source: biogas reactors fed with pig manure or primary and secondary sludge | place: Spain | collected 2016-06-30 | reverse complement strand
TCGGGGACCGAACCGCTCGCCCGGGCGATCCGGGAGGGCGTGGACCTCTCGGCGCTCGGTGTCGGGTTCAGGTTCGAATCGGGCGCCGGCCACCGTGCCGCACTCGCCCTCACCGGGGAGGGACTCGGTGACGCTGTCTCGTCAAACGATCCCAAAGCGGAGGGGGCGCGACCGCTCGCGATCCGGCCTCTCTCCGATGACCCTGCCGACGAGAAGACCGCCCGGGCCTGTAACGAGTTCATCCGCCAATCGACCGATATCCTCGCCCGCCATCCCCTGAATGTGCAGAGGGCAGAAGAAGGACTGCCCCCCGCAAACCTCCTCCTGATCCGGGGGGCCGGGAAGATGGGCACGTTACCTTCGTTTCAGGAACGCTACGACCTCTCGGGGAGTGTCGTATCCGCGGCCACCCTCATATCCGGCATCGGGAAGGCCGTGGGGCTTGAGCATATCCCTGTGCCGGGGACGACCGGATCGGCCGACTCCGACCTCGACGCCAAGATGGAGGCGGTGCTCGGAGAACTCGGGCGAAAAGACTTCGTCCTCGCGAACATCAAGGGCGCGGACGAGGCGGGCCACGACGGAAAGGCGGTGGAGAAACGCGACTTCATCGAGGTCATCGACGCCGCGCTCGAACCGCTGCTCGCGCTCACCGATACCCTGATAATCATCTGTGCCGACCACAGCACCCCCTGTTCGGTCATGGATCACAGCGCCGACCCGGTACCGGTCGTCATCAGGGGTCCGGGGGTCAGGGTTGACCGGGTTGACCGGTTCGATGAGGTCGCGTGTGCCGAAGGTGGTCTCAACCGCATCCGGGGTCGCGACATCATGCCGATAATTCTCGATCTAATTAATAAGAGTCATAAGTATGGCGCATGAAGATTATACCGGATAAATGGAATCGACAGGAGACCACGACTGGATCAGGGGCTGCACCCTCCCGGACAATACCGAACTCCAGGAGAGGACACTCAAGACCGATCAGGATATCGTCATAGGGGACCGGTGCCGAATAGATTACGGTCTTTCGGGCAAAGAGGTCGTGGTCTGTGAGTTCTGCAAGATCAACGGAAACATCACCGCAAGCTCGGATGTCCGGATCGACAACTGGTGCGAGATCGGCGGCGATGTCATCGTGGAGGAGGACGCCTACCTCGGTGAGGGGGTGAAGATCCAGGGGAAACTGGTCGTCAAAGGCGATCTTGATATAGGGGATAACGTCCAGATCGAACGCGGGTTTGAGGCGAAAGGCTGGATCTCTATCCGAAACCCGATGCCGGTCATCATATACATCGTTATGTACCTCGTGGCCGTCCTCGGGATCGAGCGGGAGGACGAACTGGACACAATCCTTGAAAAACTCTTCGGCGATGACGAAATGCTCTCCGGGACGCCGCTCATGATCCCGGCCGGCGCCGTCCTCAATATGCAGACCTTCTCGGTGCCCGGGAAGATGACGATCGGGTCGGGGTGCCGGTTGCATGGGAACATCCGCGCCGGGGCGATAGCGGTCGGCGGTGATACAACAATCTTTGGAAGTCTCCACCTGCAGGACGGCGCGAGCATCGCCCCGGGGGTGGTCGTCCACGGCGACGTCCAGAGCGATGGTGATGTGGTGATCGAAGAAGGGGTGCATATACTCGGGAGCGTCACCTGCCGGGCCCTCACCTTGCACGAGGACGCCCGCGTGGATGGGGTCATCCGGGCACCGGGTGGCCTGAAGATCGAGAGGCGAGAGAATTGAAGGTCGCAGATATACTTGAGGTCGACGGATGCCGGATGGTCGAACCGTCGTTTGCTGAATTGACGATAGATGCCTACACAACCCTCCTGCTCCGGGCGATGACGGATGAGGGTGTCTCGATGGCCGATGAGGCGGAAGAGGCGATGACGTTTGTGGATGAAGGGCGCCTCCTGGTCGATGAGGAGGGTGAACCGCTCGCTCTCGCACTGCACGACACCCACGGGTGGCATGTCACCTCGTTCCTCTTCCGGAGCGCGACGCTCGCCGCGATCGAGTACTTTGAGAAGGTCGGTGGCGATATCTACCAGGAGGACCGCGCCCTGTGGCTCTCGGCGGTCCGCGAGTACTACAGCTACGATATTTGTGAAAATGTTACTCCCGCACTCGAAGATCTCTCTCCCGGCCGGGAAGGAATGCTCCGCGACCTCATCGGTGAGGTCTGGGGCGACCGGCCGGGGATCCTCTGCCTCGACTGCTGCTGTGGGTCCGGCGTCGGCACCGCAGCCCTCCGGGCATCCGGGATGCAGACACTCGCCTGCGATAACGACCCCGCCCTCCTCGCGCTCGGGCTCTCCCGGGGTCGCCTCCTGCCCGCCGAGACGATGTGTATCGACGCACGGGAGGCATCCCGCTACATAAAGCCGGCACCCCTCGGGACCATATTCATGGCCGGCGAGATCTACTCCTACAATAGAGACCTCTGGGAGCCGATCATCGCAGAGGTGCTCGCCCTCACCGATGAGGCGCTGATCACCGTCGGGACCGAGCCCGAGGCAGCCCTTGTGGAGGAGTGGTGCACCGGGCGGGGGTGGAGTGCCCGGGTCTTTGAAAACCCACGTGACCCCATATACGACCGGTGGTGCTGCGTTGCGCACCGGGCATGAATTTATCCCCCACCCGGGCTAACACATAACCCGGGATATACAGCACCCTTTTTCAGGATCTCTCCTCGAATAACGGTATACCACTCATGAATACTGCGAAGCGCATCTACAACGTCCTGTTCATATCAGTCTTTGCCACCATGCTCGGGCTCGGCGTCGTCAGCCCGCTCCTCCCGATCTACGCGGAGAGTCTGGGCGCGACCGGTATATGGCTCGGCGTCATCTTCTCAGCCTTCGCACTCTCCCGGTCGATCTTTATGCCGATCATCGGCCGGATATCCGATCGAAGGGGCCGAAAATGGCTCATCCTCATCGGTATGTTCTCCTACGCGGTATTCTCGCTTGCCTACCTCATCGCTGGCAGCGTCTACTCGCTCACCGCCGTCCGGTTCGCCCATGGGATAGCGTCAGCCATGGTCGTCCCGATAGCCATGGCCTACATAGCAGACCTCTCTGAGAAAGGGAAGGAGGGGAGCCACATGGGGAACTTCTCCATATCGATGTTCCTCGGGATGGGGGTGGGGCCGCTTCTCGGGGGGTTTCTCAACGACGCTTTTGGTATGCCGTCGGTCTTCTACACCATGGCCGGCCTCTCGGCGTTTGCAACGCTCCTCGTCGCCATCTCTCTTCCCGAGGCGAGACCGGGACTCTCCAAAAACCTGGTCGAGGATCCCGCCCCGATGCGGGAGATCGTCCGGCTGCCGGTCATGCGGGGGATCGTCGTTTTCGGTTTCATCAGCGCTCTCGGGCGTGGGGGCATGATGGTCTTTATACCGATATTCGGTCCCCTGATCGCGATCAGCCCCACGGAGGTGGGCATCGTCCTCTCCGCAAACACTTTCCTTATGGCGCTCCTCCAGGTGCCGGTGGGGAGGTTCACCGATAGGGGAAACAAGATCGCCCTGATCGTCGCAGGATCGACCATAATCGCCATAGGGCTCATCGCGATACCTTTCTCCAGCTCGTTCTGGCCCCTGATCGCGACGACCTCCCTCATCGGCGTCGGGGGAGCCATCCAGCAGCCCTCGATCATGGCCCTGACGGTCGATGCCGGCCGGACCATCGGCATGGGGACATCGATGGGCGCTTATAACACGGTCTTTGGCATCGGTATGATCATCGCGCCGCTCCTCGGCGGAGTCTTCATGGACTTCATCGGTGTCGAGGCGGTCTTCTACGTGGGCGGCACTATAACCTTCGTCGGGACCGCGGTCTTTGCCGCTATGATGCGGAGGAGCGGCCGGCGGGCTGCAACCGCCTGATATCCCACAATCTACGGCGCTTCTTCTACGGCACACTCGAGTTCGGCGACGATCTCGGCGGCGTCATCCATCTTCCTGACCAGGTTCTGGATGACGAGCAGGCGTTCGACACCGATGAAGTGTTCGGCCATCACCCGCGCCATATCGGTGAGCTCGATCCTCCCTGCCCGACGCCTGACAAGGTTGTGATCGAGGAGCGTCGGGAGCGCCGGCTCCAGCGTCCCGACCATCGCCCGGTTCATGCGGATGATCTGCTGCTCATCGCCGCCGCAGACAACGGCGTTTGCCACGAACTCCTCTGAACTCTGCTCCATATCGTACTCGGGGGCGACCTCCTCCATCTCGCCCCGCAGGAGACCGACGGCGACCTCATCCTCGGTCTTCCGCGACATCCGGGAGTACGACCCGCCGGGTTCAGCCAGGATCACCACCCGGCCGAGGTCGTGGAAGTCCGGCCGGCCGGCACGACCCATCATCTGGTGGAACTCCTGGACGGTGAGCCACTCGATCCCCATAGCAAGGGCATCGAATATCACCTGGGATGCCGGGAAGTCGACACCGGCAGCGAGCGCCGCTGTTGTCACGACAGCTGCAAGTTCTCCGTTCGCAAACCGCCGCTCAACATCCCGCCGCTCCTGAGAGGTCAGCCCCGCGTGGTAGGGTGCGGCCTTCCTCCCGAGGGCATCTGCGATGACGTGGCACCGCGCCCGGGCGTTCGTAAAGATGATCGTCTGCCCCCGGTAGCCCTTCGACGATCTGATCTTGTACTCCTCGGCGACCATCTGCTTGATGAACCCGATCTTCTTTGCCCGTTCGACAAAGAGGAGGTGGCGCTCAAGCGGGACCGGCCGGGAGGCGTAGCGGACCAGATTCGCCCGGAGTTTCTCGGCGAGCAGTCCGGGGAGCCCGATCGTGGCGGAGAGGTAGAGGAACTGGGCATCCGGGGCGACGTGCTTGAGCCGCGCAATAAGCCCGTCGAGGCGGTGGCCCCGGTCAGGGTCCTCGAGCATCTGGATCTCATCGATGACGACGGTCCCGATATCCTTCATGGTCCGGCCGGTGCGGAGCGCATGATCGATCCCCTCGTAGGTTCCCACAACGACGGGGGCGTTGATGTCGCGTTCTCCCGCCGGTCGGGTCTCGGGGAGGTTTAAGCGACTCACGCCGGTCTGCAGGGTGATCCGCATCAGGTGGCCGTAGCTGTCGCGGAACCGCTCGTACTTCTGGTTGGCGAGCGCGACCAGCGGGACTAAAAAGAGCATCCGCCCCCGCCCTTCGAGGAAATTCTTCATCCCCGCCATCTCGCCGATGAACGTCTTCCCGCTCGCGGTGGCCGAGACGACCAGGAGGTGCTGCCCCTCAAGTAACCCATCCTGGATGGCGAGCTGCTGGACCGGCATCAGGTACTCGACCCCGGAAGCCTTCGCAAACGCGGGCGGCAACGCCAGATCGGTGATGTGAGCAGTCTTCTGGACCTCGTGCGCCTCCAGGCGGTCAAAGAGGGTCTTTGACCGGTCGGCCTTATCAGGCCCTACCGAGGCCAGCACCCGGTCGAGATCTCTCGCCTGCATGAGGAGCTTTTCGAGGTGTATGAGCACGGAGCCGCCGAACCGCCCCATGTACCCGAGCTCCCGGCGCATCTCACGTTTTGCGCACTCCGGGCATATCCACTCCCCGCCGTAGCGGATGCCGGTCGTCTTATCGACCGGGGTGAACCGATCCTCGAGCTGGCAGAACCGGCAGATATCGATCCAGGATACCGGGATCTGGAGATCGGCGAGGAACGACTCAAACTCCCGGCTCTTTCCCGCGAGGTGCACCGAAGACCGGCGGAGCAATGTGATCAGGTCCCGCGTCGGTGTGGGCTTGAGCTGCCGGCCCCGTCTCCGCACCTTGAAGTTCTTCGGCCGCTGGCCTTTCGGGGTCGCCGTCAGGTTGACGTATCCCGACCCCCTGACACGGCCTTCGTTGTCGACGAAGAGGAGCTTATACGTGCCCTTCTGGGGCTGGACGATGACCTTCATGGTGCGATATCGTGGATCGTGTAGGGGAGCCCTACCGTCTCCAGCCGTTTGAGGAAATCGGTAAACTCCTCATCAACAATAAGTATTGCGCAGTGCCGGCCGTGGAACGCTGCCTCGACGACCCCCTCCCGGGAGCCAAAGAACATATCAGGTTCGATATTCGCTTTCTTAAGAGCCACGTACGACTCAAGCCCCACAGCGGTCACCATATCCGCGTCCTTGATGGCGGTCCGGAGAAGGTCGGTGCGGACCGCTCTCGACCCGCCCCGCTCGATACGGGGCACCTTGCAGACATGGATAACCCCCTCCTCGTGGTCGATGATGCCGTTTAAGTGGGCGACACCGACATCCTCACCGGCCCGGGCATCCATGGTCGCCATGCCCATAGCGCTCTGCTCTTCTTTCGTTGCGTAGAGCCACCCGTCGCGCATGAAGACGCCGACGGTATCCCCCTTTGCAAGGTCGTCCCGGGCGAGGGCCGTCCAGACCGCCACCTGCTGGATGACATCCCGCGTGATGTGGCGGGCGTAGGACTCGAGTGCCTCGGCGTGCCGCAGGACCCACTCGATCCCGCTCTTCGTCACCTCATACCTGCCCCGGCCGTGAGCGTTGACCACCCCGTCATCCACCATCTCCCTGATGTACTCGGAGACTGCCTGCGGCGTCACGCCGAGCTTTTCTGCTATCTCCTGCTGGCGGATAGAGGGCTGGTGCTCGGCGATCTCCACCAGGATCTGGAACCGGGTGGATTCACGTTTGCTCCGCAGGATCACATAGAGTGGATCTTCAGCGAGGTTGGTCAAGTAGCACCATTCCCTGGCCTTTTACATCGAGGCTTGAGATCCTCTTGGCCAGCCCCCTGATGAATGTCGGGCTGACCCCGTATTTTCTGGATATATCACCGATCGAGGAGGTTCCCGCCGTAATCTCCTGCTCGATCGAATCCACAATTGTACGGAGGCCTTCGTCGTTTGAGACGGCGATGTGTAACAGATCACCGATATCGCCCATGGAACACTGGAAATTGGCCCTGAATCTACTGTATGTCGTCCGGTATTCCTTTGTTGGCCTCTGCCCGGGCTTGGGCATCCGCCATTGCTCTTCGATCAGGTTTCCCTTCTTGAGGATAGAGAGGCACTCCGCTACCGTGGAGGTGTCGGCGTATATCCCGAGCTCCTCCTCGGTCATCCAGGTCTTGTTCAAGACTTCATAGATCCTTTTATAACCTGCGTTATTGAACGTAATAAGAAGAGGAACCAGGTCCACCGGATCATTGAGAATTTTAATATGTCCTGTCAATGCGATACCCTATTATTATATTGCTGTATAACTCCATAAATTTTTGCTGAAATTTTGATGCGTACTCGCGGCACTATCATCATCCGGGGCATCGTCCAGGGCGTCGGTTTTCGTCCTTTCGTCTATGCTAAGGCGCAGGAATTCGGGGTCACGGGATCCGTCAAGAACCTGGGGAGCGAGGTCGAGATCCATGCGTTCGGGGATCGCTTCGATGAGTTCCTGGAGGCTGTTTCGAGAGGGACACCGCTGTCCCGGATAGATTCCGTCATCGTCAGAGAACTGCGCGGCGATCCTCCCGAGACATTTATCATCCTTGACAGTGGCTCAGGCAGCCTCTCGGGGTTCATCCCGACCGACGTCGCCACCTGCGATGACTGCATAGCCGATATATTCACACCGGGGGGTCGTTACGAGGGATACTGGGCCACCTCTTGCGTCAACTGCGGGCCACGGTACAGCATCATAAGCGCCATACCCTACGACCGGGAGCGTACATCCATGGATGCGTTTCCGATGTGTGATGCCTGCGGGAGCGAGTACACCGACCCGGCGTGCCGGCGCCACCACGCCCAGACGATCGCCTGTGCGGCCTGCGGGCCGGCCCTCTCCCTTTTCCGGGCCGACGGGACGCCGGTCGATACGGAGGAACCGGTCAGGGAGACGGCAACCCTCCTCGATTCGGGCGCGGTCGTCGCCATCCGGGGGATCGGGGGATTCCACATCGCCTGCATTGAGGAGTCTGCCGGCATTCTGAAGCGCCGCCTCGGCCGGAGTGAGCAACCCCTCGCGGTGATGGCAACCCCGGATGAGGTGGATCGGATCGCGGTGGTCTCCGATGAGGACCGGGAGATCCTTCATTCGCGGGCCCGGCCGATCGTCGTGCTCGAAAAGCGGAATATGCGATCACACCAGGGGATATCCACGCTCCACACCATCGGGTGCATGCTCCCCTACTCGGGGCTGCACCACCTCCTCTTTGCAGCCCTCAGGCACCCTCTCCTCATCATGACAAGCGCGAATTTGCCCGGCTATCCGATGATCACCGGTGTATCCGACGCCCTCGACCGGATAGCGGGGGTGGTGGACTACGTCCTCACCCACGACCGCCGGATCGTCAACCGGTGCGACGATTCGGTCGTGCGGGATGGCTACATCATCAGGCTCTCGCGGGGTCTTGCCCCGAAGCGGGTCTCGATCGATCTCGGGAGCCGGACCATCCTCGGCGTCGGTCCGGAGCTGAACGCGAATGTCTCCCTCTACCGGGAGGGGTTCTGCATCACATCGCCCCACGTCGGGAATGTCAGGAATCCCCGGACACTCGCCTACCTGCAGGATACGGCGGAGAGGCTCGGGGGTCTGGTCGGTGCCCGCTACGATATGGTTGTTCACGATCTCCACCCGCAGTTCCTCTCGACCCGGTACGCACGGGAGGTTGCTGAGACGCTCGGGGCGGAGGTTCTCGCGGTCCAGCACCACCGGGCACATATAGCGGCCGCGACCCGTGAGGAATGCGTCGGCATCGCGATCGACGGTGTGGGCTACGGCGACGACGGGACGATCTGGGGCGGGGAGGTCTTTGCCGGCCAGGTTCCCCATCTCGACCGGGTCGCCCATCTGGAGGTCGTCCCGATGCCGGGCGGGGATCTCGCGACCCGATATCCTGAGAGGATGCTCTACGGTATCCTGCCGACGGCCGGGGTCCGGGATATGCTTGCGGCGCGGGGGTGGGGCGATATCGAGCTTGGTGTCCTCTCCCGGCAGGTTGAGCGGGGCGTAAACGTCGTCCCGACATCGAGTGCCGGCCGGGTCCTCGATGCGGCTGCGGCGCTCCTCGGGATCTGCCAGGAGCGGACGTACGACGGCGAACCGGCTGTGAAACTCGAGTCAGCGGCGTATGCCGGGAGGGCGTCAGCCTGGGATCTTGAGTTTCTGAACGACGGGGGGTGCGAGATCCTCTCGACCCGGGCGATACTTTCGGAGGCGCACCGGCGGGTCTCTGCCGGGGAGCGGCCCGGGGACGTTGCAGCATCGGTCCAGTACAACCTTGCGAGGGGCATCGCCGCGATGGCCGTCCGGGCGGCCGGCGAGCGGGGGATCCCCCGGGTGGCGCTCTCGGGCGGGGTCGCATACAACCGGGCGATCCGGGAGACGATCATCGGTGAGGTCCGCGCTGCCGGACTTGAGGTTGTCATGAACCGGGAGTACCCCCTCGGGGACGGGTGTATCAGTTTCGGTCAGGTGGTCTGGGGCGGGAGCGTGGAGTGAGGGAAGCTCCGGATAATTTTTGAACTTTTGTTAAGCATTATCCAGCCGGCGGTTTTGGGGGAGCATTGAGGAGTCGTCGATCTCAGGATCAGGAGATGCCGGTTCGACAAACTTCCGACAATCATAAAATTATGATATCACCAAAAAATCGTTTATTTCAGGATCTGAGCCAGGACAATTGTCGGCGATTTGACATCATTCGAAAACCTTCCGACAATCTTTCGACAATCATGAAGCTACGATATCACCAGAGAGTCGTTGATTTCAGAATCTGAGTCAGGACAATTGTCGGTGATGTGACACCATTCGAAAACCTTCCGACAATCGCATCATCCGGGGCGAACACTCACTCCGCGCTCTTCGTCTTGCCGATAGTCACATCTCCTGGAGCGGGCACAGATGACTTCCGGTCCTCCCGCCCCCTCACCCCTCTTCCCCAAGACGCCCCGGCCTGACCGGGACCACGTAGGGTGCCGGCAGGTCCTGCTTCACCACCGCCTCGATCCCGTAGACACTCCCGAGCATCTCCGGGGTGAGAACCTCCTCCGGCGCCCCGTAGCCGTAGATCGCGCCTCCCGCGAGGACCAGGAGGCGGTGGCAGTATGTCGCCGCGAGGTTGAGGTCGTGGAGGGCGATGACGACCGCAAGCCCCTTCTCCTCGGCAAGGCCGCAGAGGACCTCCATCACCGCCATCTGGTGACGGATATCGAGGTTGCTCGTCGGTTCATCGAGGAGGACAACATCCGTCTCCTGGACGAGCGCCCGGGCGATCATCACCCGCTGGCGCTCCCCGCCCGAGAGCTCAGAGACCTTCCGGAACGCAAAATCCTTGAGGTCCAGGAGGTCGAGCGCCGCAATTACCCGCTCCTCATCCTCCGGGCTCACCGTCCAGTTCAGGTAGGGCCGCCGGCCCATCAGGACCGTCTCAAAGACCGTCGATGCCGTCTGGTTCCCGGCAGACTGTGGTACATAGGCCATCTCCCGGGCGACATCGCGGCGGTGCATCGTGCGGAGATCCCGGCCGGCGAGCATCACCTTCCCCTCCCGGGGGTTGAGCATCCCGTCGACGCACTTGATCAGCGTCGTCTTCCCGCACCCGTTCGGCCCGACGAGACCGATAACCTCCCCGGCATCCACGGCAAACGATATCCCCGAGAGGACCGCGTGGTCCCGGTAGGCGAACGCGAGATCTTCGATAGAGAGAAGCGCCATCAGGCATTCCCCCGGTGCATGAAGAGGTAGATGAAGAACGGCACGCCGAGGAACGCCGTCACGATACCGACCGGCAGGACCTGCGGCGCAAGGATGCTCCGGCCGATGCTATCAGCGGCGAGCAGGAGGACGGCCCCCACGAGCCCCGATGCCGGTATGAGGGTCCGATGGTCCCCGCCGATGGCCATCCGGGTGATATGCGGTGCCACAAGCCCGATGAACCCGATCGTGCCGGTGAAGCAGATGATCACCGCGGTGATCAGGGAAGCGACCCCCATAAAGACCATCATCGACCGCTCCACCGGCACCCCGAGGCCCGCCGCCACCTCATCACCCTCCGCGAGGGCGTTTAAGTCCCAGGCCCGGTAGATGAGGTAGGGGATGGTGCAGGCGAGGACGAGGGTCACGAGACCGAGTTTCGGCCAGGTGGACTTTCCTACCGACCCGAACATCCAGAAGACCACCGCCTGGAGTTCTTCGGCGGTCCCGAGATACTGGAGGAGCGATGTCACCGCAGAGAAGAGATACATAAGGGCGATACCGGCGAGGATCATCGTCTCGCTGCTCACGCCCCGGTAGCGGGCCATACCATAGATCGCAACCGATGCGAGCAGGGCAAACAGGAAAGCGTTTGCTATGATGAGGTACTCCCCGCCGACGAACCCGGCACCGAGGACGATCGCGACCGATGCGCCGGTGGCGGCGGCCGAGGATATACCGAGGGTGAAGGGGCTTGCAAGTGGATTTCTAAGGATGCCCTGCATCACCGATCCTGCCACCGCAAGCCCGAATCCGGCCACGACCGCGAAGAGGACCCGGTGGAGCCGGTAGTCCCAGACGATGATGTCGGCCATCTCAGGAGCGGTGAAGGTCCCGGGGAAGAGGCCGGCGAGTATGGCGAGGTAGGACTCGCCGACGGTGAACCCCGCCGACCCCAGGGTGACCGCGACACCGATGAGGACGACGAGCAGGACGAGGAGTCCGCCGATGAAGACCGTCCGGGTCTTCTTGAGCCGGGCGTAGCCTTCACGCAGGATGATGCTCTCTTCCATGGAGATCTTCCCGGTCAGGGATAGACGAACGCGCCCTCTGTCGCGAGGTTGAAGTCAAGCCCCTGGAACCCGGTGAGGTAGCGCTGGTGGATGGCGTTCGGATCGAGGTCGGCGAATCGCTCCGGGTAGAACCACTTCGCGAGGTAGGCGGTCCCGATGAAGTGCTGGGCGCCGCCGAGGATATCGGAGTGGATGACGTAGACCCGGTCGTCCGCCACCGCGGCGAGCCTCGTCCACCCGGGACGCTTGATGATGGCAGACCTCGTCGCCTCAAGCGATGCGATGTCATGTCCCACGTAGCCACCGGCGGCCAGCTGCTGGCCGGTGAGTTTGACCACGACCTCGGGGTTGCTGACGATGACCGCCTCGGGATCGATCTCGGGGTACTCGGCCGATTCACCGGCGAAGGGGTTGTACCCGCCGGCGATCTCGAGTTTCTCGTTATACCCGGAACCTGCTGCAAACGTCTTATAGTCGCTCCAGTACTCAAAGTAGGCCCGGGTCTTCTCACCCTCAGGGATATCAGCTGTGCCGGCCCGGATCCCATCCATGACCTCGGTATAGAAGCGAGCGAACTCGTCGCCCCGGTCTTCGCATCCGGTCACTGCCGCGATTGTGCGGATCTCGTCCGGGTATGTGGCCGGCTTGAAGCAGTCGAACCGGAGAACCCTGATGCCGGGGATGCTCGCCTCAAGTTTCTGCTGGATCTCGTCGCACGTCGCAACGGTGATCGTCGCGTAGAGGAAGACCGCATCCGGCTTGAGGGTGAGGAGCCGCTCCATGTCCGGAGATAGCCACGATCCGACGTTCTCCTTCCCGGCACATTCCGGGAAGAAGGTGGTCTTCGCGTGGCTGTATTTGTCGACGGCCACGACCCTATCCATATCAAACCCAAGCGACCGGAGCGTCTCCAGCGCTTCACCGCTGAAGACTACCACCCGGCGGAGAGGCCGGGATATGGTCAGGGTCTGGCCTGAGGAGTCGGTGACCGTGAGGGCGCGACCGTCCAGGTGGGTGAGAACCCAGGCGGCATCCTGGATATCGGTCCGGGTGAGGTCTCCTTCGCCGACGAGGTAGGTGAGGACCGCGGCAGTGTACTCGCGCTCATCGAGAACCCCGTCGCCATCAGCATCCCCGGGGATGCCGGCGGCAGAGGCTGTGGCCGCGATGAGGAGGAGGGCGATAGTGAGGAGGAAGAGGCGCCTCATCGCCGACCACCCCGGTATGCCACAAGGATGAGGCCGGCAATCGCCGCGAGGAGGGGGAAGGCTGATCCGGCTTCCTGAGCCTCCGCAGGGGCGGTAGTGCCGGGGACGTCGATGCCATCCACCGCGACGCGCGATGCAGGGATCTCGCCGTGGGATTCGGCGGCGAAGTCCTCCCATGTTCCAGTGATATCCCCGCTCCCGGAGGCGGGGGCCTGGACCGAGTAGGTGATCGTGGCCTCATCGGTCAGCGCAAACGCGACCTTCTGCCCCCGGACGAGGACGCGGTCGCCGGGGTGGTCGGTCCCCGCGAAGGTGTAGCCGGCCGGCAGGGTCTCGACCAGCCCCCCACGGGGCATACCCTCGACTGAGAGGGTGACGGTGAAGACCTCGCCGGCGCCGGGCTCACCGGTGGAGAGATTCCGGGTTACCGGGGCGCTACACGCCGCGACCGGGATCATCACGAGCAGGAGGAGAAGGCAGAGGAGGCGGTTTGCCGCGGTTCTCTTCATGCGTTCTTTGTTGTCGATTTGGTGATATGAATCTTTCTTCTTGTACTAAGAAGTTTGAAGATCCGGCGTGGTGGTGCTGCCGGGGTTGAGGTTTTCGTCCGGGATGGGGGATCGTGGACCGGTTCGCGGTTTTTTGGGAGGGGAGGTGTGATGACCCGTGAACGCGGCGGCTTTGGAGCGCCCGTCCGCACGGGTGAGGCGGTGAATTATAGTAATGCTTATTCAGTCGATGGGTAGATTTTATGTTGCGGAATAGAAGAGAAGATCCCGGAGAACCGGGTGTATGCGAAGGACATCACTGAAGGTCAACGTCAACCCCTCTGTCATGCGGTGGTTGCGCGAGAGTTCTGGCTGGTCGCTCGAAGACGTCAGTAACCACCTGCATATCCCGGTTGATCAGATTTTGCAGTGGGAGCAGGGCGGCCGGCTGCCAACGCTGAGCGAGATGGAGAGACTCGCAAAAGCATACCGGCGCCCCCTGGCAGCGTTCTTCCTCGCGAAACCCGAAGAGGAAAGGCCCATGCCCCGGGACTTCAGGAGGCTCCCCGGGCCCGCGCGTGCGCTCACGAAAAAGACACTCCTCGCCATACGGAAAGTGCGGAACCTGCAGGCGATCAGTGCGGAACTGATGGATAACCTCGGCCTGACCACAGAGGCAGGTGTTGCCGGCGCCCGACTGACAGATGACCCTGAAGAGGTGGCTGAAGAGGAGCGCAAGAGGATCGGGATAACTGCTCATGAGCAACAGTCGTGGAAGAGCGTATACGAGGGATTCCGGGCATGGAGAGACGCCATCGAGGAGAAAAACATCCGCGTGTTCCAGTTCCCGATGACTCTTGAGGAACTCCGTGGTTGCGTCTTGATGGACAGTACCCCGTATGCCATTCTCCTCAACTCATCGGACACCATTCAGGCACGGACGTTCACACTCCTCCATGAATATGGCCATATCCTTCTGCATGAACCGGCCCTCTGCACCCCAGATAATCCCGCTATCGGGGAGACGCATGAAGCGCGTGTAGAGAGCTGGTGCAACCGCTTTGCAGGCGCTATTCTCATGCCGCCAGAGGATATCGCAGAGGATTTCACCCGGTATGGTATCGATGACGTGGGGAGAATCGCAAACAGGTACCGTGTCAGCCTCTCAATGACCCTGACCCGCCTGGTCACGCTCAAACTCATCACTCAGGAACAGTATCAGGCAGAGATGCACAAACTCAAGGCGAATAGAGCTGTATCCACGAAGCAGGGCGGTGGTGGTGAGTCATCAGCGGTAAAAGCACAGAGGGAACGAGGAGAAGGATTTGTCTCCCTTGTGCTGGAGAACGCCCGGAGAGGGTACATCACCCACAACGAAGCACTTGATTACCTGGGAATCAAGGTGAAACATCTGCGAGAGCTAACAAAGCCGACGCCGTGAGACGACACGCTGTACGTAGTAGGTACCTATACCCCACCCCGCTCCGGGCATGCGAGCTCACACCCC